>LNFM01000768.1_pt1 | contig 77456 bp, 67 predicted proteins | sample 596031 | NCBI WGS metagenome assembly LNFM01 (sample SAMN04254537, study PRJNA301005) | activated carbon metagenome | isolation source: dual media filters at the Ann Arbor, Michigan drinking water treatment plant | place: USA: Ann Arbor
GCGGAGGGCGGGGGCGGGGGGCGGGCGGGGAACAGGGCAGCGCGGCAGCTTCAGGCCACGCCGATGCGGGTGCATCACGTGCGCGGTGGCATCATTGTCGCCCTGCCGGGATGCGCCGCCATCCCTTGCCTTTTTTGTCGCCGAGGACACGCATGAAGCTCCACACAGCAGCCACCCTGGCTGTCGCCTTCCTGTTCAGCAGCCTGGCCCCGCTGGCCGTGGCCCAGGCCCAGACCACTGCACCGGCCAAGCCCGCGCCGAAGCCCGCGGCCAAGCCCGCTGCAAACGCCGCCGCCGAAGCCGGGGGCAAGACCCTCAGCCTGGGGGGTGCCACCGCAGCCGAAGGTGCGGCCAGCGGGGTTCGCCGCGGCATCATGACGCGCGACGAACTGCGGGCTTGCCTGAACGACGAAGGCAGCATCCGCACGCGCCTGGCCGAGCTGGAAGCGAAGCGGGCCCCGCTGGAAGCCGAGAAGGCGGCCCTGGCCACCGAGCAGCAATCCTTCCGCGAAGAACGGGTGGCCATGGAAGCTGCGCAGAAGGAAGCCACCGAATCGCTGAACGCCAAGTTCAAGGCTTTCGGCGCTCGGGTGGAGACTTCCAACCTGCGTGTCAAGACCTTCAACGAAGCCGGCAAGACCGGTTCAGCCGCTGACCGCGAGCGCAAGGCGATCAACGACGAGCGGGCGGCGCTGGAGACCGACCGCAAGGCGCTCGAGGCCGAGAGAGAGACCGTCATTGCCGGCCTGCAGGCGCGGGTCGCGGCCTACAACGAGCGTGCGAAGACGGTGGACGCCCGTGTCAGTGACTGGAATGCGCGCAACAACGTCGTCAACGATCAGGCGCAAGGCCTGGAAGCCGAGCGCAAGGACTGGGTCAGCACCTGTTCCAACCGCCGCTATCGCGAGGAAGACGAAATCGCCATCAAGGCTGGCAAGTAAGCCCGCACCGCCGCGAAGGAAGGTTGCCACATGCACACCCCCGTCGACGTCAATCCCCTGCTGCAGGAATGGCAGGCCCCTTACGGTTTGCCACCCTTCGCCGCACTGCTGCCCGAACATTTCGAACCAGCGCTGCGCGAGGCGATGCGCCAGCATCGCTGTGAACTCGCCAGCATCGGTGCGCAAGCTGCGCCGGCCGACTTCGACAACACGGTCGCGGCCTTCGACCGCAGTGGTCGGCTGCTGGACCGCGTGGCGGCTGTGTTCTACAACCTCACCAGTTCGGCCACCAGCTCGGCGCTGCAGGCCGTGCAGCGCAGCATGGCCGCGCCCATGGCCGCGCACAGCAGCGCGGTCTACATGGACGCGGCCTTGTTCGCGCGGGTCGACGCGGTCCATGAACAACGTACCCGCCTGGGCCTGTCGGCCGAGGCTCAGCGCCTCGTCGAGCGGGTGCACCTGGACTTCGTGCGCTCGGGTGCGCGCCTGGCGCCGGCCGCGCAGGTCCGCTACGCGCAGGTGATGGAAGAACTGGCGGCACTGACGACGCGCTTTGCCCAGAACGTACTGCACGACGAAAGCAGCTGGAGCCTGCCCCTGGGCGACGAAGCCGCACTGGCCGGTCTGCCCGGCTTCGTGCGGGCGGCGGCGCGTCAAGCCGCGGCCGAGCGCGGTCTGCAGGGGCACGTGGTCACGCTGTCGCGTTCGCTCATCGTGCCTTTTCTCAGCTTCAGCGAGCGCCGCGACCTGCGCGAAGCCGCCTGGCGCGCCTGGACCGACCGCGGCGAACACCCCGGTGAACACGACAACCGTGCGGTCGCGCGCGACATCCTGCGCCTGCGCAACGAACAGGCCAGGCTGCATGGCCACGCCTGCTATGCCGACCACGCTCTGACCGACACCATGGCCGGCACCCGCAGCGCGGTGCAGGGGCTGCTGGGCGAGGTCTGGCCACGTGCGCTGGCTGCGGTCGAACGGGAGCAGCAGGCCTTGCTGGCGCTGATGCAGGCTGAAGGCGTGCAGGTCGAACTGCAGCCCTGGGACTGGCGCTTCTATGCCGAAAAGGTGCGGCGCGAGCGCTATGCGATTGACGACGCCGAGGTCAAGCCCTTCTTTCGCCTGGAGAACATGATCCAGGCTGCGTTCGACTGCGCCAGCCGGCTGTTCGGCCTGAGCTTCAGCCTGCGCGATGACCTGCCGGTCTACCACCCTGACGTGAAGGCCTATGAGGTTCGCAATGCCGAAGGCCAGGTCAGCGGCATCTTCCTGCAGGACAACTTCGCACGGGCGGGCAAGCGCAGCGGCGCCTGGATGAGTTCTCTGCGCTGGCAAAGCCGCAACCCCGCGCCTGGCGAAGGCGCCTGCAGCCTGCCGGTCATCCTGAACAACAACAACTTCGCCAAAGGTGCTGACAGCGAGGGCCAGCCCACGCTGCTGTCGATGGACGACGCGCGCACGCTCTTCCACGAGTTCGGCCACGGCCTGCACGGCCTGCTCAGCGATGTCACCTACCGGCGGTTGTCGGGCACTCAGGTGCTGCGCGACTTCGTCGAGCTGCCATCGCAGATTTTCGAGCACTGGATCACCGAGCCCGAGGTCCTGCAGCGCCACGCCCGCCACTGGCAGACAGGCGAGCCGATCCCGGCCGAACTGGTGGCAAGGCTGCAGCGCGCGCAGCAGTTCAATCAGGGTTACGAGACGGTGCGCTACACCGCCAGTGCCATGGTCGACATGGCCGTGCATTCGCTGACCGATGCCGAGCCGCCAGCCGACCTGTGCGCCTTCGAGGCCGGGCTGCTGCGCCAGGCCGGCTTGCCGGCCGCAGTGGGCTTGAATCACCGGTTGGTGCACTTCCAGCACCTGTTCGCCAGCAGCGGCTACGCGGCGGGCTACTACGTCTACCTGTGGGCCGAGGTGCTGGACGCCGACGGCTTCGACGCCTTCACCGAAGCCGGCAGCCCCTTCGACCGGGCGGTGGCAGCACGGCTGCTGCGCCATGTCTATGCCACTGGCAACAGCGTGGCCCCGGCCGCAGCCTATGCCGCGTTCCGCGGTCGGGATCCGACGGTGCAGCCGCTGCTGAAAAAACGCGGCCTGCTCCACGCCGAGCCGGCCTGAGCCCAAGCGGCCCTCAAGGCGGTGCAGGCCCGAACAAGGCGTCAAGTGCCGCCATGAAGGCGCGGAAGTCCAGCGGCTTGGTCCAGTACTGGACCGCGCCGGCCCGCAGCGCGCGTTCGATGTCCTCGGGCATGGCGTTGGCCGACAGCGCCATGCAGCGGATGCCGGCCGTGGCCGGGTCGGCACGCAGGCGGCCCAGCACTTCCAGTCCGTTGATGTCTGGCAGCTGCATGTCCAGCAGCAGCAATTCGGGCTGCAGCTCGCGCGCCCGCGCCAGGCCGCTTCGGCCGTCCACGGCGAGGTGCAGCTGGATGTCCTGGCGCCTTGCCAGCAGTTCCGAGACGATCAGCGCATTGACCGGGTTGTCCTCGATGTAGAGCACCGGGTGCGGCTGGCGCCCTGGCACGGTGTGTGGCGCCGGGGCCTCGATCGCGGCCGGGCCTTCGGCGACGTCCTCCTGCGCCGCCTGTGCAGCCCGCAGGCGCAGCTCGAAGCTGCTGCCCTGGCCGACCTGGCTGTGCACCTGCAGCAGCCCGCCCATGCGTTCGGTCAGCGTCTTGGCGATGGTCAGGCCCAGGCCCGAGCCTTCGATGCCCGAGCTCTCGGCACCGACCCGGTTGAAGGGCTCGAACAGGTGGCGCATCTGTTCGGCGCTGAGCCCGCGCCCGGTGTCGGTGACGCGCACATGAACGTCAGCGCCGGACTGCCAGGCCTGGACATCGACGCGGCCTCCCGCGCGGTTGTACTTGACGGCATTGCTCAGCAGGTTCAGCAGCACCTGACGCAGTCGCATGGCGTCGGCCAGCACCCGCAGCGGGGGCTGGCCGGCGACCTCGTTGTTCAGCAGCACCTGGCTCGCGTCCAGCAGCGGCTGCAGCATCGGCAGGGTCTGTTGCAACAGCCCTGGCAGAGACATCGGTTCGACGACGATCCGCAACTCGCCGCTGTCCAGCGCTGCCAGGTCCAGCACGTCGTTGATCAGTGTCAGCAGGTGTTGGCCGGCGACCCGCACATGCTGCAGGCGGCGGCGACGTATCGGGCCGGCCGGGTCGGTGTCGGGGTCTGTTGCAGGTTCGTCGGCCAGCAGCAGTTCGGTGAAGCCGAGCACGGCGTTCAGCGGTGTTCGCAGTTCGTGGCTCATGCGTGCCATGAACTGGCTCTTGGCCGTGCTTTCGCGCTGTGCGAGCTCGCGTTCCTGCCGCATGGCCGCGGCGGTGCGGGCCGCAGTGACGTCCCAGTTCACGCCGATGCGGCGCGTTGGCTGGCCTTGCTCGTCCCGCAGGGTTTGCGACCTCGATGCGATCCAGCGCACCTGGCCGTCGGGCCACACCACACGGAACTCGTTCTCCGCGGCCTGCGATTGCGTCATGGCCAGCTGTTGCTGGGCCAGAACCCGTTCGCGGTCGTCCGGATGCACCACGGCCATGCGCTCGGCCGGTGTCATGGCGCGCGGTTGCGGGGGCAGGCCGCGCAGCAACCACATCTGGTCGTCCCAGTAGGCGGTTTCGTTGCGCAGGTCGATCTCCCAGGTGCCCAGCCCGGCAGAGCGCGTGACCAGGGCCGCGCGTTCACCGGCATTGCGCAAGGCTTGCTCCGATTCGCGACGTTCGGTCACATCCATCGACACGCCCACGAAGGCGATGGCCGTGCCTGAGGCGTCGCGCTGCACCACGCGCCGGGTGAGCACGTGGCGCCAGCTGCCGTCCAGCCGGCGGTAGCGCGTCTCGACGTCGACGGGCCTGTCGCTTTCCAGTGCCAGCCTGGCCGAAGCCAGCAGCGCGGGCAGGTCCTCGGGGTGGACCAGCGCACGCACGTCCTCGATGGCCAGGCCCTCGGGGCGCGGCGGCAGGTCGAGAACGGCCCAGGCCTGGGCGTTGTAGCTCATGCGCTGGGTTTGCAGGTCGTGTCGCCACAGGGCGATCCGCCCCAGGTCCACGGCCAGCGCCAGCTGCGACTCGACTTCGCTGGACGCCGTGGCCAGCGCCAGCGGCTCGACGTCGTCGACGAGCAGGCCGATGGCCCGGGAGGGGCGGCCTGAAGCGTCGGCCTTGACGCGCCACTGCGAGTGCACGCGCCGCAGCGTGCCGTCGGCGGTTCGCAGGCTGAAGCGATGGCTGTAGGCCCCGGGCTGGCGCAGCGACTCGCGAAACGCCCGGTCCAGCGCAGCACGGTCGGCCAGCGCCACCTGCTGCAGGCTGTCGTCGAAGCTGGGGGCCTTGCCGTCGGTCGTGATGCCGCGGAAGGACTGGACCTGGCGGTCCCAGGTGCCAGCCAGGGTGCGAGCGTCACGTTCCCACAGGCCCAGGCGCCCGAAGTCGCGGGCGAGGTCCAGCATTTCCTGCAGGTGGGTCACTTCGTCCTGGGCAGCACGCAGTTCGTCGACGGGGACCAGGCCGAGTATCCAGCCCCCTTCGGGCAGCAGGCTGGTCTGGAGTCGGACCCGCCGCGCAAGCGGGGCACCGCCAGGCAAAGGCAGGTCGGTGTCCGCTGGCGCGGGTGCGGTCGACGGCCAGACTTCGCCCATCCAGGCGGCCCAATCGGCGGGGCTGGCCTGCGGCGCCAGCGTCCTGGCCGCGGCGTTGGCCCAGGGTACGGCGTCGCGTGCAGCCAGACACAACAGCGGGGCTGGCACGGTGTCGAGCAGGGCCTTCGTCTGCGGCAACAGGTCCATGCCCAAAGTATGGGGCAGCTTGCAGCCGCGCGCTGCCCGTTGCCGCTCTACATGGGCTTGAAGCGCCAGGTGTAGGCCTGGCTCACCTGAAGCCTTTCTGCATGCTGCCTGAGCTGCAGCGTGATGCGCCCGGTGTCGTCGCGTTGGGCCCGGCCGATCGCGTCGGCGCGCACGATGACACCGCGGTGAATCTGCCAGAACACGTCAGGGTCCAGCCCTTCGGCGATTTCCTTCAAGGGCTTGCGCACATGGGCCTCGTCGCCGGCCGTCACCACGCGGGTGTACTTCTCGTCGCTCTGAAAGAACAGGACTTCGTCGATGCTGAACATCTTGATGATGTCGCCGACATTCGCGCTGACCCAGCGAAGCCGGGGCGGCGCAGCGTCGGGCGCGCCATGGGCCTGGCGCTGCTGCAGCTGCGCCGAGAGTTTCTCGACCAGGCCGCTCAGGTCGGGCGCCACGGCCTGCGCCTGCAGCCGTGCCTGCAGGCGCTGTACGGTCTGCGCCAGTCGTTCGGCGCGTACGGGCTTGAGCAGGTAGTCCACCGCGCCGGCGTTGAAGGCTTCGACGGCGTGGCTGTCGTAGGCGGTGGTGAAGACGGCATGGCAGCGGCCGCTGGCTGCCCGCGCCACGTCCAGGCCGCTCAGGCCGGGCATGCGGATGTCGAGAAAGGCAATGGCCGGGGCAAATTCGTCCAAGGCCTCGACGGCGGCAGGCCCATGTTCACATTCGGCCACGATGCGCAGGTCCGGCCAGGCACTGGCCAGCATGCGGCGCAGTTCGGCTCGTGGCAGGTCTTCGTCGTCGGCAATCAGGGCGGTGGGCGGGCGCATCAGCTCATCTCCAGCGGCAACATCAGGGTGGCGGCCACGCCGCCCTCGGGTCGGGTCTTCAGGGTCAGGCTGGCGCGGTCGCCGTACAACTGGGCCAGCCGTTCGCGGATGTTGCTCAGCCCCAGGCCGTTGCCGACGGTGCTGTCGCAGAAGCCGACGCCGTCGTCCAGCACGCTCAGCGCCAGGCGGCCGTCGGTGCTGCGCTCGGCCAGCACCTCGACGCGACCCGGGCCCAGCTTCAGCTCGATGCCATGCTTGACCGCGTTCTCGGCCAGCGAGATCAGCATCAGCGCCGGGCAGCGCGCCTGCAGCAGTTCGGCCGGTGCCTGCACCTGGGTGTGCAGGCGCGGCATGCGGGCGCTCATCAGGCCCAGATAGGCGCGCACGATCTCGAACTGGCCGCCGACCGTGGCCTGGGCGCTGCCATCACTGCGCAGCCGCGGGATGGCTGCGCGCAGGTAGTCCACCAGCTGGTCGATCATGGCGCTGGCATGGGCAGGGTCGGTGGCGATGGCGCTGCGCACACCTGCCAGCGTATTGAACAGGAAGTGCGGTTCGACCTGCGCCGCCAGCACCGACAGCTTCAGTTCGGCTTCGCGGCGCTGCGCCAGGGCCTGGGCCAGTTTGCGTTCGTTTTCAAGCGCGGCCAGGCCGGCAAGTTCACGGCGCCGGCCCCACAGTGCAATGCCGCCGGCCAGCCAGAAGGTCACCAGCGCGCTGGCTACACCATTGACCAGGCGCCCCTGCAGGCTGGGGCGATCTTCGACGCCGTCCACGGGGGAGGACGGCGGCGGGTCGATCGGCCTGATCATCACGCCAATGGCCATCGCTACCTTCCTGCGCTGCCCGCTTTCGTCGACCTGGCCGGTCTTTTCCGCCAGCCACTGCTTGGCGGGTTCGGCGCCGTATTCGTGGAAGGCCAGTGCCGCCACGACCAGGCTGGCCATCGCGGCCGCCAATGCCGCGCCCTCGCGTTGCGGCGGCCAGCCTTGCTGGCGCACCCAGCAGCCCAGCCAGGGTCCCGCCAGGATGGGCAGGAACAGCTGGAACGCCACCTGCAGCAGAGCGCCCAGAGGCGGGTGCTCGGGCGGGTCCAGCAGCAGCGGCAGGATGAACAATAGCAGGCAGGCGACGGCGGCCATGCCGAAGCTGCGCACGCGGCCGGCAGCCCAGGGCGTACTGAACACCGGATAGCGCCTATAGCGGCTGAACCAGCCGTGATGGCGACCGGTGAGCTCGGGGGGCAGGGGGTCGTTCAGCATCATGGCGGCAGGCTAGGGCCTGCGGGCGGGTGGGTCAGCGGCTTGCGACGAAAACAGCCGCGATGGGCATGAAACCGGCCACGGCGGTCGCCGGTGCGTTGTCAGGGCTCGAGCATCGGGTGCCATTTGCGGGAACTGCACCGGGACGAAGAACCGAAGCAGCAGCTCGCACATCGCCCGCCCTCCGGTTGCAGGGCTCAGGACCCCTGGACTTTACGGCGGCCAGGCGGAGTCGTTAAGCTCCCGCTCCATGCAATGGTCTCGACTCTGGCAGCCCCGCCGCGGGCTCTTCTGGATGATGCTCGGCTTCAACGTGCTTTCATCCGTGTGCACCTGGGCCATGCGGGCCCTGCCTTTGAGCATGGTGGGCCTGCTGCTGGTGGGTTTCATCGCGCTGATGAACGTGGGCTTCGGCCTGCTGGCGGCCTGGCAACTGCTGCGCGAGGAACCGCCGCAGCGCTAGGAACCTGCCAGGTCGAAGACCAGCACTTCGGCGTTTTCGCCGCCTTCCAGTACCAGCAGCGTCTCGCCCGTGAGCCGCATTGCGTCGCCGGCGTGCAGTTGCCGGTCGTTCACGCGCAGTCCTCCGTGCACCAGGTGGACGTAGGTGTTGCGCTGGGGGTCCAGAGCCAACTTCGCGTGCTCCGCCCCGTCGAACAACCCGGCGCGGATCGACGCGTCGGCATGCACCGTGACTGAGCCTTCGGCACCGTCGGGCGAAGCCACCAGCGCCAGCCGGCCGCGCTTGACGGCATTGTCGAAATGCTTCTGTTCGTAGCCAGGTGCCAGCCCGCGTTCGCGCGGCAGCAGCCAGATCTGCAGGAAGTGTGTGCTGCGGTCGGGCGCGTGGTTGAACTCGCTGTGCTGGACACCGGTGCCAGCACTCATGCGCTGCACGTCGCCGGGACGGATGACGCCAGCGGCCTTCTGGCTGTCGCCCGAGCCATTGCCCAGGCTGTCCTTGTGCGCCAGCGCGCCGTCAAGGACGTAGCTGACGATCTCCATGTCGCGGTGGCTGTGCGTGCCGAAGCCGGTGCCCGGTGCGATGCGGTCTTCGTTGACGACACGCAGGTTGCCCACGCCCATGTGGGCGGGATCGTAGTAGTCGGCGAAGGAGAAGCTGTGGAAGCTTTTCAGCCAGCCATGGTCGGCGTAGCCGCGTTCACTGGATCTGCGCAATGTGATCATGGCGGGCTCTCCTTCCTGAGTTCGCTGCGGGGCCGGTGCCCCTGGCCCAGACTGTAGGCAGCACCGCCCGCGCAGCGGTGGGAAGGGCTTGATGAACCCGTTCAAATAAGATGAAGCCATGCCCGACCGCCGCCAAGCCCTGACCCCCGACGCCCTGGCGATGATGGACACCATCGCCCGAACCGGCAGTTTTGCTGCCGCCGCCCGCGAACTCGGCAAGGTGCCATCAGCCCTGACCTACAGCGTGCGCCAGCTCGAAGACGCGCTGGACGTGCTGCTTTTCGACCGCAGCTCGCGCCAGGCGCAGCTGACCGCGGCTGGCCGCGAGCTGCTGTTCGAAGGCCGTCGGCTGCTGCAGGAAATGGACGCCGTGGCCAACCGCGTGCGCCGCGTCGCCAGCGGCTGGGAGACGCAGCTGTCGATCAGCGTCGAGGACATCCTCTCGATGCCCACCATCTTCGAGCTGGTGCAGGCCTTTTGCGAGGTGCGTGACGGCCTGGCCACCGGCCAGGCCAGCGACGCCGGCCCGGCCACGCGTCTGCGCCTGCGCACCGACGTGCTGGCCGGCACCTGGGAAGCCCTGGTTTCGGGCCAGGCCGACCTGGCCATAGGGGTGAGCGACGAACACCCCAACCCCGGCGGCATCGAACTCCGCCCGCTGGGCGAAGTTCCCTTCATCTACTGCATGGCCCCGCACCACCCGCTGGCACAGCATGAGGGCGTGCTGGTCGACGCGCAACTCGTGCACCACCGAGCCGTTGCGGTGGCCGACACGGCCCAGCGCACGACGCCGATGACGGTGAATCTGCTGCCCGGGCAGGATGTGCTGACCGTGCCCAGCATGCGCGCCAAGCTCGAAGCCCTGCTGCGCAACCTGGGCTGTGGCTACGTGCCGGAACCGCTGGCACGTCCACATCTGGAAGCAGGACACCTGGTGAGTCGGGCCACCGCGCGCGGGCCGTTCGGTGCGCGGCTGCACTACGCCTGGCGTGCCGAGCGTGGCGACCCGGGTGCGATGGGACTGGGTCGTGCCCTGCAGTGGTGGCTGCAGCAGCTGGAAAGCCCGACCACGCGGCGCGCGCTGGTGGAACGGCACGCCGGGCCGCTGGACTGAGTGCCCCCGGGCCACGCTCGATGGCGGCCGCTGACCCCACACCACAGGCTGGCGACCCCATGGGTCGGCGGGGGCCGGTCGTAGGCCGGTTCGCGCCTTCGCCCACCGGCCCTTTGCACGCCGGCTCACTGGTGGCTGCGCTGGCCAGCTGGCTGGACGCACGCGCCGCTGGCGGGCGGTGGCTGGTGCGCATCGAGGACGCCGACCGCCCACGCTGCCCGCCGGGCCAGGGCGAGTTCATCCTCGCGCAGCTGGCGGCCTGCGGCCTGCGCTCCGACGAGCCGCCGTGGTGGCAGTCGCGGCGCGACACGGCTTATGCGCAGGCGCTGCAGCAACTCGTCGACGCTGGACAGGCGTATCCCTGTGCCTGCACGCGCGCCGAGATCGAGGCTGCCTTGGCTCTGCGGGGCGAGCTGCCTGCCCGCGACGGCGAGCGTGTCTACCCCGGCACCTGCAGCGCGGGCCTGGGCGGCCGCCCGGCGCGGGCCTGGCGGCTGCGCGTGCCGGCAGGCCATGTGGCCTGGCACGACCGTCGCCTGGGGTCGCAGCATCAGGACGTGGCGTCCGAAGTCGGCGACTTCGTGCTGCGCCGTGCCGATGGCCTGTGGGCCTACCAATTGGCGGTGGTGGTGGACGACGCCGCGCAGGGCGTGACCGACATCGTGCGCGGCGAAGACCTGGCCGACAACACGGCACGCCAGATCGTGCTGCGAAGGGCGCTGGGCCTCCCAGTGCCGCGCCATCTGCACACGCCGCTGGTGCTGGCTGCGGACGGTCACAAGCTCAGCAAGCAAAATGGGGCGGCAGCCCTGGACCTGCGGGACCCTTCGGTGCCGCTTCGGACGGCACTGGCGGCGCTGGGGCTGCAGGCCACGCCCCGGGCAACACTGCCGGAACTGCTGGCGGGAGCCGTCGTCGAATGGGGCCAGCGCTGGCCTCTTGCCGCGGCCCGTGACAATCCCCATATCCAGACCAATCGCCACGAGGAATTCCCATGACCGCTGAAGAACAACGCGCCTTGCTGGCGGTGGCCCTGCTCGCCGCTTTTGCCGACGGCAACAAGTCGGAAGCCGAACGCGAGGAGGTCAAGCGCATCGCCGCCAACCTGGGCGGGCAGGCGCAGGGCCTGAACGTTGCCGCGCTGATGCAGGAAGTGCTGCTCAAGCGGCTGGGGTTGCCCGAGGCCGTGGCCCAGCTCAAGTCGCCTGAACAACGTCAGCTGGCTTACGAACTCGCGGTGTGCGTCTGCGACGCCGACGGTGTGCAATCGCCCGCGGAGCGGCAGTTCCTGGCCAGCCTGAAGACCGAGCTGGGCGGCACGCTGGACACGGCTTTCGAGGCACAGGCCGACGGCCTGGCGCTCGAGACCGACGCCCCGCTGGCGCCAGCTGCGGCCGGGGCTGCCGTGGTCAAGGTCGACCGCGCCGCGCTCGACAAGAGCATCTTCAACCGTGCCGTGCTCTGCGGCGCGCTGGAACTGCTGCCGCAAAGCTGGGCCAGCGTGGCCATCATCCCGCTGCAGGTGAAGCTGGTGCACGGCATCGCGCAGGCGCACGGGGTGAGCATGGACGCCGGCATGGTGAAGGAATTCATCGCCACCGCCGGCGTCGGCCTGACCGGGCAGTACCTGGAGCAGTTCGGACGCAAGCTGGTGGGCGGGCTGCTGGGTTCCGTGCTGGGCGGGCTGGGGCGTGGCGTAGGCAGCGTGGGCACGGGAATGGTCATGAGCTTTGCCACCACCTACGCGCTGGGCCAACTGGCCGTGCGCTACTACGGTGGTGGTCGCCAGATGAGCACGGCGCTGCTGCAGCAGACCTACCAGGACCTGCTGGGCAACGCCCGCCAGATGCAGCAGCAGGCGCTACCGCAGATCCAGGCCCAGGCGCGCAGCCTGGACGCCGGCAAGGTGCTGGAAATGGTGCGCAAGCCCCTGGCATGATTCGGGCTCCTGACAACCCCATTCCAACAAGGACCGTGCGATGACCACCACCCCCTCCGGCCTGAGCTTCGAGGACACCGTTCCTGGCACTGGCGACACCGCCACCGCGGGTCGCCGTGTCAGCGTGCACTACACGGGCTGGCTGCACGACCCCACGGCCGAGAACCAGCGCGGCAAGAAGTTCGATTCCAGCAAGGACCGCGGCCAGCCCTTCCGTTTCCACCTGGGTGGCGGCGAGGTCATTCGCGGTTGGGACGAAGGCGTGCAGGGCATGCAGGTGGGAGGCACCCGTGTGCTGACGATCCCGGCCGAGCTGGGCTATGGCGCGCGCGGCGCCGGCGGCGTGATCCCTCCGAATGCAACACTCGTGTTCGAGGTCGACCTGCTGGAGGTGTGAGATGAAGCAACGCTGGCTGACGCGGTCGGCCCGGCGGCCGTCGCAGCGTGTCCCCGGCGTGGCAGCGGTTGCCCTGGCGGCGGCCCTGCTGATGGCCGGATGCGGCGGCGGGTCGCCTGACGAGCCGGAACAGGCCTTTGCTGCGGCCATGGCCCAGGCACGACAGGCGGCTGACGAGACACCAGTCGGCGCCAAGGCCCGGCTGCTGGCGCAGGCACCGGCAGCAACGGACCTGCCGCCGCCCGCGCTTCCGGTGTTGCCCCAGCCATTGAAGCCCGAGCCGATCACCGCCGATGACTGGTTCGGCTGGATCGAGCAAACCTATCCGGCGATGTTCCCCACGGGGCCGCAGACCCAGAGCGTTCAGTACAACCAGCGGAGCTTCCGGATCCGGCACTATCCGCAGCAGAACGTCTACCTCGGCGTCACCGATGACGGACATGTCCATGCGCTGGGTCCGTTCACCGAAAACACCGTGCAGCAGTACGGCCAGCTCGTCAACTACCGCTGTGTGGTTCGCCCTTCCAGCTGCCGCGGCGAGGAATCGCTTGCCATATCCATCTGGAACTGGGCCGGTACCCGCCAGTGCCTGCCGAGTGACTTCCTCCAGCGGCAGGACGCCTTGCGTCGGGAACTGCTGGCCAGCGGCTTGTCCGCGAGTGGCGGGCAGTGTGCCTGGACCCTGGAGAACGCCATGCCGGCGGTCTGCGGCGCGCCTGACGGCCGCATGGCCGTGTTCACCATTCCGAAGGCGGAGTTTCCGCAGGCCCTGGCCAGCGGCTGGCGTCCGTTTCTGAGTGACGTGAACGGCAGCTTGAATCACCCGGTCATGACCCCCTGTGAAACCTGGTCGGGCGCGCGATAGCCGATAGCCGAGATAGCCCATAACCAATAGCCAATTGCGCCTGAGCAGGCCTGGCTCCAGACGGGGCACCATCCCGCCAGCAGAACGACAAAAAGAAAAAGCCGCGCATCGCGCGGCTTTTTCATTGGCGGTCTGCGATCCAGGCCGTCTTTGCAACGGCCAGGAACTCAGCGCGGCCGGGGTCCGGCCTTCGAGAAGGTCTTGCCTGCCGGCTTGAATGTCTTGCCTGCCGGGGCGCCCGGGCGGGCAAAAGGACGCTGGCCTGCCGGGCGTGCGCCCGGACCGGCAAAGCTGCCGCCATCACCACGCGGGCCGGCGAAGTTGCCAGCGCCACCGTGCTTGACGAAGGGGCGCGGCGCCGGCCGTGGCTCGGGGCGCTTCGGCTCCAGGCCTTCGATCGTGGTGGCCGGGATCTTCTGCGTGGTGAAGCGCTGGATGCGTTGCACCATGCCCGTGTCGCGGCGCTCGGCCAGCGTCACGGCGAGGCCCGAACGACCGGCACGACCGGTGCGGCCGATGCGGTGCACGTAGTCTTCTTCCTTCATCGGCAGGCCGAAGTTGATGACGTGGCTGATGCTCGGCACGTCGATGCCGCGCGCTGCCACGTCGGTGGCGACCAGGATCTTCAGCTGCTTGTTGCGCAGACCCTGCAGCACGCGGGTGCGGCGGCCTTGCGGGTGGCCACCGTGCAGGCTGGCAACATGGTGGCCCAGGTCGGCCAGGCGGTCGGCCAGCCAATCGGCGTCGCGCTGGGTGCTGGTGAAGACGACGGCCTGCTCCATGTCCTTGGACGTGAGGATGCTGTCGAGCAGGGCGTTCTTGTGCTCGAAGTCGTCGGCCCAATGCAGGCGTTGCTCGATGTCGGCATGGGCCGCGGTTTGCGAGCTGATCTCGATGCGCAGCGGGTTGTTCAGCAGCTCCTGGGCCAGACGGCCGACATGGCCGCCGAAGGTGGCGCTGTACATCACGGTCTGGCGCGTGGGCGGGGTGGCCGCAGCAATGTGGTGGATGGGGTCGATGAAGCCCATGTCGAGCATGCGGTCGGCTTCGTCGAGCACCAGCACGTCGACGCTGCCCAGGTTGGCGCGGCCGCTTTCCATGTGGTCGATCAGGCGGCCGGGGGTGGCGATCAGGATGTCCAGCGGGCCGCGCAGGGCCTTCAGTTGCGCGCCATAAGGCACACCACCCACGATGGTGGCCACACGCAGGTTGCTGATGTGGCGGCCGTAGTCGGCAGCGGCCTTGGCCACCTGCAGGGCCAGTTCACGGGTGGGTGTCAGCACCAGCACGCGCGGCCCGGGGTTGGCGGGGCGGTTCGGGCGCGGGCCCAGGTTCTTGTCGGCCAGCTTGTTGGCCTCGGCCCATGCTTCGCGCGCGGCCAACACCTTCATCAGTGCGGGCAGCACGAAGCTGGCGGTCTTGCCGCTGCCGGTGTTGCTGCTGACCATCAGGTCACGGCCTTCCATGGCAGCGGGAATGGCTTGCTGCTGCACGTCGGTGGCTTGGGTGTAGCCGGCATCGGCCACGGCACGCGTCAGGGTCTCGTGCAGGTTCAGGGTATCGAAACTCATCGTCTAACTTTCAAAGGCACAGGCGGGCCTTGCAAGGCGCAAGAGCCCACCCGCGGCGCGCCCCATGCGTGTTTGTCCATGGGGTGCACCGTCTGGTGAAGTCGCATCAATACGGGTGAAGCCCGGCGCCGCCGTGTACAGGGCGCTGGCTTGGTTCGGTATCCGGATCTGGCGACGGCATCGCCGCCGACCCGAAAAATGCAACTTGGCGCAGCTGTCTGTGCGGCAAGTGACGAAGGTCGAAGGGGATGAACGAATGGCATGCGTGAGCAGCCAAGCCGGCGACTATAGCCGACTTCGGGTTTACACGGGCGAAGTTTCGCGCGCTCAGTCCGCCATGGTGTCTGCGGCGACGGGCGCGTCCGCGCGGCGCGCCTGCGCTGAAGCCCCGCGCAGGTTCAGCCAGACGCTGGCGGCGCCGCACACGCTGACGATGGCCATCCCCACCCAGGCCCAGAAGTCGGGCAGCTGGCCGAACATCAGCCAGCCCAGCAAGGCCGCCGCGGCGATCTGGGCATACATGAAGGGCATCAGGCTGGCCGCCGGCGCCATGCCCAGTGCCAGGATCAGCAGCAGGTGGCCGGCCGTGCCCAGGAAGCCGATGGCCAGCACCAGGGCCAGGGTCGATGGCGCGGCGGCTGCCAGCACGCCCGGGACGTCGATGCCACTGAACGCCACCACCGGCAGCAGGATGGCCGTGCCCACGGCCCCGGTCCAGAAGTGCGTGGTGAACGGGTTTTCCAGCGCTGCGAGCCGGCTGGTCAGCACCTGGAACGACGCATAAGTGCAGGCACCCAGCAGCGGGAACAACACGGCCCAGCCGAACAGGCCGCTGCCGGGGCGCATGACCACCAGCGCACCCAGGAAACCGCCCGCCACCAGCACCCAGCGCAGCGGCGTGACGCTTTCCTTCAGCAGCCACGCGGCCAGCAGCGTCACCAGCACCGGCGTGAGCATGTTGATGGCGGTGAATTCCGGCACCGGCATGAACTGCACGCCCCAGAAGCTCATCGCGCTGGTGGCCAGCAGCAGGCTGCCGCGCAGCAGCTGAAAGCGGGGGTGGGCGCTGCGCAGTCGGTGCTGGCGGCTGAAGGCCAGCCACAGGCCCATGCTCACCGCCTGAAAGGCATAGCGAGCTGTCAGGATCAGCAGCACGGGCACCACCGGGCCCAGCTTGCGGATCAGGTTGTCCATGGTCGCGAAGCACAGCGCGGTCAGGACGATCAGCAGCACGCCCAGGCCGGGCCGCTGCGCGGGCAGGCCCGGTGCGGAACTCATGGCCGCAGGATGCGGTGTTCCAGCGCTTCCCACACCGGCTGCAAGCGGCCGGGCAGGTCGGGCAGCGCGCCCAGGTCGGTGCGGCTCTCGGTGGGGGAGTGGAAGTCGCTGCCGCGGCTGGCAAGCAGGCCGAATTCCAGGGCCGTTTCGGCGTAGCGCAGGCGTTCGGCTTCGCTGTGGCTGCCCGTCATCACTTCGACGCCCTGGCCGCCGTGGGTGGCAAATTCGCTGAACAGCGCGTATTCCGCGCTGGGCCCGAACCGGTATCGCGCCGGGTGGGCGATGACGGCGATGCCGCCGGCCTGGGTGATCCAGCGCACTGCGTCACCCAGCCGCGCCCACTGGTGCGGCACGTAGCCGGGCTTGCCTTCGGTGAGGAAGCGGCGGAAGACCTCGTGGGTGTCGCTGCACACACCCGTCTCGACCAGGAAGCGGGCGAAATGGGTGCGGGAGATCAGGTCTGGATTGCCCACGTAGCGCAGCGCCCCTTCGAAAGCCCCGCCCACGCCGGCCTGGGCCAGGCTGTCGGCCATGGCGTGGGCGCGTGCCAGGCGGCCACCGCGGGTGGCCGCCAGCCCGGCCCCCAGCGCGGCATCTTCGGCGTCGAAGCCCAGGCCGACGATGTGCACGGTCTCGCCGGCGAAGCTGACCGAGATCTCGGTGCCGGTCAGGTAATCCAGCCCCAGCGCCAGCGCGGTGTCGCAGGCGCGTTGCTGGCCGCTGATCTCGTCGTGGTCGGTCAGGGCCCAGAGCTCCACGCCCTGGGCTCTGGCGCGCGCTGCCAGGTCTTCGGGCGTGAGCGTGCCGTCGCTGACGTTGCTGTGACTGTGCAGGTCGGCGTTGATCAGGTGGCTGATGGGCACGGTGCGGCAGCTTCGCGGTCAGCGGTGCAGTTGCAGGGTGGCGCCGCAACGCGCTGCCAGCGCGTGGTCGTGGGTCACGACGACGAAAGCCGTGCCGCGGTCGCGGGCCAGGCCCAGCATCAGCTCGAACACCGCGTCGGCGGTGCCGCGGTCGAGGTTGCCGGTGGGTTCGTCGGCGAGCACGCAGGCCGGCCGCGTGACCAGGGCGCGCGCAATCGCCACGCGCTGCCTCTCGCCGCCCGACAGCTGCGCCGGGTGGTGCGCCGTGCGCTGGCCCAGGCCCACCTGGGCCAGCAGCGTGGCGGCCTGGTCGCGCGCCGCGGCCACGCTCTGGCGGGCGATGCGCAGCGGCATGGCCACGTTGTCCAGCGCGCTGAACTCGGGCAGCAGGTGGTGGAACTGATAGACGAAGCCCAGGTGCTGGTTGCGCCAGCGCCCCTGCTCGGCGGCGTTCATCGCTGCCAGGTCGCGGCCCATCAGCGTGACGCGGCCCGAGCTCGGTGCCTCCAGCCCGCCCAGCAGGTGCAGCAGCGTGCTCTTGCCCGAGCCGCTGGCGCCCACCACGGCCAGGGTCTGGCCGCGCTGGACGGTCAGGCTCACGTCGCGCAGCACCTGCACGTCGAGCTCGCCTTCGGTGAAGCGCTTGACCAGGTGCTCGGCCTGCAGCACGGCGTCACTCATAGCGCAGCGCCTCCGCCGGGTTGGTGCGGCTGGCGCGCCAGCTCGGGTACAGCGTGGCCAGCAGGCTGAGCACGAGCGAAATCACCGCGATCGGCACGATGTCGCTGGCCAAAGGCTCGCTGGGCATGCGGCTGATGACGTAGATGCTGCCGGGCAGGAAGGCCACGCCCAGCAGCCGTTCGATGGCCGGCACGATGACGTCGACGTTGAAGGCCACCAGCAGGCCCAGCGCCACCCCCACGCAGGTGCCGATGATGCCCGCCGTGGCCCCCTGCACGATGAAGATGCCCATGATCGAGCGCGGGCTGGCGCCCAGGGTGCGCAGGATGGCGATGTCGGCGCGCTTGTCGGTGACCGTCATCACCAGGGTGCTGACCAGGTTGAAGGCCGCCACCGCGACGATGAGCGTCAGGATGATGAACATCAGCCGCTTCTCGATCTGCACCGCGTCGAACCAGTTGCGGTTGGTGCGCGTCCAGTCGCGCACGTCGACGGCCAGGCCCATGCTTTGCTGCAGTTCGCCCCCGACGCGGCGCGCGGCCTGCACGTCGTTCAGCCGCAGCTGCACGCCGGTGGGGCCTTCCACCTGGAAGAAGCGCGCGGCGTCGCCGATGTGGATCAGCGCCAGCGCGCTGTCGTATTCGTAGTGCCCGGCCTCGAACACGCCGACCAGGGTGAACTGCTTGATGCGCGGCGTGACACCGGCCGGCGTGACCTGCCCGCCGGGCGCGACGATGGCCACCTTGTCGCCGACTCGCGCGCCCAGCAGGCGGGCCAGTTCGATGCCCAGCACGATGTTCCATTCACCGGCCTTCAGCGGCGCCAGCAGCGCCTGCTGGGTGCGCGCCAGGTCGGTGACGCTGGCCTCGGCCACGGGGTCGATGCCGCGCACGACGGCACCGCGCAGGTCGTCGCCACGGCCGATCAGGGCCTGGGCTGCGATGAAGGGCGCCGCGCCACGAACCTCCGGGTTGGCGCGGGCCGCAGCCGCGGTGGCCTGCCAGTCGGGCAGGGCGCCGCGCGCGGCATCGAAGATCTCGACATGCGCGATCACGCTGAGCATGCGGTCGCGCACCTCTTTCTGGAAGCCGTTCATCACGCTCAGCACGATGATCAGCGCCGCCACGCCCAGCGAGATGCCGAGCACCGACACGAGGCTGATGAAGCTGATGAATCCGTTGCGCCGGCCGGCGCGGCCAGCGCGCGTGTAGCGCCAGCCGATGTGCCACTCGTAGGGCATGTTCATAGGCGGCGGATGCTACCGGACGGCCCGGCCCGGGTCGTCCAGCCGGGATAATGCGGTCGATGCAGCTCTTGATTCCCTTTGCCGCTCCACGCGCTGCGCCCTGGGCGGACCTGTCGGGGCTGAAGCTGCCGAACCTGCAGCGCCTGCTCTTGCGCTGGGCCGAGGTGGACCGCGACGAAGCCGACGAACTCAGCCTGTCGCCACCCCACGAGCGAGCCCTGGCGAGGGCCCTGGGCTGGCAGGGCGGCGACGGACGCCTGCCCTGGGCTGCGCAGGCAGCGGCGGCCGACGGCATCGACTGCGGTGACCTGGCCTGGGGCCTGCTCACCCCCGCCCATTGGCACCTGGGCACCGACCAGGTGAGCCTGATCGACCCCGCCGGGCTGATGCTGGATGCCACCACGTCGAAGGCACTGTTCGACGCCGTGCAGGAGCTGTTCACGTCCCAGGGCTGGCTCCTGGCCTGGGGCGCGGCGCTGCGTTGGTACGCGGCACACGAGAGCCTCGCCGAACTGCCCTGCGCGGCGCTGGACCGGGTGATCGGCCGCAACGTCGACCGCTGGCTGGGACACGACCCCGGCCTGCGCACCATCCGCCGCCTGCAAAGCGAGGTGCAGATGGTGCTGTACGGTCACCCGCTGAACGACGCGCGCGACAGCCGTGGCCTGCTGGCCGTGAATTCCTTCTGGCTCAGCGGCTGTGGCCCGGCCCAGCTTGTCACCGGTACGCCACCCGTGGTGGACGACCGCTTGCGCTCCGCCGCCCTGCTGGGCGACTGGGCGGGCTGGGCCCGAGCCTGGGAAACCCTGGACGAAGGACCGCTGGCCGCGCTGGCCGACGCTGCCCCGGGCAGCGGTGCCAGCCTCACGCTGTGCGGCGACCGCAGTGCGGCGCGCTTCCAGCCCGCGGCGGCGGGCTGGCTGTCCGGGCTGATGCAGCGACTGCGCTCGCAGCCGGCCGCTGCCAGCTTCCTGGAGACCTTGTGATCCTGCAGACGCGCGAGGTGCCGCCGCGTGTGCGCTACACGCTCGAACAGGCCGGCGTGCACCCTTTGCTGGCCCAACTGCTGGCCGCCCGTGGCGTGCGCAGCGCCGACGAACTGGACGACACCCTGGCCCGGCTGCTGCCGCCCGACGCGATGCACGGCGCCAGCGCCGCCGGTCGCCTGCTGGCCGACGCCATCGCGGCTGGGCAGTCCATCTGCGTGGTGGCCGATTACGACTGCGATGGCGCCACCGCCTGCGCCGTGGCGCTGCGTGGCCTGGCCCTGCTGGGCGCCCGGCCTGCCACGTTGCGCTATGTCGTGCCCGACCGCGCCGTGCACGGCTATGGCCTGACACCGGCCATCGTCGACCTGGCGCTGCAATCCGGCGCCCGCCCGGGCCTGCTGGTGACCGTGGACAACGGCATTGCCAGCCACGCCGGCGTGGCCCATGCACGCCGTCTGGGGCTGGCGGTGCTGGTCACCGACCACCACCTGCCCGCGGCCGACCTGGCCTTGCCCGAGGCCGACGTCATCGTCAACCCGAACCAGCCGGAGTGCAGCTTTCCCAGCAAGGCCATCGCCGGTGTCGGCGTGATGTTCTACGTGCTGCTGGCCACGCGCGCAGAACTGCGTGCGCGCGGCGCGTTCGACGCCGCCAGCCAGCCGCGCCTGGACGCGCTGCTGGACCTGGTGGCGCTGGGTACGGTGGCCGACGTGGTGAAGCTCGACGCCAACAACCGCCGGCTGGTGGCCCAGGGCCTGAAGCGCATCCGCAGCGGCCGCATGCAGGCTGGCGTGGCGGCGCTGTTCCGCGCGGCCGGGCGCGACCCTGCGCGCGCCGCCGGCTTCGACTTCGGCTTTGCGCTGGGGCCGCGCATCAACGCCGCCGGCCGGCTGGCCGACATGACGCTGGGCATCGAATGCCTGCTCACCGACGACCCGGCCCGCGCCAGCGAACTGGCCGCGCAGCTCGACGCCATCAACCGCGAACGCCGCGACGTGGAGTCCGGCATGCGCGAACAGGCCGAGGCGCTGCTGGCGCGCTGGTGGCATGGTGCCGACCCGGCCAGCGTACCCCCGGCCGTGGTGCTGTTCGACGACGGCTTCCACGAAGGCGTGGTGGGCATCGTCGCCGGGCGCGTGAAGGACCGCGCGCACCGGCCGACCTTCGTGTTTGCACGCGGCGCCAACGGACAGCTGAAGGGCTCGGGTCGGTCCATCCCGGGCTTCCATCTGCGCGACGCGCTGGACCTGGTGGCCAAGCGCCACCCTGACCTGCTGCTGCGCTTCGGCGGGCATGCCATGGCTGCTGGCTGCACCTTGCAGGACGGCGGGGTGCCGGCCTTCGACGCTGCGCTGCAGGCCGTGGCCGCCGAATGGCTGGACGCCGCCACGCTGCAGCGCACGCTGCGCACCGACGGTCCGCTGGCGCTGGAATGGTTCAACGCCGAGACCGTGGCCCTGCTCGATGCCCAGGTCTGGGGTCAGGGCTTCGAGGCCCCGGTCTTCTGCGACGAGGTGCAGGTGCTGCAGCAGCGGCTGGTGGGGGAAAAGCACATGAAGCTGAAGCTGCGCCATGCCGGGCAGGAACGTGACGCGATCTGGTTCAGCCATGACCGGCCCTTGCCCGACCGGTTGCGCCTGGCCTACCGACTGGGCCTGGACGAATGGAACGGCAGGCAGCGCGTGCAGATGTTCATCGAGGCAGCGCCCGACGCGCAACCCTGATGCGCATGCGGGCAGACTCCGGGGTGTCAACATTCGAGCCATGACGATGACGCTGAACTCCTTTCGTACTCCGCTGGCCGGCCTGCTGCTGCTGGCGGCCCTGTCCTCCACCCAGCCCGCTTTCGCCCAGGGCGCAGCCCTCAAGCCGGTGACGGTCCTCAAAGGACTGGACAACCCCTGGGCCCTGGCCTTCCTGCCCGACGGGCGCATGCTGGTGACGGAAAAGCCCGGCCGCATGCGGCTGGCCTTGCCCGCCGGGCAGTTGTCCGAGCCCCTGGCCGGCTTGCCGGCGGTGGCTGCCGGCGGCCAATGTGGTCTGCTCGACGTGGTCGTCGACCCGAAATTCGCCCAGAACCAGCGCATCTTCTTCACCTTCGCCGAACCCGGCACCGGGGGCGAACGTGGCAACAGCACCGCCGTGGCCAGCGCCCGGCTGGTCGGCGACGGCCTGACGGCGCGGCTGGAAGACGTGCGCACCATCTTCAGCCAGAAACCGAAAATCAGCAGCCGCAACCACTGCGGCAGCCGCATCGTCTTCGACCGCAGCGGCGCGCTGCTGGTGGGCCTGGGCGATCGCTTCAGCGGCAAGGACGAAGCCCAGAACCCGGCCAACCACATCGGCAAGGTCATCCGCATCAATGCCGAAGGCCAGCCGCTGGCCGACAACCCCTTTGCCGGACGCAGCGGCACCGCACCGGAGGTCTTCAGCCTGGGCCACCGCAACATCCAGGGCGCGGCGCTGCATCCGCAGACGGGCGAACTCTGGGCCGTGGAACATGGCCCGCAGGGTGGCGACGAGATCAACCGCGTGCAGGCCGGCCGCAACTACGGCTGGCCGATCGTGACCTACGGCCGCAACTACGGCCTGGGCACGACCATCGGCGAACCCGGGCCCAAGGCCGGCTTCGAGCAACCGCTGCGGCACTGGGTGCCCACCTCGGTGGCGCCCAGCGGCCTGGTGTTCCTGACCAGCGACCGCTACCCGGGCTGGCAGGGCAGCGTCTTCATGGGCACCTTGCGCGGTCAGGCGCTGGTGCGGCTGACGCTGGATGGCGCCAGCGTCAAGGCTGAAGAGCGTTTGCTGGCCGACCTGGGTTTGCGCATCCGCGACGTGCGCCAGGGGCCTGATGGCTGGCTTTACATCGTGAGCGACGGCGACAACGGACAGGTGCTCAGGCTGGAGCGACCGTGACGCAGCCGCCGCTGGGCTTCGCAAACAGCCCGTGAGGCCTGGACCACGCTGAGCTTCGGTGAAGGCAGCCGGCCGCTTCTCGACCCGTCGACCCCGCCGGGGCCAGGCTGGTGGTGTCGCTGCGGGGGGGGGGGATTGTCAGCCTGCCAGCGCCTGCCCTGTCGCTGCAGCGAGAGTGGCGAAGGAGCGAACCGGCTCTGCCATCACGCCCACTTGATCTCTTCGTAGTTGAGGCTGGAGAGGGTGGGTCTGTCCATGATCCCTCTCACGCTGCCATCGGCCATCAACACGTTGACCGGCCCGCCCTTGCGAACTGCTCCGCCGAGCAACTGCAGGTCGGGTGAATTGGGAACCTGCAGGGCATTCAAGAGAGACACCGGCAAACCCGCCAGTGCGACGCTGGCACCGTTGCGGGCCTTGCCGGATGCCTGCCCCAGGCTGGCAGACTGGCCGATGAGCAGACAGTCTGCGCCAGTCGGGTGTCGCCGGCGCAAGATCTCCAAGAGCATTCGCAAGCCGGCTGAGCCTTGCACAGGGGACGGGGTGATCGTCTCGTCGACTCGCAGGTAGTCTGGCATGGAGATTCCGGGGTGAGTTACTGACGCGCCGGATGCTCCGCGAGACGAGAACGCGAAGTCAAGCCCCAAGCCGAGGGACCGCGCCTCAGGCCACGCGCCCGAACCACCACAGCGACAGACCCGCCGCCAGCGCGGCCAGCAGCGCACCGAGCGCTGCAAACACGGCGGTAATTTCCGTTTCCTTGCGTTCGACCACCATGCGCGAGGACAGTGATTCGTAGACCTTCTTCAGGTCTTCGGCCGTGCCCGCGTAGAAGTACTCGCCCTGCGTCAGCACCGAGACGTTCTTCAGCGTTTCCTCGTCGAGCTTGACGCGCATGCTCCAGCCTTCGAAGCCGATGATCTCGCCGCTGGTGGTGCCGATACCGACGGTGTAGACGCGGATGCCGCGTTCGGCAGCCATCTTCGCAGCGTCCAGCGGGTCGGGGCCGGTGGTGCGCTGGCCGTCGGTGAGCATGATGACTGCGGCAGAGTTGTAGCTGCCGGCAGGCACGGGCGTGAAGGCCTTGTCGTCCTTCTTGCCGATTTCCTTGTCCGGGAAGTTGCGCTGGCCGGTGATGTTCTGGATCTCGATGCCGTGGTCGGGGAACAGCGTGGCCAGGCTGAGGATAATGCCGCTGCCAGTGGCGGTGCCGCGCTGCAGCTGGAAGCGGTCGATCGCGGCCAGCACGTCTTCGCGGCTGGTGGTGGGGGCCTGCACCACGGCGGCCGTGCCGGCAAACGAAACGACGCCCACCTTCACTTCGCGCGGCAGGTTCTCCACGAAGGCCCTGGCCGCCACCTGGGAAGCCACCAGCCGGTTCGGCTTGACGTCCTCGGCACGCATGCTGCCTGAAACGTCCATTGCCAGGATGATGGTGCGCTCCGACAAGGGCAGCGTGATGGTGGCCGTGGGCCTGGCCACCGACAGCAGCAGGGCGGCCAGGGCCAGAAGAAGCAGCAGCGGCGGCACGTGGCGGCGCCAGCTCGGGCCCGAGCCCAGCGCCATCTTCGCCACGTTGATGCTGGCCAGGCGCACCGTGGTGCGGCGCTTGCGCTTCAGGATCCAGCGGTAGGCGATTACCAGCAGTGGCAAGGCCAGCAGCAGCCAGAGCATCGAGGGCCAGATGAATTTCATGGTGCAGCCTCCAGGAGCGCGGGGGTGCCGATGGGTGGGCGCGCACGCTGCAGGTGCGCAGGGAAACGGCGGCCGCTGCGCGCGCGTGCGCGCTGCCGGCGCAGGTCTGCGTAGCGCAGCAAGGCGTCGAGCAGGTCGTCGTCGGTGGCGAGTTCCAGGATGTCGGCGCCGCTGGCCGACAGCTCGTCGATCAGCTGGGCCTCTTGCTGTTCAGCCACGGCCGCATAGCGTTCACGAAAAGCCGGGTCGGCCGCGTCGATGAACAGCTGTTCGCCGGTTTCGGCGTCTTCGATGGTCACCAGGCCGACGTCGGGCAGGGCCATTTCCAGGGGGTCGAGCAGGCGCACCGCCACGACCTCGTGCCGCTGCGCCAGCCGCGCCAGCGGCTTCTGCCAGCCCGGAGCGCTGATGAAGTCGCTGACGATGAAGACCAGGCCGCGACGCTTCATGGTGCCTTCGGCCAGGGTCAGCAGGTCGGCCAGGCGGGTGCCCTCGGGCCCGGTCCTGCCGGCCTTGGCTACAGGGCGCGGCTGATGCATGCGGCGCAGCAGGTTCAGCACATGGTTGCGGCTGGCACCTGGCTTGAGCACGGCGTCGACCTGCTGGCCGAACAGCATCGCGCCCACGCGGTTACCGTGGCGGGTGATGACCCGTGCCAGCGTGGCCACGAAGCCGGTGGACACGTTCAGCTTGGTGACGTCGCCGCTGCCGAAGTCGACGCTGCCGGACAGGTCCAGCAGGAACCAGGCGGTGAGGTCGCGGTCTTCGATGAACTGTCGGACATAGGGCTGCTGCAGGCGCGCGGTGACGTTCCAGTCGATGTGTCGAACGTCGTCGTGATGCTGGTATTCGCGCAGGTCGGCCAAGTCCACGCCATGGCCGCGGAACAGGGTACGGTAGTCGCCCTGAAGCAGGCCGTCCAGACGGCGTATGACCGTCCATTCCAGGCGCCGAAGCAGCTGCTCGGGCACCGGCACCGGGGTGCCGCCGCCCGTACGGGGCGGCGGGCCAGCAAGGGCCTCAGCCATGGGTCGGACCGTCCTTCGGGTGGGCCAGGGGCTTGTCGGGCATGGGCACGGCCTTCAGCACACGGGCCACGACGTCTTCGGCGCTGATGTTCTCGGCCAGGGCTTCGTAGCTCAGGCAGATGCGGTGGCGCAACACGTCGGGCACGAGGTCGGCCATGTCTTCCGGCAGCACGTACTTGCGGCCGCGCAGCATGGCCATGGCGCGCGCGCCTTCGATCAGGCCGATGGTGGCGCGCGGGCTGGCGCCGTAGGTGATGTACTTGGCGGTGTCGGTCATGCCGTATTTTTCGGGCCGGCGGGTGGCGCCGACCAGCTTCACGGCGTATTGCATCAGTGCCGGGTCGACGAAGACGGCGCGGCATTCGCGCTGCAAGGCTGCCAGCGAATAGGTGTCGGCGACGGCATTCACCTCGACTGCCGGGCCGGTGACTCGTTCGGCGATGACGAATTCTTCTTCTTCGGTGGGGTAGTCGACCAGCACTTTCATCATGAAACGGTCGACCTGGGCTTCGGGCAGCGGGTAGGTGCCTTCGGTCTCGATCGGGTTCTGCGTGGCCATCACGACGAAAGGTTCCGGCACCTTGTGGGTTTCGCCGGCGATGGTGACCTGGCGTTCCTGCATCACTTCGAGCAGCGCGCTCTGGACTTTGGCCGGCGCGCGGTTGATTTCGTCGGCGAGCACCAGATTGGCGAACACCGGACCGAGGCTGGTGCCGAATTCCCCGGTCTTCTGGTTGTAGATGCGGGTTCCCACCAGGTCGGCCGGCACCAGGTCGGGCGTGAACTGGATGCGCTTGAAGCTGCCCCGCGTGGTGCGGGCCAGGGTCTTCACGGTGAGCGTCTTGGCCAGGCCGGGCACGCCTTCGACCAGCAGGTGGCCCTGGGCCAGCATTGCCACGAGCACACGCTCCAGGAAGCGGTCCTGCCCGACGACGACCCGCTTGACTTCGTAGAGTACACGCTCCATCAGCGTGGCGGTCGATTCGGCGTCGTTGTTGATCATGGTTTTCCTGCCTGGATGTCTGTGATGAGGGCTAGAACGGTGGCATGCCTGCGGCCGCCGCGGCGTTTTCGATGGGCACAGCAAAACCGATGCCGATGAAGGTTCGCTGGTCCGATGGGTTCAGGATGGCGGTGACGACGCCGACCACGGCGCCGTCCATCGTCACCAGCGGGCCGCCGGAATTTCCCGGGTTGGCCGCGGCGTCGAACTGGATCAGGTTGGTCAGCGTCTTCTCGCCTTCAGGTGACCGGAATTCGCGCTTGAGCCCCGACACCACGCCGTAGCTGACCGAAGGCCCGATGCCGAAGGGGTTGCCCACCGCGATGACATGGTCGCCTGGCAGCAGGTCGGAAGTGGAGCGCATCGTCGCGGCCTGCAGGTCGTCAGGTACCTTGCTGGCGCGCAAGACCGCGAGATCGTTCTCCGGCTGGGCGCCGACGATTTGCGCGTCGCTGACCATGCCGTTGGAAAAGCGCACCTGCAGTCGCTTGGCACCCAGAACCACGTGCAGGTTGGTCAGGATCGTGCCGTTGTCGACGATGACAACGCCCGTACCGACGCTGCGGCCTTCGTTGCGGTCGGGGCTGCTGCCGCTGTCGCTGTCTTCTTCGCCGGTATCACCTTCGCGCATGAAGCCGGTGACGCGCACCACCGAGGGGATGATGGCCTGGTAGGCCTTCGCCGCGGCCGACGGCAGGGGTTCTTTCTCGAGCGATTCCCGTACCGCGGTGTCGATGTCGTCCTGCGTGATGACGCGCGGGCCCGGCTGCCACTGTTGCAGCCCGAGCATGGCGGCCACCGCCATCAATCCACCGGCCAGAGCCCAGGCAAGCGCCTGGCGCCTTGGCGGGTTGGAGCCGGTGGCCCCTGGCGTGCTGCCAGCGACCGGCTGCGGCGTTGCGCTCGCCACGCTGGCAGATTCTGGCGATCCGGCTGAAGCCGCGGCAGCGGCTGCTGTGGCCGCCTTGGCCAGGCGCGGTGATCGGCTGATGAGCGGTGCCTTCTTCATCATGCGGCAAAACCGGGGGTGGCCCCGTCCAGGAATCCATCGCAAGAAGACAGTATCACGTTGCACAGTGCGGCGCATGCGCGAGGTCGCAGCAACCACCCTGGACCCGTGCCCGCAACGCCGTGCTGGGCGATGATCGGGCCGATGTGGATAGACACCCATTGCCACCTGGATGCGCCCGAGTTCGACCCCGACCGGGCTGCTGTCGTGACCCGGGCGCGTGCAGCCGGCGTGGGCCGGCTCGTGCTGCCTGCCGTGGAACGCAGCAACCTGGCCACGGTGCAGGCCCAGGCCCGCAGTTTCGACGCGGCCTATGCCCTCGGCATCCATCCCTTGTATACCGGGCGCGCCGTCGAAGGTGACCTGCAGGCGGTGGAGCAGTCGCTGCTCGACGGCCTGGCCGACCCCAGACTGGTGGCTGTCGGAGAAATCGGCATCGATCACTTCGTGCCCGGCGTGGACAGGCAGCGGCAGGAGCACCATTACCTGGCCCAGCTGAAGATGGCGCGGCGCTTCGACCTGCCCGTGTTGCTGCACGTGCGCCGGTCGGCAGACACCCTGCTCAAGGGCCTGCGCCGGTTTCCGGTGGCCGGGGGCATCGTCCATGCGTTCAACGGCAGCCAGCAGCAGGCCGCGCAGTTCGTGGCAATGGGCTTCAAGCTCGGTTTCGGGGGGGCGATGACCTTCGAGCGTGCGCTGCAGATCCGGCAACTGGCCGGCACCTTGCCCGACGAGGCCCTGGTGCTCGAGACCGACGCGCCCGACATCCCGCCGCGCTGGCTGTACCGAACCGTGGCCGAACGTGCGGCGGGCGCACCTGGCCACGCGCGCAACGAACCGGCCGAGTTGCCCCGTATCGCGGCCACGCTGGCGGCCTTGCGCGGCATGCCGCTGCAGGATCTGGCGGCGCTGACCAGCCGCAACGCGCTGGCCGCATTGCCGAGGCTCGCCGCGCTGGGCTGAAAAGCCCGGCCCGAGACGCCTTGAAGGCTACCGGTCGAGCCGCACGGGCAGGTGGGTCTGCATGGGGCCGGTGGCGCTGTCCTGCACGCGCACCTGCCAGGGGCGCGTGGCCGAGCGTGACACCAGCACCCAGACGCAGGGCCGTGACAGGGCCGTCGGGGCCATCTGCTCGGGCCCGGGCCGGCTGACCTGCAGCACCAGCACCGGGCCGTTCTGCACACGCAGGGCCGAAACGCGCACGCCCATCGTCGGCTGTTCCGGCAGCACGTGCAGCAGGACCTGTTCGCGTGCCCACTGCGGCGTTCGGCCGATGGCTGGCGTGCTGCCCCTGGCCGTGACATGGCGCTGCCAGGCGGCAGCACTGTCCAGCAGCACGGTCTGTGCAGCCCCTTCGGGCGTCTGCTGTGGCCACTGGCACAGGGTCTGGCTGCGCTGGGCCAGCACGCGCGGCTGGCCCAGTGCGGCTGGTGCTGCCAGGGCCAGTATCACTGTGGTGGCCAGGGCTTTTGTCAGGGCGCCGGGCCGCAAGGCAAGCCTGAAGCTGCAGTGCGCGCTCATCGCTGGCCCGCCGGGCGCGTGGTGCCTGGCGCGGCCAGGGGCGCGCCGTCGACCGCCCCGCGCTGGCGCGACGGGCCCGTCGTGTCCAGACTCTGCGGCGAGATGCCGGACAGCGGGGCCACCTCGATGGCGAGGTCGTTGCGGTTGCCGTTCAGGGTGATGACCGTCAGGTCGCGGCCGGGTGGAAGCACCGGGAAAGCGCCGCATGCCTCGCCGCGCTGGCAAATGACGGTGTCGTTGTCCAGGTCGCCGCCAGCGATGATCTGCACCTGCGGCAAGGTCCAGCCCGCGGCGTTCCAGGAGTAGCCGTTGCTGCCGCGCGTGGCCAGGATGCTGCGAACGACCCGATCGTCGGCCGGGTTGATGAGCAGCACGTACAGCGGCCCCAGGTCGCCGCCTGCAGCCGCGCTGCCGCCGGCCACGGGCTGCGTGACGCTGAGCTGCACGGTGAAGCTGCGTGCCGGTGCGACGTTGACGGTGAGCCTGGGGAAGATGGCACCCGCAGCCAGTCCGACCCGGTTGACGGTGATGGTGTAGGTGCCCAGACGCGTGCTGGGGTTCACTGCGGTGGGCGTGACCGATACGCGGCTGTTGTCGCTGGTGATCGACGTCACCGTCTCGGTGCCGGCGGCACTGAGCGCCAGTTCGAGAGTGGCGGTGGTCTGGAAGCTGCCGAAGTCGATGCTGGATGGTGAAGCCAGCACGCGGCCGGCCGGTGCCGGTGGCGGCGGAGTTCCCGCCGCGCCCAGCGCGGCCGTGACGGCCTTGCCGGCGTTGATGAGCCCGAAGCCGGTATCGAGGTCCCGGCCCGGGTTGCCCAGGTCGTCGGTCAGCGCGCCGCTGGCGAACAGGCTGTCGACCTGGGCCACGCCAATGGCCGGGTTGACGTAGCGCATCAGGGCGATGACGCCGGCCACGTGGGGCGCCGCCATCGAAGTGCCCTGGTAGGGGCCTGAGCTTGGCAGGCGCCGGCCGCTGGCGTCGAAGGCCCCCAGCGCGCTGAACACGCCGTCGGGCGCGCCCGAGCCGGTGCTGCTTTGCCGCAGGTCGCCTCCGGGTGCTGCCACCGTGAGCGCGCTGCCGCTGTTGCTGTAGCGCGTCAGGCGCTTTTGCGCGTCCAGCGCCGACACGGCGACGACCCCGCTGCAATTGGCCGGCGCGCCCACCGCGACGCGCTGGCCCAGGTCGTTGCGCCCGGAGTTTCCGGCCGCCGCCACGACCACGACGCCGGCTGCACGCACCCGGTTGATGGCGTCAGCGTAGGCTGCGTCGCAAGGGAAATCGCCGCCCAGGCTGAGGTTGATGACGTCGGCGCGGCGAGCCGGGAGGGTGCCCGAGTTGTTCGAGAGCCGCGCCGCGTACAGCATCGCGTTGATGATGTCGACCTGGCGGGCACCGCCACTGCTGGGGCGGAACACCCGCAATGGCAGGACCTGCGCCATCGGTGCGGTGCCGGCCACGCCGATGCCGTCGAAAGTGGCGGCTGCCACGGTGGCTGCGACATGTGTGCCGTGGAACACCGGCTCGTCAGCGGCCACGGCCGTGTTGTCGCCCGACGCGGTGTTGCCGTCGCCGGCCACGGTGTTGCTGATGAACGCCCGGCCACTGGAAAACAGCTGCGGCTGCAGGTCGGGGTGGTCGAGCATGACGCCGTCGTCGATGACGGCCACCACCGGGCGCTGGGCTGGCTGGCTGGGCAGTTGCGTGATGCGGCTCATCGCGGCTGGCAGGTTGATCTGCTCGTAGTGCCAGCGCTGCAGGTTGTAGGACCGGTCGTTGGGCGGGAACTCGCCGACCAGGGTCTGGGTGGTGGCCAGCCGGTCGAGCTGCACGTATTCGAAGGCACCGGTCTGCTGCAGCGCCTTGGCCAGCTTCATCTGGGCCAGGGTGTTCTCCAGCGCCAGGTCGTCGGCGGTCTGCACCGGCTGGGCGCGCAGCGCCGAGAGGCGCCGTGCCCGGGTTTCCTCGCCGCTCTTGCCTGCCAGCCGCGCCAGCGCCAGGGCGCGGCTCTCGGAACTGGCCGGCAGTGCCAGCCAGTGTGGCAAGGCGGCTTCGGCGCCGCCCGGGCTGCCCTGGGCCAGCAGCCGGGCCTGCGCGATGCCGGCCGCTTGCAGCATGCGCGTGGCCTTGGCCAGTTCGGAAGGGGGCAGGGGCCTGGCCCTGGCCAGCAGGTGCCCCGACGTGGTGGCCAGCGGCAGGGCGCTGTTGGCGCAGTTGCCGGCGCTGCCCGGGGCGCCGATACGCAGGTTGTAGATGGATGCGTTGTCGTAGGCGTAGACGTTGATGATGTAGCGCCCGCTGGTGGTGATGCGGACGCACTCGAAACGGGTCGACACGCCGATGGAGCTGCCCAATGCGGCCCCGGTGCTGGACAGAACGTAGAGGTCGACATCGGCCTGGGCCGGGTCGCTGGCGAATTCGAGTTCGACGACCTGGCCGGCGACCAGGTCGACGGCAAAGTAGTCGTCTTCGTCGCCGACGCCGTAGTTGTTGCCGCGCGGCCCGGTGAAGATCTCGTTGACCGTACCGGTCAGCAGGAAGGGCGCCTGAAGCGGCTGCGCCGTCGCCACCGTGTCGTTGACGCGATAGGTGCCCTGGCTGATCTGGCTGGTGTCGTTGGCATCGGAGTCGACGCGCGAGGTGGGTGCAACCAGCAGTGTTCCGGACAGGTTGAAGCTGGACGGCGTGGGCGCCGGTGCGGGTACGGGTGCCGGAGGAGGGACGGGCACGGGCGCCGGGGCCGGCACGGGTGTCGGTGCGGGTGCAGGCGCCGGGACGGGCGCTGGCGCTGGTGATGGTGCCGGTGCTGGTGCTGGTGCAGGAGCAGGCACAGGTGCAGGAGCAGGAGCAGGAGCAGGAGCAGGCACAGGCGCTGGCGCTGGCGCAGGTGCCGGCGTCGGGGCTGGTACCGGCGCCGGGGTTGGCGCTGGTGCTGGCACGGGCGTCGGTGCCGGGGCCGGCGTCGGGGTCGGCCCCGCCGTCGGGTTGTCGCCACCGCCGCCTCCGCCGCCGCAGGCCGCGACGGCCACGGCCAGGAACAGGCTGCTCAGTGTTGTCCGCATGGTCTTCTCCCTGGAATTGGCGGGCTGGTCATGGCCGGAACATGCCGGCGCGCTGGCACCGGGCATGTTATGCATCCGCCGCCACCGCTTGTACCGCCATCGGAAGGACACTTGCCCCGCAGACACCCTTCCGAGGGCCCAGGATTTCTCCGGGGAACAATGTAAGCAAATCTCATCCATGAACCCCATTTCGCGTCAGAAGGACCCGCCTTCCCATGCCGCCAGGCTGCAGGGGCTGCCCGCCGTGGTCTCGACTGAAACCCGCCTGCTGGTGCTGGGCAGTTTTCCTGGCGTGGCCTCGCTTCGGGCCGGGCAGTATTACGCCCATCCGCGCAACCATTTCTGGCCGATCCTGGGCGCGGTCTGGGGCTGCGACCTGGTGGCGCTGCCCTACGCCCGGCGGCTGCAGGTGCTGCTGGACCATGGCTTGGGCCTGTGGGACATCTATGCCAGTTGCAAGCGGGTCGGCAGCCTCGACCAGGCCATCCAGGACGCCCGACCGAACGACCTGGTGTCGCTGCGCCTGCTGGCGCCCGACCTCCGAGGTGTTGCCCACAACGGCAGCGAGTCGGCCCGTGCGCGCCGCCAGGTCGAGGCCCAGGGCTGGGAGGTGCATCGCCTGCCGTCCACCAGCCCGGCCAATGCCAGCTGGTCGTTCGCCCGCAAGCTGCAAGCCTGGCGCAGCGTGCTGGACGGTTTCGGCGTCGCTTAAGGCAGCAGGGCCACCCGCTGTTCCGCGCTTCGGGCAATCTGCAGGGGGTTTATCGTCGCGGTCGTGAAAACCGCCCCGCGTGTTCCCCAAGACCTGCCGCCGGTCACCGTTTCGGAATTCGAGGGTGTGCGCTATCTGCACCTCGGTTCGGTCTGGGTGCAGGGGGCGATGCGCATCCGCCAGCCGCACAAGCTCGAGCTCGACTACATCCAGCGCATGCTGGCCAGCCTGCTTTGGCTGCCCAGTCCGGCCCTGGGCCAGGGCCAGGCGGTGCAGCTCGGCCTGGGTGCAGGCGCCATCACCCGCTTCACCTGCCAGCAGCTGGGCATGGCCACCACGGTGGTGGAAATCAATCCGGCTGTCATCGACGTCGGTCTGCAGTGGTTCCACCTGCCGCCCATGGCCGAAGTCGTGCGTGGCGACGCCGCCGACTGGCTGGCCCAGGCCGAGCATGGCAGCGTGCATTTGTTGCATGTCGACCTGTACGACCACGAGGCCGCCGCGCCAGTCCTCGACAGCGCGGACTTCTATGCCGCCTGCCACGCCGTGCTGGCCCAGGGTGGCTTGATGAGCGTGAACCTTTTCGGTCGCAATGCCAGCTTCGCGGCCAGCGTCGAACGCATCGCCGCGGCCTTCGGCGGCGACCAGGTCTGGAGCCTGCGCCCCACGCGCGAAGGCAATACCGTGGTGGTGGCCGGGCGTGGCGTGGTGTTGCCGGGTCGCGACGAACTGAGCGCGCGTGCCGCCGTGATCGAACAGCGCTTCGGCGCGCTCGGCCTGCCGGCGCGCAAGTGGCTGCGCATGGTGCGGCCTTACCAACCGGCGGTGCCGGTCGAATTCCTGATACCGGCATGAAGACAGGCCAACCCATCGCCCCGCCCGAGCCCCCGGCAGCGCCGCCGGCACGTCCGCTGCGCCGCCAGCAGCCGGTGGGCCGGCTCGACTGGCGCCAGCTGCTGGACTGGCTGCGCGCCGACGGCTGGATCAGCGTCGACGATGTCGAGCGTGTCGCGCGGCGCTTCGGTGCTGGCAGCAGCAGCCTGCATGCCCTGGTGCGGCTTGGCGGTGCCGGGCTGCTGCGCCAGGGCACGCAGCGCCCGCTGGATACGCAGGCCTTGACCGAGTGGCTGGCGGTGCGCGCCGGCCTGCCTTACCTGCGCATCGACCCGCTGCGGGCTGACGTGGGCCGGGTGGCCGACGTGATGAGCGTGCAATACGCCGAGACCCGGCGCGCGCTGCCGGTGCAGGTCACGGCCACCGAGGTGGTGATCGCCACCGCCGAGCCTTTCGACACCGCCTGGGTGCCCGAGATCGAGGCCCACACCCGCCGCCGCGTGCGCCTGAACGTGGCCCACCCCGACGAGGTGCGCCGCTACACCACCGAGTTCTACGCCCTGGCCAAGAGCGTGCGCGCCGCGGCGAAGAATGGCGAGAACTCGTCGGCCAGCAGCTTCGAGCAGCTGGTCGAACTCGGCCGCACCAACAAGCAGCTCGACGCCAACGACCAGGGCGTGGTGCAAGTCGTCGACTGGCTGTGGCAGTACGCCTTCGACCAGCGCGCCAGCGACATCCACCTCGAGCCGCGCCGCGACATGGGCGCCATCCGCTTTCGCATCGACGGTGTGCTGCATACCGTCTACCAGGTGCCGATGTCGGTGATGAGCGCGATGACGGCGCGCATCAAGCTTCTGGGCCGCATGGACGTGGTCGAAAAGCGCCGTCCGCTCGACGGCCGCATCAAGACGCGGCGCCCGGCTGCCGCTGGCGAACCCCCGGAATCCGGGGGTGAAGTCGAGATGCGCCTGTCGACCCTGCCCACTGCTTTCGGCGAGAAGATGGTGATGCGCATCTTCGACCCCGACAATGCCGTCAAGGGCGTGCAGGCGCTGGGCTTCGGTGCCCATGAGTCCAAGGCCTGGGCCGAGCTCATCGCCAGGCCGCACGGCATCATCCTCGTCACCGGTCCCACCGGCAGCGGCAAGACGACGACGCTGTATGCCACGCTGAAGAGCCTGGCCACCGAAGAGGTCAACGTCTGCACCATCGAAGATCCGATCGAGATGATCGAGCCGGCCTTCAACCAGACGCAGGTGCAGCAGGCGCTGGACATGGGTTTTGCCGAAGGCCTGCGCGCGCTGATGCGGCAGGACCCCGACATCATCATGGTCGGCGAGATCCGCGACCTGGCCACCGCCGAAATGGCAATCCAGGCCGCGCTGACCGGCCACCTGGTCTTCAGCACCCTGCACACCAACGACGCGGTGGGCGCGGTCACGCGGCTGGCCGACCTGGGCGTGCCGCCCTACCTCATCGGCGCGACCGTGGTCGGCGTGCTGGCGCAACGCCTGGTGCGCACCTTGTGCGTGGCCTGCAAGCAGCCCGACGAGGGGCCGGTGCTGGAAGCCCTGCACGACATGGCCAAGCCCTGGCGCCTGTCCGGGGGGGTGCGGCCCTACAAGCCCGTGGGCTGCCTGGAATGCCGCCACACCGGCTTTCGTGGCCGGGTGGGCCTGTACGAGCTGGTGACGCTCAGCGACGCGGCGCGCACCTCGGTCCACCCGAACCTGGATGCAGCGGCGCTGCGCCGCCAGGCCATCCAGGACGGCATGCGCCCGCTGCGCCTGGCCGGCGCAATGCGCGTGGCCGAGGGCCAGACCACGATCGAGGAAGTGCTGCGGTCCACGCCCGGTCTTTGATCCCCTGGGCCGGCTGTCGCCAGTCTTACGTGGAAACCACAGCGAGCCCTCCTGACCGCGTCCCTAGAATCCGCCCGCAAGGCCAGGCACCATGCTGGCAGCCAATGCGAGGAGAGCGCGGGTGCAGATCAAGAGCGAAAAGGACTTCTGGTCCGGGTTGATGTTCATCGGTGTCGGAGCCGGCTTCGCCGTCGGTGCGCTCGAATACAACTTCGGTTCCTCGGCCCGGCCCGGTCCGGCCTATTTCCCTTTCGGCCTGGGTGTGCTGCTGGCGCTGCTGGGCGCCATGGTGCTGTTCAAGGCCATGACTTTCGAAGTGGAGGGTGGTGACCGCGTCGGCCACATTGCCTGGCGGCCTTTGCTGCTCGTCGTACTGTCGGTGGCCGGTTTCGGCCTGCTGTTGCCGCGTCTGGGCCTGTTCATCTCGCTGCCGCTGCTGGTCATCGTCTCTGCTCTCGCGGGTGACGAATTCCGCTGGAAGGAGGCGCTGCTGAACGCTGCGATCCTGATGCTGATCTCCTGGGTCGTGTTCATCTACGGACTGAACCTGACCATTCCCCTCTACCCGAACTTCCGCTGAGGGCGAACGCATGGAACTGCTCAACAACCTGGCCCTGGGTTTCGGCGTTGCCTTCACGCTGCAGAACCTGGCCTATGCCTTCGGCGGCGCGCTGCTCGGAACACTGATCGGCGTTCTGCCCGGCCTGGGGCCGGTGGCCACCATCGCGATGCTGCTGCCCAGCATCTACGCGCTGGACGCCACCCCGGCGCTGATCATGCTGGCCGGCATCTACTACGGCGCGCAATACGGTGGATCGACCACGGCCATCCTCATCAACGTGCCTGGCGAGTCGAGTTCGGTGGTCACGGCCATCGACGGCTACCAGATGGCGCGCAAGGGCCGCGCCGGCGCGGCGCTGGCAGCGGCCGGCCTGGGCAGCTTCTTTGCAGGCTGCGTGGGCACCATCATCATCGCCGCCTTCGCCCCGCCGTTGACCGAAGTCGCCTTCAAGTTCGGTCCGGCCGAATACTTCAGCCTGATGGTGCTGGGCCTGATCGGCGCCGTGGTGCTGGCTTCGGGTTCACTGGTCAAGGCCATCGCGATGATCGTTCTCGGCCTGCTGCTGGGTCAGATCAACACCGACGTGATCTCCGGTGTGCCGCGTTACAGCTTCGACATTCCCGAACTGACCGACGGCATCGGCTTCGTCACCATCGCGATGGGTATCTTCGGCTTCGGCGAGATCATCGCCAACCTCGGGCAGCCGGCCGAGAAGCGCGAGGTCTTCACGAAGGACGTGAAGGGGCTGTGGCCGACGAAGAACGACTTCATGATGGCCTGGCCGGCGGTGCTGCGCGGCACCACGCTCGGCTCCATGCTGGGCATCCTGCCGGGTGGTGGTGCACTGCTGGCTTCGTTCGCGGCCTATACGCTCGAGAAGAAGACGAAGATGAAGCCCGGCGAAGTGCCCTTCGGCCAGGGCAACATTCGTGGCGTGGCCGGCCCCGAGGCGGCCAACAACGCCGGTGCACAGACCAGCTTCATCCCGATGCTGACGCTCGGCATCCCGCCGAACGCCGTGATGGCCCTGATGGTGGGCGCGATGACGATCAAGGGCATCCAGCCCGGCCCGCAGGTGATGACCAGCAACCCCGACCTGTTCTGGGGCCTGATCGCCAGCATGTGGGTGGGCAACGCGATGCTGATCATCCTGAACCTGCCACTCATTGGCGTCTGGATCCGGCTGTTGACGGTGCCCTACCGCTTCCTGTTCCCGGCGATCATGACCTTCTGCTGCATTGGTCTGTACACGCTGAACAACAACAACTGGGATGTGTTCATGGGCGCGGCCTTCGCGGTCGTCGGCTACATCTTCTACAAGCTGGGCTGCGAACCTGCACCGCTGCTGCTGGGCTTCATCCTGGGGCCCATGATGGAAGAGAACCTGCGCCGCGCCTTGCTGCTGTCGCGCGGTGACTGGACCGCGTTCGTCACCCGTCCCCTGTCGGGTGCGCTGCTGCTTGCCGCGCTGCTGATGATCGTGGTGGTGATGTTGCCGGCCATCCGCAACAAGCGCCAGGAAGCCTTCCAAGACGCAGATTGAGTCTTTCTCCGGCTCTCGCTCCGCTCCAGGGCCCCGTTTTCCGGGGCCTTTGGCTTGCCTGGCTGGCGGCCAACATGACCATGTGGATGAACGACGTCGCAGCCGCCTGGCTGATGACGACGCTGACCACCAGTCCGGTGATGGTGGCCCTGGTTCAGACCGCGTCGACGCTGCCGGTTTTCCTGCTGGGCCTGCCCAGCGGCGCGATGGCCGACATCGTCGACCGCCGCCGCTACTTCGCCGCCACGCAACTGTGGGTGGCGGTGAATGCACTGCTGCTGGCCGGCTTGTCGCTGGCCGGTGCCTTGACGGCGCCACTGCTGCTGCTGCTGACCTTCAGCAACGGCATCGGCCTGGCGCTGCGCTGGCCAGTGTTCTCGGCCATCGTGCCGCAGGTCGTACCGAAGTCGCAGATGCCGCAGGCGCTGGCACTGAACGGCATCGCGATGAACCTGTCGCGGGTGGTGGGTCCGGTGCTTGCGGGAGTGCTGATCACGACTGTCAATCCAGCGGCGGTCTTCGTGCTGAACGCGGTCCTCGCGGGCGTCGCTTTCGTGCTGGTGCTGCGCTGGAGGAGCGAGCCACGCGCCAGCACGCTGCCCGGCGAGCGCTTCGTCGGCGCCATGCGCGTGGGCCTGAGCTTCGCCCGGCAGTCGCCGCGCCTGAAGGTGGTGCTGTTGCGCGTGTTCCTGTTCTTCCTGCAATCCACGGCCCTGATGGCCCTGCTGCCGCTGGTGGCGGCAGGCCTGCATGGCGGCGGAGCGGGCACCTTCACGATCATGTTGTCCTGCGTGGGCGTTGGCGCCATCTACGCGGCCTTGTGCTTTCCAAAGTGGCGCGAGAAATACGACCGTGACGCCTTCGTGCGCACCGGTACCGCGGTGCATGCGCTGGGCTCCTGCCTGATCGTGGCGGTGCCCGAGTTCTGGCTGGCGCTGCCGCTGATGGTGGTGCTGGGCATGGCCTGGATCTCGGTGGCGAATTCGCTGGCGGTGGCCGCCCAGATGGCCATGCCCGACTGGGTGCGTGCGCGCGGCATGTCGCTTTATCAGATGGCCCTGATGGGAGGGGCTGCCGCCGGAAGCCTGGTGTGGGGGCAGGTGGCCGACTGGCTGGACGTGCGCGGTGCGGTGCTGGCCGCTGCGGCCTTCGGCGGTCTGGTGTTGCTGGCCACGCGCCGGGTCACGGTGGAAGGTGGCGAGGACCACGACTTCACCCCGGCCGCACCGCGTGCCGCCGCCGAGCCGGCCTTCGCCATCGCCGACGACGCCGGCCCGGTGATGGTGACGATCGAGTATCAGATCGACCCTGCCCGCGCCGAAGACTTCAGCGCCGTGATGCAGCGCACGCGGCAGGCTCGGCTGCGTCAGGGCGCCCTCTCATGGGGGCTGTTCCGTGACGTCTCCGTGCCCGGCCGCTACATCGAGTACTCCGTCGACGAGACCTGGGTCGAGCATCGGCGCCGGCTCGAGAGATTCACGGCCTTCGACGCCGAACTGCGCGCGCAGCGCATGGCCTTTCACCAGGGCGACGAGCCTCCGGTTCTACGACGCTACGTGGGCGATGCTCCGGCTGGGATGTCCGACAGCACGCTGCCACCCCAGCTCTAGCGCAGGCGGCGCGGCGGCTCGGGGGCGCGGCAGGCAGCCGGTGCGTCTTGCACAATCTGCACGACCAATCAAAGGAAACTACACAGATGGAACTGGGCATTGCGGGTCGTTGGGCCCTGGTGTGTGCGGCCAGCAAAGGGCTGGGCCGGGGCTGCGCCGAAGCGCTGGTCGGCGAAGGGGTCCACGTGGTCATCACCGCGCGCGGCCAGCAGGCGCTCGAGGCCACGGCTGCCGAACTGCGGGCCTTGAACCCGGCGGTCGAGGTGCGGGCCGTGGCTGGCGACATCACCACCGCCGAAGGCCGTGCTGCGGCGCTGGCCGCCTGCCCGCAGGTGGACATCCTGGTGAACAACGCCGGCGGGCCCCCGCCAGGCGACTTCCGCGAATGGGACCGCGACACCTGGGTGAGGGCGCTGGACGCCAACATGCTGACGCCGATCGCCCTGATCCAGGCCGTGATCGACCCGATGACGGCGCGCGGCTTCGGCCGCATCGTCAACATCACCTCGGCCGCGGTGAAGGCGCCGATCGACATCCTGGGCCTGAGCAATGGCGCGCGTTCGGGCCTGACCGGCTTCGTGGCAGGCGTGGCGCGACAGCAGCGCGTGGCCGCTGCGAACGTCACCATCAACAACCTGCTGCCCGGCCCGTTCGACACCGACCGGCTTCGCGCCACCGCCGCGGGTGCGGCAGCCAAGGCCGGAAAGAGCATCGACGACATCCTGGCCCTGCGCCGCCAGGCCAACCCCAGCGCACGCTTCGGTACGGCGCAGGAATTCGGCGCCTATTGCGCCTTCCTGTGCAGCGTTCACGCCGGCTACATCACCGGCCAGAACCTGCTGATGGATGGCGGGGCCTACCCAGGCACGTTCTGAGCGTCAGGTCTGGCGCGCGGTGTCGACACCGCAATGCCGCCGACGATCAGCACGAAGGCCAGGCCGTGATAGAGCTGCGGCCGCTCACCCAGCACCAGCGCCGACAGCAAGGCAGCGAACAGCGGCGTCAGATTGTTGAAGAAACCGGCCAGGGCGGGCCCGCCAGCGGCCACGCCCAGGCCCCAGCAGCGATAAGCGACGATCGACGCGCCCACGCTGACGTAAAGCAGACCGGCGACCACGCCAGGGCTCCAGCGGATGGGTGGTGCGTCCAGGGCCTGCTCGGCCGCAGCGAAGACCGACGCCGCAAGCAGACCGAGCGCGGTCTGGATCAGCAGGATCCCGGCCCAGTCCCACCGCGGCCGTGCTTCGCCGCGCATCGACGCCGGCGGCCGCACCAGCAGCCAGCTGTAGAAAGCCCAGCCGATGATCGCCAGCAGCATCAGCAGGTCACCGATGACGAACTCCACCTGCACCAGGCTGGTCCAGCTGCCCCTTCCGATGACCAGCAGCACGCCCACCAGCCCCAGTGCCGCGCCTAGCAACTGGCGCGGGCTCGGGCGTTCGCCGAAAACCAGCGCGCCCACGGCCAGCATCCACACCGGCAGGCTTGCACCCACCAGGGTCAGGTTGATGGGTGTCGATGTCACCAGTGCCGCGTACTGCAGCGAATTGAAGAATCCCACCCCCAGCAGACCCGTGGCCAGCAAGTAGGGCCAGCGGGCCAGCACCTGCCGCCAGGTCGCCGGCCAGGGGCGCAGGCTGTGCGATGCCAGGGCCAGCAGCAGCAGCCCGGTGAGCACCCAGCGCAGGAAGTTCAGGGTCAGCGGGGGAACGTGGCCCACCATCAGGCGCCCCACCACGGCGTTGCCGGCCCACATCAGTGGCGGAATCGTCAGCAGCAGCGCAACACGCGGCGTCAGGGTCAAGGGCGTTGCCTCTGTGCGGACCAGAGGTTCAGCGGGCCAGCGGCGGCATGGCCGCGCCGCAGTTCCAGCATTGCTCGAACGGGCCTTCGACGATCTCGTGACACTGGCCACAGGCCCAGACGCGGTGGGGCAGGTTGCGCCACTCGGCGAGCAGGGCCAATGCCCGTTCGCGGTCGTCAGCGTCTTCGACCCAGACCTCGGGCAGCGCCTGGTCGGGTGGAATCTGCCCTGCGATGCCGCTGGCGTAGGCGCGCTGCACGCTCGTGGCGATGCCTGCGCCGCTCAGTTGGTCGGCCCAGAGCGTGGCCAGGGCCAGGTTGGGAGCGGCAAGCAGCTTCTTCATGGTGTCGTCACGTGCATCGCCGATGGTGCCATGCGCAGAGGGCCGACTTCGACTAGGCTTGCGCAAAACCGTCAACCAGGAGACCTCGACATGCCACTTGCCATCCAGATCCACGCATTCGGGGGTCCCGAACAGATGCAGCTGACCGAGGTGCTGGTGGGCGAACCCGGTCTCGGCGAAGTGCGCATCCGGCACCATGCCAGCGGCTTGAACTACATCGACGTCTACCAGCGCACCGGCATGTACGCCAATCCGCTGCCGCTGACGCTGGGCATGGAAGGTGCCGGCATCGTCGAAGCCATTGGCGCCGACGTGACGCACCTGGCCGTGGGCGACCGGGTGGCGTATGCGAGCAACCCGCCCGGCAGTTACAGCCAGGTTCGGGTGATGCCGGCCCGCAATGTGGTGCGGCTGCCCGACGCCATCGACTTCGACACCGCCGCCGGCATGATGCTGAAGGGGCTGACGGCGCAGTACCTGCTGAAGCGCACCCTGCCTGTCCAGGGGCTCCAGGCTGGTGACCATGTGCTCTTCCATGCTGCCGCCGGCGGCGTGGGCCTGATTGCCTGCCAATGGGCGCGCGCGCTCGGGCTGCAACTGATCGGAACGGCCGGCAACGCGGCCAAATGCAAGCTGGCCCTCGACCATGGTGCCGCCCACGCCATCGACTACAGCAGCCAGGATTTCGTGGCCGAGGTCAAGCGCATCACCGGCGGCCGCGGCGTGAAGGTGGTCTACGACTCGGTGGGCAAGGACACCTTCGACCGCAGCCTGGAATGCCTGCGCCCGTTCGGGCTGATGGCCAGCTTCGGCAATGCCTCGGGGCCGGTGCCGCCGTTCGCGCCAGGGGCGCTGGGCCCGAAGGGCTCGCTCTACCTGACCCGGCAGACGCTGTTCACCCACATCGCCACGCGTGAAGCCACGCAAGAGATGGCCGACGACCTGTTCGATGTGGTAGGCAGCGGCGCAGTGAAGATCCGCATCGACCAGCGTTACCCTCTGGCGCAGGCGGCGCAAGCGCATCGCGACCTGGAAGCGCGCAAGACAACCGGCTCGACCATCTTGGAGATCTGAACGGCTGGCCCGGGTTGCAGGGCAGGCGCAAGGCGCCTGCCCTGGACTCACTGGGTGAACTTGTAGTCGGTCTTGGCCTTCGTGCGCAGTTCGTCCTGGTAGCCCTGCAGGCGAACCTGTTCGATCCGCTGCTTGATCTGATCCTTGACGTCGGCAAAAGGCGGGAAGCTGGCTTCGCGGGTGTCTTCCAGGCGGATGATGTGATAACCGAACTGGGTCTTCACTGGCACCTCGGTCGTTTCGCCCTTCTTCAGCTTGACCAGCGCGCTGCCGAACTCGGGCACGTAGCTCTCCGGCTTGGCGAAGTCCAGGTCACCGCCATTTGCTCCCGAACCCGGGTCCTTCGAATTGGCCTTGGCCAGGTCTTCGAATTTCGCGCCAGCCTTCAGTTGCGTCAGCAGCAGCTTGGCTTGTTCTTCCTTCTCGACCAGGATATGGCGGGCCCGGTACTCGGTGCCCACCGACTGGGCCTTGAACTTGTCGTACTCGATCTGCGCCTCGGCATCGGTGACGGGGTTCTTCTTGCGCCAGTCTTCGAACAACTCGCGGATCAGGATGCTTTGGCGTGCCAGTTCCATCTGCGCACGGAAGTCTGCACTGGCAGCAATGCCACGGCGCTCGGCTTCCTGGGCGAAGATCTCGCGGATGACCACCTGATCGCGGGCTTGGCCCTGCATTTCCGGCGTGACCTGCTGGCCGGCGCGCTGCGCCTGCTGCAGCAGCAGGTCGACGCGGGACTTCGGGATGGCCTTGCCATTGACGGTGGCCACGTTCTGGGCGGCCGCCAGCAGTGGCAACACGGCCATGGCGAGCACGACAAGAGTTCTGGATTTCATGAAGAGGTGCACTTTCGATGGCGCCCGGACCGGGCAACCCGGCTTCAGAGCGCCGGTGGGTGGAAATGGTTCAGTCGGGGTGGTGGTGGCAGCGCGTCAGGGCTCGTCCGGGGTCCGGGTGTCAAGCGCCAGCGCGTGGATACCCAGTGCTTGCAAATTCCCGAGGGAATCATACACAAGGCGGTGTCTGGCCACGCGTGACAGCCCGGTGAAGCGGACGCTGCGCAGGCGAACGGTGTAGTGCCCGCCTTCCCGCGCGCCAGCGTGGCCGGCATGCAGGTGGCCGTCGTCCTGCACCTCCAGGCTGCTGGGGCTCAGGGCCGCGCGCAGCAGGGTTTCGATGCGGCTGGAAACCGATTCCTGCGCCAAGCTCATTCAGGCTTCTCCGGCTGAAAGGCGATCGCTGCCGAGTTGATGCAGAAACGTTCGCCGGTGGGCTCCGGGCCGTCTTCGAAGACGTGGCCCAGATGCGTGCCGCAGCGGTTGCAGCGCACTTCGATGCGCACCATGCCGTGGGTCTCGTCGCGTACCCGCTCGACGACTTCGCTGTTGACCGGCGCCCAGTAGCTGGGCCAGCCGCAGCCGGCGTCGAACTTGGTGGTCGACTCGAACAGCGGCGTGCCGCAGCCCACGCACAGGTATCTTCCGTTGTCGAAGTGGTCCCAGTACTGGCCGGTGAAGGCACGTTCGGTCGCGGCATGCCGGGCCACCTGGTACTGCATCGGGTCCAGGGACGCGCGCCATTCGGCGTCGGTCTTGCGCACCGGATAACGCGGGTCGTCGTGGGGGTGGGGTTGGGGCTGCTTCATGGTGCCGAGGGAATTCCAGTAGGCGCTGAGTCCAGTGGGGCGATTGTCGTCTCAGGCGCTGTCTCGAGTGCGACAGGGCTTCGGGGAAGTCCCTGAGCAACAGGGTCACCCACATCCGCTACCTTCGCGCGGTCCGCAAATTCTCCTGGAGACACAACATGACCCCCATCACCCGCCGGGCCCTGAACGCCCGCACCGCGCTGGCTGCAGCAGCCCTGGCATTGGCTTCCGGTGCGGTCTTCGCACAGGCTGGCCAGACCGTGAAGATCGCCTTCATCGACCCCCTGTCCGGTCCGTTTGCCAACGTCGGGCAGAACCAGCTGAAGAGCTGGCAGTTCACGGCCGAGCAGTTCAGCAAGAAGAACCCGGCCGGCGTGAAGTTCGAGATGGTGTCCTTCGACAACAAGGCTTCGCCGCAGGAAAGCCTGACCGTGCTGAAGGCGGCCATCGACCAGGGCATCCGATTCGTCGTGCAGGGCAACGGCTCGGGCGCGGCCGCGGCCATCAGCGACGCTGTCAGCAAGCACAACGAGCGCAACCCCGGCAAGGAGGTCGTCTATATCAACTACGCGGCCGTCGACCCCGATCTGACCAACAGCAAATGCTCGTTCTGGCACTTCCGCATGGACGCCGACACCTCCATGAAGATGGAGGCCCTGACGAGCTACATGAAGGACCAGGCCGACGTGAAGCAGGTCTACCTGATCAATCAGAACTACGCCCACGGCCAGCAGGTCTCGCGCTACTTCAAGGACACCATCGCGCGCAAGCGGCCCGACGTGAAGATCGTCGGCGACGATCTCCACCCGTTTGGCCAGGTGAAGGACTTCGCCCCCTTCGTGGCCAAGATCAAGGCCAGCGGTGCCGACAGCGTCGTGACCGGCAACTGGGGCCAGGACCTGACCCTGCTGATCAAGGCGGCCAAGGACGCCGGGCTGAACGCCAACTTCTACACCTACTATGCCGTCACCAGCGGTGTGCCCACGGCCATGGCCGCAGGCGTGGGTGGCAAGGTCCGGGTGGTGGGCATCGGCCACAACTCCCTGCCTGGCCTGGTCGATCTGCAGAACGCCTTCAAGGCGAGGTTCAACGACGACTGGTACACCTACCAGACCTTCAACACGATGGCCATGCTGAGCACGGCCATGGCCGCTGCCAAGACCACCGACGCGGTCAAGGTGGCCCAGGCCATGAGCGGGCTGAAGTTCAAGGGCTTCAGCGGTGATGTGGAAATGCGCAGGGCCGACCACCAGCTGCAGCAGAACATGTACATCAGCGAATGGGCCAAGGCCACGCCGAAGGCGCCTTACAGTGTCGAGAACACGGGTTTCAATTTCCAGGAAGTGCGTGCGATACCGGCTTACGTGGCCAGCACCCCCACGTCGTGCCAGATGAAACGGCCTTCCTGAAGCTGTAGCCTTGACCTGCCGCACCCGACACCCCGTCGGGAGCGGCCTCGGGCGCGATGACGGGCGCGGTGTCGTGCGACCCGCATCGCGCCTTTCTTTGCGGCACATCACGCACCGCGCATGGATGCATCCTTTTTCCTGATCTCGCTGCTGAATGGCCTGTCGGTCGGCCTGCTGCTGTTCATGCTGGCCAGCGGCCTGACGCTGATCTTCAGCATGATGGGCGTGCTGAACTTCGCCCATGCCAGCTTCTACATGGTGGGGGCCTATGTGGCCTACACCATCACGCAGGCCTTCGGCTTCTGGGTCGGCCTGGCGCTGGCGCCACCCATCGTCGGCATCATGGGCGCGCTGTTCGAGCGATTTGCACTGCGCCGCGTGCACAAGTTCGGCCATGTGCCCGAACTGCTGATCACTTTCGGCCTGAGCTACATCATCCTCGAACTGGTGCAACTGGTCTGGGGCCGGCAGGCGCTGAACTTCCAGCCGCCCGAGTCGTTGCGCGGACCGCTGTTCACCATCGTCGAGCTGCCCACCTCGCTCGGCCTGAGCTGGGGTTCCCCGCCCGAGGTCTGCAGGACGGTTGCCGGCGCGCTGTGCACCCAGTTCCCGGCCTTCCGCGCCTTCGGCATGGCGGTGGCGGTGCTGATGCTCCTGGCGGTGTGGCTGCTGCTGACGCGCACCCGCATCGGCCTGGTCATCCAGGCTGCGCTGACACATCCCGACGCCGTCGAGGCGCTGGGCCACAACGTGCCCCGGGTGCTGATGCTGGTGTTCGGCGGTGGCACGGCCCTGGCTGCGCTGGCCGGCGTCATCGGCGGTGCGTTGCGGGTCACCGAACCATCGATGGCGCTGGCCGTCGGTGCGGTGGTGTTTGCCGTGATCGTGATCGGCGGCATGGGTTCGCTGGCCGGGGCCTTCGTCGCTTCGGTGGCCTTGGGGGTGATCGAGAGCTTCGCCGTGGGCAGTGACCGCAGCTTCAGCGATTTCCTGGGCTGGGTGGGCATGCAGGTCACGCCCGAGTCTTTCGGCTATGCCTTGTGGAGCGTGAAGATCAGTCAGGTCGCGGCCATCATTCCCTACCTGCTGCTGGTGCTGATCCTGATCTTCAGGCCCAAGGGCCTGTTCGGCACGCGGGAGGGCTGATGGCTGCCCACCCTTCTTCAGCGCGCTACCGCTTCAAGCCCTACAACGTCGGCCGCTGGTTCATCTGGGGCGGCTACGCCTTGATTTTCGCCGTGGCGCCGCTGCTCTGGACCAGCAGCCTGTCGCTGACCATGCTGTCGCAGATCGGCATCGGCATCATCGCCTGTCTGGCCTTCAACATGCTGCTGGGGCAGGGCGGCATGCTCAGCTTCGGGCACGCGGTCTACTCAGGGCTGGGTTCGTTCTTCGCCATCCACACCCTGAACATGGTCAGTGCCGGCTCGCTGCCGCTGCCCGTCAGCCTGATTCCGCTGGTGGGTGGCCTGGCCGGCATGGCCGTGGCGGTGCTGCTGGGCTATGTCACCACGAAGAAGGCCGGCACGCCTTTCGCGATGATCACCCTGGGCGTGGGCGAACTGGTCTGGGCGATGTCGCTGATGTTCCCCGGCTTCTTCGGTGGCGAGGGCGGCATCAGTGGCAACCGCGTGGCCGGCGAGCCCTTCATGGGCATCACCTACGGGCCGCAGATCCAGCTGTACTACCTGATCGCCATCTACACCTTCGTCTGCACCGCCGCGATGTACGCGTTCACGCGCACGCCCCTGGGCCGCATGCTCAATGCCGTGCGCGACAACCCCGAGCGCGTGGAGTTCGTCGGCTACAACACCCAGATCGTGCGCTACACGGCTTTCATCGCGAGCGGCTTCTTCATGGGCATCTCGGGCGGCCTGGCAGCGCTGAACTTCGAGATCGTCACGGCCGAGGTCGTGAATGCTGCGCGCAGCGGCGCCTTCCTGCTGTTCACCTTCCTGGGCGGCGCGGTCTTCTTCTTCGGCCCGATCATCGGCGCGGTGCTGATGGTGCTGGCGCTGGTGCTGCTGAGCGAGCTGACGCAGGCCTGGCTGCTGTACCTGGGCGTGATCTTCACCTTCATGGTGATGTTTGCCCCCGGCGGCGTCAGCAGCCTCATCATGATGAATCTGCGCGTGGCCTCGTTCGGCAAGTTGCGACAGCTGTGGGGCAGCTATCTGGCCCTGGCCGGCACGGCCTTCGGCATGCTGGCTGGCGCCGGGGCAATGATCGAGATGGTTTACCACCTGCAGCTGAACGAGGCGCTGGGTCCCAAGCTGACCTTCATGGGCGCGCACCTGGATGCCAAGGACCTGGACAGCTGGTTCGGCGCGGCCTTCGTGCTGGTGGTCAGCGCGGCACTTTTTGAACTGGTGCGCCGGCACTTTGTCGTGCAGTGGGGCACGGTGCAGGAAGAAATCGAAAAAGAGATCAAGCGCCGCGAGGCCCTGGCATGACGAGCAGCGAATACGCCATCGAACTGCGAGACGTGCGCAAGAGCTTCGGTCGCACCGAGATCATCCGCGGAGCCAGCCTGGCCGTGAAGCCCGGCGAGCGCGTGGCCATCATCGGCCCGAACGGCGCAGGCAAGAGCACCTTGTTCAACCTCATCAGCGGCCGCTTCGGCAGCACTAGCGGCGACATCCTGCTCAACGGCCGCAAGATCGACGGCATGAAGCCCTACGAAATCAACCGTGCCGGGCTGGCGCGCAGCTTCCAGGTCAGCAATCTGTTCATGCGCCTGTCGGTGTTCGAGAACCTGCGCTGCGCCGTGCTGTGGAGCATGGGCTACAGGTACGCCTTCTGGCGCTTCCTGGCCGACGCCCGCGACGCCAACGACCGCGCCGAGCAAGTGCTGAACATGATCAAGCTGCACAAGCGGCGCGACGTCCTCGCGATGAACCTGACCTATGCCGAGCAGCGCGCGCTCGAGATCGGCATCACCATCGCCGGCGGCGCCAGCGTGGTGCTGCTCGACGAACCCACCGCCGGCATGAGCAAGAGCGAAACCGCCCGCTTCGTCAACCTGATCCGCGAGGTCACCGTGGGCAAGACGCTGCTGACGGTGGAGCACGACATGGGCGTGGTCTTCGGCCTGGCCGACAAGATCGCGGTGCTGGTGTATGGCGAGGTCATCGCCTTCGACACCCCCGACCAGATTCGCGCCAATGCCCGTGTGCAGGAAGCCTACCTGGGTTCGACCCTGGCCGACGCGCAGGCGGCCCAGGCCGGCCACTGAAGGGGGCCCACGATGCTGAAGCTTCAGAACCTGCACGCCTACTACGGCAAGAGCCATGTGCTGCATGGCGTGAACTTCGAGGTGCGGGCCGGCGAGATCGTGGCGCTGCTGGGGCGCAACGGTTCTGGCCGCAGCACCACGGTGAAGGCGATCATGGGTCTGGTCGACTGCACTGGCTCCGTGCACTGGAAAGCACGTGAGCTGCTGGGCAGCAAGGCTTTCGAGATTGCCCACGCCGGCATCGGCTACGTGCCGGAAAACCGCGACATCTTCCCCACGCTGACCGTGCACCAGAACCTGATGCTGGGCCAGAAGAGCGGGATGAAGACCAGCCGCTGGGGCTTCGACGACATGTACAAGCTGTTCCCGCGTCTGAAAGAGCGCCAGTTCACCGAGGCCGGTGTGCTCAGTGGCGGCGAACAGCAGATGCTGACGCTCTGCCGCACCCTGATGGGCGACCCCGAACTCATCATGATCGACGAGCCCACCGAAGGCCTGGCGCCGAAGATCGTGGAACTGGTGGCCGAGTACCTGCGCGAGTTGCGCCGGCGCAGCATCAGCGTGCTGCTGGTCGAGCAGAAGCTCACCATCGCGCTGGAAGTGGCCGACCGCTGCCTGGTCATGGGCCACGGCCAGATCGTGTTCGACGGCACGCCGGCCGAACTGCGCGCGAACAGCTACATCCGCAAGGAGTGGCTGGAGGTCTAGCCGGCCACGGTGGGTTACCCTCAAGACCCGGTGCACCATGCCGATAGGTCCATGATGAGCGAGCTCCCTGACGCTGGAACTGCCCACTGGGCGGCCGCCGCTGTGCCCCGCGAACACGTGCTGGTCGTCGACGACGACCCGTCCAACCTGCTCGTCCTGGGCGAGCTGCTGGAACCGAACCATGCAGTGCGCTTTGCCCGCTCCGGGGAACAGGCGCTGGCGCTGGCGGCTTCGCAGCCGCAGCCGGGTCTGGTGCTGCTGGACGTGATGATGCCCGGCATCGACGGCTACGAGGTGATCCGGCGGCTGCGCCAGGACCCTGCCACGTCGCACATCCCCGTCATCTTCGTCACCGCCAAGGAGTCGTTCGAGGACGAGGAACTCGGCTTGCGGCTGGGGGCGGTGGACTACGTCGTCAAGCCCATCAATCCGGTCGTGCTGCTGGCGCGCGTGGCCACCCACCTGGAACTCAAGCGCAGCCGCGACGTGCTGGCTGCGCGCAATGCCAGCCTCGAGGCCGAGGTGGCGCGGCGCACGCGCTACATCGAACTCGTCCAGCAGGTGTCGGTCAGGGCGCTGGCTTCGCTGGGCGAGGCCCGCGACAACGAGACGGGCCACCACATCCGCCGCACGCAGCTGTACATCCAGGTGCTGGGCGAATACCTGCAGAGGCATGAGCGCTTTGCCGCGCAGCTGCTGCCGCGCAGGCTCGCCTTGATCGTCAACGCCGCGCCCCTGCACGACATCGGCAAGATCGGCATCCGCGACGAAATCCTCCTGAAGCCCGGGCGACTGACACCCGAGGAGTTCGAGGTCATGAAGACCCATGCCGCCATTGGCGGCGAAGCCATCGACCGGGCCATCCGCGAAGTTGCCGTCGACCACACGCAGGAACTGAATGAAGCGCTCGACGCCGGCCACCTGGAGCCCGGTGCCGGGCCGCTGGACTTCCTGCTGGTGGCCCGCGAGATCGCCATCGGCCACCACGAAAAGTGGAATGGCAGCGGCTACCCCTTTGGTTTGGCCGGCGACGCCATTCCGGTGGCCGCGCGCCTGATGGCTCTGGCCGACGTCTTCGACGCCCTGATCAGCCGACGCGTCTACAAGGCGCCGATGCCCCTGTCCGAGGTCGAGCGCATCATCCGCGAAGGGCGCGGCCAGCACTTCGACCCCGACATGGTCGACGCCCTGTTCGTCTGCTGGGACGAGTTCGTCTCGATCGCAAGGCGGCTGGCCGACCCCGACGAGCCCGTGCGCTCGTGAGCCCCTTGGTCGATCGCGATCGCCGACGGCGTCTGGGGCGCCTCGTCGCCGCCGGTTGCGCCGCTGCGCTGCTGCCCGGCTGCCGGACCGAGGCCGAGCCACTGCGCGTCGGCGCCCAGGTGTTCCCGGGCTACGAGCTGTTGTTTCTGGCCCGGGAGCTTGGGCGCCTGGACGCCCGCCAGGTGCGGCTGATCGAAATGCCATCGGCCTCGGCGAGCTTGCGCGCGCTGGCCTCGGGGGCGATCGAGGCCGCCTGCCTCACCCTCGACGAGGTGCTGGTGGCCAGGTCGCGCGGCGTGTCCTTGACGGCCGTGCTGGTGTTCGATGTGTCGATGGGGGCCGACGCGCTGCTCGCTCGGCCGGTCATGCGCGACCTGAGCGGCCTGCGCGGCCAGCGCATTGGCGTGGAGCAGTCGGCCGTGGGCGCGGTGATGCTCGACGCCGCACTGCGCAGCGCCGGATTGCGGCCAGGCGACGTCGAGGTGGTTGCGCTGGCGGCCGACGAGCACGAGCGAGCCTTCCTCGCAGGCCAGGTGGACGCTGTCGTCACGTACGACCCGGCGCGGCAGCGCCTGCTGGCGGCCGGGGCCCACAAGCTGTTCAGCAGCCTGGAGCAGCCAGGCCTGGTGCTCGACGTGCTGGCGGTTCGCAGTGGCCTGCTGGGTGTCCATCGCGAAGCGGTGGCGGCTGCGGTGGACGCCCACCTGTCGCTGCGCGAAGCTTTCATCACCCAGCCGCAGCAGTTCCTGACGCAACTCGCGCCACGCCTGGGCCTCTCGCCCCAGGCCGTGCCTGCCGCATTCCAGGGCCTGGAACTGCCGGATCGTTCTGGCAACCGGCGCTGGCTGGGCCAGCAGGACGGGCTGCGGGCATCGGCCGAGCGCCTGCATGCGGTGATGCTGCGCGCAGGCCTCGTCCAGGGCGTATTCGATCCTTCGGGCTTGAGCGACGACCGATTCGTCGCGTGCGGCTGATGGCTCCGACTGCCGCGCCCGGCCGGTGGCCGCTGCGGCGCCTGGTCGCGGTGTGGGCGGCGCTGGTGGCGCTGTCGCTCGCCGCGGCATTCGTGCTGCAGGCGCGGCAGCAGGCCAGCTCCGAGGCCTGGCACCGTGCCCTCGCCACGGCCGCCTCCGAAGCCGCTCGCATCTCGGTGGTGGCTGAGCGCCTGGTGACGGTGGACCCCTCGGTCGTGAACGAAGTGCTGGTCCATGCCGTGTTGCAGGACGGCGTCGAGCTGGCCCTGGTGACCGACCCTCAGGGCCGGATCGTCGTTTCCACGCGAGCGGCCGACCGGGGGCGGCTGCTGGCGGAGGCCCATGGCGCCCTTCACGCCGTCGCCCCACGGAGCGACACCGGCGACCCGCTGCTGATGTTCGAAGATCGCCAGGCCGGCCTGTTGCGCGTGATGCGACCGCTGCCTTGGCCGGCAGCACCGGGCGAACTGCGCCGCACGTCCCGCGGTGCGCTGTGGCTTCAAGTCGACGTCGCGCGCGAGGTGCAGCGCCGGCAACGGCAGATCATGCAGGCGCAGACGGCCGAGGGGCTGGTACTGCTTCTGGGCGGCTTGCTGCTGCTGCTGGGCCTGGACCAATGGCTGCTGCGACCGCTGGCGCGCCTGCGCGAAGCCGCCAGACGGCTGGGCGAAGGGCAGGAGGCTGCGCTGCCGCCCAGCCGCGTTCTCGAACTCGACAGCCTCGGGCGCGCATTGCTGCGGGCCGGTTCAGACCTGCAGCGCACGCTGCAGCGCCTGCGCGAGAGCGAGCAGGGCTTCCGTGCCCTGGCGGAATCGGCACCGGACGCGATCGTCACGCTCGACGCTGAAGGCCGGGTCGACCAGTTCAACCAGGCGGCCGAGCGTTTGTTCGGCTACAGCGCCGAAGAGATGCTGGGCCAACCGCTGACCCCGCTGCTGCCCCTGGGCGTGGCGGCCGAGCATGCGCAGCATGTGCGCGAGTTCGGCAACGAGCTCGAAGGCACGGCGCGACGCATGAAGGCCGGGCGGCTGGTCCTGGGGCGCCATCGCGACGGCCACACGCTGCACCTGGAGGTCGGCATTTCGCGCAGCCGCCTGGGCGACGCGATGCAGTTCACGGCCATGCTGCGCGACGTGTCCGATCGCGTGGCGATCGAAGCCGAACTCGAGTCCCACCGCCGCAGTCTCGAGGACCTGGTGCGGCGGCGCACCGCCGAACTGGTGCTCGAACGCGACCGGTCGCAGGCCGCCACGCGGGCAAAGAACGAGTTCCTGGCGCGCATCGGCCACGAACTGCGCACGCCGATGAACACCGTGCTGGGCATGGCGCACCTGCTGCGCCAGGAGCTCGACGGCCCGGCGGCCGCGCGCGTTGCCGCCCTCGACAGCGCGGCCCGACAACTGCATGGCCTGCTCGAGGACATCCTCGACTTCACCCGGCTCGAGGCCGGGCAGCTGGCGCTGGTGCCGGCCCTGAATGCGCTGCGTCCGATGCTGGCGGCCGTGCTGCAGGGTCTGGCGCCGGCGCGCCTGCGCAGCGAAGCCGAGCTGGTGCTCTGGGTCGACGCCGAGGTGCCCGCGCAGGTGCTGGTCGACGGCCTGCGACTGCGACAGGTGCTGGGCCATCTGCTCGACAACGCGCTGAAGTTCACCCCGGCGGGCCATGTCACGCTGCGCATCACCCGGATGGCGGGTGCGCTGCCGGGCACGGCAGACCTGCGGTTCGAGGTCAGCGACAGCGGCATCGGCATGCCAGCCGAACTGGTCGATCGCTTGTTCGAGCCTTTCGAGCAAGGCGACGTCGGCGACAGTCGCGCCTTTGGTGGCGCCGGGTTGGGGCTGGTGATCTGTCAGCGCCTGCTGGCCTTGATGGGCGCTGGGCTGGTTGCGCAGAGTCAGCCTGGAAAGGGCAGCCGGTTCGGTTTCACCTTGCGCTGTCCGCTGCCGGCGGACGAGGCTTCCGTGCCGGGGCCGGCGGAGGCCGCCGAGCCCGGGTTGGGGCTGTCCGCCGTGGCGTCGGGCGCGGGCCACGCCCTGGTCGTGGACGCGCTGCCCGAGGCCCGCGCCGCACAGGCCGAAGCGCTGCGCGCGCTGGGGTTTGTCACCGACACTGCCGACGATGCGGTGGCGGCCCTGCGCATGCTCCGGGCCGCAGCCCAGCGCGGTGAGCCCGTGGACTGGGTGCTGGTCGGTGCGCGCCAGGCCACCGCCGGTCTGTCGATGCCGTCCGACGCCCATGCGCAAGGCCTGGAACCCGCGCCGCGCTGGCTGCTGGCACTGCCACCCACGGCCGCGCCGCCGCTGGCCGACGCGCTGCGGGCGGGCTTCGTGGGCTTGCTGGACAAACCGGTCCTGTTGGACGACCTGGCCGAGCGCCTTCGCGCCGAACCCCAGCCGATGCCCGCGCCGGTGGCGCCGGCGCCGGCGCCGCGCGCCGCTCCCAACGCGCCCGCCACGCCTGTGGGCGGGCCCGGGAACGTATCGGCCGAGGCCTTGCAGCCGCTGGCCAGCGTTTCCGGGCTCGATATCGAATGTGGTCTGCGCTCGGTTCGGGGCGACGGCGCAGCGTACGGCCGGCTGCTGCGCAGCTTTGCCGGTTTTCACCGGCCCGACGGCGAACGCCTGCGCCAGGCTGTGCAGGCTGGCGACCTGGGGACGCTGCGCGAGCTTGCACATTCCTTGAAGTCTGCTTCGGGCTCGATCGGGGCCTTGCGCGTGCAGGCCCTGGCGCAGGCCTTGGCACGGCATCCGGGCCCCATCGACGGCGGGGCCCGAGCCCTTGCCGGTGAACTGGCGGGTGAACTGCAGTCCTTGATCGGCCAGATCGAGTTGCGTCTGGCGACATCACCCGGACCTGCGGTGTCTGCTGCCGGTGGCCCTGGCCCGGCCACGGACCCAGCGGCGCGGCAGCGGCGCCTGGTCCTGCGCGAACACCTGCAGCGGCGCGACATGGCTGCGCTGCGTTGGCTGCAGACCGCCAGCGACGACGAGCTCGTTGCCATGGGGCTGACTGCAGCGGCGCTGCGCGCCGCCGTGCAGGCTTTCGACTACGACAGCGCGCTGCGCCTGTTGTCCGCGGCCGATGCCGCACAGGACGCTTGAATGACCGGCCTGCAAGCACCTGGACGCGCCCGCGCAACAGCACGTGCACAGGCGCGGCGCGGCTGCACGGCCTGGTCGCGCCCGCCTGCCGGTCCTTGACAAGACCCACAGCATGCTCCGAAGCACCACCACCCTGATGCCCCCGGCCGACGAAGCCGACCTCAGCCTGCCGCTGGCCCAGGAACGCCTGCGCGTGCTGCTGCAGGCCACCTCGTCTTCGGTGCTGGCCACCACGCTGGCCGGGTTGGTGGTGGTGTTCCTGCTCGCCCAGGGCGGATCGGCGGCGCTGGCGGCGGGTTGGTATCTCGCGCTGCTGGCCACCCTGGCTGTCAGAGCCGGACTGCGGCACAGCCGGCCGCATCGCGAGGCTGAGCAGGGCGCAGCCGAAGCGGCCTTGCGCTGGCACCGAATTGCCTTCGGAATTCACGGCCTGGCCTGGGCCGGCTTGCTGCCGGTGCTGATGTTGCTGCCCCAGCCCGAGGCGGCTGCCGGCGTGCTGTTCATCTGGACGGCGATGGTCGGCGGGGCTTTTGTCACTGGGGCGTTCGACCAGCGTGCCGCCACGCTCTTCGCCCTGCCGGCCGGCCTGGCTCTGGCAGCGGCCCTTCTGGGGGCTGTCGGGACGGCCATGCCGGGCCTGGCGGCCGGCGCAGCGGTGTTCGTGCTGATGATGGTGGTGGCGGGGCAGCGCGCGGCGCGGCAGTTCGAGGCCGAGTTGCGCGCCAGCGTTACCAGCCGGGCGCGCTATGCCGAAGCGCAGCGCCATGCCGAAGACGCCGAATCGGCCCGTCGCGAGCTGGCCCGCCAGAACGCCTTGACGCAGCGGTTGCTGCGCGGCACCTCGCAGGGCTACTGGTTCGTGGATGCCGAGGGTCGCACGCTCGACGTCAATCCGGCGATGTGCGAACTGCTGGGCCGCAGCCGCGACGAGCTGCTCGGCCGGGGAGCGCTGGAGGTGTTCAGCGGCGCAGCCCGCGAGCGCCTGGCGCATGAACTGTCGCTGCGCCGCCTGGGACAGCGAGGTGTCTACGAAATGAGCATCGAGCGCCCGGACGGGAGCCTGCGCCATGCCGTGAACCAGGCCACGCCCATCGTCAGCGAAGAGGGTTGCCACATCGGATCGATCGGGCTGTGGACCGATGTCACCGAGCTGAAGTCGCTGGAGCGCGGGCTTCGCACCTACGAACGCGTGACGAACTCCGTCGACGACATGGTGTCGATGATCGGACCCGATGGCTGCTACAGGCTCGTCAACGATGCCTGGTGCCGGGCCTTGGGGCGCACCCGCGAAGAGGCCATCGGCCAGCCCGCACGCCAGCTGATGCAGGTCTTGTCGGCGCCGCCGCGCTGGCAGGCCTTCGAGGCCTGCCAGCGTGACGGCACACCCGGGTTCGTGACGATGCCTACGCGGCTGCCCGATGGACGCGACGTCGTGCTTCAGACGCAGTTCTTCCCTTACCGCGACGACGACGAGGGCGATGGCAGCGTGATCCTTGTCTCGCGCGACATCAGCCATCAGGAGAGCGCCCGCGCCGCCGCCGAACTCGCGGCCGAGTCCTTGCGCGGCGTGCTCGATGCCACGGGCGACGCCATCTACGCCACGGAGCCCGGCAACCGTGTCGAACCGGTACGCTTTGCCAACCAGCAGTTGCTGGACCTGGTGGGCATCCGTGACCGGCGCCCGCACGAGCTGCGGGCCGCAGACCTGCGTCAGGCCTCGGCGGCGCTCTACGTCGAACCCGAGGTCGAGCAGCGTCAGGCCGCGGCCATCGTGGCCAACGGCCGGCGGCATGAAGGGCTGGTGAAGCTGAGGGACGGCCGGGTCATCTATCGCCGCTTCGAGCCCGTCAACGTGGGGGGGCGTCGACTGCGTGTGTGGAGCTTTCGGGATGTCACGGCAGAGCAGCACGCCATGACGATGCTGCACGACCGTGAAGCCCAGCAGCGCGCCTTGCTCGACGCCTTTCCCGGTTTCATCTCCCGCTTCGACCGCCAACTTCGCTACACCTACGTCAACGGGCCGCTGGCCCGGCTGGCGGGCCGGTCAGCGGCAGACCTGATCGGGCGGCATGTCGGCGAAGTCATCGGCCGCAGGCGTGCCGCCGAGTTCGAGGCAGCGATGGCTCAGGTGCTGGCCGGCCAATCGATGAGCATCGAGCGCGAGTACCTGGGACCGGACGGCCCCATCACCGTGCAGATGACCCTGGCTGCGGGCACCGACCCGCGCAGCGGCGATCCCGTGCTCTACGCCTTCGGCGCCGACATCTCCGAGCTGAAGCGGGCCGAGCAGCAGCTGCGCCAGGGTGAGCGCGAGCTGCGTGCCCTGCTGGAGGCTTTCCCCGGCCACATCTCCAGCGTCGACGCCGACGGGCGCTACACCTACATGGACGCTTCCCTGGCAGCGATGCTCGGACGCCGCGCCGACGAAGTCCCAGGGCTCGGCATGGCCGAGGTCCTGGGCCCGGATCGTGCGCGCCGGATCGAAGCCGAGCATGAACAGGTACGCCAGGGAAGGGCGCTGGAGGTCGAACGCAGCTACTCCGACGGACAGGGTGGCCAGGTGGACCTGGCCGTGCGCCATGTGGCCGGCCCGCCAGGCCCCGACGGCCGGCGTGTTGTCTACACCTTCAGTGTCGACATCACCGCGCGCAAGCGCGCCGAACAGGCCCTGGCCGCGGCGCGCGACGAGGCCGATCGCGCGAATCGGGCCAAGTCCCAGTTCCTCTCCCACATGTCACACGAGCTGCGCACGCCCATGAACGCCGTGGTGGGCTTCGTGCAGCTGCTGATGCGCGATCAGCGCCCGCCGCTGCCTGCACACCAGCTGGGCTACGCGCAGCAGATCCTGCGTGGAGCGCAGCACCTGCTGGAACTGATCAATGAAGTCCTGGACCTCGGCAGCATCGAGGCTGGCAGGATGACCGTGGACCTGCAGCCTGTCTCGGCCACCGAACTCACGGCCGAATGCCTGGCTTTGGTGGGCGAGTTGGCGATCCGCCATGGCGTGAGCTTGCAGCCCACGCTGACCCCGCTGTTGCCTGACGGCAGTCCCGACCCCTCGGTCGTCACCGCCGACCGAACCCGGCTGCGGCAGGTGTTGCTGAATCTCTTGTCCAACGCCATCAAGTACAACCGACCGGGGGGCGAAGTCGAGGTTCGGCTCTGTCGTGAAGGCGCCGAAGTGCGGATCGATGTCCGCGACACCGGCTCAGGCATCTCGCACGAGGCTCAGCAGCGCCTTTTCGTGCCCTTCGAGCGGCTGGGGGCCGAACGCGGCAGGGTGGAAGGCACGGGCATCGGCCTGGCGCTCAGCCGCCGCCTGGTCGAGGCGATGCAGGGGCGCCTGGGCGTACACAGCCGTGTCGGCGAAGGCAGTGTGTTCTGTCTGAGCCTGCCGGCAGTGCCCGACGCACCGCCGATTCCAGCCCGTTCGTCCGTGCAGCCCAGTGCTGCGCCGGGCTCCGCCGGTCCGGGGGGCGCTGCCGGCAACGCCACGGAGCGACGCGAGGTTCTCTACATCGACGACAACGAGGTGAACCTCGAGCTCGTCCACGCCGTCCTGTTGCAGTTGCCGGATGTTCGCCTGCGCACGGCCAGCCGGCCCGAGGACGGGCTGGCCCAGGCATTGCGCGAGCCGCCGCATCTGGTGCTGCTGGACCTGCACATGCCGGGCCTGGATGGCTATGCCGTGCTGGCCCGGCTCAAGGCCCACCCGGCCACCGCCGGGGTTCCTGTCGTGGCGGTGAGTGCCGACGCGACGCAGTCGGACGTCGAGGCAGCCCGCGCGGCCGGTTTCTCGGACTACGTGACCAAGCCGCTCGACGTGGACGAACTGATTGCCACCGTCCTGCGCCTGTCGCAACCGGGACAAAACCCTGCCATGGGCGCGACCTAGAATCGAACGACCGTTCTAATTTCGAAGGCAGAGGTACGCATGGGCGCCAAGTACGAGTTGCGGGGCCAGGTGGCCGTGATCACGCTGGACAATCCTCCGGTCAACGGCTTGGGTTACGACACGCGCACGGGTGTGGCTGCTGGCGTCGAGCAGGCGGTGGCCGACGCGGCTGTCCTGGCCATCGTGATCACGGGCAGCGGCCGGGCGTTTTCGGGTGGCGCTGACATCAAGGAGTTCGGCAGTCCCAAGGCGATTGCCGAACCCAATCTGCTCAGTCTGATCAGGCTGCTCGAAGATTGCCCGAAACCGGTGGTGGCGGCGATCAACGGCTTGTGCATGGGCGGCGGGCTGGAACTGGCTCTGGGCTGCCACTGGCGCGTGGCGGCCCCGGGGGTGGATGTGGCGCTGCCCGAGGTCAAGATCGGCCTGATCCCTGGCGCCGGCGGCACGCAGAGGCTGCCGCGGGTGCTGGGCGTGGAGACCGCACTCAACATGATCGTCGGCGGCGACCCGGTCAAGAGCGAGCTGTTGGCCGGCCTGCCGGGCCAGCGGCTGTTCGACCTGATCGTTCCCGCGGGACAGGGCGTGGTCGACGCCGCCTGTGCGCTGGGCGTGGCCAAGGCGAACGAGCCTCGGGTGCGCGTGCGCGACCTGAAACTGAGCCATCCGAACCCCGACGGCTACTTCCAGTTCGCCCGCAACACCGTCAAGGCCATGGCGAAGAATTTCCCGGCCCCTGCCAAGTGCGTGGACGCGGTGGAAATGGCCCTGAAGCTGTCCTTCGACCAGGGCATGACCTACGAGCGCGAGACCTTCATGGCGCTGATGCTGACCCCTGAATGCAAGGCGCTGCGCCATGCGTTCTTCGGCGAACGCGCTGCCAGCAAGATCGCCGATGTGCCTGAAGACACGCCGCAACGCGCGATCGCCAAAGTCGCCGTGATCGGTGCCGGCACCATGGGTGGCGGCATCAGCATGAACTTCCTGAACGCCGGCATTCCGGTGACGATCCTTGAAACGAAGCAGGACGCACTGGACCGCGGCGTGGCCACGATCCTCAGGAACTACGAGGCCCAGGTGAAGAAGGGCAAGCTCAAGCAGGACAAGCTCGACGCCCGCCTGGCCCTGCTGTCGACAACGCTCAACTACGCCGACATCGCCGATGCCGACCTCGTCATCGAAGCCGTGTTCGAAGAGATGGGCGTGAAGGAAGCCGTGTTCAAGACGCTGGACGAGGTGATGAAGCCTGGCGCCATCCTGGCCAGCAACACCAGCACGCTGGACCTCGACCAGATCGCCGGCTTCACAAGGCGCCCGCAGGACGTGGTGGGCCTGCACTTCTTCAGCCCGGCCAACGTGATGAAGCTGCTGGAGGTGGTGCGCGGCAAGGCCACCGCCAAGGACGTGCTGGCCACGGTGATGGCGGTGGCCAAGAAGATCCGCAAGACCGCGGTGGTCAGCGGTGTCTGCGACGGCTTCATCGGCAACCGCATGATCGAACAGTACAGCCGCCAGGCAGGCTTCCTGCTGGAGGAAGGCTGCACCCCTGCGCAAGTGGACAAGGCGGCCGAGAAGTTCGGTTTCGCGATGGGTCCGTTCCGCATGGGCGACCTGGCCGGCAACGACATCGGCTGGGCCATCCGCAAGCGGCGTTACGTCGAGAAGCCGCACATGCGCTACAGCAAGACCGCCGACCTGCTGTGCGAGATGGGCCGGTATGGCCAGAAGACCGGTGCGGGCTGGTACGACTACCAGCCTGGCAAGCGCGACGCCCTGCCCAGCCCGGTGGTGGTGAAGATGATCGAGGACCACCGTGCAGCGCTCGGCGTCAGCCCGCGCAGGATCAGCGACGAGGAGATCGTGCACCGTCTGGTCTATTCGCTGGTCAACGAAGGCGCGAAGATCCTGGAAGAGGGCATTGCCGGCAAGGCCAGCGACATCGACATGGTCTACCTCACCGGCTACGGCTTCCCGCTGCACCGCGGCGGCCCGATGTGCTACGCCGACAACCAAGGTCTCTTCAACGTGCTGCAGACGATGAAGAAATTTGCCGCCAACCCGCTGGACGACGCGTCGTTCTGGCAGCCTGCGCCGCTGCTGGTGCGGCTGGCAGCCTCTGGCAAGACCTTTACCTGAAGGACAGCGGCATGCAAGCCCGGGCCAGCTTCAAGCGCATGGAAGACAGCACCCAGGACGACTGGCGTGCCATCGGGGCCGAGGTCATGGTTGCTGCGCGCAGCCTGCCCGACCGGGTGCTGGCGCACCTGAAGCTGCTGGATGGCGACCATGGCGGCTTTCCCATCGACCGCTACCAGCACAGCCTGCAGACGGCCACGCGCGCACTGAAGGACGGCCGGGACGAGGAATACGTGGTCTGCGCGCTGTTGCACGACATCGGCGACACGCTGGGCAGCTACAACCACTTCGACATCGCGGCTGCGATCCTCAAGCCTTTCGTCAGCGAAGCCAACCACTGGATGGTGCAACACCACGGCATCTTCCAGGGCTACTACTTCTTCCACCACGTGGGCCTGGACCGGAACCTGCGCGATCAGTTTCGTGGCCACGAGCACTTCACGCGCACCGAAGAGTTCTGCGCGCTCTACGACAACGCCGCCTTCGACGCGGCCGCGCCCACCCTGCCCATCGAGGAATTCGAACCGATGCTGCGCCGGGTGTTCGCGCAGCCGAAGAACAGCCTCTACAAGGCCGCGTCGGTGCTCAAGCCCGCGGCCTGAAACCAGCCCATTGCAGGAGCCACCCCATGACCGCAGCCGTCATCGTTTCCACCGCCCGCACGCCCCTGGCCAAGAGCTGGAAGGGCGCCTTCAACATGACCCATGGCGCGACCCTGGGCGGGCATGCCGTTAAGGCCGCCGTGGAGCGCGCCGGCATCGAGCCCGGTGAGGTCGACGACGTCATCATGGGCTGTGCCACGCCCGAAGGCGCCACGGGCAGCAACATCGCACGGCAGATCGCCCTGCGCGCCGGCCTGCCCATCACCACCAGCGGCATGACAGTCAACCGCTTTTGCAGCAGCGGCCTGCAGACCATCGCACTGGCCGCGCAGCGCATCATTGCCGGCGAGGGCGACATCTACGTGGGCGGTGGCGTCGAAAGCATCAGCTGCGTGCAGAACGAAGCCAACACCCACATGCTGCACGACAGCTGGCTGAAGGAACACAAGCCCGAGATCTACTGGAACATGCTGCAGACCGCAGAGCAGGTGGCCAAGCGCTACGGCATCGGCCGTGAACGCATGGACCACTATGGTGCCGGCAGCCAGCAGAAGGCCGCGGCGGCGCTGGCTGCCGGCCTGTTCAAGGACGAGATCGCGCCGATGACGGTGACCGCCGGTGTCGCCGACGCGGTGCTGGGCTTGCGCAGCAAGGAAGTCACCATCAGCCAGGACGAGGGCATCCGCCCGGGCACCACGTATGAGGGCATCTGCAACATCCGGACGGCCATTCCGGGCGGCGTCATCAGTGCCGGCAACGCCAGCCAGTTCAGCGATGGCGCCGGCGCCTGCGTGCTGATGCACGAAGGCCTGGCGCAGAAGAAAGGCCTGAAGCCCCTGGGCCGCTTCCTGGGTTTCGCCGTGGCAGGCTGCGAGCCCGACGAAATGGGCATCGGCCCGGTGTTTGCCGTGCCCAAGCTGCTGAAGCGCCTGGGCCTGACGGTGGCCGACATCGACCTGTGGGAACTGAACGAGGCATTCGCCGTGCAGGTGCTGTACTGCGCCGACACCCTGGGCATCCCGATGGACCGGCTGAACGTCAATGGTGGCGCGATCGCGGTGGGTCATCCTTACGGCGTCAGCGGCCAGCGGCTGACGGGCCATGCGCTCATAGAAGGCCGGCGCCGTGGTGCGAAGCGGGTGTGCGTGACGATGTGCATCGGCGGAGGCATGGGTGCAGCCGGGGTGTTCGAAGTCCTGTGACCGGATGCGCGCCACCCTCGACTTCCTGCTCGACGACTGGCTTCAGGTCAGCCGGCTGACCGCACGCGAACGATTCGCCGATCACTCCGCCGACACCTTCGCGGCGGTGCTCGACACCTGCGAACGCATCGCCCGCGACAAGTACGCACCTTTCAACCGCCTGGTCGACACGGAGGAGCCGCGCTTCGATGGCGAGAGGGTCGTGCTGCCCCGGGCCACGCACGATGCCTGGAAGGCCTACGCCGAATCGGGCATGCTGGCCGCGGCCCAGGACTACGCCATTGGCGGGATGCAGTTGCCCTACACGGTGGAAGCGGCAGCGAACGCGTTCTTCGCCAGGGCCAGTGTCAGCATTTCGGCAGCCATGCTGACATCGGGCAACGCCAATCTGCTGATGGCCCATGGCAGTGCGCTGCAACAGCAGGTGTTCGCGGCCAACGAATTTGCCGGCCTCTGGGCGGGCACCATGTGCCTGAGCGAGCCCCAGGCCGGTTCCAGCCTGTCGGACATTGCCACGCGGGCCCTGCCCGAAGACGCCAGCGACCCGCTGGGCCCGCGCTTCAGGCTGCAGGGCAACAAGATGTGGATCTCGGCCGGCGAGCACGAGCTCACCGAGAACATCATCCACCTGGTGCTGGCCAAGATTCCCGGCCCCGACGGCAAGCCTGTGCCGGGCACCCGCGGCATCTCGCTGTTCATCGTGCCGAAATGGCTGGTCGACACCGCAGGCCGCCTGACGGGCGAGCGCAACGACGTCGTCCTGGCCGGGTTGAACCACAAGTGCGGCTGGCGCGGCACCACCAACACCTTGCTGAACTTCGGCGAAGGCCGCCACCGGCCGCTGGGCCGGGCTGGCGCCGTGGGCTACCTGGTCGGGCGCGCTGGCGAGGGCCTGCGCTGCATGTTCCACATGATGAACGAGGCGCGCATCGGCGTGGGCATGGCCGCGACGATGCTGGGCATGGCAGGGTATGAAGCCTCGCTGGACTACGCGCGCCAGCGCAGCCAGGGCCGCCCCATCACCGGCGCCGGCAAGGATCCGACCCAGCCGCCTGTGGCGATCATCGAACACGCCGACGTCAAGCGCATGCTGCTGGCGCAGAAGGCCTATGCCGAAGGCGCGCTGGCGCTGGAACTGTATTGCGCGCGCCTGGTCGACGAACAGCACACGGGCGAAACAGCCGAGGCCGGCGAGGCGGCGCTGTTGCTCGAGGTGCTGACACCGATTGCCAAGAGCTGGCCCAGCGAATGGTGCCTGGAGGCGAATTCGCTGGCCATCCAGGTGCTGGGCGGCTATGGCTACACGCGCGACTTCCCGGTCGAGCAGTACTGGCGCGACAACCGCCTGAACATGATCCACGAGGGCACGCACGGCATCCAGGCGCTGGACCTGCTGGGCCGCAAGGTGGTGATGGACGGCGGCGCCGGCCTGAAGCTGCTGGCCGGGCGCATCAGCGCCACGGCGCAGTCGGCCGGGCAGGTGGCCGGCCTGGCCGAGCCGGCCAACGCCCTGGCGGGTGCCCTGCAGCGGCTGGGTGCCGCCACCAAGTCGGCCTGGGCCACGGGCGTGCCCGAAGAAGCGCTGGCCAATGCCACGCCCTACCTGCAGGCCTTCGGCCACGTGGTGCTGGCCTGGATGTGGCTGGACGTGGCGCTGGCCTGCGAACGCGGTGAGACCCCAGCGGCGCAGAAGCTGAAGCCTGGCAAGCTGGCCTCGATGCGCTACTTTTACGCCTACGAACTGCCGAAGATCGACGCCTGGCTGGGCGTGGTGGCGCGGCGTGAAGCGGTGTGCCGCGAGATGCACGCCGACTGGTTCTGAAGTGTCATGCGCAATTCGACACTGGAGAAGCTGAGCTGGGTGCTGATCTTCGCCGGCCTGTTCGTGGCTTCGCTGGGCGCATTCGTTCATGCGTACAGCCCGTCCAGCGGCTGGGCGCTGATGCTGGCCGGCGGCCTCGGCGCAGCCGTGGGCGCCGTGTTGATCGTCGTGCGATCGCGCCGCCCCGACTGAAGCTTCACACACCACACGGAGACACCACCCCATGGGCACCCCCATCCACAAACTCTTCGACCTGAGCGGTCAGGTCGCCCTGGTCACGGGCGGCTCGCGCGGCCTGGGCCTGCAGATGGCCGAAGCCTTGGGCGAGGCCGGCGCGAAGATCATGCTGACCTCGCGCAAGGCCGCCGACCTCGAGGAAGCCGCGGCGCACCTTTCCGAGCGCGGCATCGACGCCCGCTGGATCGCCGCCGACGCGGCCGACCCGGCGCAGATCCAGAAGGTGGTCGACGAGACGCTGCAACGGCTGGGCCACATCGACATCCTCGTCAACAACGCAGGTGCGACCTGGGGCGCCCCGGCCGAGGACTACCCGCTGGCGGCCTGGGACAAGGTCATGAATCTGAACATCCGCAGCCTGTTCCTGTTTGCGCAGGCGGTCGGCAAGGCCAGCATGATCCCGAACAAGCGTGGCCGCATCATCAACGTGGCGAGCATCGCCGGTCTGGGCGGCAGCATGGACGTGCAGTTCATCGCCTATGGCACCAGCAAGGGCGCGGTGGTCAATTTCACACGCACGCTGGCGGCGGAATGGGGGCCGCACGGCATCACCGTCAATGCCCTGGCGCCGGGCTTCTTCCCGAGCAAGATGACCAAGGGCGTGCTCGAGCATTTCGGGGTGGAAAAGCTGGCCGCGGCGGCACCGCTGAAGCGCATCGGCGACGACGACGACCTGAAGGGCGCAGCGCTGCTGTTCGCCAGCGCTGCGGGCAAGCACATCACCGGGCAGATCCTGGCCGTCGATGGCGGCGTCAGCTCGGTTCACGGTGGCTGAAGCCACATCGCCCTCATGACCAGCAAGCTGCATTTCCCGTTGCGCATTCCATTCGTCGAAGAGCTGGGCTTCGAGCTCTGGCGATTCGAAGGCGGGCAGGCCGAGCTGCGTGTCGACCTGCGCGAGGGGCACCTGAACAGCTGGGAAGTGGCCCACGGTGGTGTGCTGATGACGATGCTGGACGTGGCCATGGCCATGGCTGCGCGCAGCATCCACCAGCATGCCTCGGGGGGTGGCCCAGGGGTGGCCACCATCGAGATGAAGACCAGCTTCATGCGCCCCGCCGAAGGCAGGCTGCGGGCCGAAGGCCTGCTGCTGGACAAGACCACCACGATGGCCTTCACCGAAGGCCGCGTGTTCAATGAAGCCGGGCAGCTGTGCGCACACGCCACCGGCACCTTCAAGTACCTGCGTGGCCTGCCCACCGGCAGCCACCAGGCCAAGGCGCTGCGGCGCGCCCCCGAACCCGACCAACAGGAACCCGAATGAACAACCAACGCATCGTGCTCGCCTCGCGCCCCGCCGGCGAACCCTCTGCCGCCAACTTCCGCCTGGAAACCGCGGAACTGCCCGCCCTGCAGGACCAGCAGGTGCTGGTGCGCCACCATTACCTGAGCCTGGACCCTTACATGCGCGGCCGCATGAACGACGGCAAGAGCTACGCCCAGCCGCAGCCGCTGGACGCGGTGATGATCGGCGGCACGGTGGGCGAGGTCGTCGAATCCCGCCATCCGGGCTATGCGCCGGGCGACAAGGTGGTGGGCATGGGCGGCTGGCAGCAGTTCGCGGTGGTGGACGCCGCCCAGCCTGGCGCGCTGCGCAAGGTCGACACCACGCACATTCCGCTGTCGGCCTACCTGGGCGCAGTCGGCATGCCCGGCGTGACGGCCTGGGTCGGACTGACCCAGATCATCGCGGCCAAGGAAGGCGAGACGGTCGTGGTCAGCGCCGCCAGCGGCGCGGTGGGCAGCGCCGTGGGCCAGTTGGCCAAGGCCCGCGGCTGCCGCGTGGTGGGCATTGCCGGCGGGCCGGACAAGTGCGCCTATGTCGCCGGCGAGCTGGGCTTCGACGCCTGCCTGGACTACAAGGCACTCGGCCACGGCAAGGAACTGTCGCTGGCGCTGAAGGCTGCCGCCCCGAACGGTGTCGACGGCTACTTCGAGAACGTCGGCGGCGCCATCCTCGATGTCGTGATGGCGCGCATGAACGCCTTCGGCCGCATTGCCTTCTGCGGCATGATCTCCGGCTACAACGGCGAGCCCATTCCCATGGCCAATCCGTCGCTGATCCTGGTGTCGCGGCTGAAGCTGCAGGGCTTCATCGTCAGCGAGCACATGGCGCTGTGGCCGCAGGCGCTCAAGGAACTGGGCACCATGGTGGCCACGGGCCAGTTGAAGTACCGCGAGAGCGTCGCCGACGGCCTGGCCGCCGCGCCCGAGGCTTTCCTGGGCCTGCTGAAGGGTCGCAACTTCGGCAAGCAACTGGTGAAGCTGGCCTGATGACGGGCCCGGCCATCCACTGGACCTGGCTGCGCTTCGGCAGCCTGAGCGTCGAACAGCTCTACGACGCGCTGGCCTTGCGCAGCGCCATCTTCAGCGTCGAACAGGCCTGCTCCTATCTCGACCCCGATGGCGTCGACCGGCATTGCTGGCACCTGCTGGGCCACGACACCGCAGGCATGCTGCAGGCTTACCTGCGCGGCGTCGACCCGGGTGTGAAGTATGTCGAGCCTTCAATCGGCCGCGTCCTCACTTCGGCCGCCCTGCGTGGCACCGGGCTGGGCCGTGTGCTGGTGGGCGAAGGCCTGCGCCGCATGGATGCCACCTGGCCGGGCCAGGCGCTGCGCATCAGCGCGCAGGCCCATCTGCGCCATTTCTACGGCGCCTTCGGCTTCGAAGCCGTGGGCGATGTCTACATGGAAGACAACATTCCGCACATCGAGATGCTGCGGCCGGCCGCGTGAACCGCCAGCGCGGCCACACTCAGGAGATCTTCAGTTCATGAACCATCACAGCTTGGCGCAGGGCAAGACGGCCGTGATCACCGGCGCAGCATCCGGTTTCGGCCTGGAGGCCAGCCGCCTTGCCGCCGCGCGCGGCATGAATGTCGTCATGGCCGACGTGCAGGCCGACGCGCTCGAAACCGCTGCCGCCGATGTCCGGGCACTTGGCGTGGCAGTGCTGCCGTTCCGCATCGACGTGGCCAGGGCCGCCGAGGTCGAGGCCCTGGCCGCGGCCACGATGGCACGTTTCGGTGCGCCGCACTTCGTCTTCAACAACGCCGGTGTCGGCGCTGGCGGACTGATCTGGGAACACACGCTGAAGGACTGGGAATGGGTCATCGGCGTCAACTTGATGGGCGTGGCCCACGGCGTTCGCGTCTTCACGCCACTGATGCTGGCCGCAGCCGAGGCCGACCCGGCCTACCGTGGCCACATCGTCAACACCGCCAGCATGGCCGGGCTGCTGAATGCGCCGAACATGGGCGTCTACAACGTCAGCAAGCATGCCGTGGTCGCAATGAGCGAAACCCTGTATCAGGACCTGGCCCTGGTCAGTGAACAGGTGCAGGCGCATGTGCTGTGCCCGTTCTTCGTGCCCACGGGCATCCACCAGAGCGAACGCAACCGGCCCGCCGAGTTCGCCGACGCGGCCCTCCGGCCCACTCGCAGCCAGTTGATCGCCCAGGCCATGAGCGACAAGGCCGTGACCAGCGGCAAGATCAGCGCCGCCGAGGTGGCGCAGTTCGTCTTCGACGCCATGGACGCAGGCCGCTTCTACATCTACAGCCACCCCAAGGCCCTGGCCAGCGTGCAGGTGCGGCTGGAAGACGTGGTGCAGGGCCGCAATCCAACCGACCCGTTCGCGGCGAAGCCCGAGATCGGCCAGGCCTTGCGCGCCAAGCTGCGCGGGCAGGGTTAACGGGCGACCGCAGACGCCGAGGTTTGTTCGCCCCCGCGGATGAGTGGGCCAGGACGACTGTGATTTAACAGTCTGTTTCTGAACTGTACGGTAACTTTGCAGACTGGTTGGTTTAAGTCCGACCACGGGCGGGTTCGAATACCAGCCTGTTCCAGCCAGTCTTCCGTCCACCCCACTGTTCAGGAGCTCTCCGATGAAACTGTCTCATCTGGCGGCCGCGGTCGCCACCACCTGCACCCTGCTGGCCACGCCAGCGCTCGCGCAAAGCCTGCCCATCATTGGCGGCGTCACCTCGGTCACGCTGACCTCGGCGCCTGCGCTGACCGGCCTGGGCCTGGGCGTCGGCGGTCTGGGCTCGGCGATCATTTCGCCAGGCTCGGCCGGCACACCGCTGGCGTACTTTCCAGTGACTGGCGGCTCGATCGACACGGTCAGCTTTGCCGGCAGCATCGAACATGCCGGCAGCGGGCTGTCGCTCAGCACCGCGGCCGTCACCCTCAACCTGACGAACTTCGTCATCGACACCGTCGGTGGCACCCTGTCCGGGAACGCGGCCGTGGGCAGCACCGCCCTGGGCGTGGTGCCACTGTTCAACCTGGGCAGCAGCGGTGTCGCGGTTGCGCCGTTCTCGCTGTCGCTGACGTCTGCCGCGGCAGGCGCGCTGACAGCGCTTTTCGGGGTGCCCGATCTCACCGGCTTCCGCATTGGCGATGCCAACACCATTCCCGTCACCGTCGTGCCGGAGCCCGCCACCGTGCTGACGATGCTGGCCGGCTTGGGCCTGATCGGCGTCATGCTGCGCCGGCGCCAGGCCGCCAACCAAGACCGCGCCTGATTTTTCAGCAGTCCAGGGCCAGCGCCTGCACCGGGCGCTGGCTTTGCATGTCCACCACGACGAAGGCCACGCGGCGTGGTGTGGCCACCTCTCCGCGCGTGACCTTCAGCTGCGAACGCAGACCCGCCAAGGGCGCCCAGCCGGCCACGGGTTGAAGCAGTCGCACGACGTGGTCATGCGCCAAGGTTTCACCGGCGTTCTCCCCTGCGCGAACCTGGCTGCGGTGGCCGTTCTCCAGCACGGCCCAGTAGCCGGCCAAGGCTGGGGTGCCTGCTGCCGCCGGGCCGACATCGGCCGTGACCAGGTCGTCCTGGCGCGTCAGCCGCAGTGTCACCGGGGCCACCGCCTGTGCTGGCGCGTCGGCGCTCGGCAGCTTCGGCCAGCCGCGCCAGTCGCGGCCGTCGACGATGGTCTGCGGCGTGTAGACGTTGGCCGCGCGGTGTGTCCTGGCCCACTGGTACTGGCGCTGGGTGAACTCGGGTCGGGCGAAGCGGTCGGTCCAGCCCAGGTAGTCCCAGTAGCCCACGTGGAAGGCCAGAGGCAGCACGTCGCTGCGACCCTTCAAGCTCGACAGCCAGCGGTCGGCGGGCGGGCAGGAACTGCAACCCTCCGAGGTGTACAGCTCGACCACCACGGGCGGCTTGGCGGCGGCAGTGGCCTGGCAGGTCTGGGCCAGAGCGGTGCTGGCAGAGACTGCGAGCGCGCAGGCAACAGCCGGCGGAAAAAAGGCAGAAGGGTGCATCGGGTGGCTCCGGCAGGGGTCGTGACACCAGCTTTGCAGCACCGGGCTTGCATGGCAGGGGATGCGGCCTGGGTCGCGCCGCCGGGACTGAACTTACGCCATCCGCCGCGGCCCTACAGTCGCCGCATGGATCCCGACATCGACTTTCGCCCCCCTTTTGCCGCTGTCATCGGCGGCGGCCCGTCCGGCCTGATGGCCGCCGAGACCCTGGCCGCGGCCGGCCATGGGGTCCACGTGTTCGACGGCATGCCCTCGGTGGGCCGCAAGTTCCTGCTGGCGGGCAAGGGCGGTCTAAACCTGACGCACGCCGAGCCCTTGCCGGCATTCAGCCAGCGTTTTTTCGAGCGCAGCCCGCAACTGGCCGGCTGGCTGACCGAATTCGGCCCGGAACCACTCCGCCGCTGGGCCTCCGATCTGGGCGTCGAAACCTTCGTCGGCAGCTCCGGGCGTGTCTTTCCCAAGGACTTGAAGGCCGCGCCTCTGCTGCGCGCCTGGCTGCATCGGCTGCGCACGCAAGGCGTGCAGTTCCACATGCGCCACCGCTGGCAGGGTTGGACCGAGGACGGCGCGCTGCGGCTGGCCACACCGCAGGGTGAACGCCTGCTGCGGCCGGCGGCCACCGTGCTGGCGCTGGGCGGTGCCAGCTGGCAGCGGCTGGGCTCGGACGGTGCGTGGTGGCCCTGGCTGCAGGCCCGCGGCGTCGATCTGGCGGCGCTGCGGCCGTCGAACTGTGGTTTCGACGTCGGCTGGAGCGAACACTTTCGCAGTCGCCACGCCGGCCAGCCGCTGAAAGGCGTGGCCGTCACGGTGGCTGAGGTTCGGCAGGCCGGCGAGGCGGTGGTCACGGCCACGGGGCTCGAAGGCAGTCTGGTGTACGCCGTATCGTCCCTGCTGCGCGAAGCCATCGCCCGGGACGGCAGCGCCAGTTTCACGCTCGACTTGTTGCCGGCGCGCGAGCTGGCCTGGGTGCACAGCGAGATCGCTCACCCGCGCGGACCGCGGTCGCTGTCCACGCACTTGAAGACGCGGCTGAAGCTGGACGGCGTGAAGGCTGGGCTGCTGTGGGAAATCGTTCCCAAGCAGGCCCAGTCCGACCCGCTGGCCTTGGCCACCGCGGTCAAGGCGCTGCCGATCACGGTGACTGCCGCCAGGCCCATCGACGAGGCCATCAGCACCGCCGGCGGCGTGCGCTTCGAAGGTCTGGACGAGCATCTGATGTCGACCGCCTTGCCTGGCGTGTTCTGCGCAGGCGAGATGCTCGACTGGGAAGCCCCCACCGGTGGCTATCTGCTCACCGCCTGCTTTGCCACTGGGCGAGTGGCCGGCGCCGGGGCCGCGGCCTGGATGGCCGCCGAACGCAGCGCCTAAACTCGAAGGTTTTGCTTCGCTACTCTCCTGCCTTGAACAAGATCGTCCTGCAGATCGCCGCCGAACTGAAGGTTCGGCCGCAGCAGGTGGCCACTGCCGTCGAGCTGCTCGACGGCGGCGCCACCGTGCCCTTCATCGCCCGCTACCGCAAGGAAGCCACCGACGGCCTGGACGACATCCAGCTGCGCGAACTGGAATCCCGGCTGGGCTACCTGCGTGAACTGGAAGACCGGCGTGCCGCGGTGCTCAAGAGCATCGAGGAACAGGGCAAGCTCACGCCAGAACTGCGGGCCGCCGTCGAGGCCGCGCCGACCAAGCAGGAACTGGAAGACATCTACCTGCCGTACAAGCCCAGGCGCCGCACCAAGGGCATGATCGCCCGCGAAGCCGGCCTCGAACCGTTGGCCGACCTGCTGTTCGCCGACCCGACCCTGGACCCGCTGGCCGAAGCCGCGGGCTTCGTCAACGCCGAAGCCGGCTTTGCCGATGCCCCGGCCGTGCTCGACGGCGTTCGCGACCTGCTGTCCGAACGCTGGGCCGAAGACGCCGCGCTCGTGGGCAAGCTGCGCGAATGGTTGTGGGGCGAAGCGCTGTTCCAGAGCAAGCTGGTCGAAGGCAAAGACGGTCAGTCGGCGGATGCCGCCAAGTTCCGCGACTACTTCGACTACGCCGAACCCATCCGCGCCGTGCCCAGCCACCGCGCGCTTGCGGTCTTCCGTGGCCGCACGCTGGAGTGGCTGGACGCCAAGCTGGTGCTGGACGAGGAAGTTGCGCCGGCCAAGCCCACGGACACGAAGCGGCCACCCGCCGTGTCGCTGGCCGAGGGACGCATCGCCCGCCACCTGGGCTGGAGCCCCGCCGGCCGCAGGGCCGACGAACTGATCCGCAAGACCATCGCCTGGACCTGGAAGGTCAAGCTCAGCCTGAGCCTGGAACGCGACCTGTTCTCGCGACTGCGCGAAGAGGCCGAGGCCGTGGCCATCAAGGTCTTCGCCGACAACCTGCGCGACCTGCTGCTGGCCGCCCCGGCCGGCAAGCGCGTGGTGATGGGCCTGGACCCGGGCATCCGCACCGGCGTGAAAGTGGCCGTGGTCAGCGACACCGGGCGCGTGCTCGACACCCACACCGTGTACCCGCACGAGCCGCGCAACGACTGGGAAGGCAGCCTGCACACCCTGGGCCGGCTGGTGGCCAGCCATGGCGTGAACCTGATCGCCATCGGCAACGGCACCGCCAGCCGCGAGACCGACAAGCTCGCCGCCGACCTGATCGCGCGGGTGAAGAAGCTCGCACCCGAGGTCCACATCGACAAGGTGGTCGTCAGCGAGGCCGGGGCCAGTGTCTACAGCGCCAGCGAATTCGCCAGCAAGGAACTGCCCGACCTGGACGTGAGCCTGCGCGGCGCGGTGAGCATCGCACGCCGACTGCAGGACCCGCTGGCCGAACTGGTGAAGATCGACCCGAAGAGCATCGGCGTGGGCCAGTACCAGCACGACGTCAACCAGGCCGGCCTGGCCAAGAGCCTGGAAGCCGTGGTCGAGGACTGCGTGAACGGCGTCGGTGTCGACCTGAACACCGCGTCTGCGCCGCTGCTGGCGCGGGTGTCGGGCCTGAGCCCGGCCGTGGCTGCCAGCATCGTGCGCTGGCGCGACGCCAACGGCGCGTTCCGCAACCGCAAGCAACTGCTCGACGTCACCGGCCTGGGCCCGAAGACCTTCGAGCAGGCCGCCGGTTTCCTTCGCATCCGTGATGGCGACAACCCACTGGACCTGACGGGCGTGCACCCCGAGACCTACCCGGTCGTCGAGCAGATGCTCAGGGCCACCGCGAAGCCGGTGAAGGAATTGATGGGCAACACGGCGCTGTTGCGCGGGCTGAAGCCCGAAACCTTCGCCGACGGCCATTTCGGCGCCATCACGGTCAAGGACATCCTGGCCGAACTGGAAAAGCCCGGCCGTGACCCGCGCCCGGACTTCGTCGTGGCGCGCCTGAACGACGCCGTCACGGACCTGAAGGATCTGCAGCCCGGCATGGTGCTGGAAGGCACGGTCAGCAACGTCGCGCAGTTCGGAGCCTTCGTCGACCTGGGTGTCCACCAGGACGGGCTGGTGCACGTCAGCCAGCTGGCGAACAAGTTTGTCAGCGACGCGCGCGAAGTGGTGCGTACTGGCCAGGTGGTGAGGGTGCGGGTGCTGGAGGTCGATCTGGCGCGCAAGCGCGTGAGCCTGACGATGAAGCTGGACGCGCCCGTGCCCAGCCCGCGCGACAAGGCCGACAACAGCTTCCGCCCGGCCGCCCGCGGCGAACGGCCCCAGCCCGGGCGCGGACCCGGCCGTGCCGCCGAGCCTGCACCCGCAGGCGGTGCCATGGCCGCGGCCTTCGCCAAGCTGCAGGGCAAGCGCTGAGGGCGATGCGGCCGGCCGCGCCCACGCTGCGTATCCACGCCGGGCCGCGCGCAGCGGCCTGGTTGAAGGACCACGGTCTGCGCGCAGGCGATGTGCGCGCCATCCCTGCGGCGGCCGGCGGTGCCAAGGGCATCACGCTGAACCCGCTGGACCGCTTCATCTTCGGCCACTGGCTGCAGGGCCCGGGCAGCACGGCGCAGCAGCATGTGCACCTGTTGGGGGCGTCCATCGGCGCCTGGCGCATGGCCGCGGCCTGCCTGGCCGACCCCGACGCCGCGCTGGCCCAGCTGGCCGAGGACTACATCACCCAGCGCTACGAACACGCGCCGGGCAAGATGCCCACGGCCAGCACCGTCAGCCGCGCCTTCGGCCAGAAGATCGAGGAACGCCTGGGCCGGCGCGCGGCCGAGGTGCTGTCGCATCCGCGTTTCCGCTTGCACGTGTTCACCAGCCGCGGCCGCCACGTGCTGGCGCGCCAGGGCAGGGTGCGGACGCCGGCGGGTTACCTGGGCGCCTACCTGGCCAACGCCGCCCACCGCCGGGCCCTGGCCACTTTCATCGACCGCGTCGTCTTTGCCGACCCCCGCGAGGCCCTGCCTTTTGCCTTGTCCGACTTCCGCACCCACCACGCCACACTGACGGCCGGCAACCTGGCGCCAGCCATCCTGGCCAGCTGTTCCATCCCGTTCTGGCTGGACGCCGTGCACGACATCCCCGGCGGACCACGTGGTGCCTATTGGGACGGCGGCATCACCGACTACCACCTTCATCTGAACTACGCGCAGATGGCCGATCTGCCGGTGCCCGGCTGGGGCGGAGGGCCCGGCCTCGTGCTCTACCCGCATTTCCAGCCCCACATCGTGCCCGGATGGCTGGACAAGGGCTTCAAGCGCCGCCACCGTGCCAGTCCGATGCTGGACAACCTGGTCGTGCTGTCGCCCGCGCCAGAATGGGTGGCCCGGCTGCCGAACGCCAAGCTGCCCGACCGCAACGACTTCAAGGCCTACCGTCACGACGACGCCCGCCGCGTGCGCGACTGGCGCGTCGCCGTGGCCGAAAGTCAGCGGCTGGCCGACGAGTTCGCCGAGATCGTCACGGGTGGCCAGCCTGTGCTCGCCTTGCCGCTGCCCTGACAGCGGCTAAACTCCGCATTCCAGCAACGAACAAGGGCAAGAAAGGCAGCACGGTTATGACACCGCGGACTACCACCTTCTTCGCCGAGGCGCCCATCGTGGCGTTCATCTCGGCCTGAGCAGCCGCGCGTTCGACAGTTCCCTGTCTCCCTGAACACAAGCGCGGCTGACCCCCGCGCTTTTTTGTTGTCTGCCCAGGTTCCAACGCAAAGGTTTCCCATGCTCCAGATCACGCTGCCGGACGGTTCCCGGCGAGAGTTCGAAGGCCCCGTCACGGTGGCCGAAGTCGCGGCTTCCATCGGCGCCGGGCTGGCCAAGGCGGCCTTGGCCGGCAAGGTCGATGGCCAGCTGGTCGACACCAGCCACCGCATCGAGAGCGACGCGCATCTGGCGATCGTCACCGACAAGGACGCCGAGGCCCTGGAGCTCATCCGCCACAGCACGGCCCACCTTCTGGCCTACGCGGTGAAAGAGCTTTTCCCGGAAGCCCAGGTGACGATCGGCCCGGTCATCGAGAACGGGTTCTATTACGACTTCGCCTACAAGCGTCCGTTCACGCCCGAAGACCTGGTGGCGATCGAAAAGCGCATGGGTGAACTGGCTGCCAGGAACGAACCCGTGGTTCGCCGTGTTCTGCCCCGTGACGAAGCCGTGGCGCACTTCAAGGCCATGGGCGAGGCCTACAAGGCCGAGATCATCGGCAGCATTCCCGAAGGCCAGGACGTCAGCCTGTACCGCGAAGGCAACTTCGAGGACCTGTGCCGCGGCCCTCACGTGCCCAGCACGGGCCGGCTGAAGCACTTCAAGCTGATGAAGGTGGCCGGTGCCTACTGGCGCGGCGACCAGGCCAACGAACAGCTGCAGCGCATCTACGGCACGGCCTGGGCCAGCAAGGAAGCATTGGCGCAGTACCTTCTGATGCTGGAAGAAGCCGAAAAGCGCGACCACCGCCGCCTGGGCCGCGAACTCGACCTGTTCCACATCGACGAACACAGCCCCGGCATGGTGTTCTGGCATCCCAAGGGCTGGACGGTGTGGCAGGAAGTGGAGCAGTACATGCGCCATGTCTACCGCGACAACGGTTACCAGGAGGTGAAAGGCCCGCAGGTGCTGGACAAGGCGCTCTGGGAAAAGACGGGGCACTGGGACAAGTACCGCGACGCGATGTTCGTGACGGAATCGGAAAAGCGCGACTACGCCATCAAGCCGATGAACTGCCCGGGCCACATCCTGATCTTCAAGCAAGGCATCAAGAGCTACCGCGACCTGCCGCTGCGCTACGGCGAGTTCGGCAACTGCCACCGCAACGAACCCACGGGCGGGCTGCACGGCATCATGCGACGACGGCCACATCTTCTGCACCGAAGACCACATCCTGCCGGAATGCCTGGCCTACACGGCGCTGCTGCAGCGGGTCTACAAGGACTTCGGCTTCAGCGAGATCATCTACAAGGTGGCGACGCGCCCGGCAGCCCGCATCGGCAGCGACGAGATCTGGGACAAGGCCGAAAACGCGCTGATCGAAAGCCTGAAGCAGAGCGGCTGCGACTACGAGATCGCCCCCGGCGACGGCGCCTTCTACGGCCCGAAGATCGAGTACACGCTGAAGGATGCGATCGGCCGGCAGTGGCAGTGCGGCACGATGCAGGTCGACTTCTCCATGGCTGAGCGCCTGGACGCGGTCTACGTGGCCGAGGATTCGAGCCGTCGCCACCCCGTGATGCTGCACCGGGCCATCGTCGGCAGCCTGGAGCGCTTCATCGGGATCTTGGTCGAGCAGCACGCCGGCGCGCTGCCTGCCTGGCTGGCCCCGGTGCAGGTGGTGGTGGCCTCGATCACCGACGCGCAGGCCGAATACGCAGAAATGGTGGCGAAATCGTTGCAGAAACAAGGAGTTAGGGTGTCCCTTGATTTGCGCAACGAGAAAATCAACCGTAAAATCCGCGGGCATTCAATGCAGAAGGTCCCGTTCATCCTGGTCGCTGGCGACACGGAGAAGGCCAATGGGACCGTCGCCGTGCGCGCCCGGGGCAACCAGGATCTCGGTGCGATGCCGCTGGCAGACTTCCAATCGAAGATCGGCAGTGACATCGCCTCGAAGATTTGAACTTCGTCGGGGTCTCCCAGGAGCGCGCTTTTGATTTGACTGTGGCCCGTCGTGCCTTCGGGTTGCACTAGGAGCTGGAACTATCGCTACTTTCATGGACCGCCGCGTACCGAATGCGGAACGCAAGCACCGGCTGAACCGGGAAATCATGGCGCTGCAGGTGCGCCTGAACGGGATCGAAAACGAGCCGCTGGGCATCGTCAGCACGATGGAAGCGTTGCGCATGGCGGGGGAACTGGATGTCGATCTCGTCGAGATCGCCGCCACCGCAGACCCCCCGGTGTGCAGGTTGATGGACTACGGCAAGTTCAAATACCAGGAACAGAAGAAGGCCGCCGAGGCGAAGAGCAAGCAGAAGGTCATCGAGATCAAGGAAGTCAAGTTCCGTCCGGGCACCGACGACGGCG
>LNFM01000866.1_pt1 | contig 77379 bp, 59 predicted proteins | sample 596031 | NCBI WGS metagenome assembly LNFM01 (sample SAMN04254537, study PRJNA301005) | activated carbon metagenome | isolation source: dual media filters at the Ann Arbor, Michigan drinking water treatment plant | place: USA: Ann Arbor
TTTCTCCCGTTACATTAAAAACGATCGTGTCGTCTTGTCCGCTTCCATTTGCCGAGATGATCGCGCTTCTCAAACTACCGCCGCCGCTGTCGTTCGTGTTTGTCACTGTAAAAGTCGCTGCCTCCGCACTTGCGGCACATAATGTAAGAGCAAGTAAGGCAACAAAAAGTGCCGTTCGTAGTCTTTTAATGATGGTCAACATATTTCCTCCGCGAGAATGTTCTTGTCGTGTCTAGCAAAATAATGCGGAGGAAACGGATAGTGACTGCCAAAAAACATTTACATAGAAGTGGCACATAAAAGCTTAGAGCCGAAAAACTCATTGTCCTACTATTTTATATAGCCGCACCTATCGTGAAACTTCGAAACTCTGCAACTTTCAAAACTTCAACCTTCCATATCATCCATCTCTTTCAGATCTCACGGATCGCCATTCCCTTTCGGAAGTAGAGAAAAGAATATGGAAAGCGGAGGGAAGAACAATTGACAGCTGTCGGTAGTCAGTCGCCAGCCGTTGGGAAAGGCGAAAGACCAAGGCCTCCTCAATTACCAATTAAAAATTAGCCAATTAACAATTAACAATGGAGAGAAATGCGGAGATCGGACGAACACATGGATTTAGGACGCAATGTGTCAACTTTTTACAGGACGACACCCCGCACACCGAGCGTTTCAGGCGTTTCAGATGTTTCAGATGTTTCGTTTCTTTCATTCGTTTCAACCGTTTCAGAAACGCGCGGTCTGCTTTTAGAAATGAAACACCGGGGTTCAAGGATTCTCTTTTATGAACTTTTCAAATTTAGCTTTATCAGGATGATCGGGGACCTTCGCGAGAAATTTTTTGTATTCGGCGGCGGCGAGTGCCGGGGCCTTTGCGAGTTGATAGAGGTGCGCGAGTTGAAGATGCAGTTCGGCCATGCCGGCGGGGTCGAGCTCGATGGCCTTATTCAACGCCTCAGCCCCGAGCGTTCCTTGCTTCGCCAGAAGATACGCCTCGCCGAGCAGTTGATAGACGCGGGCATTCTCGGGCACAAGCGTGGCCGCATGTTTGAAGATCTCGATAGCCGCGGGAAGTTGCTTTTGGGCCGTGCGGATCCGGCCGGCGGTCATCCACGCCGGGGCGTACTCGACCTTGAGCTCAAGCGATCGCCGGACTGCGGCATCTGCCTCGGTGAGCATCTTCCGCTCGAGCAAAATGCCCGCGAGCAATCCCCAACCGACGAAGTCCTTGGCATCCTCCTTAACGACGGCCTGCAACAACTTTGTCGCTGTCGCGAGGTCCTTAGCCGCCTCGGCGTCGGCCGCCTGCTTGTAAAGCTCGGCAGTCTTCTTGTTCGGCGGGTAGTAGTATTTCGAGGCGACGACACCGCCCGCCGACTGCCGCCCATCCGCCGAGATCGAGATATCAAAATCCTCCCGCTGCTGCGCCGTTCCAAAATTCGGCACTGGCCGCCGGGCGACCTCGACACCGTCAACGTCGATGATCAGCGTACCGCCCGCTCCGCCCGTAACGCGAAAGCAATAGCTGCCGGTCTTGCTGATGGTCTGGCGGTTCGGGGCCTGCCCGCGGTTGAGATAGACTATCGAGACCTTTGGAGGCTTGGCGGAAGCATCGGCGGTCGTAACGGATATCTTGCCGAAGATGTAAGGAGCTCCGAGCCGCGGAGCATCAAGACTCGGGATGAACCCGAACTCGCCGCAGATGTCATCCACTTGGGCATCGACACTAATAGCACCGCCAAGCGAAAAAGCGGCGGCAAAAATGATGGCAAAGACCAACTTCTTATAATTTACGACTACCATGTTGATGTTACTTCGGGCATTATACATCCGCTGAACGGGATGCAAAGCAAAAAAGTCCCGGTTTCGCCCGGCAAAGGAGATCAGACACGTATGAAAGAGAATGTGACGGTCGTTTTTAACGGCTTTCTTAATCTTCCGAATCTCGAAAAGCTCGAGCTTGTAAACGCGATCAATGAGTATTTCGATTCGAATGACCGCGAACCGATCCGCAAGGCGGCGGACGAACGCTTTGCCGCCATCGACCGCACTGCCGCGGAATTTCGGTGCAAATGCTGCAGCTCGGAGAGTTGACACCTCCGGCGTTTCAGAAAATACTTGGAGGCATAATGGCTGACATTTTCAGATTGACCGAGCGTCCCGACCCTGACGTTTTCTATTCACGCGGCGACCGCAACGACCCGCGGCTTGGCGACGCGGCCGGACGCGACGAGAAGGACTTTGACCAAGCCGATATCGTCATTCTAGGCTGCCCGCAGGACGAAGGCGTGCGGCGAAGCGGCGGCCGCGAAGGCGCAGCTCGTGCTCCAGAGGCGATCCGGCGAGAGTTCTATAAGCTGACTACCTTCAACATCAACGCTCGCGTCTTCGACCTAGGCGACGTACGGATCGGCGACACGCTAGAGGAAACCCATGCGGCCCATTGCGAAGTGGTGAAAACCGTTCTTGAAGCAAACAAGCGGATCATAGTTCTCGGCGGCGGCGGTGACATTTCCTATCCGGACGGTACAGCGATGGCCGAAGCATTTGGGGCTGAGAACTGGATCGCGGTCAACGTTGATTCGCACATCGACGTGCGGGCGGACGAGCAGCGAAACAGCGGCACGCAGTTCAGGCAGCTTCTTGATGAGCGGCACTTGGATCCGAATTACTTTTACCAGGTCGGCTTCCAGACCCACTTCTGCTCGCCGGTCTATTACGACTACATTCGAAAGCTTGGCGTGCACAGGATAAGCCTTGAGCTGGTAAGGTCACGGGCAGGAGCCGATACGGAAATAAGGGAACAGATACGGCTCAACTTCATTAAGCATAGCTCCAGCCTCTCGGCGTTCTTTGGGTTTGACCTCTCAGCCGTCCGGGCCGCCGATGCTCCGGGAGCTTCATCGCCTTCGCCGCTCGGGCTGCGAGCCGGAGAGTTCATCCAGCTCGTCAAATACGCCGCGTCACTCGCAAACACAAAGCTGATCGAGTTTACGGAGGTCAACCCAAACTTTGACCACGACGACCGGACCACAAAGCTGGTTGCGATCGGCATGCATCGGTTCTGCTCGGGAATTAGCATATAGATATGGAAACGCCGGTTTTATATGAGGTCACAGTAACGGTCGAGAGCTCGCTCGCCGAGGCCTTTGCTCAGTACATGACAGGGCGGCACATTCCTGATGTCATCGCGACCGGATGCATTCTCCGGGCAAGTTTTGTTACAGACAACACCGGGACATTTCGGACTGCATATTACGCCGCCAACCATGCGGACCTCGATCGCTATCTCAAAGAATTTTCGAAGGGCTTACGCGATGATTTCGCGGCTCACTTCCCTGATGGCGTAGCTGTAACGCGGCAAGAGTGGTACGGCCTTGCGGAGTTCGGCGGCACGGTCAGCTAGCATGCCCGCTAGATCTTTGACTTTTCAAGCATACAAAGTGCTCAACTCCTTGACAGAAAAACATCGGTTTGGCATTCTTTACGTTCGCTTTCGTTTAGGCGAAGTGTAGGCACTTAGCTCAGTGGTAGAGCACTACCTTGACACGGTAGGGGTCAGCAGTTCAACTCTGCTAGTGCCTACCATTTTTATTTTGGTTCCGGCGAATCTCTTCCCAACATCTACCCTTCCTATATTCCTTTCGAACTTCCCAAGACACAAAAGCGTATTATTGGTATTCGGAGGTTTGAAAAATGATCGAGATCCTGGAATCACCAAAACATCTTGTAGCAATGAAGATATCCGGCAGCATCACGGCTGAAGATATCGAGCGAGCATATAAGGCGACCGAGGAAGCACTTAAAGAAAACCAGCGGGTTTCGTTCTTCACGGAGATAGAAGATTCGATGTCGCTTACGCTTGAGGGGCTGCTAAAAGACCTTTGGGAAGCGATCGGTCAGATAGGTAAGATATCGCGTTACTACCGCGCGGCCGTCGTTACGGATAAGGGCTGGATCGGTGCTGCAGCGCGGATCGAAGGTCTGGTTTTTTCAAATGTGGACGTCCGCGTTTTTCCGCGGGCTGAAAGGGGAAAGGCACTCGATTGGGCCTCTGGGCCGCCGCCAGCGGTGGCCGAGCCCGAACCGCCAAAACCCTCGATCCATATTCTGCATACAAACAGCCCGAACGTGATCGCTTGGGAAGTTGACGGACGAATTCGTGATCAGGACATCAAAACGGCCGTCGAGCATATGAAGCCTATGTTCGAGAAAGAAGGCAACATAAATGTACTGGCGCGGATGAAGAATTATGGCGGTTTCGATCTACTCGCGGTTCTCGATGACGGCCTTATCAAGCTAAAATTCAATGCCGCGTCAAAGATCGAGAAATACGCGGTGGTGGGCGGAGCACCGTGGATGTGGAACTTTCTTGAGTTGATGAATGCCGTGATCTCAACGGAGATCAAGGTCTTCGACTCAAACGAAGAGGAAAGGGCCTGGGAATGGGTCGGCGCTCAGCAGGCCGCATTGCCTGAATAGTCCTGTTTTGACTTGCTTTTACGCCTGCACAGGCTTATAATTTCAGGTTTTGGTAGATAGCGGCTAGGTTCTTGCTTGGTCGCCACAATTTTTCGGTAAGATGCTTTCGAAGAACTTTGCAGTTTTAACAACTACTACGACCCGCCTCTAATGACGGGACATTCGCGGTCTCTATTTGAGTTCGCAAGGCAAAGTCGCTCTTATCGGATCTGATCATAGTTAAGTAGTAGGGTTGTAGGAGTGACGCGTAGCGGTTCGGGGGCTTCCTCGTACTAATGCTGATTCCTACAAGAAATGAGTGAACTGAACATCCAATTTGGTGATGCCGTCCGGACGATTCCCTCGCCGGCGACCGTCGCGGATGCCATTAAGGCATTTGACCGCGATGTGCTTAAACGCGCGCTCGCGGCGAAGGTCAATGGAGAGGAAGTTGACCTCAACCGCGAGCTTCTCGCTGAAAATGGGGTCATCGCGATCGAGCCGGTAACGGTCGATTCACGCGATGGGCTTGAGGTCATCCGCCATTCGACGGCACATTTACTTGCCGCTGCGGTCCTTGACCTTTTCCCGGGCACAAAGCTCGGTGTTGGTCCGGCTCTGATGGAGGATCCGCGTTACGGCTACTATTACGACCTGATCGCTCCGCGGATGCTGACCGATGAAGATCTGCCGGTGATCGAAAAGCGAATGCGCGAGTTGGCAAAGCGCAATCTGCCCTATCGACGCGAGGACGTTGAGAAATCCCGGATACTTGATATCTTTGCGGAACGTGATGAGCCGCTCAAATGCGAACTGATCGACGAAAAGGTCGAGAGCACCGCGAGTATTTATTACATCGACAACTCGCCGTTCATCGATTTCTGCCTTGGCCCACACGTGCCACACACTGGCAAACTGAAGGCCTTCAAGCTTTTAGCCATTTCGGGTGCCTATTGGAAAGGCGATTCGGAACGCGAGCAGATGCAACGCATCTACGGCACCGCGTTCGCAAAGCAGGAAGAGCTCGACGCCTGGGTCAAGCAGCGTGAAGAGGCCGAGAAACGTGATCATCGTAAGCTCGGACGTGAGCTTGACCTCTTCTCGATCCAGGAAGAATACGGCCAGGGACTTATCTTCTTTCATCCGAAGGGCGGCATCGTCCGTAAAGAGATGGAAGATTATCTCCGTGACGAGCTTGTGAAACGAGGTTACGGAATGGTCTACACGCCGCACATCGCCAAGCGGCAACTCTGGCAGACCTCGGGTCACGAGGAGAATTACGCCGACAACCTGTTCGAGCCGATCGGTCTACCGGAATGGTTTGGCGAAGAAACGGAGTTCCGGCTGAAGCCGATGAATTGCCCGTTCCACATCGGAATTTATAAGTCGCACAAGCGTTCGTATCGGGAACTTCCGCTTCGTTATGCGGAACTGGGAACGGTTTACCGGGCCGAACTTTCCGGCACGCTCCACGGCCTGATGCGCGTCCGCGGCTTTACGCAGGACGATGCACACATCTTCTGTATGCCGTCGCAAATCGTTGACGAGATCGGCGACTGCGTCGATTTTGCATACGACGTGTTTCGGACCTTTGGGTTTGAGAAATTCAAGATCGAGCTTTCCGTTCGCGGCGGTGCGGACAACAAAGGCTATCTCGGCTCCGATAAAGATTGGATAGATGCCGAAGAAGCTCTCGTGAAGGCACTCGAGGCCCGCTCGATCGCCTATGAAAGGATCGAAGGCGAAGCGGCCTTCTACGGGCCGAAGATCGACATTAAGGTAGAGGATTCGATCGGCCGTATGTGGCAGTTGACTACGGTTCAATTCGACTTCAACCTGCCGGAACGGTTTGAGCTTGAGTATATTGGTGAGGACAATCTTCCTCATCGACCGGTAATGGTGCACCGTGCACTTTTCGGCTCTGTCGAACGCTTCTTTGGAGTATTGGTCGAGCATTTCGCGGGCGCATTTCCGCTTTGGCTCGCCCCGGTGCAGGTGACTGTGCTGCCGATCACCGACCGGATCAACGATTACGCTTCGGAGATAGCCGAGAGCCTGCGAGCAGAAGGCTTCAGGGTTGAGGCGAATCTCCGGTCCGACAAGATCGGCGCAAAGATCCGCGACGCTCAGTTACAAAAGGTACCGTTCATGCTTGTCCTCGGCGACAAAGAGGTGGAAGATAATAAGATCGCGGTTCGCGAACGCAAGCAGGGAGATATCGGACAGATGTCTCTGGAAGAGTTCAAAGAGATGATCACGCTGCAACGAGCAATGCGTGCCCTCTAAGGAACGAGTTAGACCATTAGGAGGCTTATATCGCAAGGAGATTTGGTGGACGTAATTTCAGGCCGCGGCAGCGCGAACCGCTTCATCGTACGAACGAGCGGATCAGGGTGCCGTCGGTGCGTGTTGTTACAGATGATGGTGAAACTCTCGGGGTAATGGATACGCGGGATGCGATCGTTGAGGCGAGAAATCGCGGGGTAGATCTCGTCGAGATCGCTGCAAACGCAAAACCGCCGGTTTGCAAACTTATCGACTATGGGAAGTTTCTTTACGAACAAAAGAAACGAGCCCACGAAGCGAAAAAGAAGCAGGTCACGGTGCAGGTCAAAGAGATCAAGTTTCGACCGGGTACCGACGATCATGATTACGGATATCGGATGGAACATGCCCGCGAATGGCTCGACGACGGCGATAAGGTACGAGCCGCGATCGCCTTCCGCGGACGCGAAATGGCTCACCGGGAACTCGGAGCCAAGATACTCGCAAAGCTTACTGTGGACCTTGCCGACGTCGGAGACGTTGAGGTAGCACCGAAGATGGAAGGCTATCAGATGTTTACGATCTTCTCGCCAAAGAAATCAAAAACGGCTGAGAAGAAAGCAAAAGCAGAGGCTGGCGAAACCGCAAAGGAAGCAAAGAAGGATGACGCATAGGTTGCAACAATTTAGAGCGTTACTTGCCGCCGCAGTAGTTTTCTGTGGTGCGTCGGTTTCTCTCGCCCAGTCGCCTTACACGTATTCTGCGGAGACGTATTCGTCGTTAGTGAAGTCGATCATCGCCGGTAAGGACGGCCGCGAGCGTGGCGAGGCGATGAGAACCGAACTGCGAAAACACAACGTCAGGGTTTCGACACAGGGCTTTTCACAAAAGTCGAGAAGCGGTGCGATGGTCGAGGGGTTGAATTTCTTGGCTGAGTACCCGAATCCGAACGCGAAGATTGTAATTTTGCTCGGCGCCCATCTTGACCGCGTGGCAGTCGGCGAAGGGGCAATCGACAACGCCTCCGGTTCGGCCGCGGTGATCGAATTGTTCAAAGCGTTTCGGATGAACCCGCCGAAGAACATTCTAGTGAAAGCTGCTTTTTGGGATCAGGAAGAGGTCGGGCTTGTTGGGTCACGTAATTACGTAGAGAACAACAAGGAACGTTTGCCCGCGATTTATATCAACTTCGATGTGTTCGGTGCCGGCGATACCATCTGGCTTACGGCCGAAAGCGACGAGCTTGACCTTGCAAAGTCTTTCACGGCGTCTGCACAAAAGGCCAAGATGAACTATCTCGTAAGCCGCGAGTATCCAGCGAGCGATCACCTGAGTTTCCGAGTCCCGGGCGTTCAGTCATTCTCATTCAGCCTCGGGCCGGATGGCGAAGCAAAGCGGATCATCAAACTGCTCGGAGGCGAGGCACCGGCGAAAGGTGAGATGCCCGAGGTACTGACTGTGATACACACCGCAAACGACAATTTTTCAAAGATCGACGCAATGGCCGTAACGAAGGCCTTGCCGGTCATCGAGGCCGCGATCAGGAGTTTGGACAAATAGGTTAGGAGAAGAACGATAATGCCAAAATTAAAAACACATAAGGGTGCGGCAAAGCGTTTTCGCTCGACGGGGTCGGGCAAATTCAAACGCGGACATTCGCACGCCCGTCATATTTTGACCAAGAAAACGAGTAAGCGAAAACGTAATCTCGATATCGATACGATAGTTTCTGAGGGCGACCAAAAGCGGGTCGAGAAGATGCTGCCCTACGGAAGAGATTAATTGGTTTTGAGTCCCGCCTTCAGGCGGCCTCAGCTGGGAAGAGGGCCGGCTAAAGCCGGTACTCAAAACGAGAAAGGAGTGAAGAAATGCCAAGAGCAAAACGTGGTAATAAGCGTCTTGAGAAACGCAAAAAAATATTGGCCTTAGCTAAAGGCTATCGTGGGACAAAGTCGAAGCTGTACCGTTCGGCTAAAGAATCGGTAGAGCGTGCGCTCAACTTTGCATACACCGGCCGCAAGCTGAAGAAACGTGATTTTCGCAGGCTTTGGATCGTCCGCATCAATGCGGCTTGCCGGCTCAACGACATCAAGTATTCGCAGTTCGTGCACGGCTTGAATCTCGCCGGCATCGAGCTTGACCGAAAAGCACTCGCCGACATTGCCGTGAAACAGCCCGAAGCCTTTGCGGCGATCGCGGTAAAGGCAAAGGACGCCATCAGCAGCAATACTCAGGCAGCGGCCTAGGATTGTTTTGATCGAAAATTGGCGCTTCGGTTCACGCCGAAGCGCCTTTTCCTATTCCCAATTCTTCTTTCGCCTCGGCAAATTTTTCAACTGCAAAGTCGAGATCCTCTTTCGAGTGGGCGGCCGAGACCTGCGTCCTGATCCTCGCCTTCCCTTTGGGTACGACCGGGAAGGAGAACGGAATGACGTAAACGCCTTTCTCGAGCAGTGCCTCCGCCATTTTTACAGCGGGCTGGGCCTCGCCAAACATTACCGGAACGATCGGGTGTTCCCCGGGAAGAACCTCGAGGCCGACTTCCTGGAACTTTTTGCGAAAGTAGCGGGTGTTGTCCATCAGCCTATCGCGAAGTTCGGTCGACTGGTTGAGCAGGTCGATAGCGGCGATCGAGGCGGCGACGATCGGCGGGGCGACGGAGTTTGAGAACAGATACGGCCGCGAACGCTGCCTTAGCAGGTCGATCATTTCTTTTTTGCCGCTCGTATAACCACCGCTTGCTCCGCCCAAGGCTTTTCCGAGCGTACCGGTCATCACATCAATACGATCCATCACGCTGCAGTGCTCGTGGGTTCCCTTTCCGCGGGTGCCCATGAAGCCGACGGCATGCGAATCGTCGACCATCACCATCGCGCCATGCTTTTCGGCGAGGTCACAGATCTCATCGAGCTTGGCGATGTAGCCGTCCATCGAGAAAACGCCGTCGGTGGCGATCATCTTGAACCTAGCTGACTTCGCTTCTTCAAGCTTCGCCTCGAGATCGGCCATGTCGCTGTTCTTGTAGCGGAATCGTTGCGCTTTACATAAACGCACGCCGTCGATAATGCTTGCGTGGTTGAGTTCGTCGGAGATGATCGCGTCCTCTTCGCCGAGCAGGGTTTCAAATAGGCCGCCATTTGCGTCAAAACAGCTCGTGTAAAGGATCGTGTCCTCGGTGCCAAGAAATTCGCTGATCTTTCGCTCAAGCTCCTTGTGGATCGCTTGCGTCCCGCAGATAAACCGCACGCTCGAAAGCCCATATCCCCAGTCATCAAGCGACCGCCTCGCCGCATCAACTATCGCCGGATGATCGCTCAGCCCGAGATAGTTATTCGCGCACATATTAAGGACCTCACGTCCGTTCACATCAATATGCGCATCCTGCGGCCCTTCGATCACGCGCTCGTTCTTAAAAAGTCCCGCCTCGCGGATCTCACCGAGCGTCTTCTCTAAATGTTGTTTGAAATCGCCGTACATATTTGTCTCGTCTCCGAAGGCACGTTTTTCGGGAGGCCCGATAACGCAAATAACTCTTGCCCTGCAAAAAATCGTCCCTGCTTCGTAGCATACCAAAAAGCCCGATTTTTCCCGACAGACGGTGCCCAAATCCAGATCTGCCGACTGCTGCCTTCACCGACCCGTCTTGTTTCATTTCTAAAAGCAGACCGCGCGTTTCTGAAACGAATGAAACGAATGAAAGAAATGAATCGCCTGAAACGACTGAAACAAGTGAAACGCCTTGGAGTTTTGAGTCCCGGCTTTCGAGAATTCCAAATTCCAAATTCCAGATTCGATGATCTGGAATTTGGAATATGGAATCTGGAATTAGAAAGTCCTGCCGTTCTGTTTCTAATAGGGCATCGCGCGTTCGCGAAAACACCGCGAACATCGCGAACAACGGAAACGCCCCGATTGATGTTGGTCTTTGATCTCCGGCTGCCAGCTACTTGCTGATTGCTGTTCGCTTCAGATAACCGTCCACTGACGGCCTGCCACCAATAACAGTAGTCCGTGCTTTCTGGGGCAAAAGCAGAATCCCCGCAAGGACGCAAAGCGGCAGAGGCAAAGCTGAGCTTTGCGTCCCGATCATTGTCTGTTGTGCATTGTCCAATATCCATTCGCTATCACCCCCAGTCTCCATTTTCCGCATTGGCAAGCCAAGGGTAAATGGTGACCCGTGCGATATGAAAGATATGAAAGATTTGGATGATATCGAAGAAATAGAAGGTAGATGTTGCCTCAGACCCAGATTTATCAATGCGGATTATTATCTCGGTAGCACCAAATTAATGTTAAATTCCGCTGTGTAGGGCCTACCCTTGACGACGACCAGAGTCTGTTCCTGGTCAGCTGCGAGAAGATTATGGCCTTCACAATCTTCCGATGGCGCATAACCACAGTTTTTCTCTTGCACAATCAGCTTATACTTTCCAATGCCAATAAAGACCTTGTAATTACCGTCTATATCTGCATGTGTTCCCACGAGACAGTCTTCACAGCCTTCACGCTGAAAGACAAGATACATACCGCTTCCAGGCGTCTTTCCAAGATCTGGGTGATTTAGGATCGTTACCTTGCCTTTAACTTGCTCGATTCGGTCGTAGACCTTGAGGTCCTTCTCTGAGAACGGCTTACTTTTCTGTCCGAAGGTTGAAAGCGTAGTAACAGCGATAATTGAGAGTGCGAATAATAGTAAAATTGATTTCATAAATACCATTCCTGTGTCACATCTCCCTTAAACCCAACAAGACCTTGCCCCACTCAAGTGGAGAAGATCATTTCACCAATTCGCAGGGTTCGAGTTCTATGCTTTTTAGGTCCATGTAGTTTTGGCTGTGGATGTTTGCGATCTTTCCTTTGACGGTCACCCATTTGCTGTCGATTCCCTCGGGTGCTTTGCCTTGCGGGACGATGCAGCTAACCATTCGTTCGATGGGGCTGTGCCGATCGAAGTCGAGTTTGAGCGAGTAGCCGTTGCTGTTGATGTTGGGCGAGGGCCAAGATGCGTACCCTGAGACGACGACCTCTTTGCCCATGTACGCCTCTTCGTTCGCCACGGCTTTGTCGGCCAATTCGTCAACGGCGTAACCGCTCAATACATTGCCGCCGCCACCGCCGCCGCACCCGCTGAGTGCGAAGACGACGAACGATGCTGTAATTAGTAATAGGGACTTATTCATCCTCGTGCGTCAGTTTGCGATGCATTATTGCAGTCGGGGACGCTCCCACATAACGTGGCCGAAATCGTTGAGCAATTCATCGTTGGACATATTGCTAATAAATTCGACACGTTTCGATCCCGTCCATATTTTGAATCCAGCATAAGCAACACTGAGCCTGCCCCATGTATATATGCATTGGTGGTCGGGTGTTCCAAGAGCGAACCCACATTCTAATTCTTTAGAGCTTATCCACCGGTCGTACATGCCGTCGAACACCGGATCGGCTTTCAAAAGCCTGACCGGACGATGCCACAGACTGAACTTTTTCTCGGTAATCTCTGTTTTGAGGACCTCGGACAGAATGGTGATGCGTTCATGATAAATGATCAGATCGTTGTAAAGATTACCGAAAAGCTCTGCGATAAGATTTCGGTTAGCGACAACCTCTTCTTTGCTCTCGCCAAATCGTGTAAAGAGTTCATCGGTCAAAGTGTTCACCTCGATGTAACTGTTGCCGGATCAAATCTCCTCAAAATCCAGGACGACCTTGCCGCAGTTTCCTTCTTTGATGGCGGCGAAGCCTTTTTCGAAGTCTTTGTAGGAGTAGCGGTGGGTGATGACGGGGGAGATATCGACGCCGGCGTCCAGGAGGTTGGACATTTGGTACCAGGTCTCGTACATTTGGCGGCCGTAGATGCCTTTGATGGTGATCATGTTGAAGATGACGGTCTTCCAGTCGATGGCGAACTGCTCGGCGGGGATGCCGAGGAAGGCGATCTTTCCGCCGTGGAACATATTAGCGAGCATGTCTTTGAAGGCGACCGGGACGCCGGACATCTCCATCCCGACGTCGAAGCCTTCTTTCATCCCAAGCTCTTTCTGGACGTCTTTGATCGATGTCTTGCTGACATCGACTGCACGAGTAACGTGGCCCATATTCTCGGCAAGCTGAAGCCGGAAGGGGTTTACGTCCGTGATAACGATGTTGCGGGCACCGGCGTGTTTCGCGACCGCGGCGGCCATGATGCCGATCGGGCCGGCACCGGTGATGAGGACGTCTTCACCAAAAACTTCGAACTCAAGCGCGGTATGAACGGCATTGCCGAAGGGGTCAAAGATCGCCGCGACGTCCAGATCGACGCCCGGCTTGTGCTTCCAGATGTTGGTGTGCGGGACGGCAATGAACTCGGCAAACCCGCCGTCCATGTTTACTCCGACCCCGCGCGTATTGGCGCATAAAGCCCGCCGCCCGGCCATGCAGTGGCGGCAGCGGCCGCATACAAGATGGCCCTCGACGCTTACGATGTCGCCCGCAGCAAAATCGACGACATTCGAACCGACATCGACGATCTCGCCGACGAACTCGTGGCCAATTATCGTCGGCACCGTGATGGTCGCCTGTGCCCAGGCGTCCCAGTTGTAAATATGGAGGTCCGTGCCGCAGATGCCGCCGCGCTTTACGCGGATCATCACATCATTGATACCCATTGCGGGCTCGGGCACATCCTCTATCCAAAGACCGGGCTCGGCCTTGCTCTTAACGATAGCTTTCATTTATAGAACTCACTTTATTGGGGCGAAAAGCCAATGATATCAGACGTTCGGACGCCGAGCGAAGGCACTCACTGCGAACCGCGGCGGCCGCTTCGGATATTTTCTCTCTGTCCTGTATTTTCTCGCGCGACTTCGGTTATCCTTAGGGCTTATGTCTGATGCAAATCAACATATCGAAGCGGCGAGGACGGCATTTGCCGAAGCCTTTGGGCCCTTTGATCAACTTGCACTCAACGGCAGCGGGCTAGCCGAGGCCGAGGCGAAGCTCCGCGAACTTGGCGAGCTGAAGGTCCGCCATACGGGCAAGAAATCTGCACTGGCCGAGGCGAAAAAGATGATCGGCCGCGTCGCCCCGGAGGAGCGGTCCGACTTTGGACAGGCGGTTCAAGCCGCCGAAAAGGAGATCACCGACCGGCTTGAAAAGGCCGAGGCCGAGCTCAATGAGTTCATCACGTCGGCTCGTATCGAACGCGAGCGGCTTGACGTTACGATCCCGGGAAGGCGATCGCGGACCGGGCATTTGCACCCGATCACTATATTGCGGCAGCAGATCGAGGACATTTTCGTTTCGATGGGCTACGCGATCGAGGACGACCGCGAGATAGAGACGGACTATTACAACTTTGACGCGCTGAACATCCCCGAGGGCCATCCGGCCCGCGAGTCGCAGGACACGTTTTACACGACCGGCGGATTTGCCCTGCGTTCGCAGACCTCGACCGTGCAGATCCGGGCGATGGAACGCCGCGGCGTGCCGATCCGGATAATCGCACCGGGCAAGGTCTTTCGCCGCGATACGCCGGACATGACGCACGTGCCGATGTTTCACCAGATCGAAGGCCTCTGCGTCGATAAGGGCATCACGATGGCTCACCTGAAGGGCACTGTGACGGAATGGCTCAAGCGGCTCTTCGGCGAGGAAACCGTCACGCGGTTTCGCCCGTCGTACTTCCCTTTCACCGAGCCCTCGGCCGAGTTCGATTTCACGTGCTTCGTCTGCCACGGAAGTGGAAGGGTGAGCAGCGAGCAGTCAGCAGCGAGCAGCGAGAAAGGCGAAGACGGCGGCGAACTGCTTACCGCTCACAGCTCACAGCTCACTGACAGGTGTCGGCCCTGCAAGGGCTCAGGTTGGATCGAGCTTGGCGGGTCGGGAATGGTCCATCCGAACGTGCTTCGTGCATGCGGCGTCGACCCGGCAGTTTACTCAGGCTTTGCCTTCGGCTTCGGCCTCGAACGCATGGCCGCGATGATGTTCAACATCGACGACATCCGGCATATGTTTGAGAATGATGTGAGATTCTTGGAGCAGTTTCGATAAACTCAGATATGGCAGATGAGACCACAAAGTGTTGTGCTTGTGGGAATCCGATGCTTGTCCGGACTGCCGAACGATATGACGGAAAATGCATTCCGTGTGCAAAGGGATATCGAGATAGTCTTGAAAAAGCAGGGCTGATTAATGAGAAACTAAAGCGTCTATTCAACGAGCCCGATGCCCTTTTCTGGAGATCGTTATGTGAACGAGTCGAAAACCCAGCTCTTGGCTTCAGCTCATTGCCATGGCCTGAAAAGCTTTATTTCGCTGTTTGTTTGCTAGCAGGTGAGATCTCCAACGGCGGTTTTGAGCAATATTTCACCAATAGCTCTGCCGACTATTTTGATTATGCTGTGCTGGGTTTGAACAAAATGGGTGATGAGCTTGGGCTGGAGATTACTAAAAGGGCAACTCGACTGCTTTTTGACATGAACACCGTGCCAGGGCACCAGGAAAGGCTGGACTATTTTGACAGTTCAAAAATTCTTGACGATCCTGAGGTATCCAAAATTCTCGATGCATTGGACGAGGCGTTTTGCGAGAATTGTGACCAAGTTCTCAGCGACAGACTTACAACCTTTGCGATTGAAAACGGTTTCTGGTAAGAACCGTGTTGCCTGAAGTTGACCAACAATGAACATCAGTTACAACTGGCTCAAGGAGCTTATTGATATTGAACTTTCGCCGGAAGAGACGGCGGCGGCTTTGACGCGCGTTGGGTTGGCGGTCGAGGGGATCCATCCGCATAAGAACGACCTTGTTTTGGACATCGATCTTACGTCGAACCGCTCGGATTGCCTGTCGCATCTCGGGGTCGCCCGCGAGCTCGGTGTGATAACCGGACGGTCGCTCAAGGCTACGAGCGGGTCGACGGCGGCGGGCGATGAGCTTGACGCGGTTCCCTTCCCTTCGGTGCTTGCGCCTGAGGTCGTGCGGGTTGATGCTCCGGAGCTTTGCAATCGCTTCACCGCACGCGTGATCCGCGGCGTTAAGATCGGCCCTTCGCCTGAGTGGCTTGTCGATCGGCTCGAGGCTCTTGGCGAGCGTTCGATCAACAACGTCGCCGATATCACGAACTACGTAATGCTCGAGCTCGGCCAGCCGATGCATGCCTTTGACCTCGATAAGCTCGCCGAAAAACGGATCGTCGTCCGAACCGCTCGGGCCGGCGAGAAGATCACAACGCTGGATGAGGCCGAACGCGAGCTTGATGAAACGATGCTCGCTATCTGCGACGCCGAACGCCCCGTTGCGGTCGCCGGCGTAATGGGCGGCTTCGAAAGCGGCATCACGGAAGCGACGACCAACGTTCTGCTCGAGGTCGCTTACTTCAAACGCGAAAATATCCGCCAGACCTCGCGGAAACTCGGCCTCGCGACCGAGGCAAGCTATCGCTTCGAACGCGGCGTCGATATCGAAAATCTCATCCGTGCCTCGGACCGTGCGACCGAGCTGATCGTTCAACTCGCGGGCGGCGAGGCTGCGGATATCGTTGACGTTTATCCCCAACGCCAGCCCGAGCGGACGGTTCGTTCGGCCAATGTCGCGTCGGCCGTCAAACGGCTCACTGGGCTCGACGTCGCGGCGGACGAATGCGAGCGAATTCTTTCGTCGCTCGGCATTGCCCGCATCAGCGATGGCGAATATTCTTCGCCAACATGGCGGCACGACATCGCGATTGAGGAAGATCTGGTGGAAGAGGTCGCTCGCCACGCGGGCTATGAGAATATCAAGGACGAACTGCCACCGGCCTTCGGAGCGGGCGAGTATCAGACGTCTGAGGTGCGGAAACGCCGGCTCCGCGGAGCGCTCGTCGAGCAAGGCTTTGACGAGGCGATCGCCTATAGCTTCATCGACGTCCGCCACGATGATCTTTTCGCAGCGGTCCCCGAGTTCCTACGCGAAGGCGGCGAAGACAAATTCGTCACGCTTAAGGATTCCGTCATCGAAGGCTCTGTCCGAATGCGGCCCACGCTCATCCCGGGCCTGCTCGGTGCCCTGCGGCTCAACTTGAACCACCAGCGACGCGACGTAAAGCTCTTCGAGATCGGCAAAGCCTTTGCCGCTTCCGGAATGGGCGAACTCCCGACCGAGCGTGAGCTTTTCACGATCGCCGTGACCGGTGGCGAGGTCCATGAGGACCGGGCGATGCCCGCCCGCCAGCTCGATCTTTATGACGCAAAAGGTGCGGTCGAGGCCGCTCTTGAGGCTGCCGGGGCGGTGAATTGTGATTATCGTCCGGCAGAGATCTCGCATTTGCGGGCCGGACAATCGGGCGAGGTCGTAAAGGATGGGCGCGTCGTCGGAACTTTCGGCCGGCTAAATGAGGAAATCGCCGCCAATTACAAGTTTAAGCAGCCTGTATATGTTGCGGAGCTCGATCTACAAACGATACTCGCGGAACCGAGCAGGCCGGCTGTTTACACGCTTCTATCGCGGTTTCCTGCGGTCGTACGCGACATTTCGTTTTTGGTCCCGCGTTCGCTGACCTTTGCGGAAGTTCAAAGCTCCGCCATCGGAGCCGACGCAACGAACCTTCGTGCGGTTTCGTTCGTCGATATTTTTGAAGGTAAGGGACTGGCCGATGATGTCCGCTCGCTGACGATCCGGCTCGAGTTTCGCAGCGATGAGCGAACGCTGACCGACGCCGAGGTCGACGAAGAATATTCGGCGGTCCTCGCAAAGCTCAAGAATGAGCTATCTCTGGAGCCTCGAACGTAGGCTCGAAACATACAACTTGCAGTTTGGTGAAAAAATTTGGATAATCATCGTCACGCGATCAGCCAAAACCTCTCACCTGGAGTCAATCGGATGAATGGTCTAACGGGAATGGAGAAATTCTCGCATCTCGAGGATAAGATTTACCTCACCATCGAGTTTGCAAAAAAACTTCGTGAAGAGAACGACAAGCTCGAGAAAGAGCTCGTCGATCTTCGCAGAGAAAAGCTCGGCTTTGACCGAGAGCGTATGCGGCTGGAAGAAAAGATCGAATCGCTGCTCACCGAGCGCGATGCGATACAGCTCAAGGTCGAGGCGATGCTTGAGGCGATGACGATACTCGATACCGAGGTCGCCGCGGCGGTCGGGAGGGTTCAGTGATGGCTGTCGGGCGTGAGGACGGAGGTTCGGCCGAGCAGGCGATCCGCGTCGAGATCTACAACCAGACGTACAGCATTCGCTCGGACGGCGACAACGAGTATATTCAGAAACTCGCTGACTACGTCGATTCGAAAATGCGCGATATCTCCTCGGGTACGCTTACCGTAGATTCGCTCAAGGTGGCGATCCTTGCAGCTCTCCACATCGCCGACGAACTCCATCAGCATCAACATCAGAACCAGCAGACCGATGCTCAGCTTGCCTCGCGAAGTGCCGAATGTTCCGAAATGCTCGACCGAATATTGAAGCACAAAGACATCGTTCCGCAGGAGCTCGAGTCTGACCGTTCGATGTAGTTTACTCGCCGATTCTTTTACCTTCGTATTTCTTTATTTCCACTTCCCTGAGTGCTATAGTTTTCCTAGGCGGCGAGCAATGACTGCCTAGTGCGTCACCAAGCGCAACTATAATTGAGCCAACACTTGAATTGAGGGAGGCTGATGCCGATTTCAGTGCGGCCCCCTACGCGGGAAGCCGCCGGAGAATGAGGCTTCGATGCATCGAAAGATGCAGAAGGCCACCCACCTGTTAAAAGCAGGTTCAATTCATGCGTTTGGAACGGCTCAGGCGGTCGCTCGCTGCTTTTACTTTTCTAAGAGGGTTTGTTCGGCCTCTGCGGCCTCGCTTTCAAGCTCCAATCTTATTTCTTCCGTAGCCTGTGCTTCCTGCAGTGCTAGGGGCAGTTCGGATGAGCGTGCAGAAAGGCGCTTCATTGCGAGTTCGGTACCGGCCATGCTTCCACCGCGGAGAGCTGCAGCCTCGATCATCTGCAAGCGGGCCTCGGCCTCGCCGAGCATTCCTTGGGCGTCGGCGTTGATCTTGCCGATCTTGTCCGCGTCTTTCCTTATCGATTCGAGAAACTCTGACTGTCGCTCCGTCTTTAGCTGACGAAGTTTTGATTCGCGGCGTTTCGTTTCACTAAGTTTCTTGCGCGTGGCTTTTATTACGCGGGTGGCGGTCAACCGCGAGGCAAGCGTTTCGCGATAGGCATCGGCAAGCAACGGTTCATTCCGCTCCATTTCCTTTAGGGCACGCTTTTCCTGGGGCTTAAGCTCGTGGCGGAACCAATCGACCTCGTTCGCCTTGATGCCGTCAACGGCGATCATTTCCCTGATCTCCGCTCGCCAACGTGAATACTTGTATCCGAAGATTCCCGAAAGTATTGCTCCCTTGAGAAAACCAATTGCGGTTATCAGGAATCCAAAAAACAAGATCGTAGCCGCGACCGGAGGCGAAGAGGCGAACAAAACAAAAAGAATCGTAGAGACGATGACGGGAAGCAGCGTCAGAACGACCGGCGAGGCAATGGCCGCAAGCCGCAAGTTTCGCCCGCGTGCAAGCTCTCGCGGCTCGATATCGTATTTTACCGGAAGTTCGCTCATTCTCGATTAACTTTACAAACACTGCCGTTCTAATTCAAACTAAGGCCTGTAAAGATGAGCACTGAACGAAAAAGTTTTGCGTTTAATGATCTGCGGCCCTGCGTGGCGGTGATGTTCGCTTTTGCTTTTATCGCCTCGGGCTTTCTCACCGTGCAGGCACAGGACCCGCAAAACGGACAGGCGAGAACCGTTTCGATCCCGATCTCGATCTACACTCAGCAGGAACTCCGCACCGGGCAGCAGCAGGAACTGGTCGAGGTCGATCAATTGCTCGTCCGCGAGAACGGTATGGACCAGACCATCCTTTCGATCCGCAGCATCGACGAGGCTCCGCTCGCCCTCGCCGTGCTGATACAAGACGACCTTGCGACCGAGTTCAATTTGCAGTTGAAAGATGTAGCCAGCTTCATACGCGGGCTTCCAAAAGGCTCGCGTGTAATGGTCGGCTATCTGCGTGCGGGAACGATCCAGGTTCGGCAGAGATTTACGACAGACCTCGACCGGGCGGCAAGGTCGCTGCGGATCGTTTCCTCAAGCAGCTCGGTTTCTCCGCGGAGCCCATACGACGGCGTCCTTGACGCACTCAACCGCTTCGATTCGCTCCCGGCCGGACGGAGGGCGATCCTTATGGTTTCCGACGGTGTAGATGTTTCGCAGGGCTTTTTCGGCGCGACGCCGAGCCAAAGCGTTGACCTCGATCGAGCCATCTTTAACGCACAACGTAAGAGTGTTACGGTCTTCTCGATCTACTCGCCGACAGTACTGACCGACGATCGCAATACGCAGCTTGCCTTATTTGGCCAGGGTTCGCTTGAAAGGCTTGCGAAGGAAACCGGCGGCCGGGCTTTCTTTCAGGGACAGATCGCACCGCTCAGTTACGATCCGTTCTTCCGCGAACTGAAGCTCCTGCTCGACCGGCAGTTTCTGCTGACCTACCTTTCAACAAATACCAAAAAGGGCTTTTATCGGCTTGACGTGATCAGTACGAATCCGGACGTCCGCATCGTTCACCCGAAAGGCTACGTTTACCGGTAAATTATTTGACCGCGCGTTTGCATATTGGACAAACCGGGACATCCTCTTTCAAAAGAAGTCCGATCCAGAAAAACACTACCGTGAACAAGAGTAGGGTTCCGAAGACGATCCATCCGGCCGTCGAAATGCGGCGTTCATTTACGGGTAGAAAGTGTGTGCCGCAGAATGGGCAGCGGTAGTTGCCCGAAAGGTCTTTCGGACCGGTGTAGGCAAGGGCTCCCGCGTTCGGAGCTAAATGGGTCTCAAGAAGCGGCGAGGTTCGCTGTTTGTAGTCAAGATTGACGGTCCGTCCTTCTGCCTGGGTCTGGTACTCGTCCGTCTTCCAGCCATACGGCCGCGGCGGTGCATGGTCGAAATCAACCTCTTGCCGCAGGGCCATCCTCGCTCCGCAAAATCGGCAGAACTGGCTTTCATCGGCATTTGTTTTGCCGCAATTTTGACACTGGATCACAACCTTAGCTACGAGCAACTACGAACCGAGGTTCCCCCCGCATTTTCAAAAGCGGACACGTTCACCGCTACGGATGGCAGTATACACCGATTCGACCAGCTCGACCGACCGAAATCCGTCATCGGCGGTCACGGGCGGCTCGCTGCCGGCCAGTATCGAATCAATGAACGCCCGATCTTCCTGAACGTATCCCCAACGCTCCTCTTTCTCGGTCATGTGAAACGAAAGCGTTTCAAAGTTGGCGTCCATTCCGCGGGAATCAAGCAATCGCTCCATCTCCTCGGTCATTATCGTTCGATGGTGACAGAAGACTTCGATCCGCTCGAAGGGAAAATGCCAGCTTGCGTCCGACGAAGATGCGAACGTGCAGTGAAAGCCGTTCTTGAACTTAAAGATGATCGAAAATTCATCAAGCTCCGGATATTCGTGCTGCGAACCGTAGGCGACCAATTCCTCGATCTCTCCGAATTGGAATCGCATCATATCGAAGAGATGGATCGTCGTCTCATAAAGAAAGCCGCCGGTAACATTCACATCGCCGGTCCAAACGGGATTTTTCAGTTCGCCGCGGTTCATTTTGATGTGCGCCGAATGAGCCTTGTCCTCACCGAGCAGATCTTTCAGCGTCGCGTAAACCGGGGCAAAACGGCGATTGTGCCCGACCTGGAAAATGACTCTACCGCCGTTGGCTGCATCGCGTAATGCCGCCGCGTCTTCAATGCCGATCGCGAACGGCTTTTCGCAAAACACATGCTTCCCTTCCGCGATGGCGTGCAGTGCGATCTCTTTGTGTGTCTTGTTTGGGGAGCAAACCAGCACAGCATCGCAGTTCTCCATCAACTCGTCACGCGATGAACAAACCTTGCCGCCGATGCTTTTGGCGGTACGCTCCGCCCGCTCCGGGACGATATCAAACAACGCCGAAACCTCGGCTCGTTCGTCCCGCGTATAAATACGCCCGTGAACATTACCGATATAACCGGTTCCAACAATTCCAATTCGAACTTTACTCATTATATTTTCGACAACGGATCAGCACTGATTCCCACAGATTTTGGTCGATTCTCCGACAAAACGATCCGTGAAGATCCGCGAAAATCCGCTGTAAACATTCCTACCAACTTCCGCCGGCGGCGTATTTACCCAGGCCAAGTGCCTTTTCGGCGGCTTCTTTCGCTTCTTTTGCGACGATGAACGGATCGAGCTCCCAATACTCGGGCCGAAAGATCTCAACGCTCGCCGGGCCTTCGTAGCCGATCTTGTCTAGCGTCTCTTTCATCTTTGCGATGGGCAGAACGCCTTCGCCCGGATATAGCCGCTTTGAGTCGTTCAACTCGTCCTTCGGCAGATCTTCGGCACCGTTGATGTGGAAGATGAAGAGCTTTTTCGGGTCGAGGTTCTCGAGCGCTTCCCAAGACGAGCTCCCGGCATAGAAATGATACGTGTCTATGACATTTCCGACGCTTTCGCGCCCGACCAGATCGACGATCTTGCTGCCGAGATCGAGCGTCGTCACCGAATTGCCCGCCTCGCCCAAAAACTCAAAACCGAGCTTTATGCCATGCGGCTCGGCAATGTCGGCAAGTTCATTAAGCACGCGGACGGATTCCGCGATGGTCTCCTCGTCCGTTTTCGGGCCTTGCCGAAGGGCTCCCGGAACAGAAAGCACATACGGGCAACCGATCTCCGCCGAGATGGCCGAGAGCTTTTCGCACTCAGCTTTTATCGCGGCGTAATCCTCGTCCGAACGCCACGTAATATGCTCAAGCGTATTGATCGAAAGAACCTCAACGCCGGTCTCCTTCAGCAAATTGTTAAGGTCCTCGACCGAGTGCCCTTCCAAATAGTCGTAAAGCTTGTTCGAACGCAGTTCCACCATCTCAAACCCCGCCGCCGCCGCCGAGCGGATATCCGTCTCGAGGTCCGCGGTCATCGTGGTCGCGCCATTGATCGCCAGTCTCATATTCTCTCCTCTTGCTCAAAAGCAAAGCCAGATTTTAGCACGCCCAACGCCGCTGAACATAAGCAGCAACCATGCTCGGCAACCCCAAACATTGCCATTACGTCCAAACATCGGTTAACCTAGGGCTTCGGCCCCTGCCCGCATTAAATTCCGGAAAAGAATATGAAAATCGCTCTACTTTCACTCGTTTTCAACATTTTGCTTGTGGTGCCTTCGCTTGCTCAGTCATCTGATGCCGCTTTAAGACGTGCAACGCAGGCAGACAACGCCGCTCGGCTTGAAGCTGGCGGAAAGCTTCCGGTTATGCCGGCAGAGGAGCACCTCTCGCGGGCAGAGACCTACATGGCCAATCGCTTGTTCCCGCAGGCGCGAGAGCACTGGGCGATCGTGCTCGCGACATATCCGGAGCATGCCGGAACGCCGAAGGCTCTCTTCGGCACGGCCCGTTCGTTCATGTGGGAACGCGAGTACCTGAAGGCGGTCGAGTGGTTCGATCGGCTTTTGAAAGATCATTCGATGAGCAAAGAAGGCCGCGATGGGCTTTCCTTCAAAGGGGCGAGCTATGTTCGTGCCGGCAAAAATCTTGAAGCCGCCCGCACCTACGAGCAATACACCGTGATGTTCCCGACCGGTGAGCGGATCGAGTCGGCGTATCTCAACATAATCGATGCCTACCGCGAGGCGGGCGAATACGCAAAAGCCGCCGAATGGGTCGAAAAGGCGGTTCGAGAGTTTCCTGGTAAGACCACTGAGGTCAACGCTTTACAGGGGCTAGTTCGAATGGAGATCTACCGCGGGCGATGGAATGAGGCCGCAACGGCCGCTGACCGAATGCTCGCGGTTCGAACCTTCGCGGGATCGATGACTTCCGCTGACGAAGCTCGTTTCTTGAAAGCATATGCCCTCGAAAAGGCAGGTAAAGCAACCGAAGCCTCGGCCATTTTCTCGTCGATCCCGCAAACCTACACCTCGTACTTTGGTGGGCTCGCCGCCGAGCGAAACCTCTCGTCGCCGGTCAGAAAGACCGGAGCGGTTTCTCCGCAAATGTATTCTCAATATCCTACGCCTTTCCGTGCGCAAGTCTTGAAGCACTCGATAAAGCAGCGGATCGACCCGCTATTCGTACTTGCAATAATGAAGCAGGAAAGCTCATTCCGGCCGAACGCGAAATCGCCGGCGGGTGCCCGCGGCTTGATTCAGCTAGTTTTCGATACGGCAATCAAATATAAGGACGAGGCCGGATATCCGCGACTGCAGCCGGACGATCTCTATGACCCGGAGACGAACGTTGCCATCGGCTCGATCTATATCCGTAAGATAAAGGATGAATTCGGCGGGCTCTACGAAGCGGTCGCGGCAAGCTACAACGCCGGCGAAGACAACGCCGCACGCTGGCTCAACCGGACGAAGCCCAGGGATCCGGGCCTTTTCGCGGCCGAGGTCGGCTTTGCCGAGACGAAGAATTACGTCTTCAAGGTGATGAATAATTACAGGGTCTATCGCGAACTCTACGACGAGAAACTAAATCGCAAATAGCCTTAGACGGCTTCCCCAAATGAAAATGCCCGGCCAATTGAGACCGGGCATTTTTGCGTAATTCGAAATTGCTGATCTACTGACAGGCCGTCTTACGCCAGCCGATGGGGCCTTCCATACACTGAAAGAGTTGACCGACGCTGTTGAGCGTGAAGGACTTGTCCTCAACATCGTTCTTGCTTAGCTCGAGCCGGTAAAGTTTGCCGAGCACCGAGTCATCATCCTCGACCAGGCGGGAAACAAAAACGACCGTTACGCTTTTCTCCGCCACTTCGCCGAGGCGATAAACGCTGAAATCGGGTTCGTCGCCGACCTCAATGCTAAGCTCATTCAGCATTTTAACGGCACATTCTTCCGGATTTCCAACGCACTCTGCCGGTGCGGAAAGCTCGATGGCGTCCCAGCGTTCCGGTTCGGTGACGAACTTGGAGAATTTCTGTTGTGCCAGAGCGTTTGTCGATAGCAAGGCGAGGGTGAATACGAAGAGCACGAAAAGTGTGAATTTTTTCATTTATTTCCTCCTGTGGTGTTGAAGAGATCTAGGTGATCGGGGGAAACAACCGGGAACGTTTAGCGAAGCATCCGGTCATAAAAGGGCAACTCGCGAGGTCAACGGAATCTTACCAGGCTGATTTTTTTGAGTGGTCTCGGCGAGTGTTGCGTGCGAATTGTTGAAGAGTTCGGGTCAGTCAAGCAGGCTAGACTGTGAACCGTCTTTAATAATAGTACATTTTGCTGGCTTTTTGCAATATTTTCCCGAGAACGCATCTTAGGCAAGGTTCGCCGGCCGAGTTTTTTTGAAAATTGAGGACAGGGGTCTAAAATACTCCTTATGAGTGAATCTGAAAACTTGCCGATGAATTTCGGCGGCATTGATGAGGTCGAACTATCATCGTTCGACCAATCAGGGATACTGATCTGGCCTGTTTCGTACGAGGGCACCGTGTCTTTCGGCACCGGAACCGGCCGCGGGGCGATGTCGATCGTCGATGCCTCGCGCAACATGGAGCTCTACGAGGAAGAGACCGATACCGAGCCTTTTCGTGTCGGTATCCATACGCTCGATGAGTTCAAGCCCCGTCCGACGCCCGACGAGATGATGGCGGCACTTTATGACGAGGCGAAACGGTTGGTCAGTGCTGACAAGTTTCTGTGCATGATCGGCGGCGAGCATTCCGTTTCAGGCCCCGTGATCAAGGCCCACGCCGAGAAGTACCATGACTTCAGCGTTCTTCAGATCGATGCCCACGCCGATCTCCGCGACACCTACGACGGCACACCGCATTCGCATGCCTCAATAATGGCTCGGGTCGTCAGAGATATGCGGATCCCCTCGGTGCAGGTCGGTATTCGTTCGCTCTCGGCGGAAGAGGCGATCGCGATCGCCGACGGGCTGCCGACAAAGATATTCTGGGCTCGTGACGTCGCCGGCAAAACCGACTGGATAGACGAAGCCGTTGCCGGGCTTTCGGATAATGTGTACCTGACCATCGACATCGACGGGCTCGACCCCTCAATAATGCCGACGACCGGAACACCCGAACCGGGCGGGCTGGGCTGGTACGAAACGCTCGAGCTGATCAAACGCACGGCAGAGAAAAAGAATATTGTCGGGATGGACCTGGTCGAGTATTCGTTCAACGACCTTTTCGACGCCCCCGCGTTCCTATGTTCGAAGCTGATCTACAAGTCGCTTGCGTATGTTTTTCGGGATTCGCTTTCGCGTGTTGCCGGTGCCTGACGCACACCGATTGGGCGGAATTTTCCGAACCATTAGTGCCGAAAGGTCGTATTGATTTGTTACAGTAGAACTTTAGCATCGACAATTCGAAGGATCATCTTGATCGAGTTTAGTGAATTGCGGAGTATTTGAAATGAAAAGGTCACAAGCTTTAATCGCCTTTATATTTGTTTTCTCGCTCTTTATTGCAGGCTGCAATACGGGCCTGCTGTCGCCGGCGGACGTTCCGGCGCCGTCCGAACCGGCTCCGCCGCCCGCCCCGGTTGTTATCGACGGCATTCGGACCTCTTATGCGGACATTGTCGAAAAGACCTCGCCCGCGGTTTTAAGGATCGAATCTGAGGTGCGTTCACAGCCGCAGTCCCGACAAACCCAAGAGGGTTCGCCGTTCGAAGAATTTTTCCGCCAACAGCCCGGCCCGCGTGGAAATCAGGGCCCTCGGGTTGAAAGAGGCGTCGGCTCGGGCGTGATCGTTTCCGCTGACGGAACCATCATGACCAATGCCCACGTCGTTGATGAAGCTACGCGGATCACGGCAATCACCGCCGACAATCAACGGCATGAAGCGAAGCTCGTTGGCATTGATAAACCGAGCGACCTCGCCGTCCTCAAGATCGAGGCGCAGAACCTTCCCTTTCTTTCGCTCGGAAATTCGGATTCGGTCCGCGTCGGCGATATCGTCCTTGCGATCGGCAATCCGCTCGGTATCGGTCAATCGGTAACGGCCGGCATCATTTCTGCCAAAGGCCGACGGACGGGGCTTGCCTACGGCGGAAGCGACTCTTTTGAAGATTTTCTCCAGACGGACGCACCTATCAACCGGGGCAACTCCGGCGGTGCGCTTGTTAACCTCGAAGGCCAGCTTATTGGCATCAATTCGCAGATACTGTCTTCACCGGGCAGCGGCGGCGGAAACATCGGAATAGGCTTTTCGATCCCGTCGAACATGGCCAAGAACGTGATGGAGCAACTACTCGCGAGCGGCAAGGTCCGCCGCGGCCTGCTCGGCGTTAACATTCAAACAGTCACCGGCGACACAGCGAGAGCTCTCGAATTACCGGACGGCTCAGGTGTGCTTGTCAGCAATGTCCGGCCCGGAAGCTCGGCTGAAAAGGCGGGCGTGAAACGCGGCGATATCATTACGGCGGTGAATGGCGAAAAGATCGACGACGGCAACGTGCTCCGAAACAAGATCGCGGGCACGCTTCCGGGCTCGGAGGTCAAGCTCAGCGTCCTTCGCGACGGCAATACAACGGAACTGACCGCGGTGCTCGACGAGTTCGATTCGGAAACGGCAGCGACCAATTCTCCAACCGCACAGCCGGGCCAGGAAGCTCAACCGGAACGCGGCAGCGGCAAGCTCGGCGTCACGCTCCAGCCCGTAACTCCCGCTCTCGCAAAGCAGTTTGGAGCAGGCACGGAGACCGAGGGCCTTGTCATCATCGAGATCGATCCGAGCGGATCGGCCGCCGAAGCCGGCATCGCAAAGGGTGATATTATACTCGAGGTGAACCGACGGACCGTAAGATCGGCCGCGGAGGTCGAGGCCGCTTTGCAGCAGTCCGGTGACCGTCCGGTTCTCTTGCTCATCTCAAGGCGCGGGACCGTCACCTACTTGACCGTCCGTCTGAACTAGTCGCTCGCAGAAAAAGGATGTGGAATAAGATCTATTTTGGATCCCTTGCGGCCGCGACCGGTCTTACAGCGTTCCTGGCAAATTATGCCTGGTCCTGGCTCGGCAGCATCGGCAAACCGGCAGATGCTCTTGCCGGGTTCGAATATTGGCACTTCTTGTTGAGGAACGCTTTGTGGTTCCTCTCGCTCGTCCTTTTGACGCTCGGCACAATTTGCCTGGTCAAGACGAAACAGGCGTGGAATCTTTGGATCACGTTCGGATTTTTCACCGCCTTCGCCATTTTTACCTACTTCATTCTCATCTTTTCTGCGAGTTCATTTGAGACGGTTCGCGGACTTCCGTCCCGAAGCTCGTTTACCGCACCGATCATCACCGTGCTGCTCATCGCCGGTTTTGGCGGACTAACCTTTGCCGCTCATTTTGTAACGCTGAGGTTTGTAGAAAGGCTTTATCCTGAAAAGGACGTGGCAGTTGATGATCCCGCTCTTTCGTCAGTTGCCCCGCCGGAACCCGAAACCGAAGAACAAACCAAATAGGAAAAGGCCGGCTCGTTGTAAAAAACAAGCCGGCCTTGATCTATTGGTCGGGACGGCGAGATTTGAACTCACGACCTCTCGCACGCCAACCAACCTGAGGGTTAATCATAGGTTCTCAAGATCTCTCAAAACCAATCAAAATCGGCTCTATGCGTGCCACTTACAGGTTGTGAGTAGATGTGCTCCGGGAAAAGTGCAACCATCTTGCAACCAACTTACGGAAAATAGTTCTTACTAGAACGTCGCAAGAATGGACCTTGCAGACTCATGAAAGTAACACATTCTGATGGAAATTAGCAGTAAGTTTGCAAGTTGGAGTTTTGTTGCATTTTGTTGCATGAAATGTCACAACCATATGCATTAGCTCGTCTGGCTCGTTATTAAACCGTTTGAGCTCCACCAATCTGATCGGCCATACCTCGCGGCGACGGGCGGCTTTTAGTAGAGCTTCGCGTTTGGGACGGGTTTTGGTTCCTGATCTGATCTCTTGTACTTCATGAGCGATCCTCAAGCATTCGCGCCGCGAAGCGTCCGGAAAGAACCATCTCCATTTCGCATAATATGCACGTGGAGATGACCGCCAAAACATTCTACATTTATGACTCTTCATGCACTTTGAACAGGGAGAAATCCGGAGTTATTCCTGAAAAGGTCAACTCCCTGTAAGTTCTTTTTTTAATGGATTTAGATACAACTCTAGGGGCAGTGACTATTTTCTGATCGACAATGCAACGCTCTCGACCGCCTGCGTTGCCGTGACCGCTATCGTGTGCGGTCGAGTGACGATACCCACCGGTCCCGGTCTCCGAAGCGCTACGGTGACGCTGACCGATCCACAGGGTGTCAGACGAACGGCCGCGACAAGTTCATTCGGCGTTTACAATTTTGGGAACGTAGTGATGGGGCAGTCCTACACGATCTGCGTTTCCTCAAGACGCTACCGTTTAGCCTCTCTCATCCTGACGATGATCGGAAATCTGAACAACGTCGATTTCGTGGGGCTGGATTGATGAGAGAACCGAGGCTGGAATTGATGGGCAATTCCCGTACGGTGAAGACTAGGCTTGTGCCTGTGCGAGATGATTCATATCGGTCGCTTCCGATTGTTAGCGCGGGTCGCAAGATAAACCGTATTGTTCTGACTGAGAAGGCGGTCACCGCTTGAGCACTCGTGTGAAAAAGGCGCATGGGAAACGGCAATCGAAACCAAATTCTCGAAAGCAACGATACCATCCCGCCGACGCGAACGCATTTTGGGCACGATAAGCACGAAATGTCGAACACACTCTACGGAATCGGCGAACTGCGAGAAAACTCACAGTTTGCATTATGCTTTTCAGCGCTTTTCAGGACAGGGCAATCTCTTAAAAACAAGAATTCGAGAGAGCGCTAAGCGACGGTTGCCCTACGTTCCTTTGGAACGCTTCTTGCCGTAAGACTGAGCATAGGAAAGTGGTTTCCTGCTTTGGGAGGAGCTTCTTTTCTTCATAACTTGCAAAAAAGGAGCATCTCTTATGCAGTCAGGGCAGATGATCAAGGAGGAAGTCTGGAGCTTCCTGTTCGAAGACTGTGCCGATCCGGCATCCAACGCGGGAAAATTTCTTTTTGGAGGAAAGGGTTCGGCTCTGGCGAACATGACGAAGCTCGGGTTTCCCGTCCCGCCCGGATTCGTCATCACGACCGACTGCTGCAAGGCCTATCATAGGAACGAAAAGGTGATCCCGGACGGTCTCTGGCCGCAGGTAATGGCGCAGTTGGCCACGGTAGAGGCAAAACTCGGTAAACGATTTGGTGACGCGGAGAATCCGCTGCTGGTCTCGGTGCGATCGGGATCTGCTTTTTCGATGCCGGGAATGATGGACACAATTCTAAACCTCGGCCTTAATGACGAAACCGTCGCTGCATTAGCCACACAAACCGGCGACGAGCGTTTCGCGTGGGACGCCTATCGCAGGTTTATATCGCTGTTTGCCCAGATCGTTATACGCATACCGCACGAAAAGTTTGAGAAGATCCTGGACCGGTACAAAGCTGATGGGCGACAGGACACGGACATTACGACCGATGAGTTGAAAGAGATCGTCGCGGCCTATAAGCGGATCGTTCTTGTTGAAGGCAGGATGAACTTCCCGGAGGATGTCCAAAAGCAGCTTCGGATGGCGATCGCAGCCGTATTTGATTCCTGGATGGGCAAACGAGCAGTCGATTACCGCCGCGTGCACCGGATATCTGGCGACCTCGGCACCGCAGTCAATGTTCAGGCGATGGTCTTCGGCAATCTCGGCGAAGCCAGCGGAACAGGCGTTTGCTTTACCCGAAACCCTTCGACCGGCGAAAAAGCATTGTATGGCGAGTATCTACTTAACGCGCAAGGCGAAGACGTCGTCGCGGGAATTCGCACGCCGCTACCGATCTCCGTCTTGGAGGAGCAAATGTCAGAGGTTTACGCTCAACTCCTGGAACTCACCGATCGGCTTGAGCAACATTACCACGACATGCAGGACATCGAGTTTACGATCGAACGTGGCAAGTTGTTCATCCTGCAAACCCGAGCCGGAAAGCGAACCGGCGCGGCTTCTGTAAAGATCGCCGTCGCAATGGTGCAGGAAGGATTGATCGATCGAAAAACGGCGCTTCAAAGAGTCTCTCCGGAGCATCTCGACCAGCTTCTTCACCCGACGATCGATCCGTCGGCGAACGAGGAACCGATCGCAACGGGATTGCCCGCCAGCCCGGGTGCGGCGCAGGGAATTGTCGTCCTTGACCCAGACGATGCCGAGGAAATGGTCAAGCAGGGGCATCAGGTGATACTCGTCCGAAGAGAGACGAGTCCTGACGATTTTCACGGCATGGTTGTCGCCGAAGCGATCCTGACTCAGCGTGGTGGCATGACAAGCCACGCGGCCGTGGTCGCTCGCGGGATGGGCAAGCCGTGCGTCGCCGGAGCAACGGACGTCAACGTCAACTATGCACACAACGAGTTCACGGTTGGCGACCTAACAATAACGAGAGGCGAATGGTTAACTGTCGACGGGACTACAGGACATGTCTTTAATGGAAAGGTGCCAACTGTTCAGCCGCAACTTGGCGAAGATTTTGAGATGTTGATGACCTGGGCTGATGAAGTTCGCCGTCTCAAGGTGAGGGCGAATGCCGATACCGGACATGATTCCGAGGTAGCGCGTGGATATGGCGCTCAGGGAACGGGGCTCTGCCGAACCGAACATATGTTTTTCGAAGGCGACCGTTTAGCTGTGATGCGCGAGATGATACTAGCGCCCGGGCTCGGGGAACGCGAAAAGGCTCTTGCGAAGCTCCTGCCATTTCAGAAAAGGGACTTTATTGAGATATTCCGTGCCATGAACGGCCAGCCCGTGACCGTCCGTTTGCTCGATCCGCCGCTTCACGAGTTCTTACCCGAAAAGCCGGAACTGCTTGAAAGGCTAACCGAGTTGAAATTCAGCGCCCGTTCGGCAAGTCCGAAGGAGATGGACTTTCTGCTGGACGAGATAGCGGAAAAAAGAAAGCTGCTTCGCCGCGTGGAGATCCTTTCAGAGGCAAATCCGATGCTCGGTCTTCGCGGTTGCCGACTCGGGATCGTTTACCCGGAGGTCACGCGAATGCAGGCACGGGCTATCTTCGAAGCGGCGTGCGAAGTTCGTAACGACGGGATCGACGTGCGGGTCGAGGTAATGATACCGCTCATCTCGACCGTCGAGGAGTTTCGCGATCAGGCCGGGTTGGTCCGGGAAGTCGCTGCACAGATCCTGAAGGAGAATGGCGTCGAAATAGAGTTCCTTGTCGGGACCATGATCGAACTTCCAAGAGCCGCTCTCATGGCCGACCAGATAGCGGCCGAGGCCGACTTCTTCTCGTTCGGGACAAACGACCTGACCCAAACCACCCTTGGTTTGAGCCGTGACGATTCGGGCAAATTCCTGCCTAAATATATTGAAGCGAAGATATATCCTGATGATCCTTTCCAGACGCTCGATCAGGAAGGTGTCGGTCAACTCGTCAAGATGGCCGTTGAACGTGGACGATCTGTAAAGCCGGCGATCAAGCTTGGTATCTGCGGCGAGCACGGCGGCGACCCGCGTTCGATCGAATTCTTTGATTCCATCGGCCTGGACTATGTAAGCTGCTCGCCGTTTCGCATCCCGATCGCAAGGCTGGCTGCGGCCCAAGCAGCATTGAACAGATCTGATATGAAATAGGGAAATCGTATGTCAATCTCCGTTAACGATCTTACCTTAAAGACCGATCTCTCGGATCACGCCGTGGGGACCGGGCCGGTTAGGGCTCAGCGTCCCCGGTACGTCGATTTTCTTCCTCCTTGTAACAATGCGTGTCCCGCCGGCGAAGACGTCCAGTCGTGGCTTGCGTTTGCCCAGGAGGGCGAGTACCGCAAAGCGTGGGACAAGTTGACCGAAGAAAATCCGATGCCCGCGATCCACGGGCGGGTTTGTTATCACCCCTGCGAAACCTCCTGCAATCGGGGTTCGGTCGACAGCTCGGTAAGCATTCACGCGGTCGAACGCTTCCTGGGGGACCTTGCCGTGACCAATGACTGGCACTTCCCAGTTCCCCCAAAGCAGAGCGGGCGTCGCGTGCTTGTCATCGGAGCAGGGCCAAGTGGGTTGTCGGCTGCGTATCACCTTGCCCGACTCGGCCACGACGTCGAGATCATCGAGGCCGGGCCGGTTGCCGGTGGAATGATGCATTTCGGCATACCAGCGTATCGCTTGCCCCGAAACATCCTGCGTGCAGAGATCGGGCGGATCGAGCAGATGGGCGTCCGGATAACGCTAAATCACAAAGTAACGGACATTCTCGCAGAGAAGTCAGCCGGGAATTTTGACGCCGTTTTCATCGCGATCGGAGCTCATATAGGTAAAAAAACCCACATACCGGCACGGGACGCGAGCAAGATACTCGACGCCGTGACGTTCCTTCGGGATGTGGAACTCGGCAACGCCCCGAACCTGGGCCGCCGGGTGGCTATTTATGGTGGAGGAAACACGGCAATGGATGCGGCCCGTACGGCAAAGCGACTCGGTGCCGAAGAGGCATTGATCATCTATAGACGCGACCGCGAACACATGCCGGCTCATGATTTCGAGGCCGATGAAGCATTGACCGAGGGTATCAAGATACATTGGCTACGCACGATCAAGGACCTCGACGAAACGACGATGACCGTTGAGCGGATGGCGGTAATAGACGGACGTCCGGTTCCAACGGGTGAATTCGAAACTCTTGAGGCAGATTCAGTCATTCTTGCTCTGGGACAGTCGACCGAGACTGACTTTCTAAAGGGAATTGAACGGATTCAGTTCGACGCCGACGGAACGGTGATCGTCGATCAAAGAATGATGACGGGTTTCCCGGGTATCTTCGCGGGCGGTGATATGGTGCCGAGCGAAAGGACCGTAACCGTCGCAACGGGTCACGGCAAAAAGGCGGCGCGAAACATCGACGCCTGGTTAAGTGGACGGACGTACGAAAAAGCAGAGAGTAATCCGTTGGTAACGATCGAACAGCTCCACGTCTGGTATCGGACTCAGGCAGAAGCCCGTCAGGAGGGCCACGTAGAGCCTGCGGTTGCGGTAACCGGTTTCGACGAGATCGTTGAAGGGCTGCCTGAAGAGGAAGCAAGGTTCGAAGCACAGCGATGTTACTCATGCGGCAATTGCTTTGAATGCGACGGTTGTTTCGGAGCGTGTCCCGAGGGAGCAATCATCAAACTCGGCAAGGGCAATCGTTACAAGTTCAACTTTAACCTTTGTACCGGCTGCGGCGTCTGCTATGAGCAGTGCCCGTGCCACGCGATCGATATGGTTGCAGAATCCGCGGTGGTAGTCCGAACGTAAGTAAGGGCACCGCACTGTGCGAGCAGTAGGAGTTACATGAACAAGATAGTGACTATCGACGGTAATGAGGCCGCGGCCTATGTGGCATACAGAGTAAATGAGGTCTGCGCGATCTATCCGATCACGCCCTCATCAACAATGGCGGAGCTGGCGGACGAATGGTCGGCGAAACACGTTACGAACATCTGGGGCAACGTCCCAGACGTGATCGAAATGCAAAGCGAGGGCGGGGCTGCGGGCACGGTCCACGGTGCACTGCAGACAGGCTCATTGACCACGACCTTCACGGCTTCGCAGGGCCTAATGCTGATGCTGCCCAATATGTACAAGATCGCGGGCGAGTTGACGTCTGCCGTCTTTCACGTCGCGGCCCGCTCGCTGGCGGCACAGGGGCTTTCGATCTTTGGCGACCATCAGGACGTGATGGCAGCGAGGACCACGGGCTTTGCCCTACTTGCATCATCGAGCGTACAAGAGGCTCATGATATGGCGTTGATCGCTCAGGCAGCTACGCTCAGGTCGCGTATTCCCTTCATTCATTTCTTCGACGGGTTCAGAACCTCACACGAGGTGAACAAGATCGAATGCCTTTCCGATGAGCAGATCCGTGGGATGATCGACGACCGGTTCGTTTTCGAACACCGTGGCCGAGCACTTAACCCTGACAACCCGTTCGTTCGCGGTACGGCGCAGAATCCGGATGTGTATTTCCAGGGAAGAGAAACGGTCAACCGCTTTTACGCTGCGGTTCCGTCGATACTGAAAGAGGAAATGCGAAAATTCGCCGAACTGACGGGCCGAGCGTATTTGCCCGTTAGGTATTTCGGCCAGGTAGATGCCGAGCGAGTCATCGTGGTAATGGGCTCGGGCGTCGAGACGGCAGTAGAAACGGCCCGGTTTCTCGCCGAGCGCGGAGAAAAAACGGGCGTAGTTCAGGTCTCGCTTTACCGCCCCTTCCCGGCGGAAGAATTTATGAACGCTCTGCCAGCCGGCACAAAGTCAATTGCGGTACTCGACCGGACGAAGGAACCCGGTGCCTCCGGCGAACCGCTATATCAGGATGTGATGGTCACGCTGATGGAGGGCTTGGGATCAAGCCGGCTCACCGAAATGCCGGATATCGTCGGCGGTCGATACGGGCTGTCATCGAAGGAATTCACTCCGGCGATGGTCAAAGCGGTCTTCGACAATCTATCGGAAGATAAACCGAAGAATCATTTTACCGTCGGGATTAACGACGATATCGGATTCACAAGCCTCGAGGTCGATGAGGCGTTTCGGCTCGACGAATCTGCGTGGACGCAGGCACTGTTTTTTGGACTCGGGGCTGACGGCACGGTGGGAGCCAACAAGAACAGCATCAAGATCATCGGCGAAAATACGGATCTCCATGCCCAGGGCTATTTTGTCTATGACTCAAAGAAATCGGGTGCAAAGACCGTTTCCCACCTTCGCTTCGGCAAGAGCCCTATCAAGGCGCCGTATCTGATCACTTCCGCCGATTTCGTGGCGTGTCATCAGTTCAACTTTCTGGAAAAGGAGGAAATGCTCGGTTTTGCGAAACATGGAGCGACATTCCTGCTGAACAGCCCATATAGCAAAGAGGAGGTTTGGGATCGGCTGCCCTACAAAGTTCAACGGGCAATCATCGAAAAGGGATTAAAACTCTGCATAATCGACGCGGCCGATGTGGCAGGTAAAACCGGCATGGCTGGCCGAATCAATACGATAATGCAGACTTGTTTCTTCGCACTTTCGGGCATTCTCTCGCCGGAGGACGCGATCGCGCAGATAAAAAAGGCGATCGAGAAAACTTACACCAAAAAAGGACGGCAGGTCATCGAAAAGAACTTCGAAGCTGTCGATCAGACGCTTGAAAATCTCTTCGAGGTTATTATCCCTGAGACAGTCACCGCAGCCGAGACGAATGGCCGTTCGATTCTCGAAAATGCGCCGGACTTTGTAAGGAACGTTACCCAAATGATGATAGCGGGTCAGGGCGACCAGATACCTGTCAGCGCCCTGCCGGTGGACGGAACCTACCCGAACTCGACTTCTAAATGGGAGAAGCGGAACGTATCGAATCGCGTCGCCGTTTGGGAGTCGGACACCTGCATCCAGTGCGGCAATTGCAGTTTCGTATGCCCGCACAGCGTCATACGATCAAGGTTCTTTCATAAGGAAAATCTTGGCACCGCACCCGTGGGATTCAAGTCGGCGCCGATCAATGCACGCGGTTTCCCAGAGACGCGGTTCTCGCTCCAGGTCTATCTGGAAGACTGCACCGGCTGCAATCTATGTTATGAAGTCTGTCCGGTACGTGAGAATAGCCTGGGTGACCGGCGAGCGATCAATTTAGCGGAAAAGCCCGCTGACCTCGCCGCGGAGAGGGCGGGAATTGAATTTTTCGAAGCTCTGCCTCAAAACGAGAAGACCGATGTCAATTACGCGACGGTCCATGGTGTCCAGTTCCTCGACCCGCTATTTGAGTTTTCGGGTGCGTGCGCTGGCTGCGGAGAAACGCCGTATATCAAAGTCCTTACCCAGCTTTTCGGAGACCGGCTACTTGTCGCCAATGCTACCGGCTGTTCGTCTATCTTCGGCGGCAATCTGCCAACTACGCCGTGGGCATCGGACCTAAAGGGCCGCGGCCCGGCGTGGTCGAATTCGCTTTTTGAGGATAACGCCGAATTCGGTCTCGGCATGAGGGTAACGGCCGACAAGCAGCTCGAAATGGCACATCGATTGCTCGACCGGCTACGGGCGGACCTCGGCGACGAGGCGGTGGACGATCTTATCAACTCTCCGCAAACGGTCGAAAGCGAGATAGAGCGGCAACGTACGCGGGTGGCGTTGCTGAAGGATCAACTAGCGCACATCGACACCGATGAGGCTAAACATCTTCTCTCGATGGCCGATCAGCTCGTTCACCGGACGGTCTGGCTGATCGGCGGAGATGGATGGGCATACGACATCGGTTCGGGCGGACTTGATCATGCTCTTTCGACGGGCCGCAACATTAATGTACTGGTGCTCGACACCGAGGTCTACTCCAACACGGGAGGTCAGATGTCCAAGGCAACTCCGACCGGAGCAACCGCAAAATTTGCCTCGGCGGGCAAACGTGTCGGGAAGAAAGACCTCGCATTGCAGATGATCTCGTACGGCAACGTTTACGTTGCGCAAGTTGCGATGGGAGCGAATCCACAGCAGACACTGCTTGCTATGCGCGAAGCGGAAGCATACGACGGTCCGTCGCTGATCCTCGCATACAGTCACTGCATTGCCCACGGTATCGATATGGAAAAAGGTCTCGATCAACAGAAAATGGCGGTCGAAAGTGGGTATTGGCCGTTGATCAGGTTTAACCCGGTTCTTAGGAAGAACGGCAAGCGTCCGTTCGTGCTCGACTCTACAAAGCCCACGATACCGCTCCGGAAATATGCCTACAACGAACTGCGTTACAAGGTACTTACGCAAACGGCCCCGGAAGATGCCGAGCGGCTGATGAACCTCGCTCAGGAGATCGTTGACCTGCGCTGGAAAACCTATGAAGAGATGGCCGGATTCGGAGCCAGCTCCTTCCAGCCGGTGTTATAAAGGAGGAAAGAAATGCCTGATCTAACTACCCAATACATGGGGCTGAACCTCAGCTCGCCACTCGTTGTCTCTTCGAATCCGCTCTCGCAGAAAGTGGATAACATCCTGCAAATGGAGGATGCCGGTGCGGGTGCGGTCGTACTCTTTTCACTTTTCGAGGAACAGATCCGAGGCGAGGCGGCCAGGGTCGAACAAGTAAGCATGGCGACCTCCAATGCGTTCTCTGAGGCTTCCGACTATTTCCCGGATATCCGTGACTATCACGTGGGGCCGGGCCGTTATTTGGATCTCATTCGAAAGTCTAAGGAACGAACCGGGCTGCCGATCATCGCAAGCCTGAACGGGACCACGCCCGAAGGCTGGATCGAGTACGCTCGTGAGATCGAACAGGCAGGAGCGGACGCTCTGGAAATAAACGTCTATTTCATTCCGGCCGACATCCATCTGACGGCCGCTGATGTGGAAGACCGGTATCTTGACGTCGTGCGTCTTGTTCGCGAGACAGTAAAAATTCCGATAGCGGTAAAAATGAACCCGTATTTCTCCTCGACCGGGAATATGTCTCAGCGGTTTTGTGAAGCCGGGGCCGACGGCCTTGTCTTCTTCAACAGGTTCTATCAACCGGATTTCGATATCCTCGAGTTAAATGTACTATCGGATCTGGACCTCAGCGTTAAGGCTGAGATCCGCCTCCCGCTTTTGTGGATCGCCGTTCTTTACGGTCAGATTCCAGCTTCCCTTGCCGCTACGACCGGCGTACACGGCGCCAGAGAGCTCATCAAATACATCCTGGCCGGCGCCGATGTCGCAATGTGCGCCTCCGGTTTGCTAAAGAATGGAATACCGTGGATAAAGGATGTCTTAACGGATCTTGAATTTTACATGAACGAAATGCCGTTCTCCTCGGTTCAGTCATTCAAGGGCATTATGAGCCAGCAAAAAATAGCGGATCCGTCTGCATACGGGCGAGCCAACTACATTGCGATCCTCGAGAAGAAGCAGTGGACGTCGCCCCGGCCTTGATCTGCCTTCCGCGTAGTGCCCTCTGATTCGAGTTACCAATCGTCTTATTGCTGCGTCGGAAAAAGGGCTTACCGAACAGGCGAAAAAGCTCGTCGAAGATACGGACCCGTTGATACTGCGCAGAACAATTAGTTACCTATACACAAGAGAAACAGAGTTGTCATTCGCAATAGAAGTAGAAAAAGCCAGTGAAACAAGCGCCGAGCGGCTCGTCAACCCTCTTCACGCCGCGGAGTTCGACACTGGCGACAACGACGCCTTAAAGCGATTTTTCCACGGTTTCCATTGCCTTCTTAGCTTCAGGCGATGGGCACCCGGTCCTCGAAGATGATCGCGAAGCGATTGAGGTCGGCCTTCCAGTTTCGGATCGGCATCGTTCATTTTTTCGAGATGTTCCCCAAGGCAAGATAGAGCAATTTCAGGACGGCCTCGTCTCAAGGGAATGAGCTGCGTGCCTTGGTCACTTTTCGCAAAGACATATTCAGCGACTCGATGGAGTTGGTCGTGTAGATCACTTTTCTGATCTCCGGCGGATGTGCGAAAAACGGTACCCCGCGGGCCCGGTTTCTAGCTTTTTGCGATCATCGGAAACCTGTCATCCCATTTCTCCGCGAATTCCGCGAGCCGCATTTCGGCCTCGGCTTCGGTCTCCGCCGGATAGATCGTTCTCAGATCGGCGGCAACTTCCTTACGTTGTTTCCAGCCGACGAAGTTCAGCGAATGCCGAACCATGTGCACAATGCACAACTGAACCTCGGTCTTCGGCTACACCGTCTCGATCGCCTCAGGAAATCCTTTCAGCCCGTCCACGCACGCGATCAGGATGCCGTCCAATCCCCGGTTCTTCAATTCTGTCACCACTTGCAGCCAGAACTTCGGTCCTTCACTCTGGGCTATCCACAGCCCGAGCACCTCTTTCATCCCATCCGTGTTCACTCCGATCGCAAGGTAGATCGCCTTGTTCCCCACCGTTGCTCCGTCCCGCACCTTGAACTGCAATGCATCCATGTAAACAAATGGATAGAAGCTCTCCAGCGGCCGATCCTGCCACGCTTTCGCCTCATCGATCACCTCGTCCGTCACCGCTGAAACTAGCGCCGGCGATACCTCGACCTGGTAGATCTCTTCCAAATGCTGCTTTATCTCCCATACCGAAAGCCCTCGTGCATACAGCGAGATTATCTTGTCATCGAAACCTGTGAACCGCGTCTGATGCTTGCCGATGATCTTTGGCTCGAACGTACCCGCACGGTCCCTCGGCACCTCGGTCGGCATTGTCCCAAACGTCCCTTTCAGCGTCTTCGCCGTTTTCCCGTTCCGCGAACTCCGCTGTTCCGGCCCGCCGCCTCGTATTTGTCATACCCGACGTGCTCCGTCATCTCCGCCGACATCGCCCGCTCCAACAGCCGCTTCGTCAACTGCTTCAATAGCCCGTTCTCTCCGATCAAATCCTCCGGTTCCTTGTAATCCTTTAGCAAATTATCAATGATCTCGTCTTCGATCCGACTCTTTTCCATGGTCATTTTCCTCGTTTTTCCAAACCTATTTCATTTGTCTCATGAAAGGGAGGCATTCTTGTTTGCGTATGACCTATCGCGTGGACGAGAAGTTTGAAGTTTGGGGTGAGAATTTAGTTGGATGATGCGCCCTTGCCGACGCGCGGGCTGGGCTGCCGCATTAAAAGTGAGGGGTAGCATTTATTTGAGGAGTGCGAGGGCTTGGTCGCATTGAGTTATGAGGGCAGCGACCTCGTCGGTGACTGCGGCGTCTTCGGCCACGGTTATTCCCTCGTCGCGATATCGTTTATAAACATCGTAAGCTTTTTGCAAAAGTGGCCGAGCTTTGAGCAAGGCTTCTCTTTTGGCTGAGCGGTTTGGTTCGGCAAGGCCCATTGCGAGATATGCCCGGCCGAGTTCATCATCAATGCCGGCCAACTGAAACGGAGCGATCGTGTTATCTGGGTCGCTTTCGACGACTTTGGCAAAAGCTTTTCGGGCATTCTGGAGCACGGCGATCCCTTCTTGCCATTTGCCGGAGCGTGCCAGTACGCGCCCGCGATTTGCGGCTGTAAGCGAGGTGAGCATCTCCGCATCAAGATTTCCTGCGTCGCTACTGCCGATGCGGCGTGCATGTTCAACAGCTATATCGGCACTCGTCAATGCTTCATCGTACTGGCCTATGTCGCTCGCTGCGCCCGCAATGCTGGTATGAACCACGACCGAGATCCGCAACACGTCCGTGTTGTTGGGACGTTCTTTAACAATGGGCTCGATGAGGGTTCTGGCTTTTCTGAATTCTGCGAGGGCCGATTCCTTTTGGCCCGTTCCGGAATAGATCTCACCAAGCGTATCGTAAGCGAAAATAAGCCCTGAAACGTACCGATCACTGCCGGAGTCTCGCTTTACAAGAGCTTCGAAGATCTCGGTGCCCTTCTTCATGGTCGCAATGCCTTCATCAATTTTATTGACTACGGCGGCACCGCGTCCGGCATTTAGGTATGCCGCTCCGAGCTCGAAGATAAGTCCAAGGTCCTCTCCCTTCTCCGGCTCAGCCGCGACCAATAGCTCTAAGGCGAGCTTGTGATTTTCATAGTAGCCTTGTAGATCCGTCTCAAGATAAGCAGCATCGGCCTTGCGGGCATAGGCCGCCGCAAGCTTCGCCTTGAACTTCGGATCGGTCGCTCCGCTATCTACTATGGAACGTAATATCTCAAACGATTTTTCGTAGCTTGCTTTCGCTTCGGCCGTTTGGCCGAGGTTTGCCTGCCCGTAACCACCCTGGATGTTTCCGATCCGCAAATACCCGTCGGCCAATTCGGCAAGCAAATATGGATCATTGCTTCCCTCGGCTGCGAGCCGGTCGAGGTACTCAAGAGCTTTAGCGGCCAGAAGTTCTTTCGCCTTGGTACTTCCGGGCACCGCTTCGATGGCGTCGTAAAGCTCGTAAAGCACGCTTTTTGCCAAGGTTCTCGTATCATTGAATCGCTTTTCGGCAATCTGGCGTTCGCGTTGGGCGACGGTGTATTGCCAACCGGTGACACCCGTTGCGGTAAGAAGAAGAAGGGCTGCTGCGGCCGTTCCGATCACGGCCTTCTTGTTCCGGTTAAGGAACTTGCGAAAGCGATAAGATCGCGAATCGGCGGTCGCATTGACGGGAAGGCCCTCAAGGTATCGGCGAATGTCTTCCGAAAATTCCTCGACCGAACGGTAGCGTCGCTCAGGTTCGCGACGGATGGCCTTTAAGATTATGTTGTCAAGATCGCCCTGGAGCAGCTTACGGTCGATTGCGGTCTCAGATCTCTTTTTCCCTTCAATGCTCTCGCCCGTCTCAGCGTTCAACTTTCCGTCGGTTCGTTTGTCCTTCCCCGAGGTCAAACCGGAGCTAACCGTTGAAGGCCGCGGCGGTTCGTTTGATAGCACGCTGTCAAGAAGTTCCTTCGGCGCCTTTCCGCGTGTTTGAAAGGGCCGTCCGCCGGTTAGTAATTCGAAAAGGATCACACCCAGGCTGTAAACGTCCGTGGAGGTTGAGGTCGCTTCCCCGGCGATCTGTTCGGGCGACGCGTACTCAGGCGTCATCACTCTGAACTGCGTCACGGTCGCCTCGTGCGTGTCGTCGTTCCAGTCTGGGGAAAGCAATTTTGCGATGCCAAAGTCGAGCAGTTTAGGCTCGCCGTCTTTGGTGACAAGAATGTTTGTCGGTTTCAGGTCGCGGTGAACGACCAGCTTTTGGTGTGCGCTTGAAACGGCGTTGCAAACCTTCCGAAAAAGCACAAGCCGTTCGGTCAGACCGTATGAGTTGTCGTTGCAATATTTACGGATCTCGTCGCCGTCCACGAGCTCCATCACGAAGTACGGTCCGCCTTCCGCGGTCGAGCCGCCATCGAGCATTCTTGCAATGTTAGGGTGCTCGAGATTGGCGAGGATCTGCCGTTCCATCAAGAAGCGCTTCAAGACGGAGTTCGTATCCATCCCGCGTTTAATGAGCTTCAGGGCGACCTTCTGCGAAAAGCCTTCGCCGGTCTGCTCGGCCAGAAAGACCGTCCCCATACCGCCCGTCCCGATCTCACTGATGAGCCGATAGTCATCCACCTGCTCTGGGTGGCGTGCAGAGTTGCTGCCGAGCGAGGCCTCGTCAACAAACAAAGGTTTATCGATGAACCCGTCCGGCGATCCGGCAGAGGCGAGCCGCTCGACGTCCGTGCGAATATCCGGAGCAAGACCGTTGAGAAATTCCTCGCGCTCATCGACGGGCCGCTCAAGAGCCTCAGCAAGCTTGGCCTTTACTATCTTCCATTTGGCTGCGTCCATTTGCTTCCACTCATTTACGCGGAAATTTTTTCATTGGAGGGTCATTTTTTTGAAATGCGGTCGTAGAGCCAAGCCCGGGCCGTGGCCCACTCGCGTTTTACCGTTGCCGGTGAGACCTTTAGCACGTCTGCGGTTTCCTCGATGGTCAGGCCGCCGAAATAGCGGAGCTCGACCACACGAACTTGATCGGGGTCGAGCGCGGCCAGGTCAGTAAGTGCCTCGTCGAGCTCCAGCAATTGATGGTCAACCTCGACCGAAATACTCGGGGCGTCGTCGATCGGTACTTTTTCGGCTTCACGCTTTACGGCCTTTCGCGAACGGGCGGCGTCGATCAAGATCCGCCGCATCGCTTGGGCCGCGATAGCGAAAAACTGACCGCGATTTTCCCAATCGACCGATCGCTGGTTGGTCAGTTTGAAATAGGCTTCGTGCACCAATTCGGTGGTCTGTATCGACGCCGCATATTCTCGATTGAGGAAGCTTCGCGCAAGCCGACGAAGCTCGTTGTAAACAAGCGGAAGCAACCGGTCAAGCGTTTCCTTTTCGCTACCTTTTCCTTCTTTCCCGAGCTCGTTCAGTAAAAGGGTGACTTCCGTTTCCATACTTGGAATGAGCCAATATTAGCACAGCAAACGCCTATATACTGCAAATTTTGGGGGCTGGCGCCGGTGACATTCTGCGGTACCTAAATAAACGAATCGTCTGTTACTGAATGCCTAAAACGAGGCCGCGATATTTTGAGCCGCTTTTACTAAGAACGTCGCGTTTTAATGTAGAGGAGCCATTCATCGGAAGGAATTAGAGCTGATATGTTGAATCGAACATTTGCAGGAGTCTTGATCTTAGTATTGGCGGCGGGCCCGATCTTCGCCGATTACAAGATCTCACAACAGACGGTCATAGAGACTATGACTTTTGAATCTACTACTTACTCAAAAGGCGTTCGCCAACGTCGTGAACAGAAGATCGATTTCGGCGGTGACGCTGAGAAAGCGGCGATCATGGCGAACGCAATGCCAAATTTCATCGAAATTTCTCAGTGTGACCTGAAACAGGATGTTACTTTGAGCGAGGCAAAGAAGTCCTACTTTATCGATTATTACGACTGGTCTAGCCTGCCGCCCGAAGTCAGAAAACGCCGGCCGAATCAAAAGATCGAGATCAAGGGAACCGTAACCGTGTCTTCGACTGTTACGGATTCGGGAAAGTCTCAAACGATGTTCGGCTTCAAGGCGAGATGGCTAAAAAGCGTGACTGCCTTCGATCAATCGGCGGATTCTTGTGATGGACGAAAGAATGTCAAGATCGAAACCGAAGGCTGGTTTATCGATCTATCCCTCGATCAACAATCGTGCAAAGTACCTCGGGCTCCGGTAGAGGTCGGTGGATTTTGTCGGCCCAAACTTGTTCTTAAAGCGGCTCAAGACCCCGGTTTTCTTCTCGAAGGCACGACGAAGATCTATGACAACGATAAACTCCAAGGTACAACTAACATCAAAACGACCGCCCTTTCCCGAGCGACGCTTGACCCCGCCTTGTTCGAAATTCCCAAAGATTGGACGGAAGTTGATGCGCTTTCCGAATTGATGCCGGGTTTTTCGAATGTCGCGCGGGATAATTCCGCCACCACGATTATCGGCAACTCAAATAGAAGCTCTTCAGTGAAAACCATCGCGGTCGACTTCTTTTCAGGCAATGCGTCCAAGGTCGATCAGGCCGAACTGCGGAGCTATATTTCACAAAGAGTTTCCGCGGCCGGGATGAGCGGTTTTCCGATCAACTCACAAGCCGAAATATCCTCGGGGAAATTTGCCAACGTCATAGGCGTTGAGCTTAAAAAGGTCAAAGAATCCGGCGGAGCAAAGATCGGCGGACTGTTTGGTAAAGTCACGGGCAACAGCGATGTTGTCAAACTCGGCGATTCCGAAGCCGAGATCGTGGTTACTATCTACGGAGCTGATGGCAAGACCGTGGTTGCCAGCATGGCCGCAACCGAAAAGGTGAAGGGTAAAGGAACCGATGCGGTTAAGGCCGCACTTGATAAGGTTCTTGGCAGCCTGTTGGATAAGATCAAATAGCAGATCATGAGGGTAGTGTTTTCCGTGACCACAGCTACTTTTGGATACAAACTTCGGGAAGCTTTCGGGGATGAGGAACAAAACCATGAATCGAATTTCTACCTTAACTCTAGTCCTTCTGACCGTCGCGAGCTTTAATTCGATCCTCGCGCAACGCACGACGACGAGTGCTCCGCCGCCGGACCCGAAACTGGAAATACTTGAAAGCAAGAATCCGCTCGATAAATTCTCCGAAAAAGGGTTGCCCGAAGCATATATCATCGGAAAAAATCGATCAGACGAACTTGCGGAATGGCTAGCCAAAGAAATCTTGCAACATGACAACGAATCGCTTTCGAAGATGATCGCCGCTCTGCAAAAGGCCGGTTTCTACATCATTGACCGAAACCAGAAGATCCTCTATCAACCGACTTCCTCCTACGATATGGAGATGTCGTTCTATGACTTTGAGGTAGCCGGAATGCTCAGGGCGTCCGCGATGGGGTCGACCACGACGATCAAAAAGATGGCTGAGGTTCTCTCGCAGAACAACCGCCAGGTTCCGGCCGAAAACCTCGGGAAAACGATCTTGGAGGACCTGCGAAAAGCCAATACGTCAAAAGATATGCGAATCCGTTTTGCGGCAAAATTGATTTTTGCGCTCGGCAAACATTCATCTAAACCCGTCGATTTAAACCTAACTTCGCCGGAAACCTCACTGATAAACCTGATACAGGCCTCTTTGATCGAGCGTATTTTACTTGGAGATCTGATCGATACTTATTCCACACTCGTTGCCGGATCGTATCGGAATGGGAACCTGTTCCGCGAAAATACGTTTCGTTTTGTTAATGCTAGTTTCCTAAATAGCAGCAATAGCTGCGACTCGTGGGACGATCTGACAACACTTCGAAACACCGGAAAGAAGACCTATAGATCGGTCGAGAAACTTGCGATCTTTGAACGAACTCTGGATGAGTGCGAGATGCTCGGAGATCAAAGAGCGATCGCCGAATGCAAATCAAGCAAAGCAAACCAAACAGATCAAGCTTTCCGCCGGCAGTTTCTTGAGAGCTTCGGAAAGGGGCTAAGATTTGTGGTTATTTCAATGGCGTCGAATAAGTTGAGAGCAGCATCGCAGAAGATAAATATCGAGCTAAGGGCCCAGGACCCGATCCCGCTTGTGCGAACCAAATCGGCCGTCAATGCAGGAGAAACTCGCGATGTAAACGCGAAATTTACAATTGAATGGGCGAAGGCGGAGAATGCGGCTCAGGCCGGGTGTTTAGACAATCTGGCCGCTGATTCTAATCCGAAGTTCGACATTCTCGAATCCCCTTCGCTGGAAGGAAAAAAGGTCGAGTGGATATTGCTTGCGGAGGACGCGGAATATTTAGGGGACGATTCCGTCAAGTTGAGCACACAGACCGATAAACTGCTTGGTCAGGCGGGCGAAAGCACGGTCAGCGTCGTCGGCAAACCTCAGTCGGAAGACCTAACCAACAGGAAGACATATGCCACGCCGCACACCGCTTACCTTATGGTAACGATCGGCGAGAATGGGACGGTTCTAGGTTCGAAAGGCATTCGTATTCCGGTCCGGGATTGGATTCCCTGCACGGATGATTGGAGCGGAACGATCGAATATGAACGTAGTTACGAGAAGACGTACATCATGAAATCTACCCGGCAAAGCAACGGTAACGGGACGGGCGACGGCATAAGAAAATACAAATTCATCGAGGAGGCTCAGATCAAACTCAATCCGCGCAAACCAGAAGAAATGAAAACTAAGCCACCGAAACCAGCAAACATGTACATCTTTTATCTATTGGAAGATATTTTTGAGGGCGTGCGTGAGAACGATCCATGTTGCGGAAAAACTGAAGGAAATTTCACGACAAGATTCAGAAAAGGAAGAAAGGAATGGTTCACGGGACCGATTCAAAGACCGTTTTCAATTAGTTATCGACCGGGTGAACGCGATTTCGGTTTAGGGTTTAGCGGCTCGACAGGAAGCTTTAAATTGACCGAACAGACTATTGATGAAGTTACGGATACCGATTGCGATTTAGAAGAACTTGCGTCGCTCGATCACCGTGAAAAGGTAAACTCTTCGTTTGATATGCGGCTCGAAAGCGGTCGCTACGGATCAAGATTCGTAGGAACCGCCGGAGAGGTGCTTTACGGCTCCAAAGAACTTAAGCCGCAAGACGGAACAATAATAACCTGGAAGTGGAATCTCTACCGCTGCCGAGATTGATAAACGGAAGGCATGACAGAGGAAACAGTGAAGACCCAGACCCATATACGATTATTTCTCATCAACTTGTTCATCTTGGCCGGTTTACATCCAGCCTTCGCCCAGTCGTTTTGCGATGCGGCCGGTGACCTAGCAGCAGACAACGCGTCATTGCCATGGAAACTTCGGGCTGAAACAAAGGCCGGCACCTGGGCGGCTGCGATGAAGCCCGTGATTCAGGAAATGCAGAGGCTTTTCCCACAACCACCGAAAGGTCTTGAAGTCACGTATGGCATCTTTGATGCAATGGATGCTCACTCTGCACCGCCGAATGCACGTCAGTATTATGAAGGCTTTTTCATGATAAAGGACATTGTCTGCTACAAGCATCAAGGAAAAAACGTCATCGGACCCGAAGGCGAAACGGGAAACTGGATCTACTTTCGCGTAAATGATTTCAAGGGCTTTGCCGTAAACGGAAACTCCGGTGATCTGGTGCTCGCGGGAACTGAATTGCGTTTGAATATGAGTGGAGATATCCGTATCGAAGAAAACAAGAATGGGATGCGAAGCATTTATTTCTTTAACGAAAATGACGAACAACAATTCTCGGGCTGGTATTTTTCCGAAAGGAAGGCATTGCCTTACCGTCGTGTAACCAGAGAAGAGTTTGCCCGGTCTTATCGCGAGTATTGGCTCAAAAAGATCGACGGAGAGATTAACCGGCTTGAAGGGGTTCTGGCTACCTCGCAAAGAACTTTCACGCGCGTTTCGGCCGAAAGGGGAATTATGACCGATGCCGAAAAGCAGAGATTCTTCCAAAGTCTTCGTGAAGGCGATCAGAAAACGCAACAGGCGATCGATCAATATAAGGCCCGACGCAGCGATGCGATCCGGTTCACGGATGTTGTAGCGAAGTCGCCCGATAATGGCTCCGAGGCTTTTGTTGCAAACTTCAACGAGATCCTAAATCAGCCGAGCGAAATTCGATTCGGGAGCGGGAAAGGAAAAGGAAAATTTGTTTACGTAGCGAATCCGGCATTCTACGATCCCAGATTGCCGAAATGGAAGCCGCAGGTCATAACTGTCGAACTCCGGCGGCAGGATACGTCGCCCGCAAAAACGGCATTTACCAATAAATTCGAAGACGAGTTTGATTTCAACGTCATCCGTAAAATGGTCGGGATGAGTCCGCTGCCGAAGCCGCCGACGATCACGGGCATGGGCGATACGCCGGTTCGGGAAACCGGACGGCCTGTCACCGAGAACTCGTCGAGCGCGGAAAACGGCGCCGGATTTTTCGAAGATTTTGCCGATTCCGCTATCGGGCAGGCCCCGGCCAAATGGACGCTTAGCAACAATACGGGCATCGTCAAGAAGAATCCGGGACAGTCCGGAAACTGGCTTGCGATGAGCAAAGAAGGGTTGTTCTTCCCCGATTACGCGGTTCTGGCCCTGCCGAATAGTTTTACTGTGGAGTTTGATGTCACTTGGACCAAGAACATCTCGTACTACAGCCCGAGCTTCTATTTTCACCTCGGAGCGGCCCCGTACGACAACACTCTGAAACGCTACGACCGAGCGCTTGTTAATCTAAATGCCTACACGTCGTCGCGAATGGAGCGTGTCGCTCTCTGGATCGATCCGCACTGGAACAACGAACACGGCCGTTACGGCCTGCAGGTCTTTGACGCACGCGGCGGCTATAAACTTGATAAAGCCGATAAAACGAAGATCTATTTCAAAGATAACAATCTCGTCAAGGTAAAACTCGTCCGCCAGGGATCGCTGCTTTCGATCTATTTTAACGGAACGAAAATGTCCGAGGACGCCGTGCTGAGCGAGAATATTCGCTGGAACTTTTTCGGCTTCGGCGTCGACAACGCTCCGAACGCCGACCCGAGCGATGAATTTTACGTGAGCAATATTCGCTTGTCGAAGTAATAGATGGCAGAAATGCGACTGTTAAGGAGCGTGTTTCTTCGGTCGATCAAAAAGCAAAACACGATTCCTGACCGTCGAGCTTCCGCCTAAGAGGAAAGTTATGAAAAATCAACATTATTTGACGCTAATTTTTACGATCATGCTGATGACTATTGGTTTGCAAGCCCAAACCTACAATTCAAACGCAGGCGGTTACAACGGCGGTTACGGGCAAGTATATCAATCATTTGGGCTCGCCCAAGCGACCATCAGTATGCAGCAAAATACCCAAATGCAAATTCAAAAACTGATGATGCAGCAGGCGATGGAAAAGAAATTCGGGAAAGCCGCGGTCGCAAAGGTGCAATCAGGTTCGAATACGAAAACCGCAACGAAAGGTCCCGCATTTTTCACGCCCGTTTCAAAAAGCGACAATTTCAAGATTATCGCTGATTCGGTCGGGCAAGACGCCGAACAAAGAACTCTCTTTAAGCAGCTTTTTAGCGAAGCCAAGAAAGGATTTGACGCTGAAATGGCACCGAAAGGCAGAAAAAATAATCTCGCCGCCGCAATGACCTTTTTTATCGCTTCTACTGTCACTGTTTACAATGACGATCCCGAACCAAGCGATGAGGCGACCGAAAATCTCTTTCAGGCGCTCACCGCGATGTATGAAGAAACGCCCGGAATGACGGAAGTTCCGAATAGAGACAAACAGTTTCTGCACGACGCTTTTGTTAGCTTTAGTGCAATCCCTTTGACATTTTACATGGCGGCAAAAGAAAAAGATGATGCCGAAATGATGAAATTAGCGAAAGTAACAGCTGGTGCGTTGCTTCTCGAGATCTTGAAGATCAATCCAAATGACGTTCGTTTTGAAGGCAGTACTTTGAAGTTAAAAACCGCTCCTTCATCGAACGAAGCTCCTCAAAACACGGCTCCGCAACAGACTTCGAGTGGTTACGGAATCACAAAATTCACCACCACTTTTGATGATGGTTGGGTGGCAACCCCGTTGAGTGATTATGTTGACGTTGAAAAGGATGGCGTCGAAGTTCGACTTTACTTTCCTGATGCACGGATCGACGGCAATAGGCCGCAGAACACTAACAATTTTGAGCCTTATTACTGGGATGTGTTTGTGAAATCGTCATTTAATGTCAAACAAGCTTTCGTCCGTGAAAAAGAGCAGTACAGCATGGGTCAATCGGACAACTACGAAGCCGCAGCCACCGATAAACAAACGGGTAAAAGCCGTTATGTCGGTATGGGTCTCGCTTTTTTCAACGGAAGCTGCTGGACGATCGTCGTTAACGCACCGGACAGGAAAACTTATTATTCGATGTTCCCGAACGATTCGAGCCTTAAACAGATGCTCAACTACAATAAGTTTGGCGTTGCACAAGAGGATTTGATCGGTAAATGGAGCAGTTTTGATGCCGCCAGCATTCAGTTTTACAACATCTATTCGGGTGACCTAGCAGGAATGGCAACTGCTTCGACAAATGATTCCTTTGTTTTCTACGGCAACGGAACCTATCAGAGCGAGCACGCCGGAACCAGCACTTTCCGTGGGTCTTTGGCTCATGGCAAATCCAACTACAGAGGAACTTTTCGTGCAAACGACTGGAATTTAACCTTATCCAACCGCGGAGCAAATGATCCCGGGGAATTCTCCTCCCAATTTGAAGCCGTAAAAGGCGGTTTTATGTTGAATCTTGTGAGTAAGAAATTTAGTGGTATGAAAATGAGTCTTTACAAAGTCAAACAGTAGCCGGAAGGTCCGAATTCGTGCAAACCAAGCGGAACTTGCTAAGGCAAATTGATGCGAATTCATAATTGAAAGTTCTTTACGAGGTGAGAATGAAGAATCGAAATTTCATTATTTTGACGATACTTTTAGTTTTGGCAGGTATTAGCACAACCAACGCCCAAACCTTAAATTCGGGTGCCGACGGCAACAACGGAGGTTATGGCCAGGTATATCAATCATCCGGTCTTGCCCAGGCAACGCTGAGCATGCAGCAGAACACGCAGATGCGGATCCAAAAGGCGATCTTAGAGCAGGCAGCCGCGAACAATTCCGGCAAGAACCGTACGAGTGGGGCCGTTAGTTCAAAGAAGAGTCTCGCATTCTTTACGCCGGACGGAGCGCGAGACAACTTTAAGATCATTGCCGACGCGGTCGGCCAGGACGCCGAGCAGCGGACATTGTTTAGACAGCTTTTTGCTGAGACCAGGAAAGGGTTTGACGCCGAGGTCGGCCCGAAAGGGAGGAAGAATAATCTCGCGGCGGCATTGATGTTCTTTATCGCGACGACGGTCACGGTCTATAACGACGATCCTGAACCGAATGAAGCCTCGCAAGAAGCGCTGTTTCAAGCCCTTACATCAATGTTTGATGAGACTCCCGAAATGGCGGGTGTTCCTGACAAAGATAAAGAATTCCTGTACGACACTTACGTGAGTTTTGCGGCAATGCCTTTGGCTTTTTACGTACAAGCCAAGGATTCGAAAGACCCGGAAATGCTAAAGCTGGCAAAGGTCGTTTCCGGCGCGTTGCTGCTAGATATCCTGAAGATCAACCCGAACGGCGTCCGCTTTGAGGGCAATACCTTGAGGTTCAAGAATGCTTCCGCTTCACAACAGCTGCCGGAGGCACCGGCCTCGCAGCAGCCCGCAGGCAATTACGGGATCGCTAAATACATAACCAGTTTCGACGACGGCTGGAAGGCGATACCGGTCGGCGACTATGTCCAGCTAAAGCGAAACGAAACAGAAATACGGCTTTATCACGTCAACAAAGAATGGGACGATAGTCGGGCAAATACGGTTGAGCCCAACGATCATTACTGGGACAGAACTGTTTCTCCGTATTTCAATGTAAGCAATATCCAGAACTGGTCGGGAGTTCAATATCCGGTCATCTATTTTCGCCAGGCTGACGCTATTGACAGACAAACCGGCAAGCGGTCGTTCGTAACGATGAAGATCGTGTACGACGGCGGCGCCCGTGTGATTATTACCATTGCGCCCGATCAGGGTTCGTACAGTCAGCAATTTCCACATCCCAACGATCTGAACCGAATGCTTGCTTACAATAAGTTCGCGGTATCGGCCCAAGACCTCGTCGGAAGATGGACCGGCGGCGGAGGGGGTGGCGTTGAATACTACAACGCATACGGCTACCAGGGAATGAGTGCGATCTCGACCTCGGACGAATTCGTGTTTGCCGCCGCCGGCAGATACGAAAGCACTCACAACAGCGCCGGCATGAGCGGCGGCGGTACGAACTTCGCGAAAATACAATATCGCGGCCAGTTCACGGCCGGTGACTGGGAAATTTCCGCAACAAACCGCGTAAGCGGCAAGACGAAGAAATTCTGGGCACAGTTTCAGGCCGTTCGCGGCGGATTTCTCTTGATCCTTATTGATAGCGATTATGAACCACTGAGGTACACCCTCTACAAGAAACGATGAGTGGCCCCGAGGCCGATCATTCGAGGTCTACTTTTTTAAGAAGTCGCAACGCTTAGCTTGCTGCCTAACAACTCAGAAAGGCTTCCACGTTTCGAATCGAAGGAGAGATTATGAAAGGAATCAAATGTTGTATTTTTTGTTTAGTTGTCGGTCTGGTTTTGTCGATCCAAACGGCTTCAGCGCAGACTTCGGCTTTTACCTACCAAGGTAGTTTGAAAAATGGGGGCAATCCGGCAAACGGCACTTTTGATTTTGAAGTTAGCTTATTCGATGGGCTGACGGGAGGTTCAGAGCTGTTTTCCAACATCGTCCCCGGTGTTGTTGTAACAAACGGAATATTTTCACTTTCGCTAAATTTTGGAAGCGCTACTTTTCCGGGCGCAAATCGGTTTTTGGAAATCCGTGTCAGACCGGCGGGCGGCGCTGCATTTACCGTTTTAAGTCCTCGCCAGTTAATAGGGAGCTCACCGTATTCGATAAAAAGTTTGCTCTCAGAAACCACCAATAATGCCCTTTCACTCGGCGGAATCGCGGCAGATCAATATGTTACGACAACAAGCGGCGGCACGAATTTTATTCGGAATCAGCAAGCCGCAGCACAGGCTTCAACCGACTTCTGGATCAGCGGAAGAGGAAGTGCGGACATTTTGAATGCCGGAACTGAGTTTCAGATTCGGGGTGGTCGCATCCTTTCCAACGAGGGAGATTCTAATCTTTTTGCCGGTGATTCTGCGGGTATAGTGAATACAGGTTCGAGCAATGCATTCTTCGGATATTTTGCCGGATCTCGAAATTCAACGTCTCAGCAGAATTCATTTTTCGGGACAGGTGCCGGTCAATTCAATACGACTGGCAATGGAAATTCTTTTTTCGGACGAGGAGCTGGAGCAAATAACACGACCGGAAGTTTTAACACGGTTATCGGAGCGAACGCGAATGTAGCATTTGGAATCACGAATGCAACCGCGATTGGTAGTGTTGCGTTTGTTTCACAGAGCAATTCGTTGGTTTTGGGCAACGATGTCAGTGTTGGCATCGGCACGACCGCACCTGCGGCCCGGTTCCACATCGTGGACAACGGGGTTCAGATTCGAATTGGGAGACCTTCCCAATGCTCGGCGGCAGGCGCAATAAGTTTCGCGACACTTAACTGCACAGATTTTGCAATTCTTGGTGACGCGACGAATACTGTCGTCAATCGCCCGAACGGCGGGCGACTATTTTTCAGGGAAAGCAATCTGGACCAAATGACGATTGCGTCAGGGGGTAATGTGGGTATCGGCACAACCACGCCGCAACAGACTCTGCATGTCAATGGGCTGGAAATCCTATCCACCGGATCAGATGCGGGTTTTAAATTTCGTAATCGCGGCAGCACATCATCCAATGACGATTGGGTTTGGTACGCGAATGGAAACATCGCTCGTTTATTCAAATCCACCGGTCCCGGCGACGTGTTGACCATTCAGCCGACAGGCGAGTTTGCGGTAAATGTTCTCGGGGCCGCCGGAAGTGTCGGCCTTTGCCGCAACGCCTCGAACCAGATCTCGACCTGCTCATCTTCGGCACGCTACAAAAACAGCATCAACACATTTAGCTCCGGCCTCGACCTGATCCACAGACTGCGGCCTGTATCGTTCAACTGGACGGACGGGGGCTTGGCCGATCTAGGACTCGTCGCCGAAGAGGTCGCCGCGGCTGAACCGCTACTGACAACGACCAACGCTAAAGGCGAGATCGAGGGCGTCAAATACGACCGCGTCGGTGTGGTTTTGGTCAATGCTGTCAAAGAACAGCAAACGCAGATCGAAACGCTCGAAGCGAAAGTCGAAGAACAAAACGAGCTTTTGAGAAATCACAAAGCCGAGATCGACGCGCTCAAAAAGTTTATCTGCAACCAAAATCCAGACGCCGCTTTTTGCGCGGCTAAACCGCAGCCACAATAGGAGAAAACAATGAAGATCTCAAGAACTATTATCCTGATCGCCTTTTGCGCCTTCGCCGCACCAAGTGTTTTGGCACAAAACACAGCGTTCACTTATCAGGGCAGTCTCAACACGAGCGGTCAGCCGGCGAACGGTAATTACGATATGCAGTTTACGCTGCATGCCTCGGACGTAGGAAATAGCGGCGTCGGAGCGACGATCACGAGGTCTAATGTGGCCGTTGTGAACGGTTATTTCGCAGTTTCGCTCGATTGGGGAACATCGGTCTATCCGGTGTTCGGCTCGCGTTGGATCGAAATTGCTGTGCGGCAGGCAGGCGCGGGCGCGTACACAACGCTCAATCCGCGTGATCTCATAAAAGCAGCACCTTATGCGATATCCAGTTTTTACGCCGAAACTTCGCGCCTCGCCGATTTCGTCGGCGGACGTCCGGCATCCGATTTTGCGCTGACGACCGATCCGCGGCTTTCCGATGCGCGAACGCCAACGGCGAATTCGCCGTTTTACATTCAAAACGGTTCGACCGCACAAAGCGGCGTCAATTTCAACATTTCCGGCGACGGCACGGTCGGCGGAGTTTTTTCGGCAAACCAGTTCAATATCGGCGCGAATCGACTTATCAAAACGGATCAGTGGAACACGTTGACGGTCGGCATTGAATCCGGCGATGTTTCGACCACCGGAAGCGCCTTCAACAACTCGTTTTTCGGCTTTCGCGCCGGCAAAGTCAATCAGGGCTTTGCCAATTCATTCTTCGGCGCGTATGCGGGTGAACGAACCAATGGCGGAGTTCAGAATTCGTTCTTCGGCGCCGGCGCTGGATTTTCGAATGTAAACGGCGACGACAATACGCTTGTCGGTTTCGACGCCGGAAGAAACGATTTGGACTTAACGCCGACGGGAAGCCGCAACACGATTATGGGATCCGGCGCCGGCAACAGAACCGTCGGCAACGATAACACCTTCGTCGGTTTCCGGGCGGGACGGGCGGACGATGCAGGAACCGGAAGTTCAAACACTCTTGTCGGCGCCGGAAGTTTTAACTTTCGAGGCGGGGGAAACTCGAACACGTTCATTGGCGCGAACGCCGGAACTTTTCTTACGTTGCAAAATGCGACAGCTATCGGCGCAGGTGCGCTCGTTTCAACCAGCAATACTGTTGCGCTTGGCCGTGAATTTGGTCCGGATCTGGTTTTGGTTCCTGGCAGATTGCAGGTCCAACGCGGTTTTTTTCGGGTGGACAATAACAACAACCAAAAGGTCAGTATCGGCGGCAACGATTCGAACTACACTTTCGATGTCCGAGCCAATTCCAATTTCGCTTTTCGCGTCGCCACGCCGCTGACGGGCGGCAACGTCGCGTCATTCGGCGGCAACGGTCGATTTGAAGTGGATTCGACCACCGTTGCGGGCGGCCGTTTGATCATTCTCGAAAACGGAAATGTCGGCATCGGCACGACCGATCCGCAAAGCAGTCTTCAGGTTAACGGGTCCGAGATTCTCTCCACCGGAGCCAATGCGGGATTCAAGTTTCGAAACCGCAACAGCACAAACGCCAATGAAGATTGGGTTTGGTACGCCAGCGGCAACATTGCGCGGCTTTTTAGTCCGACGGGCGGCGGCGACCTCGTGACCGTCAAAACGACCGGTGTGATGACGATCGCAGGTCTCGGTTTAGCGGGCTTTACGCAGCTTTGCCGGAATGCTTCAAATGAGATTTCGACGTGTTCGTCGTCGATTCGTTACAAGGACAACGTTCAAAATTATCGTCCCGGACTCGATTTGATCAAGAAACTCCGTCCGGTTTCGTTTAACTGGAAAGCCGACGGCAAGGAAGATCTCGGACTCGTCGCCGAAGAAGTCGCGGCGGCCGAACCGCTGCTCGCGTCGCGAAACGACAAGGGCGAAGTCGAAGGCGTCAAATACGACCGGGTTGCCGTTGTTCTTGTAAATGCGGTCAAGGAACAGCAGACCCAGATCGAGGCACAGCGGAAACAGATAGAACAACAGCAGGCGGAGATAGAAAAGCAGCGTGCTGAAATAGAGCAGCAGAAAAAGCGGCTCGACGCGCTCACCGAATATCTTTGCTCAAAACAGGCTGACCCGGCGATCTGCGGAACACCATAAGACAGGCCGCGGCCAGAGAAGATCACTTTGATCCGGCGGAATCGTTTGCGTGGACGCTAAGCTCTGCCAATGGATCACTCGCGGGGCGTCATCCGATGCCCCGTTCTTTCTGTTGAAATCTCCCAACACAAACAACTAAAGCAGGGGCCGGAGATCGTCGAAAAATCAAAGACGCGTGCAACCCACGCTGGTCTGTCCCCAGCTCGAACGAACCCCCGCATCTATCACGGGGCTCAGAGCACTCGACCTCTGCGTCGGCGTCGGCCCGCCGTTATTCGGAAGCTAACCATAAGCGGACGATGTACAAATACCAAATACGATCGCAAGACAGAACGAGACGGCATTTTTCATTGGGCCTCCGTCATTCAGTTTTTTGAGCGATGGTCGATTTAGAAAAGCGAAACCCAAAAAGAAACAATTTCCACAAAACCTTCGATAAACCCTAATCTTGCGGAGCCTCGCTCCGTGTCGGGGCGGGATGCACGACTTCTTGTCCGACTAAAACTGGATCCTAAAAGCCCAATACGCGGACCGCTCCGAATCCGCCCCCATCCGCCTAAGCGTCTGCCAAGCCAGTCTCGGGTGCAGTTCGAGTGAAACGCGAAGCCAAATATCGTGTAACTGCGACAGTCGGTATTCGCTCTGAGGGTGGCAAGCCGGAGCAAACAGGTGTTGCAATACCGACTTTGTTTTGCAACTCTTTTAGTGAGGGTTCACCGCTAACTCACTCAGACTTGATACTCGACATGCCGAATCCAGGGTCTTCGGCCCTCCCTGCGAGCAACGTGAGGAATTTGCGAAGTTGTTCAATTCCCCGAATTGCTTTCTCACTGGGAATCGTTGTCGAGCCGCTTGACAGCTTCAAGCAGCAGTCTGTCATCGGTTTGAGCGTAAACTGTCGTGATACTCATGTCCGAATGAGCGAATAGGTTCTGGACAATGAGCGGATTCGTGTTTCTCCGGATTAGCTCGCTTGCGAAATAGCTGCGAAGATCATGAAAATGATAGTTCTCTTCTCTCGTACCGCCTTTCTTGTTGATGCCGGCATTGCGGAGTGCGGTGTACCATCTCGTGCGGAAGTCTTTTACTGGGAAAGGCAACTGTTCGTCCTCGATCATCGCTTTCAGAACCTTCGTCGCAGTTGCGTTGATTGGAACAAGACGTGGCGGCCTTCCCTTTGAGCCGATCACGAGAACCTGTTCGTTCTCAAAGTCGATAAAGTCCTCGGTGATGGCCATTAACTGGCCACGGCGTAACGGCAGGTTGACCGCCAGGACTATCAGCCGATACAGCAGAGTGTCCTTTTCCAATTCTTTCCACAGGTCTTGCTTTTGTTTTTCATTGAGCAACCGCCGCCGAGGTGGCGGCTCCGGCAGAGCCTTTACATACTGCATGGGGTTTCGTTCCAGAATTCCCTCTTCACATGCAAGGCTAAAGATTTTAGAAAGCGTCGACATGATCCGGTTGATGGAAGCCGGTGAGAGCTCACTTTCTTTCTTGCGCTTGTTCTGTCGAGTCTGAAGTTTGGTCCGGCAATTCCGACAATCCTGAGGACTGATACTCGATAGTGTTTGCTTCTTAAAATATCCGAGTAGCAGCCTGATATAGAGTTCTTTGGCTCCTTTGTTTACGTTATTCTGCTCAACGTATGGACGATATTTCTGGTCGATGAAAGTCGCCAGAGTGGTGGTGGTATCGGTTACGTTGTAACTATGATCGAAAGAGGCCTTAATGATCTGGCGCTCCGCAAGTTCAGCTTCCTGTTTAGTCTTCGCCTCGGGAATACTCTGGTGAATGACCTTGCCTTTCAGCCTTTTGTAGATCCACCATCTAGCCTTCGAGTAATCGGGATGAGAGGATGAGACTCGTTTCCCGTTGTATCGTTTGTAGACAGACATATTCTTAGCGAGATAATTTGCGTTAGATGAGTGGCTCGAGGCGTCACACAAAGATCCTTTTAAGTAGCATTTCGCAAATTCTATTCCGCTGATTGTTAGCCGCTTATTTGCTGGGAAATGGGGTGAAAAAGAGGTATTTGGAACGCTGAAGCAGCATGCTGGCTTTTCGTCGCACCGTTATTGGTGCGTGGGTTCTCCAGAATGGCTTTAATTTCAGGCGTGGAAACTTGGTTGCAAAATGGAGGCGCTTTTTTCGACGGCAGTAGCTCGTAAACATGGCAAACGCGAGGCTTAGCCACCCGCCCTCTCGTAGCCTTTTGGAAACTACGAAAAAAGGGACTTTCGAATTTCTTCGAAAGTCCCATGTTTATTGGTCGGGACGGCGAGATTTGAACTCACGACCTCTCGCACCCCAAGCGATTTTGGTAGGTTTGTATAATTTATCAAAACTGCTCAAAACTTCTTAGAATCAACAACTTAACGGCTATGTCGGTTCAACACTAATAAGGCGTGATCAGGAACGCTGCAACCAACCTGCAACCAACTTTGAATGCTAATTCAGGAACTTAATTACCGTGCCACAAACGCCTCAACTCGTACGAAGCATACCTTACACCGTCGATTCCCATCAACTATCTACCGCAATTTTTTTAGTCTTGACTGCGATTGAAAAGGAGGCGGTACAAATGTTTCTAACCTAGAATCACCATCGCCATGACCTATTTCGCTGATGACGCGATGGTCATACTAGCGATCACAATAACTACCCCACCGGTTCTCAGAACGATCAGATCACCTCGCCAGTTTTCTCAAGCATTACGTGATGGACGGTGTTAACGGCGAGCCAGATAGCGATAAGCATGAGAACGCCCGAACAGAGAAGGAGATGTTCTCGCGTAAGACCCCGGACAATGCCATCGCTACCCAAAACTGCGACGGTCGCCGTCACAATACCCGCAAATCCAACAAGTACGTTAAGAATGTGCATTATTTTGGACAGTTTCATATTGCCCCGTTTTAAGCTGTCACCGCCGCGCTGTTATCGCGAATGTCGTGCAAGCTAACAGTTCCACAGCAGGAGCCGCCAGCGTCAACTACGGGCAAGCTGCTGGCTTTGTGTTCATGGAGTTTCCGCGTCGTTTCCTCTAAGGAATCGTCTGCGCCACAACAAGTCGAAGCAGAACCCATGATCTTCTCGACGGTTACCTCTGAAGCTTTAACATCCTCAGCGGCGACACTGTGACAGATATCGCGTTCTGTAACGACGCCGACAAGTTTAAGACTCTCTTTGTTTTCAACAACAGGTGCGCAGCCGCAGCCTGAATCACGCATAGCAGTTGCAGCCGCCGCCGCCGTGTCTTGAGGGGTACAACAAGACGTTGCTTCAATTGGTTTCATTACATCACTACAACAACTCATAATTATTCTCCTTACTACATATAAAAGAACCGCCTTCAGGTCCAACTACATTGGTTTTTTACCGGGCATATCCATTTTCTTAGCGGGCGGCATCATCTTTTCAAACGTCATTACTAACTCTGAGGCGTGTTTATTAACGTCCGTAGCGTCTGGTGCGTCCATTTGGAACGCCCTTTCGAGAGCCACGATATGTTCACTAACGGCGGCCTTCTCAGCATCCATTTTCGGCTTCATCTCAGCCATCATCGGCTTCATCTTAGCCATCATTTCCTTGCTCATACCGCTCTTATGCATTCGGTGGATCATATCCATCTGGTCCATACAGTGCTTAATTTCTGCAAAAGAGTTTCGGGCAACCTCAAGGTCGGCAAATTTACCGTCTTTCGTGGTGTCCCGAAGCACCGTAGCAAACGCCATTGCACTGTGGTGGTGAGCCATCATTAAGACATGATGCGGGCTTTTGTGCATCGCCTCCATGTCCATTTCACCTTTCGTCATTTTCTTGTCGTTCTGTGCGGCAACGATCCCGACGGCGAATAGAATAACTACGAGCGATGTTGATATTGAAAGAAATTGTTTTTTCATTTTTTCCCCTTTTGTCTTGTTTTGATCCGGATAACCTTCAATATATTAGGAAACAGTAAACGTGACAGTGCGTTGACACACACTCAAAGTCTATTGGCTCCATGCGGTCTTCCATTGTCTGATCTCGACTTCCTAAGCTTTTGGTAATTTTTTAATGATGAGTCGGGTTTTGTTTGAGTATCTCGGCGCGGAGCAGGAAGCTTCCATCCGTAACAAGTTTATCGCCAACATTTAGACCTTCGAGAACTACAAAACGGCCGTTGTTTTCTTTGCCGAGACGCACCGATTTGATATTAAAGACGTTTGGTTTGTCGGTGGCGACGAAAACTACTTGTTTGTCGTTCATATTTTGGACGGCAGACGACGGGACAGTTGGCATTGTGCGTTCGGCTGTACCCATTGAGCCAAAGGCGACGTTGACGTACATTCCGATCTTCAAGACTTGCCCCGGATTGTCGAGCTCGACACGGACTTGTGCGGTGCGTGTTTCTGGGCTGATATTCGGGTCAATGTAGGTTACGTGGCCGCGAAAGAGTCTGTCAGGATAGGCTCCGGTCGTAACGCTTGCTCCGCTGTTATCGCGAACCAAAGAAAGATCCTTTTCAAAGACCTGAGCGATAACCCAAACGCTTGCGAGGTTGGTAACACGCATCATTTCTTTGTTTGCCTCGACAACTTCGCCCGCATTTACGGCTCGCTTTGTGATCGTGCCTGAAATAGGCGCCGTTAATGCGATTTCCGACATTATCTGCGACGGAGACCGGAGCGAATTTACCTTTTGCGGTGGTAAGCCAAGGAGCAAAAGCCTTTGTCTAGCGGTTACGAGATCGGATTCGGCGGTTTGGCGTTTGACGGCGGCCTGTTCGAATTCGCTACGGCTGACCGGATTGATCTCGGCGACCTTGACGGCACGGTCGAATCGCTTTTTCGCTTCTTCAACGTCGGCCTCCGAGGTGCGTAATTTTGTCGTGGCCTGCTCAAATTCCTCGCGGCTGACGGCGCCTATTTCAAGCAGCTTGCGGGTGCGGTCATATCTCTTACGATTTTCTTCCAACTCCGCCTGAACGGTCTTTAACCTCGCCAACATTTGGTCAACCTCTGTATTGCTCACGGGGCTGATCTTGACGAGTTTTGCCGTCCGTTCGTAATTTTGCCGTGCGGCCTGAGCGTCGGTTTGCAAGGCTAGATAGCGTGATTGAGACGCTGCGAGTTCGTCGCTGAAGATAACCGCAAGGGTTTGGCCTTTACCAACATACTGGCCTAGTTCGCCTCTTACGGATCGCAGTACACCGCCGAGAAGCGAGATCACCGGCGTTTCTTTGTAGGCGTTCGACTGAACGACGCCCGTCGAGGCCACATCCATAGCTTCACTCGACAACGTTTCGCCAACTGTTCCGATCTTCAGGCCGATCTTTTCAACCTGATCCGTTTGGATAGTGACCGTCTGTTCCACGGTCGTGTCTGTCGTTTGTCCTGTGGTATTGTCGCCAAATGTCACCGTTCGCGGAGTGGGAACCACCTGGCCACCTTCGCGACCGCCAAAAAGCCAGAAGAGCAAAGCCCCGGCGATAATAACTCCGACCACCGCCAATCCAATCAAAAACGGTTTTCGCTTCGGTGTTGGCGTGAGATTTTCACCGGTTTCTGTATCTTCTAGAATTTCTTGGTTATTTTCTTCGCTCATTTCCTTTTTAACTCCGGTGCATTGGTAGACCGCATGATCTCAATGTTTGCTATGTATGTTTCGAGTTCGGCATCGATCAATTCGTTCTCGACATCGAGAAAACGCCGTTGCTCGGCAATGTAGTCAAGTAAACTTCTCGAACCAAGTTCGTAGGTTTGCCAAATTACCTGCAAATTAGAATTTGCCTGATCGCGGACGCCGTTTTGAAAGATCGACAATGACCGAGCCGCACGGTTATATCGAGCGAAGGCCACTGCGGCTTCGCGCCGGATAGTAAGCTCGCCAAACTCAATCCGTCTCTGAGCCGCTTCTCGCTCAAATTTTGCCGCTTCGACCGCGCCTTGATTCCGGTTGAGTAGCGGAAGATCGATCTCGACGCCAAAGGTGAAAAAGTGAAAGACATCCTGTATTGGGCGAAGCAGGCCTTGATCGTCGATCCCGCTGAGCATAAAGCCCGTATTCATCCGCTGATAGCCGCTTTTAACACTCGCGTCGATCCTACCCTCGGACTTCGCCTTTTCGATTTGTGCGACAGCAAGTTGTTCCAGTGTCCTTGCACCTTGCAGATCGGGACGCTCACGCAGGGCGTAATCGGTTGATCCGGAAACTGAAGGCAGCGTGGCGATAAGGTTATTGAAATCGCCGCGAAGACGCAGAGGTTCTTCCGGTTTCATCCCGATCATATTACGAAGCTCGAACATTACCGTCTCGACCTTTCCTTCTGCGGTTTCTCGGATCGATTGCAGCCGATTTACCTCGACAAGAAAAATATTCTGTTCGAGCGGCGCAGTTTTTCCTTCGACAACTCTGGCCGCAACAAGCTCGTACCCCTGCTTTGCCGCCGCCAAAGTCTTTTCGGTAACGTCAAGTTTTTTGATCGCCGCCAACGCCTCGCCAAATTTGACGCGAACTTCGGCCGCGAGAAGACGTTCCTGATTCTCAAGTGCGAACTCTCGGATTTCTAACTCTCGTCGTGCGACGGCAATTCGGGCTGCTCGGCGCCCACCAATCTCAAGCGGGAGCATAACCTCGGCCATCTGATTGTTATCAGAGCCACCGATCTGCTTGGCTCCGCTGGCGGCCACCTTCGGATTCGCGCGCAAACCAGCTTGTTTGACCAATGCACGAGCGGCTTCGACTTCTTTCCGCATTGCCTGGATCTCTCCGTTATTTTCGAGTGCCAATGTGACTGCGGCATCCGCTGTCATTCCGCTTATCTGATCGAGATATTGGGAAGCACTTTCAGGCGTCCGCGCTGGAGCTTGCGCATACATGCTCGACGGCAGAAACATCACGAAGAACGTTATTGCCAAGTAGAGATTCCGTTTCTGCCAGTCTATGGACATCTGTTTACTGCACGATCAGTTAATCTGCTTTTTCCTCATGCTGCTACGAGTAGCTACTTCTTCCCTGAGGACCGACTAATTTGTGTTTTCATGATGTAACTTCCTTTTTGAGTTCGCGTTCTCGTAACCAGTAGAAGATCACCGGCGTTACGATCAACACATGCAAAAGACTTGAAACCATGCCGCCAAAAACCGGTGTCGCCAGTGGCCTCATGACTTCCGACCCCGCGCCGGTGCTCCACATGATGGGCAAGAGCCCGACAACAATGGTCATTACGGTCATGACTTTGGGACGAAGACGAAGTAGCGCTCCTTCGGTGACTGCTTCGAGTAACGATTCCCTATCAAGGCGTCCGACTTCCTCCGTTTTACGTTTAACGGCCTCTTCGAGATAAACGACCATTACAATTGTTGTCTGCACAGCCGCTCCAAATAGAGCAATAAAGCCAACCCATACCGCGACCGAAAAGTTGTACTGGAGCATCCAGAGCAGGTAAAAGCCGCCGGTCAAGGCAAATGGCACGGCAAGCAGTATATGGGCCGCTTCAAGGAACGAGTGATAAGTAATATAGAGCGTGGCAAAGATGATCAGCAGGACGATCGGGATCACGATCATCAATCGCTGGCGGGCCCGCTCCTGGTTTTCATATTGGCCGCTCCATGTTATGTAGTAACCCGCGGGCATCGCGACTTTGTTGGTAATCGCATCTTTGGCTTCCTCAACGAAACTTCCAATGTCACGGCCGCGAATGTTGAGCAGAACTGTGCCGCGAAGCAGGCCGTTCTCGCTTTGGATCATTGACGGGCCTTCCATCTTGCGAATATCGGCTAACTGGGAAAGCGGGATCGAAGCCTCGCCGGGAGCACTTATCGGTATCTGACCGATCGCGTCGGAAGACGACCGGTATTCCGGCGCATACCTTACACGAATCGGAAATCGCCGCCGCCCTTCGATCGTGACGGTCAGATTCGTTTCGCCGATCCCTTTTTCGATCACATCCTGAATGGTAGCGACGTCAATGCCATAACGGGCCGCCGCCGTGCGGTCAATATCAATATCAATGTAAGGAGCTCCGCCGATCCGCTCGGGATAAACGTCCGCCGCGCCGGGCACATCCTTTACCACCGTCGCAATTTGCCTCGCGGTTTCTTCCAAAGTATCGAGGTCGTTGCCGAAGATCTTGATGCCGACCTGCGAGCGGATACCGGTGGCAAGCATTTCGATCCGATTGATGATCGGCTGCGTCCAGATGTTTGTTACGCCCGGCATCCGCGTCGCTTCGTCCATTTCGGCAATCAGTTTCTCCCGCGTCATCCCATCACGCCACTCAGCTTCGGACTTCAGATGAACGATGGTTTCGTTCATGTTGACCGGCGAGGGATCGGTCGAAGTTTCGGCGCGTCCGGCTTTTCCGACCGCCCATTCAACCTCGGGAAAGGCTTTCAAAATCTCGTCTTGTTTGCTCAGGATCCTCGTCGCCTCGTCGAGTGAAATTGCGGGATCGGTCACCGGCATGTACATCAGGTCGCCTTCATTCAACGGAGGCATGAACTCGCTGCCGATCTGAGTCGCGACGATCATCGCACCCGAGAAAAACGCCAGAGCGAGCAAAACCGTGGCGAGCCTATTCCGAAGAGCAATGAGCAGCAGTGGCTTATACACCCGGCGCAAAATGCGCATGATCGGATTCCACTCCTCGGGCCGCAGTTTCCCGCCGAGCAGATAGCCGCACAGAACGGGGATGAGCGTGACAGCGATGACGGCCGCCGCGATCATCGCGAAGGTTTTCGTGAACGCCAGCGGATGAAAAAGCTTTCCTTCCTGTCCCGTTAATGCGAAGACGGGGATAAAGGCGATAACAATGATCGCTATCGACGCGACGATCGGGCGTCCGACCATCTTTGTCGCTTCCAGCACTATCTCCCAAACACGCTTTCTGTCGGAAAAGCTCACTCCCTCCTTCTCGATCGCCCGATAAGCATTTTCAGTCACGACAATTCCAGCATCTACAAGGTCAGAAACCGCGATCGCGATACCGGCAAGCGACATGATGTTCGACGTGATCCCAAAGATATACATCAAGAGGAACGCGGCAAGTGCGGCAAGCAAAAGAGGTATCGTAACTATCAGGGTCGAACGAAAATGAGCGAGGAAGATCAGATTTACAAGTGTCACGAGGATGAACTCCTCGGTCAAGGCCCATGTGAGCGTATCGGCTGTGCGGTTGATCAGATCCGTGCGGTCATAAAATGAGACCAGCCGAACGCCCGGAGGCAGGCCGGGTTTGATCTCCTCGATCTTTTTCTTGATGTTCTCGATCGCCTCCAGCGCGCTGATGCCGTAGCGCATAATGACGACGCCCCCGACCGCTTCTTTGCCGTTTTTATCAAGCGAGCCTGTTCGAAAGGCGTTGCCGAGTTTGACCTCGCCGAGATTTCGGACGTAGATCGGAGTTCCGTTCTGAGAGCCGACGACGATATTTTCGACATCCGCGACCGATTCAACCAGCCCGATACCGCGGACAATGGCCCATTCGCCGCCCTGTTCAACGACGTTTCCGCCGACATTGTTATTCGACCGTTCAACCGCCTCGACCACCGTGGATAACGGCATGTTGTAAGCCCGGAGCTTATTCGGGTCTATGTCCACCTGATACTGCTGGACAAAGCCGCCGACCGTCGCAACTTCCGCGATTCCGGGGGTCGAATTGAGCTGGTAGCGCACGAACCAGTCCTGCAGCGTGCGCAGATCGCGGAGGCTCATCTCGTCCGATTCGAGCGTATACCAGAATACCTGGCCAAGACCGGTCGCGTCCGGGCCGAGCGTTGGCACGACGCCCTGCGGCAGTTGTTTCGTGACGAGATTTAGGCGCTCCAGCACTCGTGTCCGGGCCCAATAAAGATCGACGTTATCCTCAAAGATAATGTTGACCATCGAAAAGCTGAAGGCGGAACTTGCCCTGACGGTCCGAACTCCCGGCAGCCCCTGAAGGCTAGTCACAAGCGGATAAGTAACCTGATCCTCGACCTCTCGGGGCGAACGCCCGGCCCAGTCGGTAAAAACTATAACCTGGTTATCCGAGAGGTCAGGGATGGCATCGATCGGAGTCTTGACAAGAGCGTAATATCCGGCGATCGCCAACGCAATGTAAATTGCAATTACGATTATCCGGTTGTTCAACGACCATTCAATAAGCCAGTTGATCATATTAACAACACCCTTGTTCTAATACTTTCGGCGGACATTTAACTCAGCCATAAGAACGGAAAACGCAAGCAATCGCCCTGCTCCGGCTTCACTCATTGCGCCGTTACGGGAATCGATGTTTTTCCTTTTCCCGCCGGACCTTCGTAAGTGATTTGCATCTCCCATCCGCCGGTCATCTCGATTTTGACTTTGCCGCGATAAACGCCGGGCGTGCCAGTGGTGGTCAAAGCCGCTGCGTTGTTCATCTCCCCCATCGAACCCATCGCGGGCATATAGAAATTGAGCGAAGCCGCTCCCACGTCAACCGCTTTACCCGAAGCATCCGTAAAAGCAAGCATTAGTTCCTGCTCTCCGTTTTTGACTTTGCCCGTATCGCTTGATACCGAAACCGTCAAATTGTTAATCGAACCGCTTTTGATGACTTTTCCCTGTACCGGATTTTCGGCGGTTGGCTGCGAGCCGGAACCACAGGCGGCAATAAATGCGATCACAGAAAAGAGGGATATTGAACCAATAAATAAAATTGTCTTTCTCATACTGGAGTCTCCTAGTAGGGGGTAAGATTTTAACAGTCCCGATGCCTATAATCTGTGCGCTGGGACACAAAGAAATAGCCCGAAAAAGGCGCAGTTCGCCGAAAAATAGGCGCACTAAACCGTCGGAACTAAATCAAGAGCGAGTTGTGTTGGATGTATCTAGGTTGAAATGTTCGCGAGATAATCTCGCGTGCATATTGTGGCGCCGCAGAAGATATAGCTATTTTCTTTGGAAACAACGCTGCGATTTGCTCGGCGATCGATTTGTAGATCGTCACGTTCGAAGGAGTGAAATTAAATGAGCCGCCGGGTGCGACTGGCGCCGAACTTGAACAGTTTGTCGCGCAGCAAAGGCGAGCGGCCTCGGCTGAGGGGGATCTGTCTTTGCTTTTGGCCTTATCGCAGCATTTCATCATCTTGCCGCTCGGTGAATGAAGAGGTGTCCCAGACACTACACCACCGGCGAGGGCGAAAAGTACGAAAAGAATGAGGACCCGAGTGAGCATTGAGCCCATTATAATCCAGTTTTTATAGATGAATCAGTGATTTACGTCACAAACTACAGATAACCAGATGCGAGTTACAATCAGTTTTATATTGAGCAAATTTGACCTTTAATTAAACCTGTCAATAGGAATTGTCAATGTAAAGGTAGTCAGACATTCAATACGCTTTGCCGTCAAATGCCCCCCGTGCTGGGTCGCGATCTTATGGGCAATTGAAAGGCCGAGTCCTACGCCTTTATCCTTTGTCGTGTAGAACGGGTCGAAGATCTTTGAGAAATTTGTTGGGTCAATTCCGGAACCTGTATCGGTGACCTCGACAATAAAACTATTGTCTTGCTGAAAAGTTTTAAACGAAAGGGTCTTGTCGGCGCCGTTCGACTCGGACATCGCCTGCAGAGCGTTGATCGCTAAATTTAGTACCACTTGTTTTATCTGTTCCGCATCGACGAGAATCAGCGGAAGATTCCTCTGGAGATCTCTAACAACTGCAACAGACTGTGACGCAGCCTGGTTCTCGATCAAACCTACGATCGAGTCCACGATCTCGTTAGGATCAGTTGGAGTTTTGGAGGGTTCGGTCGGTCGTGCAAATCGCAGAAACTCGCCCACTAGTCGATCTAGCCTATCTATTTCACCTTTTGCCAAACCCACAAACTCACGCCGGGGGCTGTCAACCGTCAGCTCGTCCTCTAATATCTCGATGGCTCCTTTTATAGACGCAAGCGGGTTTCGGACCTCGTGAACGATGCCGGCCGAAAGTTCTCCGAGCGACGCCAATTTCTCTGCCTGGAGCAGCTGCTGAAAGGTTGTTTGCAGCTCGTCGTAAGCTTTTCTCTTTTCCTCCGCACTTCGTTCAGCCCGTTCCCTGGATCTACGGAGACGGTCACCCAGCGCTCCCATTATTCCGCCAACGAGATTGAAGATCACGATCTCGGCATATTGGTTTATTGAATAATCAAAGTGCCCACTCTGCCAGTGTAAATAAACATGCGGTGAGTAGATGATCGTCGTAAAAAGAGATGCCGCGAGGCCGCCTCTGAGACCAAATATCAAAGCGGCAGCTATGATCGGTACGTAGTAAAGCCGCTGATATATCTCGTGCCAGACGATCTGATCGGTAGGCGTGAGAAAGTGAAGGACCGTAATGAGGATGATCACCACGGCAATGACGATCCATAGATACAGGCGGTTTCGAGAGGAGATGATATTGAAGGTCTGCGTATCCATCTAGTCGTCCGAAATGCTGGAACCCGACTCGTCTAAATCGTACTTCTGAATCCGATATATAAGTGCGCTTCGAGTAATCCCTAAATATTTTGATGTTTGTGACTGATTTCCGCCGTGCCTGAGAAGCGAGCTACGGATAATTTCCCGTTCTAAGGCTTCTAGATTTATCGGCTCGAAAGGCAGGTCAAACCACAAGTCACCCTTTGTCGACGATGGGCTTTTAACGGTTTCCGGAACGTCGTTAAGAGTTAAAGTATCGCCGTCGGAAAGCACCACCATTCTTTCTACAAGGTTCTCCAATTCGCGCACATTCCCCATCCACGGGTAATCGAAAAATACTTTGAACACGTCGCGAGCTATCTTTGGCGGCCTCATACCATGTTTCGAAGCGGATCGAATGACAAAATGTTCGGTCAGGACCGGCAGATCCTCACGGCGTTCACGCAGCGGTGGAATCGTGATCGGCACTACCGCAAGACGGTAGTAAAGATCCTCGCGGAAGGCGTTTTCTTTTATAAGTTCAGGCAGGTTTTCGTTGCTGGCGGCAATTATCCGAGCATCTACCTTACGCGGCATATTCTCGCCCAGTCGCGTCACTTCCTGCTCCTGCAAAACCCTCAAAAGCCGTGTTTGCGACTGGAGAGGCATGGCACTTATCTCATCAAGGAATAAGGTGCCGCCGTTAGCTTCCTCAAATTTACCTGTCGATTCGTGGGCCGCGCCAGTGAAAGCTCCTTTCTTATATCCGAATAGCTCTGCTTCAATGAGTGTTTCGGGAATGGCGGCGCAGTTGATAGCAACAAAGGGATTGTTTTTGCGCGTGCCGGAAAAGTGAATCCCTTTCGCGATCAATTCCTTTCCGGTTCCCGTCTCGCCTTCGATCAAAACTGTTACGCTTGTTTTGGACACCCTCTTAACGAGGTCAAAAACCTGAAGCATCTTCTCAGATGTTCCGATAACGTTCTCGATCCGAAAGTCTTCGTGAATCTGACGTCTCAGCCTTCTATTTTCCGCTAAGGCATGGCCGTATTTTAGGGCTTTCTCGACTGTAAGCAGAATTTCCTGACGGTTAAAGGGCTTGGTAATAAAATCAAACGCCCCACCGCGCATCGCTTCTACCGCTGTATCGACGTCTCCAAAAGCTGTAATAACAATGATCGGTATTTCGCTGTTGATCGCCGTAGCTTGGCTGACAAGCTGCGACCCCGTCATCTTCGGCATTCGCCAATCGGTGATCAAGCAATCAAATTCTTCGGCGGAGAACAATTGCAACGCTTCACGCCCATCACCCTCACTCACGACCGCATAACCAGCTTCGATCAGTTGGAATTCGAGAACACGACGAAGCGAATCGTCGTCGTCCACAAGCAGAATTTTCGTCGAATCATTTTTCATTCCTACAACTTTAGATTCCTCAATCGTAGTGCATTGACTATAACCGACACGGAACTAAAGGTCATTGCCGCGCTTGCGATCATTGGGCTGAGAAGCAGACCGAAAATCGGATACAGGACACCGGCTGCGATCGGGACGCCGACGAGGTTGTAAATGAATGCGAAGAACAAGTTCTGACGGATGTTCTTCATTGTCGCTTCGCTGAGTTTTTTCGCCCTCAGGATTCCGCGCAGGTCACCTTTTAGCAGCGTTATATCGGCGGATTCCATTGCTACGTCGGTTCCGGTACCCATCGCGATCCCGACTTGGGCTTGAGCGAGGGCCGGGGCATCATTCACGCCGTCGCCGGCCATTGCGACGATCTTGCCCTGGGCCTGCAGTTCTTTGATCTTTTCAGCCTTTTGTTCAGGCAAAACGTCAGCGAAAACCTTGTCGATGCCGAGCTTTTTGGCGACCGCCTCGGCTGTGATCGCGTTGTCGCCCGTCATCATGACGACTTCGATCTTTTGCCGATGCAATTCACTGATGGCATCCTTGGCAGACTCTTTGATCGTGTCTGCAACGCCCACGAGGCCAGCGGCTTTCCCGTCAACGGCGACAAGCATTACAGTTTGCCCTTCGGCTCGGAGCTCATCGGCTTTTCCATCCGCCGGGAAATCAATGTTGTTTTCCGTCATCAGCTTCGCATTACCCAGTAACACCTTACCTGTGATGGATTCAAAATCTTCCACCTTAGCAAGTTCGATAGTTTTCTCTTCGGCGCCTTTGATAATCGCTTCCGCGAGCGGATGCTCGCTCGATCTTTCAAGACTGGCTGCTAACCGCAGGATCTCGATTTCATCCGATCCATTTAACGAGATAACCTTCTGAAGCCGAGGTTTGCCCTCGGTCAAAGTGCCGGTCTTATCAACTACAATGGAATTTACCTTCTCCAAAATCTCCAAAGCCTCGGCTTTCTTAACCAACACGCCATGCCGAGCACCGTGTCCCGTGCCCACCATGATCGACATCGGCGTCGCCAGGCCTAAGGCACACGGACAGGCAATGATCAAAACCGAAACGGCAGCTACCATCGCATATGCGAAACTGCCGAAGATCAGCCAGACGGCGAACGCAACAATTGCAATAACAATTACCGCCGGGACAAAATATGCCGAAACGACGTCCACCAGACGCTGGATCGGTGCTCGTGAACGCTGAGCCTCGCCAACCATCCGAACGATTTGTGCGAGCAACGTATCGCTGCCGACCTTTTCCGCTTTCATTACAAAACCACGTCGGCCATTGATGGTTCCGCCGATAACTTTATCGCCGACCGTCTTTTCGACCGGGATCGATTCGCCCGTCACCATCGACTCGTCAACCGAAGTATCGCCCTCAAGAATCGAGCCATCAGTCGGGATCTTTTCGTTCGCCTTAACCCTCAAACTCGCGTTGATCTGCACATCCTTAAGTGCGATCTCAGCTTCAGTGCCGTCGTCAAAAACCACGATCGCAGTTTCAGGTGCGAGTCCGAGAAGTTCTTTGATCGCGCTCGACGTTTGGCTCCTTGCCCGCAATTCCAAAACCTGTCCTAGCAGTACAAGCGTTGTAATTACGGCCGCCGCCTCAAAGTATGCGGAGATCAACCCCGTGTGCTCATTTCTCATCGATACCGGGAACAGATCGGGGAGGAACAGAGCAAAAAGACTGAAAAGATATGCGGCCCCCGTGCCAATGGCGATGAGCGTGAACATATTCGGGCTGACGTTCTTAACGGAGGCCCAGGCTCGCTGAAAGAAAGGAAATCCGCCCCAGAGAATAACGGGTGTTGCTAAAACAAACTGGATCCAGAGTGCGATCTTGGGTGCGATGTATTCATGATAATTCGGCAGCATCTCACCCATTGCCAGTGCAAAAACGGGGAGCGTGAGTACGGCCGAGATCCAGAACCTCCGCTTCATGTCCACATATTCCGGATCGGGCCCGTCGTCGAGGGTCATTACCTTAGGCTCAAGGGCCATTCCGCATTTAGGACAGCTTCCCGGACCGATCTGCACGATTTCCGGGTGCATCGGACATGTATATTCAACGCCAAGGTTCGCCGCCTCAATTGTTTCTTCTTTTTTCTCTTGGAGAAAGCTCGCCGGATTTTGTTTGAATTTATTCAAACAGCCCGTCGAACAGAAATAATAGGTTTCGCCTTCAAAATCGTATTTTCCCGCTGAAGTTTCCGGGACGACCGTCATTCCGCACACCGGGTCAACAAACTCTCCGCCAGCCGTTGCCTTCATGTCGCCGTGCGTGACGGTTTCTTTTTGGTCGCGTCCGATCTCGACAAAACCACTCGCGTGAATGCCTTGTGTTTGGGCAATAAATTTCTGTAAGCAGTCCTTAGAGCAAAAATAGTAAGTCTTGCCCTCATGATTAAAAGTTCCTGCGGCCGTGGTCGGATCGACCGTCATTCCACATTTCGGATCAATGAATTCGTCTGTCCTTGCGATCTGTTTCTCAGTTCCTGTCATGGCCCCTCCTTTTGGGAAACTCGCTCAATTACCGCTGCAGCAGCTCGCCGGTTTACTGTCCGCGGGAGCTATGAATTTCTGCAGACAGCCATTCGAACAGAAATAATAGATTTCTCCGTCCTGGTTATAGCTGCCTACGGCGGTTGCGGGTTGAACTTGCATTCCGCAAATCGGATCGATGAATATTTCAGCCTTGGTTGTCTCGTTTTCGGTCATATGTTTTTAACTCCTGTCCTTAAAAGTAACGACAGGGGTCAGGTCAAGCGCTTTTTTTCCGTCTCGCTTACTGACTCGATCAAGTGGCAAACCGAATCACCCGTCGGCATTGAATTTCTCATTTTCGACCAGTCCTGAAGAGCTTTCTCCATTTTCCGTTGGAGTTTCTGCATCTCTCTTATTTTTCGTTGATTCTCGGCAATTCGTCGAACAATAATGTCCCGGACCATCGGACACGGCGTATTCCCTTCTTTCGCCTCTTTCAAAATATCCGCGATCTCGGCGAGCGAAAATCCCAGATTGCCCGCCGCCTTAATAAATCGCACTCGCACGGTGTCCGAAGGCTGATAAACCTTGTAGTTGTTTTGCGTATTTCGGGCCGGCTTTAGCAACCCGATGCGCGTATAGTGCCTGACCGTGTAAAGCGATACATCCGATTGCTTAGCCAGAATTGTTGCAGTCATCATTGACGTAATCGATTCCCTATCTATTTCCGAAAAAAATGGCGTCGGGCAAATAGGCACTACCCGATGCTTTTTGCTCATCGACCGTATAAACTTCTGGACTCTCCTCAAACATGTCCTTACAAAGTGTCGAGCAAAAATTACATCACGCTTTGGGAGTTGGAGACGCAGCAGGAGCCGGGGCACGGCGAGGAGCGCTTGAGTGCCAGTGAACGATCCGCCATTTGCCTTCTCGTTTTTCTAGGACTGCAGTACCGAGGCCGCCGCTTTCTATCTTTCTTGTTCCCATTTCGGCCCCCAGGGAGTACTTAAATGTCACCCACGCCGTTTTGCCATCGACCTTTACCTTCATATCCGCAAATGAGTATTTCGTGTCCTTAAATTCTTTTAGCTCGGGGGCGAGATGCGAATTGCGGTAATCATTCCAACCATAATTGGCGTGTCCGCTTTCGAAGACCGTGACATCTTCGCTGTTCGCCCAGATCTTATCGAGGGCCGCGAGATCACCCAGTTCGACCGCCACGGCTTCCCGCATCATCACGTCGGTCACGGCCTTTACTTCGTCGGTCTGCGCCGAGACGAGGCCGCCCGAATAGATGCCAAATACGCCGGCACCAAGTACCAACGCACAGATCATAAGCCTGCGAACATTTATTGTCTTCATAGTTTTCTCCTCTATTAAATAAAGATCTCAAACATCTTCGGAAATTACGTTAACCTTCTGCGGCCGGTACCGGAGAATTAGGCGGAAAATTCATGCCCGTATCATGGCGATCTTCTTCCCATTCACCTGAACCGGACACCCCTCGTTCGCGTTCCGCGATGACTCGCTCCGCACTTGGCCGTCCGAATTTATAAAAGATTGCCGGTGTAACAATTTGGTCGAGCAGAGTCGAGGTCAGGATGCCGCCTCTCTTTGCCCGGGGCGTCGGCGGCAAGGATGAAGGGTATTAACGAGAGCCCCGCGGTCAGAGCAGTCATCAAGACGGGGACGAGCCTTTCCAATGAACCGCGTACGATCATGTATTCGGTAAAATCCTCGCCCTCCTCTTTCATCAAGTGCAGATAATGCGAGATCATCATGATCCCGTTTCGCGATGTGATCCCAACCAGAGAGACGAATCCGACCATGGTCGCGATGGAAAACACGCCTCCCGAAAGGTGCAAAGCCCAGACGGCTCCGATCAACGCTAGGGGGATGTTTATCATCACCTGAAGGGCTACTCGCCAGTCGCCAAAGGCTTTTATCAGGAGAAAAAAAATCGCGACAAGTGAGAAGATCGAAAGCAGGGATAAAGTTCTGTTAGCCTCCTGCGATGCCTGAAACTGCCCTCCATATTCGAGGAAGTAGCCGGTCGGCAGCTGTACCTGTGTTGCGACACGGGTTTGAATGTCACTCACGACGGAGCCAAGATCACGTCCGGCGACGTTTGCTCCAATTACAATTCGGCGTTTTGTGTCCTCACGTAAGATCTGGTTCGGTCCCGGAAAATTCTCAACGACAGCCACCGCCGAAATAGGAATTTGGGTTCCCTGCGGTGTATCGATCGTGACATTTTGGAGCGCATCCAGACTGTTGCGAGACGTTTCATCAAAACGAACCACCACGTCATAACGCCGGGCTCCATCAATGGCTTGCGAGACGGTTCGCCCGTTCAATGCCGTTTCCAATGTCTGCGTAACCTCGCCCGGCTGAAGCCCATTAAATCGCACCTGCGGGATCAGCACCTGTCGTTCGACTGAAACGTCCGTTGCTCCTTCGACGGTTTGGATCGTATTGCGAATCTCCTCAGCCTTTGAACGCAGTGTAGCCAAATCGTCGCCGAACAACTTGACCGCGATCTGTGCCCTAACACCGGACTGCAAATGATCCAACCGATGAGAGATCGGCTGTCCTACGTTAGAGGTAACTCCGGGAACGACCGCGAGTTTATCTCGGATCGCCGAAAGGATCTCCTCACGCGAACGGTCCGATTTCTTTAGATCAACATCGATCTCGGTGTAGTGAACACCCTCGGCATGTTCGTCGAGCTCGGCCCTTCCCGTCCTACGGCCGGTCGAGATAACTTCGGGCACCTCTAAAAGTAGTTTCTCGGAAATTTGGCCGATGCGATTGGATTCAGCCAGAGAAGTACCGGGCTGGGCCTGAACATTTACGGTAAGCGTTCCTTCGTTAAACTCCGGCAAGAATGATGTGCCAACAAACGGGAGCGTCGCCATCGTCAGGATGAACACTAGCGCCACCCCGACGATGACTTTGTAAGGATGACGGAGCGTCCAATGTAGAAGTCGCGTGTCGTATTTTTTTAACCAGCGAACTATGAAGCTGTCCTGGTGTTCCTCAGCCGACGAAGATCGAAACCACCGCCACAATCTCGAGAAAATAGAGGCACCATTCTCATCTTCGCGATCGATCTCAACCGGACCATCGACCGTCTTTGTCTCGTTTCGCCTAAATGTTTGCGGCAACAGATACGACGCCAAGACGGGCGTTAAGGTTAAACTTACGAACAGAGATGCCACGAGTGCAGTAATGTACGCGAGGCCCAAGGGAGCGAGCAATCTGCCTTCGACACCCGATAAGGCGAACAGCGGAATAAACACGAGGGCGACGATCACCGTGGCATAAATGATGGATGAGCGCACCTCGAGCGAGGCGTGATAGATCACTTCAATAGAAGGACGCGGATTTTCAAGGTTCCGGTTTTCGCCGAGTCGACGGAAGATATTCTCAATGTCGACGATCGCATCGTCAACCAACTCGCCGATCGCGACCGCCAAGCCGCCGAGGGTCATTGTATTAACACTGATCCCGAACGCGTAGAGAATAAGAAAGGTAACGATGAAAGAAAGCGGGATTGCCGTGAGGGTTATAAACGTGGTGCGAAAATTCAGCAAAAACAGAAACAATACGATCGCGACAAGGATCGCACCGTCACGCAGTCCTTCGGTAACATTGCCGATTGAAGCGTTGATAAAGTTGGCCTGCCGGAAGAGATTAGGGTTAATCTCAACGTCGGGGGGCAGTGTCTTTTGCAGTTCCTTTACCGCTTCGTCAACCTGTTCTGTCAGATCTTGAGTGCTTGCCCCGGGCTGTTTTTGAACAGAAACAATGACGGCGGGCTTTCCGTTCGTTCCGGCCTCGCCCCGCTTAATTTTCGCGCCAAACTGCACTTCGGCTACATCACCTAAACGAATAGGCGTGTTGTTACGATACGCAACAACCGTTTGCTTCAGTTCGTCGATCGAATAAAACCTGCCAAGGTTCCGAACAAGGTACTCCTGCGATTGGGCATCTACAAAGCCACCGGTGGAGTTGATATTTGATTTTTCCAGCGCGACCGAAACATCCTCAATGGTGATGCCAAACTGCCTCAGCTTTGCAGGTGAAACAAGAGCCTGATACTGTTTTACGCCTCCCCCGATGGGAATAACCTGAGAAACCCCGGTGATAGTCAATAGCCGAGGACGGATGGTCCAGTCTGCCAAGGTTCGCAGTTCTAAAGGGTCGGTCGTTCCGTCCTTGCTCGACACCGCGATCAGCATGATCTCGCCCATTATTGACGAGATGGGAGCGAGAAATGGTGACACTCCTTCCGGCAACTGCTCGCGAGCTT
>LNFM01000778.1_pt1 | contig 77376 bp, 81 predicted proteins | sample 596031 | NCBI WGS metagenome assembly LNFM01 (sample SAMN04254537, study PRJNA301005) | activated carbon metagenome | isolation source: dual media filters at the Ann Arbor, Michigan drinking water treatment plant | place: USA: Ann Arbor
CTCAAGGGAGAGGGCAAGGCAGACAAGGCCATCGCCCAGCATCTCGCCGAGCAGCTTGTCGCGCTGCGCCGCAAGCACGTCACCGACGCGCTCGCCGCAAGCCCGCAGCAGCTAAAATCGGTGGCGACGACATTCCTCGACAATCTCGAGCGCCTCTCGCGACACAGCGTCGATGCCTGCTACGGCTTCATCTCGCAGGGCGAGACCGACCCGCTGATCGTCGAGCTGACGCGGTCATCCGAGCACATGCCTGCACTTCAGAAACAGGCCGCCGCCATCTTCTCGGCCATTGCCGAGGGCCGCCGTACTCCGGCACAGCATCGCCAGCCGACGCGCGAGGACTACGACCAGCTCGCGATGCAGCTCGCCAAACGCGGCTGGAGCCCGATGGACCTTCAGCTCTTCTCGGATGCCCGCTCGCTTGCGCGGGCCCCGCCGGAGCGGGTCTGCCGCATGGTGCAGGATTGGTTCGCGGCCCAGCTCGCCGTCGGCGATGAGGGCGTGCAGGTGCGTCTGCTGATCGAGGCGCTGAAGCCCGTCGTCGCGGGCTGACCCCGCGGGTGATATGGGGCCGGGGGGCCCGGGAATGCGCGCGAATGCCGCGACCGCTTGCCGGGTGGTTCAACCGTATCTAAGTGAGCGCCATGCAGACGACCGCCCAAAGTCTCGCAAATCCAACCCGGTTCATGTCGCTGAGCGCGACCCTGCTGCCCTGGGTCGGCGGACTTGCCGCTAGCCTCATTGCGGTGGGGCTCTACCTCGCATTCTTCTCGGCGCCGCCCGACTACCAGCAGGGCCAAACCGTCAAGATCATGTTCATTCACGTGCCCTCGGCGTGGCTCGCCATGGGCATTTATCTTCTGGTCGCGATCTCGAGCTTCGGCCTCCTCGTGTTCCGCCATCCGCTCGCGGACGTCTCGGCGAAGGCAGCGGTGCCGCTCGGCGCAGCGTTCACATTCCTGGCGCTCGTCACGGGCGCGCTCTGGGGCCGGCCCATGTGGGGCGCGTACTGGGTGTGGGATGCGCGACTGACCTCGGTCCTGATCCTCTTCTTTCTCTATCTCGGGCTCATGGCGCTGCGCTCCTCGCTCGATGACGAGACGCTGGCCGGCAAGTTGACCGCGATCCTCGCCCTCGTCGGTGTCGTGCTGCTGCCGATCATCAAGTTCTCGGTGGACTGGTGGAATACGCTGCATCAGCCGGCGAGCGTCCTGCGCATCGGCGGGCCGAGCATTCACTCATCGATCCTGGTGCCGCTGCTCGTCATGGCCGTCGGCTTCATGCTCGCGTTCATCGCCATGCATCTGACGGCCATGCGCAACGAGATCCTCCGCCGACGCGTCAAGGCACTGACGCTCGCCCATGTCAGCCACGCAGGCAGTAGAGTGCCTGCGACCGCGAAAGGCTGAGCATCATGGATCTTGGACCGCACGCCGCTTTCATCATCGCGTCCTATGCCGTCGTCGCAATCGTGATGGCCGGATTGATAACGTGGCTGATCCTCGACGGTCGACGCCATCAGCGCGCCCTCGACGCGCTCGAAGCGCGCGGCGTGCGCCGGCGCTCGCAGGCGGAGGACAGTGCGCGATGACGGATCAAGTCACCGAGGCACCGCCGGCTTCAGGTCGCAAGCGCCCCCTGCTCATCCTGGCGCCGCTTCTCCTGTTCGGCGCTATGGCCGTTTTGTTCGCGTTCGCGTTGACCAAGGGCGACCCGTCGAAACTTCCCTCGGCTCTGATCGGTAGGCCGGCGCCGCCGCTCGCGCTCACCGCGATCGACGGACTGCAGGAAGGGCAACGCACTGTGCCGCTGCTCACCTCCGAGCTTCTCCAGAAGGGCGAGGTGACGGTCGTCAATTTCTGGGCCTCGTGGTGCGGGCCATGCATAGAGGAGCATCCACTGCTCATCGAGCTTGCGCAGAAGACGAAGGTGCCCGTGGTCGGCGTCAACTACAAGGATGCTGCCGCAAATGCGCGCCGCTTCCTCAGCCGCTACGGCAATCCATTCGCCGCCATTGGCGCCGACACGACCGGGCGCACAGCGATCGAGTGGGGTGTCTACGGGATGCCGGAAACCTTCGTCATCGATGGGCAGGGGCGCGTGGCCTACAAGCACGTCGGCCCGATCTCGCGAAGCACGCTCGACCGCAACATTTTGCCGACGATCGCGCGGCTGCGCGCTGAAAAGTCGAAGTCTTGAGCCTGCTTCTTCTCCCCGTCTTTAACGGGGAGAAGGTTGGGATGAGGGGCGGCCGCACGCGCTGACGTTTGCGTATGCCGCTGCCCCTAACCCTTGCCCTCTCCCCGTAAGCACGGGGAGAGGGGAACAGTTTCACTTACAGTTCGTCGTGACCGCCTGAAGCGCCTGCGAAATGCCGGCGAGCGAGTAGGTGTCGGTGGTCGTCGTGCCCCGCTCGGACGTGCCGACCACGGTCATCGTCGAGCCCTTGCGCATGATATCGAGCAGCTTCAGCTCGTCGCCCGCGTCGGCGATATAAGCACGATCATTATGCGCGAAGAGCTTGAAGCTCGTGTTGCCGACCGACAGCGTCACCTCGCTGCCGCCTTTCAGCGGATAACCGACGCGCACGCTTACCTCGGCTTTCACGCCGTCCTTCGGCCAGCTCGACACGTAGATGAAGGCGGGGCTGCGCTTGGCGCCAGCCGGCTCCTGCTTGGTGGGCTGCGCCGTCGCGAAGCACAAGAGGCTCGTGCCTTCACCGTGCGTGAAAGCCGTCCAGCTCGAAAACGTGCCGATGGATTTGACGTTCTGCGCGAGTGCGATGCTGCCTGCGAGCGCCACGGCCGCCACCGTAGCGGCGGTTCGCAATACCGCGGCGCGCGTCCATCCCCGATGAGACATGTGCCTGCAAATCTCCATTCTCGTACGGCGTCCCTCGACGCACTACGTCCGCGGTGCGGCTATTGTTCCTCGCGGCGGATCATGCGCCCACCCTGCACGTGCGGCTCAGGGCCGACGATCGGCCCGCCCTCTCCGACCGGCCGCGCCGCGAATCGGCCGAGCGAACGTACGCGATCATACATGACGATGGCCCCCGCCATGGCCACGTTGATACAGAACGTCGTCGGTATTTTGACGGTGTAGTCGCAACGTGCAAGCATCTCGGGCGAGAGCGAGCCCCGCTCCGGCCCCACCACATAAGCCGCGCGCAGCGGATGGCGGAAGCTCGGTAGCTCGATCGCCTCGTCGATCAGCTCGACGCCGACCAACCTGCAGCCCTGCGGCAACACCATGTCCTCGATGCGCGCCCAGTTGTAGTGGGGCAGATGCTGGACGCCCTTGGAGGTATCGGCAGCGGCCTCGCGCGCCTGATACGTTGCCCCGACGGTGAACGTGAAGCTCGCGCCGAACCCGTGCGCCGAGCGCATGAGGTTGCCGATGTTGAGGCTTTTGGATATGCGCTCGGCACCAATGCCGAAGTAGCCGCGGTTGACGGGCTGGGCCGGGACCGTGCTCATAGGGTGGGCGCTCCCGCTCGGTGGGCACTCTATTGTGATGATCGAGAAATTCGCCACGTCTCGCGGCTCGGTACTGAGCGAATTTCTCGATCTGAATCACACTAGGAACAACATGGCTCTAGTGTCCCTTTTGATTCCGAAGTTCGCTCGACGCGTCAATATTGAGGTATGGCGACTTCGGAATCGGGACACTAGATTCGAAGAGGAGGTGTCACATGAAGGCCGCCCTGTGCAAGTCGCTGGACGGACCCGCGGCTATCGTGATCGAGGAGATCGCCGATCCCCAGCCCGGCCCCGACGAGGTCGTGGTACGGGTCCGTGCGGCAGCCCTGAACTTCCTCGATACGCTGATCACGCGCGGGAAATACCAGTTCAAACCGGACCTTCCGTTCTCACCGGCGGCCGAGATCGCGGGCGTGGTCGAGGCCGTGGGCACGGGTGTCGGCGACCTGAAGCCGGGCCAGCGCGTGTGCGGCTACATCGCCTGGGGTGGCGCGCGCGAGAAGGTGGCTGTGCCCGCCAAGCTCATGATCCCGATACCTGATGGCGTCAGCGATGCGACCGCCGCCGGCATCAGCGTCACCTACGGTACGGCCATGCATGGCCTCAAGGATCGAGGCAGCCTCAGGGCTGACGAGAGCGTGGCCGTGCTCGGTGCCTCGGGTGGCGCGGGCCTCGCCGCCGTCGAGATCGCCAAGCTCATGGGCGCGCGCGTGATCGCGGTCGCCTCGAGTGCGGAGAAGCTCGCCGTATGCCGCGATCATGGTGCCGATGAGCTGCTGAACTACGCGACGACGGACCTCAAGAACGGCCTGCGCGAACTCACCAGCGGCAAGGGCGTCGATGTCGTCTATGACTGCGTCGGTGGCGATTATTCCGAGTTGGCACTGCGCTCCATTGCCTGGGGCGGCCGCCTGCTCGTGATCGGCTTTGCGGCAGGCAGCATCCCGAAGATCCCGCTCAATCTCTTCCTGCTCAAGAACGCCGCTGCCGTCGGCGTCTTCTGGGGCGAGATGATCATGCGTGAGCCCGAACAGCACCGCGCGAACATGATCGAGGTTCTCGATTGGTGCGCCAAGGGCCGGCTCAAGCCGCACGTTCATGCCTCCTACCCGCTCGCGCGTATCGGCGAAGCCATCACGGCGCTCGACAAGCGGCAGGTCACGGGCAAGCTGATCGTCGAGATCTGAACTCTGTGGCTGTACAGATGGCTCTCTACGATACGATCGGAAGAAACTATGCTGAGGCGCGGCTGCCGGACCAGCGGATCGCATCCGCTATCCATGCTGCGCTCGGAGACGCAACAAGCGTAGCCAACATTGGTGCCGGTACCGGTTCATACGAGCCGCTGGATCGCGCTGTCATCGCGATCGAGCCGTCCGAAGTGATGATAACGCAACGTCCGGCTGGAGCCCCGCCGTGCATACAGGGGTCGGCCGAGGCGCTGCCGCTGGAGACGGCCTCGGTCGATGCGGCCATGGCGATTCTCACCATCCACCACTGGTCCGACTTGGAGCTCGGCCTCAGCGAGATGGCGCGCGTCGTGAGCAAACGCGCCGTCCTGTTCACATGGGTGCCGGATGCAGCACCATTCTGGCTGACGGAAGACTACTTCCCGGAAATCGCAGCCAACGACCGCAAGATCTTCCCCAGCGCGGACACGCTCACTCGGATACTGGCACGCGGGATCGGGCCTGCGCGCATCCTGCCCGTTCTCATCCCTCATGATTGCACCGACGGGCTGCTCTGCGCCTATTGGCGCAGACCGGAAGCCTATCTGAGCGCCAAAGTACGCAACGCCATGTCTGCCTTCGCGCGGATCGATGCTGAGGCCGGCTTGGCAAAGTTGCAGGCCGACCTTTCGAGCGGCCGCTGGGCACAACGGAACAAACATCTTCTGGAACTCGACAGTGTGGATTGGGGCTATCGCCTCGTTTGCTGCGAAATCGAAGGCAACACCAGGTAAGCCTTCGCATCACCTGCCGGCGCCCTGCCGGTTCCTCCCCGCTCCACGCCGGGCCTAGCCCCGGCTTCAAGCCAAACCAATCGGCTGCCACCTCATGACTGCGGAAATGCTGCTCATCATTGCCGGCGCCTTCGCGGGCGGGCTCGTCAACGGGCTGACCGGCTTCGGTACAGGCATGACGGCGCTCGTGCTCTGGCTGCACGCGCTGCCCGTCACCGTCGCAGCGACGCTCGTCCTCGTCTGCTCCGTCGTCGCGCAGCTTCAGTCGCTGCCCTCGATCTGGCACGCGCTCGACTGGCGCCGCCTCACGCCATTTCTGATCGGCGGCCTCATCGGCATTCCGCTCGGGACATGGCTGCTCGTGGTCGTGTCGGTACAGACGGTGAAGCTCGGCGTCGGGCTCGTGGTCACGACCTATTGCGCGATCATGCTGCTCGGTAGCTTTCGCCCGACCATCCATTGGGGCGGTCGCATCGCGGACGGTATCGTCGGACTCGCAGGCGGCGTTCTCGGTGGACTTGCGGGCCTCTCGGGCGCGCTTCCAACCATCTGGGCGAGCCTCCGCGGTTGGGACAAGGATGCGCGCCGCGCCGTCTTCCAGGGTTTCAATCTGACGATCTTGAGCGTGTCGCTGATGGCGCACGCGGCAGCCGGCCTCGTGACGGCAGAACTCGGCCACGCGGCACTGCTCGCGCTGCCCGGAACGCTCGTCGGCGCTTTCATCGGGCAGCGCATTTACCGCCTACTCGATGATCACCGCTATGACCGGCTCGTCCTCGCGATCCTGCTCGTCGCGGGCCTCACCCTGCTCTGGTCGAGCTTCTAGCGTCGCTCAGCGGCGAGGCGGCACCTGTCGATGGCTCTTCAGTGCGATCCCCGCGCGGATCCAGTTCGAAGACGGCGGGTGTCGTCTTCGGCACGATGACGAACGGCTCTGATCGCTCTGTCGGCGGTTTCGGCCGCATCTGCGCACGCAACAGCATGACGAGTGCAATGCTGGCATGGGCCACCGCGGTGTGAAGGTACAATCCGCCATGCCCGAAGGCTTGCATCATAGCCGAAGCCAACATCGGCCCGAGGATGGCACCTGCCGAGAAGACAAGCAGCAGGCCGCTCGACACCTCGACCGCGCGCTTCCTGTGCACGAGGTCATTCGCGTGCGCGACGCAGAGCGTGTAGACGGTGAACGCCATGCTGCCATAGAGAACGGCAAGGCCGAACAAAGCTGCCACACCGGCGCTCGACATTGCATAGAGGGATGTGCCGGCCAAGGCCGCGACCACACACACGACAATCGCCACGGCCCGTCGTCCCACCTTGTCCGACAGCCGGCCGATCGGCCACTGGCTGACGGCACCCCCGAGCACGGCCAGCGACATGAAGAATGACGTATTGCGTACCGATAGCCCCGCGCCTTGCGCGAACAGCGGCGAGAACGTCCAGAAAGCGGAGTTCACGAGCCCCGCGGCGAAGCAGCCGAACACAGAAGCGGGCGATACCGTAATCAACCATCCGAGCCGCATCTTGGCTCTTGGAGGCGGCTGCGGCGCACTCTGCCGCGTCAGCGCGATAGGAACGGCCGCGAGCGAGTACAGGATGGCGACGAGCGAGAAGAGCTCGAAGCTCGCCGGCTGCCCGGCGGACACGAGCAGCATGCCGACCGTGACGACCGTCAGGTTGGTCATCGCATAAGCGCCGAGGACGCGGCCGCGGTTCTCGGGCTGCGATGCACCGGTCAGCCAGCTTTCGATGATCATGAACAGGCCGGCGAACACGAGGCCGTTGATCGCCCTCAGCCCCCACCACATCCACGGCGCCGTCCACATGGCGTGCATGAGCGGCGTCATCGTCGCCAGTGCCGTCGAGGCGGCAAAGGCACGTATGTGGCCGACCGTGGCAATGACACGCGGCCAGAGCAGGCAGCCGATCATGAGGCCAGCAAAGTGAAACGAGCCCATGAGGCCGATATCGAAAGACGAGAAGTGCTCGATATCGGCACGGATCGGCACGAGTACGCCGAACAGCCCATTGCCCATCATCAGGATCGAGGCACTGAGCAACAACGCCGTAACCGGCCGGAGAATTCCGGTCATCACCTATCCCAGTTCTATTGAAGCACTGTGCGCTCAGGCGCCGGTCGACAGTTTGTCGAGGAGGCGCATGGCATCACGCAGGATGATGTTGTGATCGAACGCCAGATCCACCTTGCGCCAGTCGTCGATCCACTCCACCGCCGCAGCATCGTCCCCAGCCGTCGCCTTCGGCGCACGCACACGCGTCAGATAGGCAACGGCCGCCGAATGAAAGCGCGGGTCGCGTTTGGGATCGGAGTAGACGCCGACGAGGTGGAGCTTGCCGGCCTTGACGCCCGTCTCCTCCATGAGCTCGCGGCGGCAGGCATCATCCACTGTCTCGCCGATATCGACGAAGCCGCCGGGCAGCGCGTAGTGGCCGACGTAAGGCGGATGTCCGCGCTTAATCAGCAGCACGCGCCCTTTGGCATCGACCGCAATGCAGTCCGTGCAAAGGCGCGGTGTAACAGGCTTCGGCATAGTGATCTTCTCCCTCTCCCCATTCCTTCAATGGGGAGAGGGTCGGCGTGAGGGGCGGCGGCAAACGCAAACGTTGCTCAAGTTCCCGCCCCTCACCCTAACCCTCTCCCCGCTTGCGGGGAGAGGGGACTCTCCCGCGCTGGCGTGTGTGCGAATTCTCAGTGACTTTGCGGCTTGGACTTCTCGAAGGCGGCCTTCTGCTCGGAAGAGGCCTCCTTCTGATGCTTGGCCTGCCATTCCTTGTACGGCATCCCGTAGACGATCTCGCGCGCCTCGTCCTTGCTGATGTCCTGCCCCTTTGCGCTGGCTGCCTCCTGATACCAGTTCGAGAGGCAGTTGCGGCAGAAGCCGGCGAGGTTCATCAGGTCGATGTTCTGAACGTCACTGCGCGTGCGCAGGTGCTCGACGAGCCGGCGGAAGGCCGCCGCTTCGAGCTCGGTCGTAGTCGCCTTGTCGAATTTCGCCATGGCTTACTTCTCCTGTGCTCAATGCCGCATCACAGGCGGTCGAGATTGATATACGGCCGCCCTTTCAACGCATGAACCAGCGCAATGATCCGTTCGGCCCACTGCCGCTGACCCTGGGCATCGCGGATCAGATCCTGACGGATCTCGATGAGCGCGTTCGGAAGCCCGCGCGCGGTTGCATGCTGCCATAGACAGTCGCCTTCGAGGCTCCCCTTGTAAGGCTCGTTATCGCCGACGATAAGACCACCATCGGCGTGGAAATAGTCGAGCATGGGGCCTGAAAGCCGCGCATCGCGATCCCAGAGAATGCCGACATGCCACGGCCGCGGCGCGCCCTTCCAGCTCTCGGTGAAACTGTGGATCGAGATGATTGATGGAGGCACGCCTGCGCCAACGCAGCGCTCGATCACGTTCTCAATGTTGTCGTGATAGGGCCGATAGTAGCGCGCCGCGCGCTTCTCCCGCTCGGCCGCATCGAGATGTCGGTTGCCGGGGATCACGGCACCATCCGAGAGCCGCATGATCAGCGTCGGATCATCGGCTCCGCGATTGGGATCGATGAGGAGGCGCGAGAAGCGCGTCAGTACGGCCGGCACGTCGAGCGCCGCGGCGATCGCGCGCGTGACGGCGGCCGCGCCGATGTCATAGGCGATGTGGCGGCGAAGCTGCGACTCCGGCAGGCCGAGCGTGCCGTACTCCGGCGGGAAAGCATTGCCGGCGTGGTCGCATAAGAGGATGAGCCCGGCATCGGCGCGTCCAGGTACGACGATAAAGCTCTCGGCCTCGACGGCCGCGATTCTCGAGCCCGCTTGGGGTGTTTCTCCGGTGGCATCGCGCATGGCGCGGCACTCTACATCCAAGCCGCGGGCATGGCGACCCGGCGCGACGTTCCGTGCACTCAGAGAAGCCATCCGCCGTCATCATGGCTTCACAAGGTCGCATCATCCGGCTGCGAGCCGGCAGGTTCAATGTCCGGACGCGCGCAGTCGCATCGGCGAGCAGTATAACTCGCTGAGCCCTGCGAGCCCGAGCTTGCCACTGACGAACAGCATGAGATGCCGAGTGATCATAGCCGCGAGCGTCAGGCGGTGTCCGGCATCGCGATGATCCGGCTCGAGGGCAATGAGATTGCAGTGATAGACCAACTCGCGGCAGGTCTCGCGACAGGCGTCGAATGACGGCTCACCCCGCGCGCCCTGGCGATGCAGCGCCAACAGACGGAACCCCCCGTTGCTCGCTTCCGTCGGCGCCTCGCCCCGCGCGCGCACCCAGGCTTCGAGCACACGCTCGCCGATGGCGAGCAACTCGGCCGCAGCGCACGCCGGCTCGCTACCGCCATCCATGGCAATAGAGTCGATGCGCTCTTCGATGCCGGCAAATGCCGGATAGGCCACCTCACCGCTCATGCCGCCCTCCGCGCGATCAAACGAACAACCGGCGCCCGGCCCTGATGCCGGGAGCCCTCGTCGAGCGTCACTTCCTCCTCACGAAGCAGCTCGACGTCCGCACCAGCCAGATCATCGCGCAGCATGTCGGCGGTGTACAGCATTTCAGAAGGCGGACCGCCACGACTGCCGGCCTTGCGGTTCTCGACATGCTTCGGCGTGAAGGCTTCGAGCAGCAGAATGCCGCCCGGCTTGAGCGCCGAAAGCATGCGTCGGTGCATAATCGAGCGCACAAGCGGCTCGAAATGCACAAAAATAGACGCAACTCCGTCGAATATGGCTACTGGCCAACCCCAGAAATCGAGATTGGCATTTTGAATATCGAGGTGCGCACCACGTTCGGCTGCGAGTGAGCGCGCCTTGGCGACTCCGACGCTAGATGCCTCGACGGTTGTTACGTCAAAGCCCTGGCCCGCCAGCCAAATTCCATTGCGACCCTCGCCATCACCCGGCACGAGAATACGGCCGCGAGGTGCAAAGCGATGCGCCTCGATGGCCAGAAATGTATTCGGCGCCGTCCCGAAGATGTAGCCCGGCTCGGCGTAGTGACCATCCCACTTCGGACCCGTCACGATATCGCGCGAACCCGTATCGCCGCTCGTCATGTCAGGCGCTTTCTATTGTGGGTCGCCGAGCTTGCTCTCGACGAGTTCTCGGGTCTGCTTCGACGGCACCACGGGCACGATCTCGAAGGAGGCGAGATCACCCCAGTGCAGGATCCATTCCTGCAGCAGCCGCGGGTCGTCGCATTCCATGATCTGGAAACAGCGATCGAAATTCGGCTCGATCCAGCTGTCGATGTACTTGAGGCCATCGGGGAGTCCGCGACCCCTGTCACGCAAGTGACGATAGATTGGCTTGGGATCGCAATCTTTGAAGCGCTCGATGATCATGAACAGCATTGTTCTCTCACTCGCCGAGTTCACTGCGTACCACCGTCATCGGCTTCGACAGTGCCTTGTGCACGGGACAGGCCGTCGCGACGCGCAGCAGCCGCTCGCGAATGTCCGGTCCGAGATTGGTGACGCCAAAGTCGATGTCGTAGTGCAGCACAGGCGCATCGGTGCGCGAAGGATCATACTTCGCCCGCACTATGAGACCCGGTAGCGCCCAGCCGTGGCGATCTGCATACATGCGGATCGTCATCGCCGTGCAGGTCGCAAGCGAAGCTTCGAGCAGCGCGAAGGGCTTGAAGCCAGCCTCGCGTCCACCATCAGCCACGATCGCATCGGAAAGCCCTGTGTGCTTGCCGTCACTGAACTCGACGGCATAGGGCTCTGGCCGACTGTGCGTCACGATCATGTTCAAAGGCTCCGCTGCAGAAAGGCCAGCCTGACGCCAATCAACACGAACAGCCCGCCGAGTGCGCGCTCGATCCACGTGCGCATGACGCTACCCGCGCCGAGCGCTGCAGAAGCGCGCGCCGTGAACCACGCGATCGAGAGGCACACTACAGTACCGGTCGTGCAAAAGATAAGCCCGAGAACGATGAAGGCCAACGGCTTCGATGGCGCCGTCGCCGATATGAACTGCGGCAAGAAGGCGAGGAAGAACAGCGCCACCTTGGGATTGAGCGCGTTGGTGAGAAAACCCTGTAGGAAGATGCCGCGTAGTGAGATCGCGGCCTTTCCGTTGGCGCCATTGGCTGCACTCGCACCCGCGTGGCGCAGCAGCGAGATACCGACCCACACGAGATAGGCCGCACCGACGAGCTTCAGGATGAAGAAGGCTTCAGCCGAAGTCGCGAGGATCGCGGAAAGGCCGAGCGCAGCCGCCGCAATATGCACCGAGCAGCCCGCCGTGATGCCGAGTGCCGCAACGGCCCCAGCCCGCGCGCCGAGCTGCGCACTACGCCCCATGATGTACGCCATGTCCGGACCGGGTGTGATGTTGAGCAGCAGACCCGCGACAACGAACAGCCAGAGATCGGTCAATCCGAGCATTGCATGGGTTCCTGCGGCCGGCCGTCCGTCGGATCAGGCCTTGCTTTTGGCGCGTGGCTTGGGTTTTTGCGCCGGCTTGGGCTTCGGCTTTGCCTGCGGCGCACCGGCCATCATGGCATCGAGACGCTTCTGCATTTTCTTCGGCGAAACATCCTCCATGCGCGTCTGGATCATCCAGACATAACCGAAGGGATCTTCCACCTGTCCGGTGCGGTCGCCGTAGAACTCGTCCTGCACAGGCCGCTTGATCGTGGCGCCGGCCGCGAGCGCGCGCTCGACCACCGCATCCACATCAGCGACGTACAGGCACATGGTCACGGTCGTGCCCCCGAGACTGCGCGGGCCGACGACGCCCATCTCGGGAAACTCGGCTGAGAGCATCACGCAGCTTTCGCCGAACTCGAGCTCGGCATGACCAACGCAATCGCCCATGGTGAGCCGATAGCGTTCCTTGGCATCGAATGCCTTCTCATAGAAGTCGATGGCCGCGGCGGCATCGTGCACGCGCAGATAGGCCATGGCATCGCTGTAGCCTTTCGGCGGCTTGTATTTGACTTTGCCCATAACGCTCACTCGCCTCGATGACGCGCGCTCTCTCTGGATATTCCTACGCCGCCACGCCGCATCCGCATAGCTGCCGAGCTTCGCTTCCGCCACCCCGGAGATCGGCTTGTTGGGACATCTGCAAATCCATATACAGTGGCCGCGCCGGGCGGCAACCGAACATTCGCATGTGTGAATACTGACGGCGCCGCGCAATGGTCGCCGAACAATCGAGCGCGCCTCAGTCCGAGCGCCGTGGGGAGGAAGTCTGGAATGCCCGTCGAGGCCACGGCCCCGCTGGATCATCGCGGGCGCATTGTCTGGGCTGTGATCTGGATGATCGGCGCGATTGTCTCCTTTACCGCGATGGCGGTAGCGGGGCGCGCCGCATCGCGCAGCATGGATGCCGTTCAGATCACAGTATGGCGGACGCTCATCGGCCTCATCATCCTCGCCGTGATCGTGAAGGCGCAGGGCCTGGCCTTCAGCGGCCTCAATTCGAGACGGCCAGGACTTCAGCTCGTGCGCAGCCTCATTCATTTCGCGGCGCAACTCTCGTGGCTCTATGCATTGACCCGCATGACGCTCGCCGAGCTGACCGCGATCGAGTTCACGGCGCCACTGTGGGTGGCGCTCCTCGCCCCTTTTCTGCTGAGCGAGCAAATGACGGTGCGGCGGGCCGGGGCTGCCGCGCTCGGCTTCATCGGCGTGCTCATCGTCGTTCGCCCAGGCGCGATCCCACTCAGCGAAGGCACGCCATTCGGCATGATCGCCGCGGTCGGCTATGCCCTTTCGATGGTGATGACCAAGCGCCTTCTCAGGGGGGACAGCGCCTTTACGATCCTATTCTGGATGCAGGGCTTGCAGCTCTTGATCGGTCTCGCGATCGTCCTCGGCAGTGCCTTGGCCGGGTACGGTCACGGCCTCGTTCTTCCTGATCAGGTAACGTTCGCCTGGCTCGTCGCCCTCGGCATACTCGGCCTCACCGCGCACTATGCGCTCACCAAGGCCTTCACATTCGCCGATGCCACGATCGTCGCGCCCATGGACTTTCTGCGCCTGCCGCTCATCGCGGCCGTCGGGATGATCGTCTATGCCGAACCGCTCGATTTCTGGGTCCTTGGCGGCGGCGCCGTCGTGGTGCTCGCAAACATCTTGAACATTCGCGGCGAGCGCGCTCGCGCGGGCAACATATGATGATCGTGATGCGCGCCGATGAGAACTGAAATCGCACCACCACGAAGCGCCGTGCAATCGGCCGTGCTGGCTGCTTTCTGGATGGCCGGCACGCTCGCCTCGATCTCGCTTCTAGCCGTCGCAGGCCGCGAGACCATGCGTACGCTTCCGACAATGGACATGATCTTCTATCGGAGCTGGACTTCGCTGCCGATCGTCGTGCTCATTGCGCTGGCAACCGGCCACTCGTTGTCGATCTTCAGAACGCAGCGGCTCGGCATGCACGCCTGGCGCAACGCCACGCACTTCGCCGGCCAGTTCACCTGGTTCTGGGCCATCACGCAGATCCCGCTCGCCGAAGTTTTCGCGCTGGAATTCACGACGCCGCTCTGGGTCGCGCTGCTGGCACCCATCATTCTTCGCGAGCACATGACGCTGCCGCGGCTTGCGACCGTCGCGCTCGGCTTTGTCGGCGCGCTCATCGTCATCCGGCCGGTCGGCATGACCATCAGCGCCGGCACGGCCTCGGCCCTCGCCTGCGCGGTCGGCTACGCGTTCTCCTATATAGGGATGAAGCAGCTCACGCAGACCGAACGGCCACTCACCATTCTATTCTGGCTGTGCATCTTCCAGGGTTTCTATGCGACCGTCCTGACGCTCGGGCAGCTGACCTGGCCAACGCCCACCGCCTGGGCATGGCTCGGGCTCGTCTCGCTGAGCGGCCTTGCGGCCCACTACTGCATGGCCCGCGCCTTCGCGCTCGCCGATGCTACGATCGTGACGCCCATGGACTACCTGCGCGTGCCGTTGATCGCCTTCGTGGGCTGGTTCGCCTATGCCGAGGTGCTGGACCCGTTCGTCCTCCTTGGCGGGGCCGTCATCGCGGTCGCCAACATCATCAATTTGCTCGCCGAGCGGCGATCCGCGCGGCCCTGAACCCACCGCGATCCGGGATTCCGCCGGCCCAGGGAGATGCTATAAGCGCTGGATGATTTTCCCGGAGCCCGCGCATGTTCGTCACCTTCTTCCATGAGCTCAAGGCCGCCAAGGTGCCCGTCACCTTGAAGGAATACCTGACGCTGATGGAAGCCCTCCAGGCCGACCTCGCCGACCAGCGCGTCGAGCACTTCTACTATCTTTCGCGGGCGGCCCTCGTGAAGGACGAGCGCCACCTCGACAAATTCGACCAGGTCTTCGGCCACGTCTTCAAGGGCCTCGAGCTCATGAGCGACGCGGCCGAAGCGAACATCCCCGAGGAATGGCTCAAGGCCATCTCGAGCCTCTATCTCTCCGAGGAGGAGAAGAAGAAGATCGAGGCGCTCGGCGGCTGGGACAAGATCATGGAGGAGCTGAAGAAGCGCCTTGCCGAGCAGAAGGGTCGTCACCAGGGCGGCAGCAAGTGGATCGGAACGGGCGGCACCTCGCCTTACGGCGCCGAAGGCTACAATCCTGCCGGCGTGCGCATTGGCCAGAAGGAGAACCGCAACTTCCGTGCCTTGAAGGTGTGGGACAAGCGTGAGTTCAAGGATCTCGACGACAAGGTCGAGCTCGGCACCCGCAACATCAAGGTAGCGCTGAGGCGTCTACGCAAGTTCGCGCGCGAGGGCGCGGCCGACGAACTCGATCTCGACGGCACCATCAAGGGCACCGCGCGCAAGGGCTATCTCGACATCCAGATGCGGCCAGAGCGGCGCAATGCCGTGAAGGTCCTCATGTTCTTCGATATCGGCGGCTCGATGGATTATCACATCAAGCTCGCCGAGGAGCTTTTCTCGGCGGCGCGTGCCGAGATGAAGCACATGGAGTATTTCTACTTCCACAACTGCCTCTATGAGTTTCTGTGGAAGGACAACAAGCGCCGCTGGACGGAACGGACCCCGACCTGGGACGTCCTGCACAAGTATCCATCCGACTACAAGGTTGTCTTCGTCGGTGATGCCTCCATGAGTCCCTACGAGATCAGCGTACCCGGAGGCTCCGTCGAGCACATGAACGAGGAGCCGGGCTCAGCCTGGATCAAGCGTGTGACCGACATCTACGAGCACGCTGTATGGCTCAATCCGGTGCCGGAGCAGCACTGGAGTTGGACGCCCTCGATCAAGCTCATGAGTGATCTCATGGAAGGGCGCATGTTCCCGCTGACGCTCGACGGCCTCGACAAGGCCATGAAGGAGCTGATGCGCTAGTGTCCCGATTCCGAAGTTCGCCATACCTCGATGCTCGTGTCTCGAGCGAACTTTGGAATCAAAAGGGACACTAGAATCATAAGCTTGCTAGTGTGATCCAGATCGAGCAAATTCGCTGGATACCGTGCCGCGAGATTGGGCGAAATTCTCGATCATCACACTAGCGTCCCCCTTGCACGAACGCCCGCTAGACCACACATCCCTGAAATTCCCGCGTCTTCCGATCCGCACCCGATGGACCTGAAAGGGCCCCTCCTCTGATGGATTACCTGCTGACACTCGCCGCCGATCCCGCGGCGTGGGCCGCTCTCGTGACACTCGTGGTGATGGAGGTCGTGCTCGGCATCGACAACCTCATCTTCATCGCCATCCTCACCAACAAGCTCCCCGAAGAGAACCGCGCAATGGCGCGCCGCATCGGCATCGGCGGGGCGCTCATCCTGCGCCTGCTGCTGCTCGGCACGATCGCGATCATCGTCAAGCTCACGGCACCGCTCTTCACGATCTTCGGGCAGGGCTTTTCCTGGCGCGATCTCATCCTCATCGCCGGCGGCCTGTTCCTCGTGTGGAAGGCGACGAAGGAAATTCATCACCGCGTCGATCCCGACCCGAACCCCGATGCCTACGGCAAGGTCGCCGGCCTGACCATCGGCGCCGCGATCGTCCAGATCCTGCTGCTCGATCTCGTGTTCTCGATCGACAGCATCATCACGGCCGTCGGCATGACGGATCATGTGCCGATCATGGTGATCGCGGTCGTCATCGCGGTCATAACCATGCTGGTCGCCGCGACACCGCTGTCGAACTTCATCGGGCGCAACCCGACGATCGTGATGCTCGCTCTCGGCTTCCTTCTCATGATTGGCACGGTGCTGATCGCGGAAGGCTTCGGCGCGCACGTGCCCAAGGGCTACATCTACGCGGCCATGGCCTTCTCGGCGCTCATCGAGGGCCTCAACATGCTCGACCGGCGCGCCCGCCAGCGCCGGAAAGAAGCCGGCATGAAGGACACACACTGAGAGGTGGCGCGGGCCCTCACTTCTTGGAGAGGGCCTGCAGCCCGGCGATCGCGATATCGTGCTGACGCTCGATCTTCAGGGCCGCCTGGAAATCGGCCTTGGCCTTAGCCGGCGCGCCAAGCTGGCGATGGAGATCACCCCGATTGGCGAAGAGATCGGCGCTGTTGCCGTCGAAGGAAATTGCCGTGTCGTAGGCTGCCAGCGCATCCTTGAGCTGACCACGTGCCTTGAAAACCTCGCCCCTGTAGGCATGCGCCGTGGGATCGTGCGGATTGAGCACGATCGACGCCTCGAAGTCGGCCATCGCCAAGTTCACGTGGCCATCGTCGAGCAGAACGATGCCGCGATACACCAAGGCTTCCGCGCGTACGGCGGCGGGAAGCAGGGTATTGCCGACCAACTCCGTGCATATGTGCTGCCGCTCGACAGCCTTGATCTCATCGTCCTTGCAGTCGTCGATTAGGGCCGCCACCTCGTTCGGAACTGCGACGGAGTTCTTGCTCGCCACTGTTCCAGGCGCCGCGCCCTGCGCCGAACTCAGAACTGGGCCGGAGATCAGCAGCACGACTGCCGTCATCCCGGTTACGATTCCAATCTGCCAATCCCTCATGGCTCACCTCTCTGCGCACGCGCCATTTCAAAGGGTTGCCGCAATAGGCAAACCCCATCTTTCCCGGCGAGTTCCAACTGCCGAAACGCAATACTGAATTTGTGATCGGGACTGAGAACCACCGCTGCGCTGCGGTCCGCGAAGCCCACGCTCAAGAGCTAGATCCATGCCCCAATCCGGACAAGCACGATTGCGCACTGCACAGCGTGCACGACCGATGAACTTATCCACAGTGTTGCAGTGGCCACATTCCCGCGCGCGCGTCTATCCGGCATTGTCCCCATTCTGTGGGGGATGCGATGGCGGGCTCGGACGACGGCGTCCGCATTGATATCGACTTAGGCGAAGCCGAGCGCGAGGCGGAGCGCATCCGCACGTGGCTCGCCGCGCTGCGTCGCCGCCATAATCTCGAACGCTTCGAATACACGCGTCATGTTCGCATCGTGCCTGCTGGACCGACCTACAGCCACCCGATCCTGACGCTCGGTACGCGATTTACGGAGACGGAAGATCTTCTGCTCTCCACGTATCTGCACGAGCAGATGCACTGGTATCTCTGGCTGCTCGGTGGGCCAGATCATGATCCAGTCGCGCCCATCTTTGACGAGCTTGTGCGCCGCTATCCGCAAGCGCCTATCTGGCTCCCCGAGGGCGCGCGTAGCTACGAGCAGACGTACGTCCACCTCGTCGTGTGCTGGCTGGAGATCGAGGCCGCGGCTGCCGTGATCGGGCGTGAGCGGGCAAACCGCATGGCCGACACGACGTGGGGCTATCGCTGGATCTATCGCACGGTCGTCATGGATCGCGATCCACTCTGCGCACTGTTCACCGAAAACGGAATCTTTCCGATGATGCCGGCCCCGGAGCTGATCGCGATCGAAGCCGAGCGGCGGCGGGCGGAGCTCGAAGGCGAGGATGGAGAATCTAGCTCTCGCGCAAGCCCGCGAAAAAGCGCTCGAGCAAAGCGCGCGCCTCGCTCTCGCCAAGGCCGGGGTAGATCTCCGGCGCGTGGTGGCAAGTCGCGTGGCTGAAGACGCGCGCGCCGTGCTCGACACCACCACTCTTGGGATCGGCGGCGCCGTAGTAAAGACGGCGCACGCGTGCGAATGAGATGGCAGCGGCGCACATGGGGCAGGGCTCAAGCGATACGTAGAGATCACAGCCGATCAGGCGCTCGGACTGCAGGATCTGCGCGGCCTGCTGAATGGCGAGCATTTCCGCGTGCGCCGTCGGGTCCTTGCGCGTACGCGTGAGATTGTACGCCTCCGCAATAGGGCTGCCATCGGGCGCGACAATAACCGCGCCGACCGGTACCTCGCCGAGATCGGCGGCGGCACGCGCTAGCACAAGTGCGCGATCCATATGGCTTGCGGCGTTCGGTGATGTCATAAGCTGTCGGCCCAGTTCATGAGAGCGGGCGATACAGCCAACAGAAGCGCCCCTCAAGCCCGGAGTTCCTACAATGCGCCCGCCACGATCCTTTTCCCCCCGGTCCGGGGGCCGGGTCGCCGGCCGGAGAGCGGACCACAGGCCCAGCCAAAAAGCGGGCGAGAACCCAGCCGGGGGGCAGGCAGAACGGGACCATAAACCGGGGCCGAGACCGGATCGCAAGCCCGGCCAAGGCGCTGGCCTCAAACCGCGCTCCAGTACTGGCCAGAAATCTGGTGCGCGGTCGGACCGGAAAGCCGATCCTGCCGGCAACGCGTGGCGGCCCGAGCGCCCTGCAGGCCCGGGCGTTAGGAAGTCCGGTCGGCCGTCACTCCAGAAGGCAGAACCAGAACGGGCGCCGCACATCGTCACGTCGCAGCGCCGGCCGCGCTATATGCCGCCGCCCTCCGGTCGCCCGACTGAGGAAATGCGCATCGCCAAGGCGTTGGCCCGTGCCGGGCTTTGCTCACGCCGTGAAGCCGAGCGCTGGATCGAGGAAGGCCGCGTCCGCGTCAATGGCAAGACGATCAAGAGCCCCGCGCTCGATGTCGGACCGAGCGATCGCATCGAGGTGAACGGCAAGCCGCTCCCCGATGCCGAGCCTGTGCGCCTCTGGCGCTATCACAAGCCGCGCGGCCTCGTGACGACGCACCGCGATCCGGAAGGCCGCCCGACGGTCTTCGAGAAGCTGCCGCCCGAAATGCCGCGCGTCATGTCCATTGGCCGCCTTGACCTCAACACCGAGGGCCTGCTGCTGCTGACCAACGATGGCGCCCTCGCCCGCCATCTCGAGCTGCCGGCGACGGGATGGCTGCGCCGCTATCGCGTGCGCGCGTACGGCAAGGTCGATCAGGCGGCGCTCGACAAGCTGAAGAACGGCGTCGAGATCGAAGGCGTGCGCTACGGCCCCGTCGAGGCAACGGTAGACCGCGAGCAGGGTCACAACATCTGGATCACCATGGCGCTCCGCGAAGGCAAGAACCGCGAGGTGCGCAAGATCCTCAACGTGCTCGGGCTCGACGTGAACCGCCTGATCCGCGTGTCATATGGACCTTTCCAGCTTCTCGACCTCGCGCCCGGCGCTGTCGAGACTGTGCGCCGCAAGGTCATTGCTGATCAGCTCGGGCCGGCCGTCGCGCGTGAGCTCGGCCTCACCGATCGTGAGAACGACGCCGAGGCGCGACGCACACGATCGAAGAAGCCCAAGGACGAGACATGAGAGTCGTCGGCGGCAAGCTGCGCGGACGCAATCTCGCAACGCCGAGCGACGATGCCATCCGGCCGACATCGGACCGTGTCCGCGAAGCCGTCTTCAACTGGCTCCTGCACGGCGATCCCGTTGCGCGCATCGACGGCGGGCGCGTGATCGACCTTTTTGCCGGCACCGGCGCCTTGGGGCTAGAAGCCCTCTCGCGCGGCGCGGCCTTCTGCCTGTTCGTCGAGGAAGCGGCCGAAGCGCGCGGGCTCATCCGGCGCAACATCGAAGCCTTCGGACTGACCGGCGTGACCAAGCTCTGGCGGCGCGATGCCACCGATCTCGGGCCGGCCGGCAACATGGCGCCTTATGACGTCGCTTTCCTCGATCCGCCCTATGGCAAGGGCCTTGGCGAGAAGGCGCTCGCGGCGCTGGCGAAGGGTGGGTGGCTGGTACCCGACGCATTGTGTGTGCTCGAAGAGCGCAAGGGCGTGGATGTCGTCGTCCCTGAAGCCTACGACGTCGTCGATCAGCGCACGTGGGGCGATACGCAGGCGGTGCTGCTCCGGTTCAGGGGCGGTTAAGAGAAATATAGCTACCGCGCAGCTTCAGCAACACCGGCAATGGTATCCCGAGCGCACGGGCCTGTGACCGCAGCAGGTTCATTTCGCTCCAGTCAAACACCAAGGTCGGGACATCTCTTGCCTTGTTCCACGGTGGCCTCATTCGCTCGCTAACCCCCAGCTGCTCCAGCTTCTTCCGCCGAACCCACCACGCGATCATGTCCGAAGCCTGCAGTTGGAGACACTCGGTATCGTCCCTGAAGGTGGGAGCATCGCTAATCAGCGACTGGACATTCGGTGGCGCCAACGACTTGAATTGAGTCCAAGCATCAGATATCCGGCGACTTTCGCCGCGTTGGTCGAAGACTAACGTCAATTTCTCATGAACGCCGATCTCTGATGCCGTCGCCGCAAGCCGCTCTGCGATTCCAAAAATCGCCGAATAATATGGGTTCTTCAAGTACTGGAACCCTCCGAAGATTTCGTCGTAAGGCTTCAACTCAATAGATATGGCCACAAAAGCGAGAGCAGCGTCCTCAGCGATGCGGTAGAGTACTTTGATGCGTTCGTCACGGCGTTCACAACTCATGCCATCAAATTCACCGCCGAAGCCCATCGCCTCGCTCATCTTGAACCAACGAATTTTTGACCTCATCAGCAGCGCATTTCCCCACTCACGCACAAAGACCTCAGAGCGTTCGGAGGGGCTTATGAGGCCACCGAGTGTCAAGACATGTTCGTCAATGCTATCGTCGATGAACGCTTGCAGGGCCATAAAGGCAATCCTCCGCCCAACTTGCTCGGCCGAAACGCAGACTACCGCCTGCCGAACAATCGCTCGATGTCGGCGCGGGAGAGCGAGACATATGTCGGGCGGCCGTGATTGCACTGGCCAGCACGCGGCGTCGCCTCCATTTCGCGGAGCAGCGCATTCATCTCAGGCCCCGTAAGGCGGCGCCCGGCGCGGACGCTGCCGTGGCACGAGATCGTGCCCAGAATCGCTTCGAGACGCGCTTCGAGCAGACCGGTCGTGCCTTCGGTCAACACCTCGCGCGCAAGGTCCTTCACAAGTGTCGCGACATCGCATTGGCCGAGCAGCGCCGGCGTCTCGCGCACGAGGATCGCGCTCGCTCCGAACTGTTCGAGCACGAGCCCCAGCTCGGCGAGCTGATCCGCGGCTTCACCGAGAGCTGCGGCCTCGTCCGCATCGAGGTCGACGATCTCGGGGATCAGCAGGCCCTGGCGCTTGACGCCGCCGTTCGCCAGCATGGCCTTCATGCGTTCAAGCACGAGGCGCTCGTGCGCGGCGTGTTGATCGACGATGACGATGCCGTCACTCGTCTCCGTGACGATGTACGTGCCATGGAGCTGCGCGCGGGCCGCACCGAGCGGATGGTCTGCGGTTTCCGCCTCTGAGACGGGCGGGGCGTCGAAATCGTGCGGAGGAACCGGCGCACCTGGCGCCACCACGAAATCCGCGAGCGGCGCCTGCATGGCCTCGCCGAAGCCGGCGGAATAACTCGGCCGCGGCGGCGGCACCCACGATGGAGGCGTTGCGGACGTTTCGTTGCGTCGCGCCAGCACATCGAGCATCCGTGCGCCGCCCTCGGCACTCGCGCGATGACCGGCGCGCTCCAGGACCTCGCGAATGCCACCGACGAGCAGCGATCGCACCGCGCCGGCATCGCGGAAACGCACCTCGGACTTCGCGGGGTGCACATTGACGTCGACATTGCGCGCATCGAGCTCGACGAAGAGCGCGACCAGCGGATGCCGACCCTTCGGGACCATATCGCCATAAGCCCCGCGCAGCGCGCCGAGCAGCAGACGATCCCGCACGGGCCGGCCATTGACGAACAGGAACTGCAGGCCCGCATCGGGGCGGTTCAGCGTCGGCAGGCCAACGAAGCCGTGCAGGCGGACGCCCTCACGCGAGCCATCGAGGGGAAGCGCATCGGCCATGAACTCGCGGCCCATGATGCGACCGAGGCGGTTCAGCAGCCCGTCCGGCCCCGGCGCACACGCTGGAAGGCGCAGGCTTATGCGCTCGCCCGTCGTCAGCGAGAAGCCGATCTCGGGATGCGCCATGGCGAGCCGCTTCACCATCTCGGAGATAGCGAGGTTCTCCGCGCGCTCCGACTTCATGAACTTCAAGCGCGCGGGCGTCGCCGAGAAGAGGTCGCGCACCTCGACGATGGTGCCGGGATTGAGCGCTGCGGGGCGAACCTGGCCCTTGCGCCCACGATCGACGGTGATCGCCATGCCATGCGCGGCCGCGGATTGGCGCGTGCGGATCTCGAGGTGCGCGATGGAGCCGATGGAGGGCAGGGCCTCACCGCGAAAGCCGAGCGTCGTAATGTTGAAGAGATCCTCGTCGCGCAGCTTCGAGGTCGCATGGCGCTCGACGGCAAGCGTCAAATCGCGCTCGTCCATCCCCGAGCCATCGTCGGTGATGCGGATGAGCGAGAGGCCGCTGCCGGCTGTGACGATCTCGATCTCGCGCGCGCCGGCGTCTATGGCGTTCTCGACGAGTTCCTTGACGACGCTCGCCGGACGCTCAACGACCTCGCCGGCCGCGATCCGGTTGATCGTCTCGGGTGTGAGCTGGCGCACGGCCATGAGTCGCGCAATCCCCGTCGCCTGCGCGGGATGCGGCCGACCGTGCCCTACTTGGACAGCCGCTCGCGCGTGAGCACCTTGGCGAGCTCGACGGCCGGCTGATCGAAGGGATCGAGATCCATGAGCCAGCCAGCGAGAATCGTCTCGATCATGAAGTGCATCATCAAGCCGCCGAGCGCTGTCGCGTCAAGCCGCTCGATGTCGATTGTCCGCACTGGCCTGCCGGCGCGGCTCAGCGCCTCGGGCACGGCCTGGGCCTGGGCGGCCACCAGCTCGCCCACCGTGCGCCCAGCCATCACGTCGAGACCGGCGATCTTGGCGAGCTTCGGGTCAATGACGGGACCTGATTCGGCATTCTTCACACGCAGCACGGTGAGCGCGTGCTCGCGCGGGCCGTCCATAAAGAGCTGGAGCTGGCTATGCTGGTCGAGCGGGCCGAGACAGCCGAGCGGCGTCGTGCCCTGCCCGCCCTTGCCGAGGCTCTCCGCCCAAAGCTGCACGTACCAGGCGCCGAGACGCTGCAGGCGGTCGGCATAGGACATAAAGGCTATGACTTTGATGGCCTTCTCGCGCGCGAGGGCGACAGCTAGCGCGGCGCCGACAGCAGGCGCCGATGCCGAGGGATGCGGTGCCGCGAGCGCCTGCTGGAGCACGGCATCGGCTCCGGCGCGCAAGGCCCGCGGATCGAGTCCGCGGGCCATGGCCGGGATGAGCCCGACGACGGTCAGCGCAGAATAGCGGCCGCCAATGGCAGTCGGATGATCGAGCATCGGGATGCCGCGGCTCGAGAATAGATCACGCAAGCCATTGCGTACGCCAGGGCGCGCCGGCTCGGTAATGCCGAGAAAGAGCTCTGCCGAACGGGCGCCGAGCCCCGCCGCATCGATAGCCTGCAGTGCGGCCAGCGCCTGAGTGAGCGTCTCCGAGGTCCCGCCAGATTTGGACGTAACGACAAAACGCGTGCTCGCGAGGTCGATGCCCTCGAAGGCAAGCGCCAGGGTCGAGGCATCGAGATTGTCGTAGAAGCGCGTGCGCGGGCGCTTGCGCTGCTCGGCATCGGCCCCCCCGGGGATGTTCCAGCCACCGAGCTGAGCGAGAGTCTGCCCGCCGAGGCTCGAGCCACCAATGCCGAGGAAGATGATCATCTTCGCGCCGGCCGAGAGCTTCTTCAGCGCGGCCTCTGCAGCAACGATATCGGCATCCTCGCGCGGCAGGCGCAGGAGCGGCAGGCTGCCGTCGGCGTATGCAGTCTTGAGCTTCACGAGTGGTGCAGCGGTCTTGTCGAGCCAGCGGGCCAGCGTCGCGCTGTCTAGTCCGTGCGCGCCGATGCGCCCATCGAGACATCCGGCGATGCTTTGATGATACAGCCGCTGAGGGGCGGAACCTGAACCCGACACGGCACCGGATACATCCAGCTCGACGGGGTCGGTCATCAAATCGCTCCCTCGCAGTCACGCCTCACATGCCAATCGAGAAGCCGGCGCTTTGCGAGCGCATCGACTTCTCGAAGTTGGCATCAAAATCTATAACGTCGTCCGGAACAAACAGGTTCCGAACTTTCGAACGCTACTACTTCGTCATGCCCTGCGGCTTGCCGACAACCGTAACGATCAGCTCGTCAGCCTTCAACAGCCGCTGCGCGACGCGCTTGACGTCCGCCAGCGTCACCGCATTGACGAGCGCATTGCGCTTGTCGATGTAGTCGATGCCATACCCCTCGAAGAGGAAGCCGAGGAGCTGGTTGGCTATCTTGGCGTTGGTATCGAAGCGAAGCGCGAACGAGCCGGTGAGATAATCCTTGGCGTTCTGCATCTCCTCGGGCGTCGGCCCTTCCTCGGCCATGCGGCGCAGCTCGCCCCGGATGACATCGAGCGAACGGCCCACCTCTTCGTTCTTCGTCGCAACGCCGCCCGCGAAGATCGCTGCTCGACGATACGGCTGCAGATAGCTGTAGACCGAGTAGGCGAGCCCGCGCTTCTCGCGCACCTCCTCCGTCAGCCTCGAAGCGAAGCCGCCGCCGCCGAGGATCTGGTTCAGCACGAACGCCGCCATGAAGTCATCGTCGTCACGCGCAATGCCAGGTGAACCGAACTGCACGACCGACTGCGGGACATCCATCGGGATCACCTGCACGCGCTCCTTCGCCGCCGGCGATGTCTGCGCCACAGGTGCGAGGTCCGCCTTGGCCGGCAGATCGCCGAACACGCGATCAAGGAGCGCGCCGAGCTGCTCAGGGGTGATGTCGCCGACAGCGACGACCTTCAGATTGTCGCGCGCGAAGTTGCGCTTACGGAAGCTCTCGAGATCATCGCGCGTGATCTTGGCGATGCTTTGCGGCGTCCCATCCGAGGGGAGGCCGTAGGGGTGCCCCGGGAAGGCTTGCGCGCTCCAGGCCGCGCCAGCAACGCGGTTCGGATTCTTGGCCGCGAAGGCGAGGCCGGAAAGGAGCTGCCGGCGTACGCGCTCCATGGCGTCGGCATCGAAGCGCGGCTGATTGACGGCCAGACGCAGCATCTCGATGGAAGGATCGCGATTGGTCGTGAGCGTCTCGAAGCTGCCGTACAGGCCGTCGCGCGCATCCTCGAAGCTCATGCGGAAGGCAAGCTCCTCCATGCGCTCCTGGAACTTGTGCGAGTCGAGATCGCCGGCACCTTCGTCCATCATGGCGGAGAGGAAATTGGCGACTCCCTCCTTGCCCGCGGGATTCTGCGAGCTGCCGCCCTCGAAGACGAAGCGCAGCGCGATGAGCGGCACAGCGTGCTCCTGGACGAGCCACGCATCGATGCCGCCGGGGCTCTTGATCTGCTGGATCTTCATGGCGTGGGCCTTGGCAGTGAGAACAGGCGCTGCGAGGCAAAGCAGCATGGCTGAAGCGACGACAGGAAGCTTAGCGGGACGGACGAAAAGCCTTCCACGAAGGGGAGCTGAGCTGGACATGATACTGGGCCTCGCTGTGTCGACGCGTTGAAACAAGACGTGTCGGCGCTGGTGCGCCGGATGCTTAGTGTGCCTCTGGTGGTGCTCACCTCATTCCTTTCGGTTCATTTCTCTCCAGGGACGCCTCTCACGAGCGCGAGCCTGGCGGCTGATCGGGTGCCTCCGGCAGCAGCGTGCCGGTGACCGAGCGGAGAATGTCGAGGTGGCGGACGGCCGCCTTCACCTGATCGGCGGTGACCTGGGAGAGCCGCTCGGGCCACTCCTCAATGTCCTTGACCGTCGAGCCGACGGTGAGGGCCCAACCATAGCGACGCGCGAGCGAAGCCTGGTTGTCGGTTTGGTAGATGTACTCGGCGAGATAAGCCTTCTTCGCGCGCTCGAGTTCTTCCTGGGTGACGCCTTTCGCAGCGACTTCGGCGATCACGCCGTCGATGAGTTGCTCGATCTTCGAGAACTCGACGCCGTCGTTCGGCACGGAGAAGAACGCGATCTTGCCGCTGTCGCGACCGGAGCCCGAATACCAGCCACCGGCGCTCGAAGCGACCTTCTCTTCGACGACGAGCTTCCTGTAGACGCGGCTCGTCGGACCAGAGGCGAGGATCTTGAGCAGAAGATCGAGCGCCTCGGCCTCTCCAGGGGCGGCCGTGGTGTAGGATGGCGCGATATACTGGCGGTGCCACGTGCGCCGGCCGGCGCGAGGATCCTTGAGCTCGATGCGGCGCGCAGCGCGGTGCGGCGGCTCGGCAGGACGCTCGACGGTCTTCACATTGGGATTGCGCGGAATCTTGCCGTAGGTCGCTTCGGCGAGTTTACGCACCTCTTCGGGCGTCACGTCGCCGGTCACGACCAGGATCGCGTTGTTGGGTGCATAGAAGCGTTTGTAGAAGGCCATCGCATCGGCGCGCGAGAGCTTGGCCATCTCGTGCTCCCACCCGATTACGGGAATGCGGTAGGGATGCGCGAGGTAGAGCGCAGCGCCCAACTGCTCATCGAGGATGGCACTCGGGTTGTTCTCGACGCGGCTGCGGCGCTCCTCGAGAATGACATCGCGCTCTGTCAGCACCTCCTTCTCATCGAGCTTGAGGTTGACCATGCGGTCCGCCTCCATCTCCATGACCTTCGGGAGGCGATCCTTGGAGACGCGCTGGAAGTAGGCGGTGATGTCCTGCGCCGTGAAGGCATTGTCCTGGCCGCCGAGGCGCGAGACGATCTTGGAGAACTCGCCGGTGCCGATCTTCTCGGTCGCCTTGAACATCAGGTGCTCAAGGAAGTGAGCAATGCCGGATGTCCCCGGCGGCTCGTCGGCCGCGCCGACCCGGTACCACACCATATGCGTGACGACGGGCGCCCGGTTGTCGGGGACGACAACGATATGCAGACCGTTTGGCAGTGTGAACTCGGTGGCGCGCGGACCAGTTTGCGCGAGCGAGGTAACGGGAGAGAGAGAAAGCATGAGCAATCCGATGATCAGGGGCCGAATATGGAAGAGGGCTCGCGTGAGCATGGTCACTTTCCTACGCACAGGGATGCGGCAGGCCGCACCACATTCCGCACATCGCACCCCTCGCCGGCTCGGAACCGTAGTTCCGAGGCCTGCACCACTGGGCGGCCTGCTATCTCGCCACTCTACCGCGTCCGGCACCCGCGACGGCAGTTAACATCCCGTCATGTGGGGCGCCCACATCGGCGCTTGTCGCGCACGGGTAATCCGAGCAGGGCATTGCAGCGCAAGCGTGGCGAGATCACCACAAATTTCGCACGTCTTTGTGATCAGGTTGCACCACGAACATTACGGCGCGCAGTGATCATTGATTTCATTGGATTTTTACGCGAGGTTCTCGCGACCAGCGTTCAGAGAATGAGTGGCATAGCCACCACATCTCCAAGCCGGCGCCCCGAATTTCGGGCGGCTGACCCCTCAAGTCAACTGACAAGAAATTCATGTTGGGAGCAGGTGTGCGCCTAGGACGCACCTGTTTCGGCCGCTTCCAAGGCCGCCGAGGCGGCCAGCCAGCCCTCCTCGGCAGAGGCGAGCTGCCGGCTGACATCGGCGCGGGCAATGGAGAGCTTCTGCGCCTTCGATGCATCCTCGTAAGCGCGCGGATCGGCGAGTGCTGAATCGATCTCGGCCCGCTTCGCCGTCAGCCGCTCGAGCTCTTTCTCCGCGGCCTGCACCGCGCGGCGCAGCGGCGCTGTCTCGGCGCGGCGCGCTGCCGCTTCGCGACGCTGATCGGCGCGCGCCGTCTTCGGAGAAGCAGGCGCGCCTTCCTCGCGTTGTGCCCGCGCGCGCTGACCGCGCTCCGCGAGCAGATCCGCGCGATAGCCATCGAGATCGCCGTCAAAGGCGCGAACGGTGCCGCCCTTCACGAGCCAGAGACGATCGACGCACGCCTCGATGAGATGGCGATCGTGACTGATGAGGATGACAGCACCGGGGAAGTCGTTGAGCGCCTGCACGAGCGCCTCGCGACTGTCGATGTCGAGATGGTTCGTCGGCTCGTCGAGAATGAGCATGTGCGGCGCGTGGAACGCCGTCAACGCCAGCAGCAGGCGCGCCTTTTCGCCGCCCGAGAGGTTCGCGGCCTTGGTATCCGCCTTGTCGTGGGAGAAACCCCATGAACCGAGCCGCGTGCGCTTCTGGGCCTCTGTCGCGTCCGGCATGAGCGCTGCGATCTGGTCGTAGGGCGACCAGTTCGGGTTCAGGTCGTCGAGCTGGTGCTGAGCGAAGTAGCCGACGCTGACGCGCTGCGCGCCAAAGACGTTGCCATCGAGCGGCGCGAGGCGCCCGGCGAGCAACTTAGCGAACGTGCTCTTGCCATTGCCGTTCTGGCCGAGCAGCGCAATGCGGTCGTCCTGGTCGACATTGAGATTGAGCCCGGTCAGGACCGGCTCGCCGGGCGCATAGCCAACCGAGGCGCTCTCTATCTTGAGTAGTGGGCTCGCCAGTAGCTTCTGCGGTGCTGGCAGCCGGATCGGGACGACGCTCTCATCGACCTGCGCGGCAATGGGCTTCATGCGCGCGAGTGCCTTGATGCGACTCTGCGCCTGCGTCGCCTTGGATGCCTTGGCCTTGAAGCGGATAATGAAGGCCTCGATGCGGGCGCGCTCTTCCTCCTGGCGCCTTGCGAGCTTCGATTCGAGCCGCTGCTTCTCGCGGCGTGCCTCCTCGAAATCGTCGTAGCCGCCCGCGTAGAGCGTCAGCTTCCCGCGATCGAGGTGAAGAATGTGGTTCACCGCGCGATTGAGCAGATCGCGGTCATGGCTGATGATGACGACCGTGTGCGGATACGTGCGCAGGTACGTTTCGAGCCACAGCGTGCCTTCGAGGTCGAGATAGTTCGTCGGCTCGTCGAGCAGCAGGATGTCCGGCTCGAGGAAAAGGATGGCGCCAAGCGCCACCCGCATCCGCCAGCCGCCGGAGAATTCCCGGCACGCACGCGCCTGCGCCTCCTCGTCGAAGCCAAGACCGGACAGGATCTGCGCCGCCCGCGACGGGGCCGAATGCGCGTCGATATCGCCGAGGCGCTCGTGGATGGCGGCAATACGGTGTGGATCAGTGGCCGTCTCGGCCTCGGCGAGGAGCGACGCGCGCTCCTTATCCTGCGTCAACACCCACTCGATGAGCGTCTCCGACCCGCCCGGCGCTTCCTGCGCGACATGGCCGACCTTGAGCCCGCGCTGGATCGTAATCGAGCCATCGTCGGGAGCCAGATCGCCGATGATGAGCTTGAAGAGCGTAGTCTTGCCAGCGCCATTGCGCCCGACGAGCCCGACCTTATGGCCTGACGGAATGGCGCAGGTGGCGCCCGACAGGATCGGCCGGCCCTCGATGCGGTAAGTGAGTTCATTGACGTGCAGCATGGCGGGCGAGATAGCCTAAGTGCGCCGCTCCTGTCACCTTCAACCTATCCGAGCTGTGCGCGCAGAGCCGCCGCCGCCGCGATCGGCGCCAGAACGAGCGCGCCGAGCGAGATCGCGCCGAGGATCATCAGCGAAGGCCCAGCACCACCAGGGCCCAACAACGAGGCAATGGCGCCGATGCCGAAGATGAGCGTCGGCACGTAGAGAGGCAGCACGAGCAGCGCGATGAGCAGACTGCCGCGACGGCTGCGCAAGGTAAGCGCGGCGCCGATTGTGCCGATGAAGCTGATGGCCGGCGTGCCGATGAGCATGGTCGCGACGAGCGGGGGGAAGGCAGCGAAATCCAGATTGAGCATCAGCCCGAGCATGGGCGCGAGCAACGTCAGCGGCAGGGCCGTCGAGAGCCAGTGCGCGAGGCCCTTGGCGACGACGACCGCTTCGAGCGGCAAGGTGCCCGTCGCCATCACATCGAGTGAGCCGTCCTCGAGATCGGCCTCGAAGAGGCGCCCGAGGGTCAGCAGTGCCGAGAGCAGCAGGGCGAGCCACAGCAGACCCGGCGCGATGCGCGAAAGGAGCGCCATGTCCGGACCGAGGCCCAGCGGCAGCATGGTGACGACGATGAGATAGAAGCCGAGAGCCGCACCGAGCGCGCTCCCTTCCCGGAAAGCAAGGCGGAGGTCCCGCGCGAGAAGAGCGAGGAAGGCGCTCATGAGACCTCGCCGGAGGCCATGGCCTCGTCGGAGATCGCTGGGGCAAGCTCCAGAATGCGCGCGTCGGCGAGACCGAGCGGCCCATGTGTAGCAGCGACCAACATCCCGCCGCCGTCGAGATGGCGCTGCATGAAACCGGACAGCAGCGCCTGCGAGGCGACATCCAACGCCGCCGTCGGCTCGTCAAGGAGCCACAGCGGTCGCTCGGCCAGCAGCAGGCGCACGAGGCCGAGTCGCCGCTTCTGTCCGGCTGAAAGATAACCCGCTGGCACCTCGGCGATCTCAGCGAGATACAGGTTTTCGAGTACGGCCTCGACGTTCGACACGTCGCCGACCAGGTAGCGCACCCAGAAGCGGGCATTCTCGCGCACGGTGAGGCCGGCTTTCACGCCGTTGGCATGGCCGACGTAGTGCGCGAGTTCGCCGACTGACGCCTCATCCACCGCGCCTTCGAGACGAACAGCGCCCGCGTTGGGCGGGATGAAACCAGCAAGCACCCTGAGCAGCGTCGTCTTGCCGACACCATTGGGCCCGGTCAGCACGAGCGCCTCGCCCGCATCCACCGCAAACGACAGCCCCTGGATCAGCCGCCGCTCGCCGCGCGAGATCGATATGTCGTCGGCCACCAGCCGCATGCGGATGCCATACCCAAAATGGAGAGGGGGCCGGATGGCCCCCTACCGCCCTCAGTCGATGAAGCCCCATCGTCGGGGAAGATAGAAGACCAGCTCAGGATTATAGAGACAAAACGCCAGCGCCAAGATCTGAAGCATGACAAACGGAATGATGCCGCGGTAGATGTCGCCCATGGTGATCGACGGCGGCACGGTGCCCTTCATGTAGAACAGAGCAAAGCCGAACGGTGGCGTCAGGAAGGCGGTTTGCATATTGACCGCCAGCAGGATGGCGAACCACAACAGGACGAGCTGCGGGCCATCCACGAACCCGACGAACGACGCCTTGGCGAGTATGGGCGAGAAGATCGGCAGCACGATCAGGCAGATTTCCAACCAATCGAAGAAGAAGCCCATAAGGAACACCAGCACCATCGTGAAGATGAGAACTTCCCACCCCGTATTGATGCCGGCCAGCTTCAGGATGTCGACCACGACCTCGTCGCCGCCGAGCGCGCGGAAGACGTAGGAAAACAATGTCGCGCCGAAGATGATGAAGAATACGAGCGCGTTGGTAAGCGCCGCACTCTCAATGATCTCCAACATCATTTTCATGTTGAGGCGCCCGCTGTGCCACGCGAGCAGCAAGGCACCCGCAGAACCGACGCCCGCCGCTTCGGTCGGTGTTGCCCATCCTCCGAAGATCGAGCCCAGCACCAGCACGATGAGGAACGCCGGCGGCGCAAAGCTCCAGACCACCATCTTAAGCAGCTCACCGGTATTCTGAGGCCCCTCGAGGGCACTGAGCGGCGGCGCCAGATGGGGCCGCATAAACGCAAGGATCATGATGTAGACGACATAGGTGCCCGACATGACGAGACCGGGAATGATGGCCGCGGCGAACAACGTACCGACTGGGATCTGCATCAGGTCACCCATGATCACGAGCATGATCGAGGGCGGAATCAGTATCCCGAGCGTGCCAGATGCGGCGATCGCACCGACCGAAAGCCGCTTATCGTACCCGCGCTCCAGCATCACCGGCAACGCGATGAGCGTCAGCATGACTACCGAGGCACCGACAATACCCGTCGTCGCCGCCATGATCGTGCCGAGGATCACGACCGAGAGCGCCAACCCACCGGGAATGCCGCGCAGCAGGACCTGCAGGCAGTGCAGCAGCGTTTCGGCAACGCCGCTTTTTTCAAGAATGGTTCCCATGAGAATGAACATGGGAACGGCCACCAGCACCTGATTTTCCACCGCCTGCCCGTAGACCCGCGGCAGCAGGTTGGCGAACTGGACCATTTGGAAGACGCCGAAGTAGACGCCGATGAACCCAAAGATGATGCCGATCGCGCCGAGAACGAACGCGACTGGATAGCCGATGAACATAATGAACGTCAGCACGAGGAACATGAAGATCGCGAGGTGGTCGATCATCCAATCGATCATGGATCGTCCTCCTCAATGTGCCGCGGCGGGGCGCTGTGGCATCGCCCGCTCGGAAACATCGGGATCACCGAACAAGAAAACGATCCGGCGGATGGCCACTGAAATCACCGCGAGCAACACGCTCGCGAAGCCGAAAAAGAGAAACGCCTTGATGACCCACCGCAAAGGGAGGCCGTTGGGCGCGGAAGATGATTCGCCCTGAAAGTATGATGTGAGAAAGAAGCTATAGGCGTATGGCAGCGCGACCAGCAAATATGGCGCTGCAAAGATCAAGCAGCCAATCAGCTCGAGCCATGCCGTCTTTCTTTCGGACAAGCCCGCCGTAAAGACGTCAATGCGGACGTGGGCATTGCGCACGTATGCGTAACCGATCCAGGTCAGAAACAGCATGCCGTGGAGATGCCACTCTATCTCCTGGAGACGCGTCGAGCCGAAATCGATCCCGAAAATACTGAGCTGATAGCCGATCTTTCGTGTGACGACGTCGAAGACGATCACCGCCACAAGCGCGAAGAAGCCCCAACCGAATGTGAAGGCCACCGCCCTCAGCACGCGGTCGATCATGTTGCTGATTTCCAAGAGAGCACGCAATTCAACCTCCGTCGGCAGCAGCCGAGTGCGCGCGGCGATTTTGGAGGGCAGTCAGATACCCACGCCGCTCTGAGCCAAGATTTGGATTGATCGCCAACGGATAAGCCGCTCACCGAGCCGTGGCAGCGGGGCAGAGCCCGCTCTCCCAAGTGGTCAGGACGGCAGCCGCGCTGCGGCTGCCGTCCCCGCGACTATTTCAGATAACCGTGATCCTTCCAGATCTTGTAGTCGGCGCGGAACTTCTGGAAGTGGTCCCAGACCTTCTTGAAATCCGGGCTCTTGTCGGATTGCTCTTTGGCAACCTCGAGCCATTTCGCTTGGAAAGCGTCGAGGAAGGTCTTGTCCCAGAACTTGATCTGGACCCCGTGCTTTTCAGTCAGTTCCTTCATGGCGGAGAACTGGCGGAACTCGCCTTCAGCCAGCTGATTGAGCATCTGAGCATCGCAGGACGACTTGACGATCGCCTTCTGCGTGGCCGAGAACTCGGCCCACTTGCTCTCTGAGACGAACAGATGCGAGAGCGTCGCCATCTGGTGCCAGCCGGGGAAGTAGTAGAACTTGGCGACCTGATGGAAGCCGAGCGTGAGATCCATGGCGGGCATGGAGAACTCGGTCGCATCGATGGTTCCGAGTTGCAGCGCCTGGAATATCTCGCCGGCCTGGAGTAGCTGCGTTGCAACGCCGAGCTTCTGCATGACATTGGCGCCGAGACCGAAGAACCGCATCTTCAGGCCCTTGAGATCATCGAGGGTCTTGATCTCCTTGCGGAACCATCCGGACGCTTCGGGCGGGATCAGGCCGCAGTTTATGATGACGATCTTGTGCGGCTTGTACATCTCCTCCATCAACTGCTCGCCGCCGCCGAAGCGCATCCAGGCCATGTATTCGCCGGCCTCGGGACCAAACGGCACGGTCGAGAAGATGGCGAATGCGATGTTCTTGCCGGTGAAGAAACCAGACACGGTCCATGCCATATCCAATGAGCCATTGGATACGGCGTCGAAGTACTGACCGGCCGGAACCAATGCTCCTGGCTCAAATAGCTTCACATCGATGGAGCCGCCCGACATGCTGCGCATCATGTCGACGGTGCGTTGCTGGGCAGGCCCTAGGATGGCGGTCGATGAGGGGAACGCGCCTCCCATCTGCACACGCACGCGTTTGTCTTGAGCCTCGACGGCAGTCGTGCCGAGAACGGCCACGGACAGAGCCGCAGCCAGCCACTTCGTGACTTTCATTGAGAACCTCCCTTTTGACACTTCTTAGTTTCTTAGCCGGGGTGCGGATTGTTTAACGGACCGCATTTCCCGGAATGGTTCGGACAGCGCGCGTGAAGCGTCATTCTATGATGTCGTCTTCCCGCGTCCGGCAGAACGTGGCACGCAGCGCGAAAGTTGTCAAAAGGGGAAAGAGCTGAAACCCTTGCCCATTCAATATCCCATACCGGATAACACCGCCTTCACGCTGTCTCGTTGAAGATCTCGCGGCCGATGAGCATACGGCGGATCTCGCTCGTGCCAGCGCCGATCTCGTAGAGCTTGGCGTCGCGCAGCAGGCGACCGGTCGGCGACTCGTTAATATAGCCCGTGCCGCCGAGAAGCTGGATGGCATCGAGGGCAATCTTGGTCGCACGCTCGGCCGCGAAAAGGATTGCGCCGGCCGCATCCTTGCGCGTCGTCTGTCCGCGGTCGCACGCCTTGGCAACGGCGTACACATAGGCGCGCGCCGCGTTCATCTCGGTGTACATATCGGCGACCTTGCCTTGCACGAGCTGGAAAGTGCCGATTGGCGCCCCAAACTGCTTGCGCTCGTGAATGTACGGCAGCACCACATCCATGGCCGCCTGCATGATGCCGATCGGCCCACCAGCGAGCACTGAACGCTCGTAGTCGAGCCCGCTCATGAGCACGTTCACACCCTTACCGATGCCGCCGAGCACGTTTTCCGCCGGGATCTCGCAATCCTCGAACACGAGCTCGCCAGTGGAGGAGCCGCGCATGCCGAGCTTGTCGAGCTTCTGCGCCACCTTGAAGCCCGGCGTATTGGTCTCGACGAGGAAAGCCGTGATGCCGCGCGGGCCGGCAGCCGGATCGGTCTTGGCGTAGACGACAATGACCTGCGCGTCCGGCGAATTGGTGATCCACATCTTCGTGCCGTTGAGGATGTAGCGGTCGCCCTTCTTCTCGGCGCGGAGCTGCATCGAGACGACGTCGGAGCCGGCACCTGCCTCGCTCATGGCGAGCGAGCCGACATGCTCACCCGAGATGAGCTTCGGAAGATACTTCCGCTTCTGTACTTCCGAGCCATTGCGACTGATCTGGTTCACGCAGAGATTGGAGTGTGCGCCGTAGGAAAGGCCGACCGAAGCCGATCCGCGCGAGACCTCCTCCATTGCGACGACGTGCTCGAGATAGCCGAGGCCGGAACCGCCGAATTCCTCATCGACCGTGATGCCGTGAAGCCCGAGCGCGCCCATGCGCGGCCACAGCTCGCGGGGGAAGCGGTCCGTGCGGTCGATCTCGGCCGCAATGGGCGCGATCTCGTCGGCGGTGAACGAGCGGACTGTGTCGCGAAGCTGATCCGCCGTCTCGCCGAGGTCGAAGTCGAGCGTCGGGTACTGGTTGGAGATCGACATGATAGGCCTCGTGATGGCTTGGAGCCGGAAGCAATGCGCGGCGCCGCTCAATGTCGGTATCCGGGCACGGCGGTCAGCGCAAGCGGGCGGCAGCTCGGCGGACAGAACTATGCAAGAGCGCACGGCCTGCTGCGGCGCAGCGCCCAGTCACCGCGCAAATCGGCAACACACCCGCGGATAGTGTTGATTGGAGAATAATTCACCCTGGACGCGTGGAAACGCGGTTTTGCATAGTCCGCACCTGCACTTGCGTCCCGACCGCCATCACAGATCTCCAGGAGCCCCGAATGATCAGGCTTTCGCTGTCCGCCATGGTGCTCGGACTCGGCATTGCCCTCGGAAGCCTGATCGCGTCACTGCCATTGTCGGCGCAGCCCGCGTCGGAGGCAGCCGAGACGGCATTCTGGGATAGCGTGAAGGACTCGCGCGATCCGGCGGAGGTCCGCGCCTACCTCGAGAAGTTCCCCAACGGTCTGTTCGCGCCGCTGGCCAAGATCCGGATCAGAAATCTGGAGGCGGCCAAGTCCCCCGCACCGGCGCCGAGCACGGCGTCGAGTACGCCGCCGAGTGCACCGCCGCAGCCGCCAGCTTCGGCGCCGGCGCTAACGAGCGAATCGGTGATCCGCGAGGTTCAGGACCGCCTGTTTAATCTCAACTACCAGATCGCGACGCGCAACGGTCGCATGAATGACCAGACGCGCACCGCCATTCGCGAGTGGCAGGCGAATATAAAGCAGCCGGTGACGGGCGACATGGACATGGCGCAGCTCGCGCTGCTCCGTCGTGCGATCCTTCCGACCACATGGGGCGCGATCGCGTACTACTCAAAGGGAGCGACGGCGACGATATGGAACCGCCCGACGCGCGAGATCGCTGAAAAGGAAGCTCTGGCGGCATGCCGCAAGAATGCCGGGGCCACGTGCAATGTGCTGAGTGTCGCGAACAAGATCTGCGGCGCGCTCGGCTTCTACAATGCCGTCATTAGTGGCCGCCAGCACTGGGGCGCCTATGCGTCGGTCCGCCCGACACTGGGTCAGGCGACGGAGTCCGCTTTGCAAGAATGCCGAAAGCACGCCCGCCAGCCGAATGCCTGCGGCGTGCGCACGACCGTATGTGCGGACGGGAGCCATCAGCGATAGCTCCCGCTCGACAGTATCGGTGCGTGCGTCAGGCCACGCGTTTCATCGGGTGGGCGCACAGGGCATCTGCGATGATCTCGACAGCGCGGCCCCAATCGAGGACGCCTTCTGCCTTGACGCCGAATGCGGCGACGGCATCCGTTGGGCTGCCGCCGTCGCGGAACACGCGCGCGCAGGCCTGGCGGGCATAGCCGACCGACTGGTGCCAGTGCGCAGGGTTCACGCTGCGCGGGGCGCGGGCGGAGAGATCGGCGTTGGTCGTGACGGTCATCGTCATGGCAGTGCCTCCGTAAGCAGGTGACCTCGTCATGAGGCCGGTTACTGAATGGCCCAACGTCGCGGGCAGATACTCGTTGCCGCCCGGAATACGCGGGCTTGTGGAGAAATAAGAGGCCGGCGAGCACACCAGAGCCGTGCGACACAACGCACAACTTTGATACGCGCCGCGCTCATGGACCGCAGGGTCCGCGCTCCAGCGCGCTCGCCGGTATTTTGGAGCCCTTGGGGGGGAGGACGGGGCTCCAAAAGGAATTCAGTTGGGGGCAGAACGCGCGGGGCGGGGCAAACCCGTCTCACCACGCTTCGACTCGACGCTCGACATCACCGCACGAAACACTTCACCGATCGGACGCCACTCGGTACTCGCAGCAGGACCGGGCTTGAGATCGGTAACTCGAAGACGCGTGGACACGACTGTACATCCTTCCCGGACAGTACCCTGCGGGACGAACGCGGAACTAAGCCAACAAGGCGGAGACTAAGACAGAAGACGGGAACGCTGACGCAACGCTACTGGACGCAACTTCACTGGCGCCGGCACCTTCAAGGCGGCGAGCCGCGACGCAATACTGGTGAACAGCTCGTCACGTGCGACTCGCCTTGCCTTGAGGAGCGCGTTAGTGATGACGCTCTTAGGGGTGATCGGCCGACCTGGGGCGGTGGCCTTTGGCTGGACGCTACGCAACTGAGACGCAAACTCGGACGCAACACGACGCGACGCGACTGAACGCGAACTCGAACGCTTACTCTTGGGCGACTTCTGTACGCGGTCCGATACGCTGACCGAACTGGACTGCCCTGACGCAACGCTACGAACGAAAATCACCGAACTGGGCGCAACGCGGGGCTGGGACGCAGACTTGAACTCACTCACACCCATGCTCCTTCCGGCTCACTTACGCTTGACTGAGAACCGTGCTCGGCGAACAAGTGCACTTAACCGTTGTTTTGTGGCGACACCCGGACGCAAAATTGGTGAATCGGAGAAATCGCATTGACATCCATTCATCCTGTTTCGTTCTCCACAGGAAGGTGCCTTTCGGGGCCTTTTTCGGGGGTTTTCGAAGCCTCCCCCTGTGGAAAAGGCGGCCTCTGCAACGGTGCATACCCAATGGAAATTGGCGCTTGCAGCCTCGGCAATGCCGATTCGTGTCACGAGCGCGGCTGCAATAGATCCTCCACAGCATGAATCGACATAAATCCTCAGCTCAGCATCGCGCCTCGCCGCACCGCACGACCGACGATCAGGGGCCCGTGCGGCTCTATGGCATCCACGCCGTCGCGGCGGCGCTGGCCAACCCGGCGCGCGAGATCGGACGGCTCTTGCTGACGGACAATGCCGAGAATCGATTGGCGCCCGCGATCACGGCGCGCAAGGCGAGGCCACAGAAGGTGACGCCGCGCGACCTCGACCGCCTGCTCGGCGCCGATACCGTCCATCAGGGCGCGCTGCTCGAGACGGCCGATCTTGAAGAGCCAACGCTCGAGGATCTCGCAACCGCGTGCGTCGATCGAGGACCGCTGATCGTGCTCGATCAGGTCACCGACCCGCACAACGTGGGTGCGATCCTCCGATCGGCGGCCGTGCTCGGGGCCGGGGGGCTCATCATGACGCGGCGGCACAGCCCACCGCTCTCGGGGGCACTTGCCAAGGCGGCCTCTGGCGGCCTCGAAGTTGTACCGGTCACCTTGGTCGGAAACCTCGCGCGCGCGCTCGAGGAGCTGGGCGAGCTCGGCGTGCGCCGCATCGGCCTCGATGGCGATGGCGACATTACGATTAACGCTGCCGACTTCACGGGGGCCGTCGCCCTGGTGCTCGGTGCCGAAGGCAAGGGTCTGCGCCGCCTCACGCGCGAGAGCTGCGATATTCTCGCGCGCGTCCCGGCAGCGGGCGGCTTCGCGTCGCTCAATGTCTCGAACGCAGCGGCCGTTGCGCTCTATGCCGCCGCCCGCGCGCGCTCTCCGTGAAAGCGATTACGCGCACTCTCTATATATATAGAGAGAGAGGACACTCCACGCTGTGCCGTTCGTGAACGCGCGAAAGAATTGGCACAGCCGCGGCAATCTGCAATGCCGAGCGGCGCCGTAACACTCTAGGAAAGCAGAGATTTTCGGCTACTTCTTAGGTGCCGGGCTCGCCGGAGGGGGAGCGCTTGGCGGTATGGAACCACCGCTGTCTGGTTTGCTGGGATCGTCGGGACCGTCGTAGTAGAGGAACCCATCCTCGATCGCCACGATGTCCTCGGCATCGACCTCGTACTCGTCCTCTTCTCCATCATCGAGACGGACGATGCATCCACTCATGCAAACCTTGTCGAGCACCTCCGACGGTCGGATCGTGTGCTCGGTCGAGGTCTCTCCTTCGGAGATGGTGACCTTGACGTCTTTGGTGTCGCGATTGGTGATGCTGGCGGCATCGGCAGCGATACTTGTGAAGAGCAGCGCTGCCGCGCCAGACATCGAGACGAGCCTCGAAGGCATTCAATCATTCTCCGTTGCACAGGACAACGGAGACACTCTTACCGCTTTGCGGCTTTCTTCGCACGCTTCACGGCAGTCTTTCTTGCCTTCTTCGCCGGCTTCTTGGCCTTCTTCGCAGCGGTCTTCTTCGCTACCTTCTTCGCAGCGCTCTTCTTCTTCGCGCTCTTCGTGGCGACTTTTTTCGCCGCGACCTTCTTCGCTCTCATTGCCATTGCAAGGGTCCTTTCCTGCTATTCATTTGTAGTGTGGTGCCGATGCATCATCTAATGTGTGCAATCCGTAGCCATCGCAAACGCAAAATTTCGCTGTCATCTATCGATTCTTTCGATACATCGCGCGTATCGACATCACTAGAGCGAGATCACGCAGCATGGACATCGCGCTCGCACGCACGTTCCTGATGATCGCAGAAACAGGCAGTTTTATTGAGGCTGCGCGACGTATGAACGTTACGCAATCGACTGTCTCATCGCGCGTTCGCAACCTCGAATCGATGCTCGGAAGACAGCTCTTCGAGCGCTCAAAAGTAGGCGCGCAGATCACGCCAGCCGGTGAACAATTTCAAAAACACGCGCTCGCGATGGTGCGAGTCTGGCAGCAAGCGCAGCTCGATGTGGGCTTCTCGGGGCAGCACGATCAGCACCTCGCAGTGGGTGCGGAGGCGACTCTCTGGCAAGGTTTGCTCATCTCCTGGATCGCCAATCTCAAGGCCGCCTATCCCGAATTGGCGCTCACTGCAGTCACGGAGACCGGCCCCAATCTGACCCAGCGCCTGCTCGACGGCACGCTCGACGTCGCCGTCGTTTACCAGCCGTTGCAGTCGCCGGGACTGCTCATCGAGCATCTCTTCGAGGAGGAACTCGTGCTCGTTTCGGCGGGGCGCGGCGATGCGCGACGCCGGACGGACGACTACATTCTTGTGGATTGGGGCCCTGATTTCCGTGAAGACCACGCCATGGCGTTCCCCAGGCGCTCCGGCGCGCGTCTCACGCTCGATATCGGCCCGATGGCCGTCGATTACCTCCTGAACAACGAAGGATCGGGGTATCTGCCCCACCGTCTCGTGCGCGGCCACCTCTCGCGCGGACGCCTGAAGCTCGTCGCGCGCGCGCGCAAATTCACCGTGCCGGTCGGCGCGCTCTACCCTGAATCACGCGAAGAGTCGGACTTCGGCCCCATCCTCGACAGCCTCCGCGCCCGCGTTGCGCGATATGCGTGAAGATTGCCAGCTCGTCCGCCGTATGGTTCGCTCGCCCTAACAATAGAGATGCGAGGGACGCCCAATGAGCACAACGCTCACACCTGAGAACCGCGAGAGGCTGAAGAAGATCAGCGTCGCCACGATCACGACAGCGCTGTTCAAGCGCAACTTCCGCAATCAGTTCATCCAGGACGTCCGTCCTGTCGGAACCAAGGCGCCGCCAATGGTCGGTGAGGCCTATACGCTGCGCTACATCCCCGCGCGCGAGGATCTCGACCACATCGGCGTCTTCGAGGACCGTTCGCACCCGCAGCGTCGCTCCATCGAGGAATGCCCGCCGGGCCACGTCGTGGTGATCGACAGCCGCAAGGACGCAAAGGCGGCATCTGCGGGCGGCATCCTGATCACGCGCCTTATGATGCGCGGTGCCGCCGGTATCGTCTCCGACGGCGGTTTCCGCGACTGTCCCGAGATCGCGGAGATGGCCTTTCCTGTCTACCAGAACCGCCCGGCACCGCCGACCAACCTTACGCGCCAGCGCGCGATCGACATCAATGTACCGATCGGCTGCGGTGACGCGCCCGTCTTTCCCGGCGACATCATCGTCGGTGATGGCGAGGGCGTGGTGGTGATCCCGGCGCATCTCGCCAACGAGATCGCCGAGGAAGGCCACGAGATGACGGCCTACGAGGACTTCGTCATGGAGAAGGTGCGCGAAGGCCGCGGCATCTTCGGCCTCTATCCCGGCAATGCGGAGACCAAGGCCGAGTTCGCTGCCTGGCGCAAAGCCAACGGACGCTGAGATCGGGGATGCCAGGTATGGCGCAGCCAACCGCCGGAGCCGGCCTCGTGCAGGGTATTCCGCCCAGCGAGAGTGCGCCGCGCGCCGTCGCAGACCTCTATCATGCTTACTTCACCGGCCTGATCCTGACCCTGGTCAGCCGCCGTGGCAGCTCCGATGCCGCGCGCTGGATGCACGCCGTATTCCGCCACCAGCACCACGAGAAGTTCCTCTCGAGCTTCGAGAAGCTCGGCCTCTCCGGGATGCCGCACGCCGTCGCCTGCGCCGCCTATCACTACCTCTCGAACAGCATTGGCGGCGTCGGCGTCGAGTTTATGAAGGAAAGCGACCGCAAGGCCTGGGTGCGCTTCGTGCCGCCGCGCTGGATCTACATGGGCGCCGCCATCTGCGGCGTGCCGAGCGAGGTCTCGCGCGGCTTTCTCACTGGCTGGTACGCCCAGAACGGCGTCTCGCTCAAGAACCCGCGCCTTGGTTTCGTGTGCACGGCGCAGACGGTCGATGGCCAGCATGGTCTCGCGGGCTACTTCAGGGAATACGATCACGATCTCGCGCCCGAGGAGCGGCTCATCTTCCGCCCCGGCGAGTTGCCGCCGCCCTTCGATCCGGATGCCGCGCCGCGATTGCCGGCGGCCGACTGGACACCCGAGCGCCTCGCGCGCGCCTACCGCAACTACGCCATGGAGTATGTCCGCTCAGGTCTGCCGCGCCTGATCGAGCTGTTCGGTGAGACCGAGGGCGCGCACCTCGGCCGCCTCACGGGCCGCCAGATCGGCGCGCAGTTCTACAAAGAGATCGCCAGCGCGGCGGGCGTTCAGCGGGACGATGCCGAAGCGCTGGCGGATCTCCTGGCATGGATCGCGGAAGGTGAGGGCGACAGCGCGACAGTCACCCGCGATGGCGACGCCGTACGGCTCTCGCGCACGGGATGGCGGCTCATGCGCGGGGTAGCCGATCCGTCGCCCGGCGTGATGGAAGCCTGGAATGGCCTCATCGAAGGCCTCGCCATGGTGCACAACCGCTTCCTGACCATCGATATTGTCGCCCGCGTCGATCATGGAGCGCCACAAACCGTCTGGCGCATCCGTGAGCGGTCGCGCGGGGCGATCACGATCGCGTAGGCACCAACGTCATCGCTCTCCCGCTTGTGCGGGGAGAGGAAGAAGAAGAGCCATGCGGCGGCGCCTCGCGCACGAATGCCATTTGGCACTTGTCGCCCCCACCACTGCAGGCTTACTCACTCCAACGACAAAGACAGCAGGAGTAGCCGTCCGCCATGCCGGAGTTCCGCTTCGAGCCGGTGGTCATGCCGCCGGCCGCAACAAGCCTCAGGGCCGAAGTGCGCGCCTTCCTCGACGAGGAGAAAGCCAAGGGCACGTTCGTGCCGACCGTCGGCGCCATGGTCGCCGCCGATCCCGCCTTCAGCGCACGGCTCGGTGCGCGCGGCTATCTCGGCATGACGTGGCCCAAGCAGTATGGTGGCCATGAGCGCTCGGCGCTCGAACGCTACGTCGTCGTCGAGGAGCTGCTGGCGGCCGGTTCGCCGGTCATGGCGCACTGGATTGCCGACCGCCAGAGCGGCCCGCAAATCCTCAAGCACGGCGCCGAGCGCGTGAAGAAGATGATCCTGCCGGAGATCGCCGCGGGTCGCTGCTTCTTCGCCATCGGCATGAGCGAGCCGGATACCGGCTCCGATCTTGCGAGCGTCAAGACGCGCGCCGTGCCGGTCGAGGGCGGCTTCCGCGTGACGGGTCGCAAGGTGTGGACGAGCTACGCGCACATGGCGCACTACGTCATTGCTCTGGTGCGAACGGGCGGGCGCCCCGAGGATCGCCACGTCGGCCTGACACAGCTCATCGTCGACATGAAGTCGCCGGGCATCGAGGTGCGCCCGATCATCAATGTCTACGGGTCGCACGAGTTCAACGAGGTGACCTTTGACGATGTGTTCGTGCCGGAGGACATGAGCGTCGGCGGCATCGGCAATGGCTGGGCCATGGTGACGTCGGAGCTCGCCTTCGAGCGCTCGGGTCCGGATCGCTTCATGTCCACCTATCCCCTGCTCGTCGAAGCCTTCCGCGAGATCGGTGAAAGCCCCAACGCGAGCGAAGCCGCCGAATTGGGCCGCCTCGTCGCGCATCTGGCGACGCTGCGGCGCATGTCGGGCTCCATTGCGGGAATGCTCAACGAGGGCAAATCGCCGGTCACGGAGGCGGCGTTGGTTAAAGACCTTGGCACGACATTCGAGCAGTCGATTCCGGAGATCACGCGGCGCCTGCTGCCGCTCGAGCCGCGCGGCGGTGGCAATGGACAGGTATATGACGGCCTGCAGCAGCTCGCGCAGATGCAGGCGCCCTGCTACTCGATCCGCGGCGGTACGCGCGAGATCCTGCGCGGCATGATTGCACGGGGGCTTGGCCTCAGATGAGTACGAACGAAGAAGCGGACGGCGTGCGCGACCTCATGCTGCGGTCGCTCGACCGCATCGTCGAGGAGAAGGCCGAGAACGCGGCACAGCGCGCCGACGGCAAGCCGGGCTTTCCTGCCGACCTCTGGTCGGCACTGGAGGAAGCGGGCATGACCGCTCTTGGCGAAGAGAACGAAGGCGATCTCGGCCTCGGCAATGCGGCAGCCCTCATCGAGCGCGCCGCCTATCAAACGCTGCCTGTGCCGCTCGCCGAGACGATCCTCGCGCGGCGCCTGCTCGCCAAGGCAGGTATCGATATTCCCGATGGGGCCCTTTCCGTGGCTCCACCATCGGCAAATCGAGACGGCAAGGCGGCGGGCGTACCCTGGGCCAGCTCGGTAGCAGGCGTCGTCGTCGCGAGCGGCCCCGATATGCTCGCCCTGGTGGATGCGCGTGAAGCATCGTCGCCCGGCTTCAACATGGCCGGCGAACCGCGCGAGACCATCGATCTCGGCCGCGCACGGGTCATCGCCTCGGCCAAAGTTGTCGATGCGCCTGGGGTCGCCGAGGCCGAAGGCGCGCTCATCCGGGCCGTGCAGATGTCCGGCGCCATGTCGCGCGTGCTGGAGCATGGGCTGACCTGGGCCAACGACCGCATCCAGTTCGGCCGGCCCATTGCGCGCTTCCAGGCTATTCAACATTTGATGGCCGAGCTGGCCGCCGAGGCTGCTGCGGGCAGCGCCTCCGCGCTCATGGCTGTGGAAGCCGTGGCCGAGCGTTCCGACCGTCTCGCAATCGCCATTGCCAAGGCGCGGACGGGGGAAGCGGCAGGGCGCGTGTGCGCGATCGCACACGAGGTGTTCGGCGCCATGGGCTTCACCCAGGAGCACACGCTTCACTATGCGACGCGGCGCCTCTGGAGCTGGCGCAACGAGTTCGGCTCGGAGGTTCATTGGCAAGCGGAAATCGGCCGGGCGATTGCGGCCGGCGGCGCCGATAACCTATGGGCAACGCTGACCGCGCATGGCTGACGGGCGCCGGTCCAGCCGTCGGCAACCGAGTTAGGCCTTGCGTGGCGGCAGTGCTCTCCGCCACCTTAGAATGATGAATGACGTGGTTCACGCCCCCTAGAGCGCGATCGACCTAGATCGGGGCGCTCTTGCGCCGATCTAGGTCGTGAATCGCGCTCTAAACTTATGCTGTAGGGGCGATCGATGCGCGCGGGAGGAAGGCAATCATGAAAGTTCTCATTATTGGTGGCGCCGGTATGGTCGGGCGCAAGCTCGCGGAGCGGCTGGCCAAGGACGGAACGCTCGGCGGCAAGACCATCACCTCGCTCGCGCTCTATGATGTGGTGCCGCCGCAGAAGCCGGCCGGCGCAACGTTCCCGGTCGAGATCACCACCGGCGATTTCCCGGCACCCGGCGAAAGCGACAAGCTCGTCGCCAACAAGCCCGACGTGATCTTCCATCTGGCGGCGATCGTCTCCGGCGAGGCCGAGCAGGAATTCGACAAGGGCTATCGCATCAACCTTCACGGCACGATGAATCTGCTCGAGAGCGTGCGCCGGGCCGGCAACAAGCCGCGTCTCGTCTTCACGAGTTCGATTGCCGTATTCGGCGCGCCCTTCCCCGAGAAGATCGGTGATGAGTTCTTCCAGACGCCACTGACCTCGTACGGGACGCAGAAGGCCATCGGCGAGCTGCTGATTTCCGACTACACGCGCAAGGGGCTGCTCGACGGCGTCTCGATCCGGCTTCCCACCATTTGCGTGCGCCCAGGCGCACCGAACAAGGCCGCATCCGGCTTCTTCTCGAACATCATGCGCGAGCCGCTCGCCGGCAAGGAAGCCGTGCTCCCCGTCTCCGAGGACGTCATGCACTGGCACGCCTCACCACGCGCCGCCGTCGGCTTCCTGTTGCACGCTGCAACAATCGATGGCGACAAGGTCGGTCCGCGCCGCGCGCTCTCCATGCCGGGCCTCGCCGTAACCGTCGGCGAGCAGATCGCGGCCTTGAAGAAGGTCGCGGGCGACAAGGTCGTGGCGCGCATCAAGCGCGAGCCCGATGCCTTCATTCAGGGCATTGTCGCGGGCTGGCCGCGCAATTTCGACACACGCCGCGCGATCGAGTTGGGCTTCAAGCCGGACGCGAGCTTCGAGGAGATCATCCGCATTCACGTGGAAGATGAGCTTGGCGGAAAGATCGCCTGAGCCACCAGAGAAACGAGCCAAGGACGCCATCATGAGCAACAAACTGCAGGCCCTGCTGTACCTGACCAATGCCAAACCTTATCTCGATCGGTTGGCGGCAGACGGCCTCAACGAGCGCGTGGACTTCAAGGTCGTCGCGACCGGGGAACAGGCAAGCGACGAGGATCTTGCAAAGGCCGAAGTCCTGTTCGCGCCGGGCATGCCGCCGGGCGCGCTCGCGAAGATGCCGCGCCTCAAGGTCATCCAGTCGCTGACGGCAGGCGTCGATCATTGGCTCTCGCGCAAGGATCTGAAGCCCGAGCACACGCTCATTGCAGCGCGCGGCACGCACCGCATTCAGGTGCCCGAGAACATTCTCGGCGCCCTCTTCCACATCACGAAGAAGTTCCACCAGATCGCACTTCAGCAGGCCGAGAGCCGCTGGAGCCGCAGCGTTTCCGAGACGCTCGCCGGCAAGACACTCGGCATTCTGGGCCTCGGCGCCATCGGCCAGCAGCTCGCCATGAAAGCCGCGGCTCTCGAGATGCGCGTGATGGGCACCAAGCGCACGCCGGAGCCCGTCACTGGAGTCGAGAAAGTCTATGGCTTTGATGAAACCGATAAAGTGCTCAGCCAGAGCGACTATGTCGTCGTGCTGCTGCCGGTGACGCCGCTGACCGAGAATTATCTAAACAAGACGCAAATTGCGAAAATGAAGCCGACGGCCTGGCTCATCAACTTCGCGCGCGGCGCCATCATCGTCGACCAGGACCTCATTGCCGCCGTCAAGGCCAAGACGATCGCGGGCGCCGTACTGGATGTGTTCCGCACCGAGCCCCTGCCTGCGGACGATCCCTTCTGGACGACGCCGGGTATCTGGGTTTTGCCCCATATTGGTGGCTTCCATCCCCAGCGAGACAGCTGGGTCGCCGAGCTTCTCTCCGACAATATCCGCCGCTACCTGGACGGCCTGCCGCTGCGCGAGGTCGTGGACCGCGAGAGGGGTTACTGAACACGGCGGCGATCTGTCGCGCGGTCGGGCGGTGATCATGGCGCTCATGGGGCGAAGAGAGCCGAAACGGAAAGTTGATGTGGGCCTGGGGCCGTGCTAGACGAACGCCGTCTTTCCGAGCATGGCGCCGCCGGTCTAAGCCGCGTGGGCACTATGTACTATCCCCACGCATAGGGGCGGCAACGACCCGTTCGGGCCGACCGCGCATGGGCTAGTGTCCCGATTTCGAAGTTCGCCTGACGTCGAACCTGGCGTCCCGAGCGAACTTCGAAATCATAAGGGACACTAGTAACCGTAACTTTGCTGGTGTGATTCAGATTGAGAAATTCGCTCGGCACCGTGCCGCGAGATCAGGCGAATTTCTCGATCATCACACCAGAGCGCCGGTCACGCGGCGCCGATGTTGAGCATTTTGAGAGGGGCTGAGCGCGACCAGTGGCCACGGACGACACCATCACAGGGGGCGTGGCGGGTCGCTACGCATCGGCCCTGTTCGATCTTGCCGAGGAAGCCAATCAGGTCCGGCAGGTCGAGAAGGATCTGATCGCACTTCAGGGCCTGCTCGACGGGAGCGCCGATCTGAAGCGCATGGTACGTAGCCCCGTCTTCTCGAGCGACGAACAGAGCCGCTCCATTGCCGCCGTCGCCGAGAAGGCCGGACTCGCGCCCCTCGTCGTGAACTTCCTCAAGGTGCTGGCTCGCAACCGGCGCCTTTTTGCCGTCAGCGAGATGATCCGCACATTCCTGGCGCTGGCCGCTCGTCAGCGTGGCGAGGTCAATGCCGAAGTTGCGAGCGCCCATCCGCTCAGTGATGAGCAGCTCGTAGCGCTCAAGGATACGCTCCGCGCCTCTGCCGGCAAGGACGTCCAACTGATCACCAAGGTCGAGCCGACGCTGCTCGGTGGGCTCATCGTCAAGATGGGCTCGCGCATGATCGACAGCTCGCTTCGCACCAAGCTCACGTCACTCAAGACCGTCATGAAAGAGGTCCGCTGATGGAAATCAAGGCCGCTGAGATCTCCGCGATCCTTAAGGAGCAGATCAAGAATTTCGGCCAGGAGGCAGAAGTCTCCGAAATCGGTCAGGTGCTGTCGGTCGGCGACGGTATTGCCCGCGTTTATGGCCTCGACAATGTCCAGGCCGGCGAAATGGTCGAGTTCCCGGGCGCCATCCGGGGCATGGCGCTCAACCTCGAGACCGACAACGTCGGTGTCGTTATCTTCGGCGATGACCGTTCGATCAAGGAAGGCGACACCGTCAAGCGGACCGGCGCCATCGTCGAGGTCCCCGTCGGCAAGGGCCTGCTCGGACGCGTCGTCGACGCGCTCGGCAACCCGATCGACGGCAAGGGCCCGATCAAGGGCGATCACATGTCCCGCGTGGACGTGAAGGCGCCGGGCATCATCCCGCGCAAGTCCGTGCACGAGCCGATGGCCACCGGCCTCAAGGCGATCGACGCCCTGATCCCGATCGGCCGCGGTCAGCGCGAGCTGATCATCGGCGACCGCCAGACCGGCAAGACTGCCGTCGCGCTCGACACGATCCTCAATCAGAAAGCGCTGAACGTTGCCGGCGCCCCTGAGGACCAGAAGCTCTACTGCGTCTACGTGGCCATCGGCCAGAAGCGCTCGACGGTCGCCCAGTTCGTGAAGTCCCTGGAAGAGAACGGTGCGCTCGACTACTCGATCGTCGTTGCCGCAACGGCTTCCGACCCGGCGCCGATGCAGTTCCTCGCCCCGTTCGCCGGCTGCGCGATGGGCGAGTACTTCCGCGACAATGGCATGCACGCGGTCATCATCTATGACGACCTCTCCAAGCAGGCCGTCGCCTACCGCCAGATGTCGCTCCTGCTGCGCCGCCCGCCGGGCCGCGAAGCCTATCCGGGTGACGTGTTCTATCTCCACTCGCGCCTGCTCGAGCGCGCGGCGAAGATGGGCGATGCCGCCGGCAAGGGTTCTTTGACGGCGCTCCCGGTCATCGAGACGCAGGCCAACGACGTGTCGGCCTACATTCCGACGAACGTCATCTCGATCACGGACGGCCAGATCTTCCTCGAGACGGACCTCTTCTTCCAGGGCATCCGCCCGGCCGTGAACGTCGGTCTCTCGGTGTCGCGCGTCGGCTCCTCGGCGCAGACCAAGGCCATGAAGAAGGTCGCCGGCAAGATCAAGGGCGAGCTCGCCCAGTACCGCGAGATGGCCGCTTTCGCGCAGTTCGGCTCGGACCTCGATGCCGCGACCCAGCGCCTGCTGAACCGCGGCTCGAAGCTCACCGAGCTCCTGAAGCAGCCGCAGTTCTCGCCGCTCAAGATGGAAGAGCAGGTCTGCGTGATCTATGCCGGTGTGAACGGCTATCTCGATCCCATGCCGCTCGGGCAGGTGAAGCCCTTCGAGGAGGCGCTTCTCGCGTCGCTGCGTGGCTCCAATGCCGCGATCCTCGACGACATCCGTTCGACCAAGGATCTCTCGAAGGACACCGAGGCCAAGCTCAAGGGCGTGGTCGAGCAGGTCGTCAAGCAGTTCGCTTGACGGGTGCCATCAGGCTCAACTGAGACAGGGCCCAACTCGGACAGGACAGCCGCGACGCCATGGCATCACTGAAAGACATGCGCACGCGCATCGCCTCGGTCAAGGCGACGCGCAAGATCACCAAAGCCATGCAGATGGTGGCTGCGGCGAAGCTTCGGCGCGCGCAGGAAGCGGCCCATGCCGCGCGCCCCTACGCCCAGCGCATGGACCAGATCCTGGCCAACCTGAACAGCCGCCTCGCCAGCAAGGAGGGCATGTCGCCACTCCTCGTCGGCACCGGCAAGGAAGACACGCACCTGCTGATCGTGATGACCGCCGAGCGCGGTCTTTGCGGCGGCTTCAACTCGAATATCTCGCGGCGCGCGCGACAGGACATCCGCCGCCTGGTCGCGGCCGGCAAGACGGTCAAGATCCTGACTGTCGGCCGCAAGGGCTTTGACAACCTGCGCCGCGACTACACGAGGCAAATTCTCGATCGGATCGACCTCAAGGGCGTCAAGCAGCTCGGCTTCGTCAATGCCGAGGAGATCGCCGAAAAGGTCATGGCGATGTTCGAGGCCGGCCAGTTCGACGTCGCGACGATGTACTACTCCGAGTTCCAGAACGTCATCACGCAGAAGCCGACGGCACTGCAGCTCATCCCCGCCAAGCTTCCCGAGAAGGCCGAGGGCACGCAGGCTGCCAAAGCTGAGGCCATCTACGAGTACGAGCCCTCCGAGGAAGAGATTCTCGGCCAGCTCCTCAAGCGCAACATCGCGACGCAGATCTTCCGCGGGCTTCTCGAGAACGCGGCTGGCGAGCAGGGCGCGCGCATGACCGCCATGGACAACGCGACGCGCAATGCCGGCGACATGATCAACAAGCTGACCATCAAGTACAATCGCCAGCGTCAGGCGAACATCACCAAGGAGCTGATCGAGATCATCTCCGGTGCCGAGGCGCTGTAACTGGCTGTTTCGCGGGACTGCTCGATGCTCATGGATGTCCTTCGCAAAGCGTTCAAAACGGTTCAGGTGGCCCGTCATCTCGGCATCGGTACCGTTGCGACACATTTTGCAGGCGCTCTCGGGCGTGATCGGATCGGCGTGAAGCTAAAGGGTGCTGGCGATATTGTATTGCGCCTCAATGACAGCGACCTCAGCACCTTCCATCAGGTTTATGTCCAGCGCCAGTACGACTTGGGAGAGAGTGCCCAGGGCCAGCGCTTAAGGAAGCTCTATAACCACAAACTCGATGTCGGTTTGGTTCCGCTCATCATTGACGCGGGTGCCAATGTCGGCGCGGCCGCCATATGGTTCGCTCAGCAGTTCCCGAAGAGCACGGTCTATGCGCTGGAGCCGGATGACGATAATGCCGAGATCTGCCGACGGAACTGCGCGAGGTTCGCCAACATCGTCGTCATCGAAGGCGCCATAGGTGGGCATTCCGGCTTCGTGAGCATTCAGCGACAGCGTAGCTCATGGGGGTCGACGACCCGCCGAGCTGAGAATGAAACTGGCGTACCCGTGCACAGCGTGGCTGACGTTGTAGCGGGGGCTGGAGCTCACAAGAGCCTATTCATTGTCAAGGTGGACATCGAGGGGTTCGAGTCCGACTTGTTCTCAGGCGATACCAGCTGGGTCGACGATGCAGGCGCGATCTACGTCGAGCCGCATGACTGGCTATTTCCTGGTGGGAAGACGAGCCAAACCATGCAGAAGGCGCTCATGGGACGGGGCTTCGAGATCGTTCTGAGCGGCGAAAATATGCTGTTCGTGCGCGATACCAACGATGATATGCCTTCGCTAACGACAGCGGTGGCGACGCAAGGTATGACACATTAGCGAGTTTCGCGGAGGCGGCGCGGCACGCTTGCTTGCCCCCGACAGAACGACTTGAAACGAGGACGAGAGCGAGTCATGGCATCGAACAAGGTTGGCAAGATCCGGCAGGTGATGGGCGCCGTCGTGGACGTCCAGTTCGAAGGGCATCTCCCGGAGATCCTGAACGCGCTCGAGACGACGAACCAGGGCCAGCGCCTCGTCCTCGAGGTCGCCCAGCACCTCGGCGAGAGCACCGTGCGCACGATCGCCATGGACTCAAGCGAGGGTCTGACGCGCGGTCACGAGGTGACCGACACGGGCAAGCCGATCTCGGTCCCGGTCGGCGACGAGACGCTCGGGCGCATCATGAACGTGATCGGTGAGCCGGTGGATGAGGCCGGGCCGGTGAAAACGTCGACCACCCGCGCCATCCACCAGCCCGCGCCGACTTTTGCCGAGCAGTCGACGGAAGCGGAGTTGCTGGTCACCGGCATCAAGGTCGTCGACCTGCTCGCGCCCTACGCCAAGGGCGGCAAGGTCGGCCTGTTCGGCGGCGCCGGCGTCGGCAAGACCGTGCTGATCATGGAGCTCATCAACAACGTCGCGAAGGCGCACGGCGGCTACTCCGTTTTCGCTGGCGTCGGTGAGCGTACGCGCGAGGGCAACGACCTCTACCACGAGATGATCGAGTCCAAGGTCAACATCGATCCGAAGGAGAACAACGGGTCGACGGCCGGCTCGAAGTGCGCGCTGGTGTACGGCCAGATGAACGAGCCGCCGGGTGCACGTATGCGCGTCGCGCTCTCGGGCCTGACGGTCGCCGAGCACTTCCGCGACCAGGGCCAGGACGTGCTCTTCTTCGTCGACAACATCTTCCGCTTCACGCAGGCGGGTTCGGAAGTGTCGGCGCTCCTCGGCCGTATTCCTTCGGCGGTCGGCTATCAGCCGACGCTCGCCACCGACATGGGGGCCCTGCAGGAGCGAATCACCACGACGCAAAAGGGCTCGATCACCTCGGTGCAGGCCATCTACGTGCCCGCCGACGACCTGACCGACCCGGCGCCTGCGACCTCGTTCGCCCACCTTGACGCGACGACCGTGCTCTCGCGCTCGATCGCCGAGAAGGGCATCTACCCGGCCGTGGACCCGCTAGACTCCACCTCGCGCATTCTCGAGCCGCGCGTCGTCGGCGACGAGCACTACCAGGTGGCCCGCCAGGTCCAGCAAATTCTCCAGAAATACAAGTCCTTGCAGGACATCATCGCCATTCTCGGCATGGACGAGCTCTCCGAGGACGACAAGCTGACGGTCGCCCGCGCCCGCAAGATCGAGCGCTTCCTCTCGCAGCCCTTCCACGTCGCCGAGGTCTTCACCGGCTCGCCCGGCGTCCTCGTTTCGATCGCGGACACCATCAAGGGCTTCAAGGGCCTGTGCAATGGTGACTACGACCATCTCCCCGAGCAGGCCTTCTATATGGTAGGCACGATTGAGGAGGCGATCGCCAAGGCCGAGAAGCTGGCGGAGGCGGCGTGATCCGGAAATTGGGCAGGGGCAGGGGCTGAGCCACGGGCCGCGGGTCGGCGTGTGGTGGGGGGCCCATCAGCAGACGGCCAGGGCCGCGGAGAGGGTACCGCATGAGCGAAGAATTCGGATCATGCTGCGCAACGCTCAAGGAAGTGATCACGTCGAAAGAGTTTTCGACGCTGATCGAGGAAGGTGAAGACGGCGTGCTGTATATGTCGGTCGGCGTCGTCGACAGCGACAACGAAGAAGATGGCATGGTGGACTATCCGGTGTTCTACTGCCCGTTCTGCGGCACTCAGTTGCAAGAGCAGGACGACGAGAAGGCCGCCTCCTGAGGCGAGACACGATACAGAAGACCATGGCGAGCGCTCACCCTTTCGGGGCGCGCTCGCCGCAGTAGCTAGTGTGATGATCGAGAAATTCGCCATATCTCGCGGCACGGTATCGAGCGAATTCCTCGATCTGAATCACACTAGAAAGCATATGATTCCAGTGTCCCTTTTGATTCCGAAGTTCGCTCGGGACGCTAGCATCGACGTTAGGCGAACTTCGGAATCGGGACACTAGAGACCGGGATCAGTCATGGCAGGCACTTTCAAGATCGAACTCGTCAGCCCCGAGCGGGTGCTTCTCTCCGGGGAGGCGACAGAGGTCGTTGTGCCGGGTCTCGAAGGTGATTTCACCGTTCTCGCCGGCCACGCGCCGGTGATCAGCGCGCTGCGCCCCGGCATCCTCGATATCCGTGATGGTTCGAGCCGGCGCCGCATCTACGTCCGCGGCGGCTTTGCCGAGGTCGATCCGACCCAGCTCACCATTCTTGCGCAGAACCTCGTCGACATCGGCGCGGCCGCTCCCGGCCAGATCGCGGCAGAGCTACAGGTCGCGGAGCAGATGCTGGCCTCGGCTACGGACGACGCCGGACGGTTGCTGGCGAACGACGCCCTCGCCGCGCTCAAGTCGATCGACACGCGCGCTGCTGCCTGAGCCCGTTCAGGCTCGGCCGAACCAGCCTCGCACCGCTGTGAGAAGCCGCGCCGCTTCCGCGCGCATTGCCTGCGTGAGCGGCCGCATGAAACGGCGCACGCGCTCCTTCACCACGCGGCCGTAGCGCCAGGGCCAGGAAGTGCGGATCCAGTCGGTCAGCGCGTGCTTCCACGGCATGAGAATGCCGTAAGCGCGCGCGAACCACGGAATGCGCAGGAGTTGCGTTTCCGTGAGCTGAAAGAGGCGGGCGACGATGGCCGTACCGATGATCTTCGCGCCTATGAAAAGCAGTGTCGCTTCGACTTCGCGTCCCGAGGCAATCAGGAAGACGGCAAGCAGCTTCAGCGGCAGGATGAGGATGGAAGGCGCACCGAAGACCAGCAGCGCGCCATAGGGCGGCAGGCGCTGGACCCAGGCCTCGATCCACGCGATTGGCTTGAGGCGCCCAAGCTGCGCCAGCGCAGCAGCGAGCGGCCGCCAGCCCCATTCCTCGAAGACGATGATGATTGCCAGCAGCGCTTGGAGAACTAGCCGCGCTCCCGCCACAAGCGCGCGGAGGCCCTGAAGCGTCAGACGCGTGACTGTCGTATTGGCAAAGCGCGGCCTGCGCTGCGGCGCAGGCGCTTGCGGGCTCGGTGGTGCTGGCTCCGTCGACACGCGGTGTGGGCTCCGGTTGGGCGAGCCAAGCTAACCGAATTCGCGTGCTCGCGCCTCCGGCGCGACGGGGCTTTTGCCCCGAACCCCAACCGGGAGGGACACCCTCCCGGACCCACCCGTTTTTATCATCAGATCGCTCGCGGCGAACGCGCCAGCATCCCTTCTACCTGTCCTTCGTCGCGCCAAAGGCGCGCTTCCAGCGCAATGAGAAGGTTAGGAGGAGAGGCAGCCGCTTGCGCTGGCGTTGGCGTATGCCGCCGCCCCTCACCCCGACCCTCTCCCCATTGAAGACAATGGGGAGAGGGGGGGGAAGAAAGCGCTCGCGGCAAATTCCAAATCACAAAAAGCGGGGGCTCCGGGGGTGTCCCCCGGGCGGAGCGCGAGGCCGCGGCCTCGCTCGTGCCGCAGGCACGACAATCGACGCGCCCAAATGAAAAGGCCCGCGGAATCTCTCCCACGGGCCTTCGGTATTGATTACTTGCTTAAATCCGATCAGGCGCGCTTGCGGGCCTTATCGACGGTCTTCGCGGTGGCCTCGGAGGCCGACTCGAAGGCCTGGGTCGCGAAGCTTGTCGAAAGCTCGAAGAGCTCCTTGGTCTGGGCGCCGGCGACAGAGAACTGACGCTGCATGAACTCCGCCTGGATGCGGAACGCCTCGGGGATGGAACCAGCGCGAGCGATGGCGCGGGCGGCGTCGAAGGCGGCGTCTGCATTGAAGACCGCATTGTCGAGGATCTTCGTGCTGATCGACTTCATGCCGGCCTGCGCCGTCAGAGCGAGCTCCTCAGCGGTCTTGGCGTGATCCTTGGCGGCTACCTTGAAGGTCTCGAAAGCCTCCTGCGAGCGGGCGACGCCCTCCTCGGCCATGACCTGGATGTTCTCGGGGATCTTGGCGGCCTTGGCAGCTTCCATGAACTGCTCGGCCTGGCGCGTGAAATGCTCATTCATCTGACGTCTCCGTTTCTCTGATTTGGCCTTGGTTGCATGAGCACTGGCCTCCGGCTCATGCAGGAATATTGTCCGCAGCAGGTATGTAGGGTGCCATATTGTGCGTTGCAACATGATTGTGCGGCGCACCATTTAGACTTTAGTCGTAAAAGGGGGATGGCGGAGGAATTAAGTGAGGTCGTCGCGATCACCGGGTCCGAGCAGGATCTCGCGCTTGCCGACGTTGTTCGCGGGCCCGACGAGGCCTTCGCGCTCCATGCGGTCCATGAGATCGGCGGCGCGGTTGTAGCCGATGGCGAGACGGCGCTGCAGGAAGCTCGTCGAGGCGCGCTGCTCGCGCACGACCAGCGCCACGGCCCGGTCGAAAAGCTCATCGGCTTCGTCCTCGGGGTCCAGCTCCTCGTCTTCGGGCGCGTGGTCGAGGACGACATCCACGTAGGCCGGCTCGCCCTGAGCGCGGAGATGATCCGCGACCTGCTCGACTTCCTCGTCCGAAACGAACGGCCCGTGCACGCGCATGATGGCGCTGCCGGCACCTGAGAACAGCATGTCGCCGGCGCCAAGGAGCTGCTCGGCACCCTGCTCGTTGAGGATCGTGCGGCTGTCGATCTTGGACGCGACCTTGAAACTGATGCGCGTTGGGAAGTTCGCCTTGATCGTGCCGGTGATGACATCGACGCTCGGGCGTTGCGTCGCCATGATGAGGTGAATGCCGGCCGCGCGCGCCATCTGCGCGAGACGCTGCACGGCGCCTTCGACTTCCTTGCCAGCAACCACCATCAGGTCCGCGAACTCGTCCACCACGACGACGATGAAGGGCATGGGCGTATAGTCGAGTGGCTCGCTCTCGAACATCGGCTTGCCAGTCTCGGGATGGAAACCGGTCTGCACGCGGCGTGCGAGCTTCTCGCCGCGCTCGACGGCAGTGCGCACGCGCGTGTTGAACATCTCGATGTTGCGAACGCCGAGCTTGGACATACGCCGATAGCGCTCTTCCATTTCGCGCACGACCCACTCGAGCGCACCGGCGGCCTGATGCGGATCGGTGACGACGGGCGTCAGCAGATGCGGAATGCCGTTGTAGGCGGAGAGCTCCAGCATCTTCGGGTCGATCATGAGAAAGCGACAGGTGTCCGGCGAATGACGGTAGAGCAGCGAGAGGATTAGCGCGTTCACGCCAACCGACTTGCCGGAGCCCGTGGTGCCCGCGATCAGCAGATGCGGCATACGCGCGAGATCGACGACGATCGGATCACCGGCAATGCTCTTGCCGAGTGTGATTGGCAGGTGCGCCTCGCTCGCGACGAATGGTTCGGCCTCGAGCAGCTCGCGCAGGAAGACGGATTCGCGCCGCGCATTCGGCAGCTCGATGCCAATGGCATTGCGCCCGGGAACAACGGCAATACGTGCAGACGCCGCGCTCATGGAGCGCGCGATGTCGTCGGCGAGCGCAATCACGCGCGCTGATTTCGTGCCGCGTGCCGGCACGAGCTCATAGAGCGTCACGACCGGACCAGGACGGATATCTTTAATCTCGCCCTTAACGCCGAAGTCGGCGAGCACGTCCTCGAGCAGACGCGCGTTGCCACGCATGACGGCGTGATTGATCTCGGCGCCCTGCTTGGAAGGCGGCGGTCGGCGCAGGATGTCGAGCGAGGGATGCTGAAAGCCTTTCGGACGCGGCGCGCGCCGGCGCGGCGGCGGCTCCGGCTGCAACTGAGGCTCCGGTGCGGGCTCCGCACGGCGCGGGGGCTCCGGCGCAAACACGGGCTCGCGCTCCAGGCTCGGCCCGCGCTGAAGACGTGCGCCTGGCGGCGCGAAACGCTCGGCAATAATGCGGCTCTGCTTCTCGGTCGCCGTGTCGAACGTGATCGGCGGCTCGTCGTCATCGGCATGGGTCGGCGCATGATGAACGGGTGCGGCGGGCCGGGCCGACCAGAGATCCGGCGCCTCGACGTAGTTTCTCATCGGGCCTGTCGGCGCAACGAACTCGGGTTCGTGCTGAAAACTATGCCGAGGGCGTGAGCGGCGCCAGTTGCTGCGCCCGGCCTTGAGACGCTGCGTGAGACCGGTCATGGCCTCTCCGAAGACGCTCGGCTCGGCGCGGGGATCGCGCTGCCAGAGGAGGGCGTACTCGCGCTGTGTGAGGCCGAGCGCCGTCGAAAGTGCGCACATACCGCCGGCGAAAAGCATGAGGCCGGCGACGAGCCCAGCCCGCGCCGGATTGATCATGGCGAAGACGCTCGAAGCGAGCTTCAGGACCATGCCGCCGAATGCGCCGCCGAGACCGTGATGCAGCGGCCAGCTTGCCGGCGGCGGCAGGGAGGACAGAGCACCCGCGAGAACGAGCAGCGCGAAGGGCGCGATCATGATGCGCCAGCGGGCTTCGAGAAGTCGGCGGCGCAGGATCAGCTCCGCGCTCCAGAAGCTCACGATGACCATGCCGAAGATGGCTGCGAGACCGACCGATTGCAGAAGCAGATCGGAGAAGATGGCGCCGAGCGGACCCATCCAGTTGCGCGTTGCGCCACCCGCGGCGTGTGTGAGGCTCGGGTCCGCCGCGGACCAGGAGATCAGGCTTAGCCAGCCGGCAGCCGTCAGCCCCGCGAGCGCCATACCCGCAAGCCGCCAAAAGCTGCCCTTCAGCCGCTCTTCCAGTGGGTGTGGAAGTATCGGCCGCGGCTCATAGCTGGAGCCATGCAACGCCATGATCCCAAGTTGCTGTTACGCCTACAGGGCAACAACACGCTGAAGCGCCTCGCGGATCGTGGCCACATCGTGCACAAGGGCGACACGGATGTATTGCTCGGCCGGATTAATTCCACGCGCGTTCGGTTGCGCCAAATAGGCACCTGGGACAACCTTCACACCGCAGCGTTTCCAAAGAGTTACGGTCGCAGGCAAAGAACCGCCAAGATGGCTCATATCGAGCCACAGAAAGAAGCCGCCGGCGGGGCGCTTGTAGCCGAAACGCGAGCCCAAAACCTCGTCACAAACGTCGAATTTGGCCCTGTAGGCCTGCCGGATGACGGCAACATGCTGCTCCTCGCTCCACACGGCTACAGAGGCGTGCTGAACGACGCCCGGCATCTGCGGCGCCGTGAGATTGCGAATCTCGGCGAAGGTTTCGAGGAAATCAGCGTCGCCAGCCGCGAATCCCGAGCGCAGGCCCGGCAGGTTCGACCGCTTAGAAAGCGAGTTGAAGACGATGATGTTCTTGAAGCCGTCGGACGTGCCCGCCGCCACCTGCAGGCCGCCGATCGGGGGCTCCCGGGTGTAGATCTCCGAGTAGCACTCGTCGAAGAACAGCATGAAGTTGTATTGGCGCGCGAGCGCAAGGGCTTTGCGGATGTAGTCGGGTGACGCAACTGACCCCTGTGGATTAGCCGGCGAGCAGAGGTAGAAGGCGACCGTGCGGGCGAGCGTCTCGGGTTGCTTCTCCAGCTCATCGAGATCGGGGAGGAAGCCCGTCTCGACCGTCGCGTCGAGGAACACGGGTTCGCAGTTCGCGGCGTACGTGGCACCGAGATAGGCGTGGTACATGGGGTTCGGCAGCAGGACGACCGGACGCCCCTCGACGGCTTTGCGGCCGACCGCCGGCAGGATGGCGAAGAACAGTCCCTCTCGCGAGCCGTTGAGCGGATGCACGTGGCGCAACGGATCGATCGTGCCTGCAATGCCATACCGCCGCTCGATCCAGGCGCCGATCGTATTGCGCAGCTCCTCGCTCGCGCGAATGGGCGGATACTTGGCAAGCGTCTCCTTCGCCTCGATCATCTTGTCGGTGACGAAGCCGGGCATGACTTCGCGCGGCTCGCCGACCATCATCTCGATGGTGGGCTTGATGCCGGGCTCGATGCCGTCGAGCAAACGACGAAGGCGGGTGAAGGGCGATAGGATCACGCCCTGAGCGAGCGCGTGCAGTCCGGTCGGGGCGGCAGTCATGTCTGTACGATCCTGCTGACGGCGATGCTCAGTCGACCATGGCCTGGAGGACAAGCGAGCGAATGAGCTGGCGGTAGCGCAGCCGCAGTGGGCCTGGCGCAACGATCATCGATACGACCGTCATGTGCTCGGCCGGGTCATTCCAGAAGTACGTGCCATAGACGCCCGACCAGTAGTAGTCGCCGGGCGTGCCGTTGGCGGCCGAAAGACCCTGCTCCTTGCGCACGGCAAAGCCGAGGCCGAAGCCGTAGCCGTCGAACGCCGGATCCATTGTCGCGGCGATGCGATTGACAATCTTGTCGCCGAGATGATCGGAGGTCATGAGCGCGATGGTCTTGCGGCTCAATATGCGCTGGCCGTTGCCAACGCCGCCGTCGAGCAGCATTTGCGTGAAGCGCAGATAGTCGGCCGCCGTGGAGACGCAGCCACCGCCGCCTGACTCCCACTTCGATTTCTTGCCCGTTGCGTGATGCACGACCAGCGCATCGCCTGTCAGGGGATCTTTTGGAAGCGCGCGGGCATAGCGCTCACGCGTCTGATCGGTGAGCTCGAAACCCGTGTCCGCCATGCCGAGCGGCTGCCACAGGCGCTGCGAGAGGAACTCGCCGAGACGCTGGCCCGAAACGGCTTCGATAATGAAACCGAGGACGTCGGTGGACACGCCGTATTCCCAGGTCGAACCCGGCTGGAAGAGCAGCGGCGCCTTGCCGAGCAGATTCAGGAACTCCTCCTTGTCATGCACGGCGCTGGTGCCATGCACGGGATAGGCGCGATAAGCGGCGCTCGTGCCGCGGCTCTGATAGCTGAGGCCCGAGGTATGTCGCAGAAGATCCTGCACGGTCATCTCGCGCTCGGCAGGCACGGTTTCGAGCGTATCGCTCGTGATTGACTTCGCGACCTTCATGCCGGCGAGCTGCGGCAGGAATTTCGATACGGGGTCGCCGAGAAGGAGACGACCCTCCTCGGCCAGGATCATGATGCCGACGGAGACCATCGGCTTGGTCATGGAGGCGATCGAGAACACGGCATCGGCCCACATGGGCGTGCCGGCGGTCTTGTCGCGGAAGCCATAACCTTCGAGCAGAGCGAGCTTGCCGCGGCGGGCGATACCGACCACGGCGCCGGGGATCAGGCCGGCCGCCACTTCGCGGTCAATGGCCTCGCGGATACGGCCGAGCCGTCCGACGTCGAAACCGAGTTCCGCAGGCGCGGCGCGCTGAAGAACGGCACTGGTGTTCGATGCGGACGGCATGGCTCTTTCTCCAGTTGGCGGCGGGGGCGGGGGAAGCTCCGCCGTTGTCGTTACTCCACGATGGCCTGCAGCGCCAGAGCGTGCATAGCGAGGATAGATCATCTCATTCGGCGGACCAACGCGTGGAGCGCCGGTCAGCCGGTGCATCTGCGCTTTGCTGCAAATGCGAAAGCGAGCGAGCGCCTATTGAACGAGTGCTTCGTTGACGAGCTTCGTCATGAGCTTGCGGTAGTGATAGCGAAGCGTGCCCGGCTGCTGGGACATGAATACGACGGCGAGCCCAGCCTTTGGGTCGTTCCAGAAATAAGTCCCGTAGGCGCCGCCCCAATTGTACTCACCGACATGGCCTGGCGCTGAAGGTGTACCGGGCTCAAGGCGCACCGCAAATCCGAGGCCGAACCCGAAGCCCGCGCGCGTACCTTCCGCGTCGACGCCGAAATCCGCCCCGAGGTGGTTCCGTGTCATGTCCGCGACGGTTTCGCGCTTGAGTATCCGCTTGCCGTTGAAGGTGCCGCCGTTCAGCAGCATCTGGCTGAAGCGGAGATAGTCGGCAGCTGTCGAGACCGCGCATCCGCCGCCGCATTCGTACTTCAGCGGCTTGCCTTCCGCGTGCACCACACGTTGCCGCCTGCCGGTGACCGGGCTGTCTTCATAGGCGCGCGCATAGCGGTTCCACTTACTCTCGGGAACGATGAACGCGGTGTCCTTCATACCGAGCGGCTGCCAAAGGCGCTCCGAGAGGAATTCGCCGAGACGCTGACCCGAGACCCTCTCGATTAGTACGCCGAGCACATCAGTCGAGAGGCCATAGTCCCACGACGTGCCTGGATCATGGAGCAGCGGCAGCTCGGCAATGGTTTTGAGAAGACCATCGCTGTTCGTGCGTACGGCCAAGCGGGCGCCACTGTAAGGCCAGAGCTTGTGCACCGCCGACTTGCCGCGATTGCCGGAGGTCATTCCCGACGTGTGGCGCAGCATATCCTCCACTGTCGGCTGGCGCTTCGCCGGTCGCGTTTCGACGTCGCCGTCGCGTGCCCTCGGGTTCACGGCGACCTTCAGATCGGCGATCTCCGGGAGATGCTTGCCGATCGGATCGGAGAGCGCGATCTTGCCCTCCTCCACCAGCATCATGACGCCGGCCGACGTCATCGGCTTCGTCATGCTCGCGATCGAGAAGATCGCGTCGGTCTTCATCGGCGTGTCTGTCTCGGGATCACGATCGCCGAACGCCTCGAAGTAGCCGATCTTGCCATGCCGGGCGATGAGGAGCACCGCGCCGGGGAGTTGTCCCTTGGCGACGTCGGCTTTGAGGGTGTCGGCAATGCGCTGAAGTCGCTCGGGCACCAGTCCGAGGGATGCGGGATCGGCGCGCGGCAGCGGGTCATCGGCGCGTGCATGAGTGCTCGCCACCGTGAAAACGGCGACTGCGATCGCGCAGCACACCATACTGGAATTGAACGGGGTCATCGCCGGGAGGCTCCCAAACTGGACCGGCCCTCAACGAAGCCGGATCGGCGCAGGGTACTCCCGTATTCTGAACGGCAGCCGAAAGTTACTGGGCGATAGTGTCGCGATTAGCGCATGCGGCGAGGGTTCATGTAGAGGTCGGCTTCCTGCTGATCGATCTTCGGGATGACGCGGCCCCTCCGCACGCCGCGCCAAAGCGACTTCAGATGATGGCGGACATCGCGCCCGAAAACTTCCTTCGCCGCAAAGAGCTTCAGGACATGCAGCAGTCGCGGATCGGCATGCTCGCGCAGAATGCGGCAGCGCCAGTAGCCGCCGAGCGAGAAGACCTTGCCGTCGAGATAGCCGACGACATTGTCAGCCGCATCATAGAGCTTGAAATCACCACCGATGTCGATCAGGTCGCGCCGCAGCCGGTAAAGGATCGGCTGATGACCGTCGAGCACGAAGAAGGAATAGTTCTCCGGCATGAGCGGCCATTTGTTGGCCGACCGCTCGAGGTAGATGTTGTGGACCTGCTCGCCCGTGTTGATCGAGTATGCCGATACGGGAATACCGCGCGCGCCGATCGTGAGCTGGAGCGAGCGCGCCAGCATGAGGTCCATGGTCGCGCGCCAATTGAGCTTCTCGCCGAAGAGGCGCAGCACGAGGCGGCGGTCCATGCCCTGCTGCTTCTTCCAGAGATCCTCGCGGTAGGCGATGAGACCCGTGCGCTCACCGTTCTCGATGACCTCGGCGAACACGTCCATGTCGAGCGTGAACTGGCGCGACTTGGCGCGATTGCGGCTGTGCTTGAAGATGCCGAACTCGACCGAGTTCAGATTGGTGATCCACACGTCGACGGTGAACTCGTGCCACTCGCCCTTTCCGCGACGCACACGCTGATTGCGCTTACCGGAAGGGACGGGAAGCTTGGAGGCTTCCCGCTCGAGCACCTCGGCCTTCGCCTCGCGGGCCGCCTCGGCCGCCGCAGCCTCTGCTTCGATCTCAATCGTCCTGCTGCCATCTGCCATGAACGGCCTCCCTGAAAGGGTGCCCGCACGCAGATACAAAGCATGGGCGAATCGTTGGAAAACAATAGCATCGGGCGCTCGTCACACTGCGCCCGATACTGTGGATAACCCGCGGATAAGAGGCGGGTTCCGAACCCGCTCTCAGAATGCTCTCAGAACATGGCCGGATAGACGCGATCGGGCGGGGCGTGGCCGTCGAGGAAGGTCTTGATGTTGATGATGACCTTCTCGCCCATGTCGACGCGTCCCTCGATCGTCGCCGAGCCCATGTGCGGGAGTGCGACGACGCGCGGCGAGTTCAGCAGCTTCGGGTTGATGGCCGGCTCATTCTCGAAAACGTCGAGACCCGCACCCGCGATTGCACCCGCCTCGATGAGACGCGCGAGCTCGTTCTCGTCGATCACCTCACCGCGCGCGGTGTTTACGAGATAGGCCGTGGGCTTGAGCAGCTTGAGGCGCCGCGCCGAGAGCAGATGAAAAGTCGCGGGCGTGTGCGGGCAGTTCACCGAAATGATGTCCATGCGCGCCAGCATCTGGTCGAGGCTGTCCCAGTACGTGGCCTCGAGCTCCTGCTCGATTTCCTCCGGCAGGCGGCGGCGGTTGTGATAGTGCACCTGGAGGCCGAAAGCGGCTGCCCGCCGAGCTACGGCCTGACCGATGCGGCCCATGCCGATGATGCCGAGACGCTTGCCGAAAATGCGGTGCCCGAGCATCCAGGTCGGCGACCAGCCCGTCCAGCTCGCACGCGGGTCCTTGAGGAGGCTCGCGCCTTCGACAAGGCGGCGCGGCACGGCGAGGATGAGCGCCATGGTCATGTCGGCGGTGTCCTCGGTGAGGACGCCGGGCGTGTTGGTGACGGTGATCCCGCGATTGCGCGCCGTGTCGAGGTCGATGTTGTCGACGCCCGTGCCGAAATTGGCGATCAGCTTGAGTTGCGGCCCGGCCTGCGACAGCACCGCGCGGTCGATGCGGTCCGTGACGGTCGGCACCAGAACCTCGGCAGCCTTAGCGGCCTCGACGAGGGCCGCCTGGGACATGGGCGTATCATCCAGATTGAGGCGCGCGTTGAATAGCTCCCGCATGCGCGTCTCGACGATCTCCGGCAGCTTGCGCGTGACGATGACGAGGGGCTTTTTGGGGGCGTTGGGCATGGGGCATGTCCAATGATTACTTGTGCGGCAGCGTCCTACCACAATCTAGGGTGTCTCTAGCAGATGCTTTCAGGGAACTCAAAGCCAGGTAATCAGCGTGCGTTGCACACTAAATCGGCGCTTTAGGCCCCCGGAGCGGCCCCACGTTGCCTCTCGGGGCGGAAGCCGGTAGAGCAGGGGCGGCCGTTGCGCAAAACGCATATTAGCTCAACAGCCTGTCTGCGTTTAGCGCAACACCCATCGCAAAACCCTGGTCGAGAGCCCGCCCATGCGCCTCACACGCTTCTTCCTGCCGGTCCTGCGCGAGACACCGAAAGAGGCCGAGATCGTCTCTCATCAGCTCATGCTGCGCGCCGGTATGATCAAGCAGGCGAGCGCCGGCATCTACTCCTGGCTTCCGCTCGGCTACCGGGTGCTGAAAAAGATCGAGCAGATCGTGCGCGAGGAGCAGAACCGCTCGGGCGCCATCGAGGTCCTCATGCCGACCATCCAGTCGGCCGACCTCTGGCGCCAGTCGGGTCGTTATGACGCCTATGGCAAGGAGATGCTGCGCATCAAGGACCGGCACGAGCGCGACATGCTCTATGGTCCGACCAACGAGGAGCAGATCACCGAAATTTTCCGCGACAGCGTGAAGTCCTACAAGGATCTGCCGCGCAACCTCTACCATATCCAGTGGAAGTTCCGCGACGAGGTGCGCCCGCGCTTCGGCGTCATGCGCGGTCGCGAATTCCTCATGAAGGACGCCTACTCCTTCGACCTCAGCGCGGAGGCCGCGCGGCACGCCTACAATCGCATGTTCGTCGCCTACCTGCGCACGTTCGCGCGGCTGGGCTTGAAGTCCATTCCCATGGCAGCGGACACGGGGCCCATCGGCGGCGATCTCAGCCACGAGTTCATCATCCTCGCCGAGACGGGCGAGAGTCAGGTCTACTGCCACACGGACCTCATCGAGACGCCCGTGCCGGGCAAGGATGTGAACTTCGACGGCGATCTCTCACCGATCATCAAGCAATGGACCTCGCAGTACGCCGCGACCGACGAAAAGCACGATGCGGCGCGCTTCGCCGCCGAGGTGCCGGCCGACAAGCAGGTTTCCGCACGCGGCATCGAGGTCGGGCACATCTTCTACTTTGGCACGAAATATTCCGAGCCCATGGGCTGCAAGGTGCAGGGTCCGGACGGCAAGCTCGTCGCCGTGCACATGGGCTCGTACGGCGTTGGCGTGTCGCGGCTCGTCGGCGCGATCATCGAGGCCAGCCATGACGAGGCGGGCTGCGTGTGGCCGGTGCCGGTCGCACCCTTCGAGGTCGGCCTCGTCAACCTCAAGTCCGGCGACAAGGATACGGACGCGGCCTCGAATGCCGTCTACGAGAAGCTGACGAATGCCGGCATCGACGTGCTGTACGACGACACGGACGAGCGCGCCGGCGGCAAGTTTGCGACCATGGATGTGATCGGGCTCCCCTATCAGTTCGTGATCGGGCCGAAGGGCGTGAAGGCTGGCGAAGCCGAGATCAAGACGCGCAAGGGCGGCGCCAAGGAGACGATCGGCATCGATGCCGCGGTTGCGAAGGTGATCGACCTCGTCACCAAGGGCCGCGATCTGGCGTAGATGAATGATCACCGACGATCAGATCGACGAGACTATTCTGGCGCTATCAGGGCCGAAGTTTCTGAAGGTCGCAATGGTGATCGTTCGAACGTCAAAGGTCCTGGGCGAGGATAGCGACGAATTCTACGAACGGATTGCCGGTCGCATTAATTGGCTCAGCGCGCGCGGCAAGCTAGAGGTTGTGGGCGACCTCTCTCACTGGCGGAATAGCGAAGTCCGGCTGCCACCCTAGTGACTTGGGCACCGGCAGCGAATCGCGGGATAATAGGTTGCATGAACCAGCCGGATCCCGCGAGCCGTGCCCACATTCGCACCTTCCTCGAGATGCAGGCGGCCGAGAAGGGCGCCGCACGCAATACGCTCGACGCCTACGCGCGCGATCTCGATGACTTGGCGCAGTTCCTCGATGATCTCGGCCGCCCGATTGAAGACGCGACACCCGCCGATCTCTCGGCTTATGTATCGCATCTGACGAACCAGGGCTTCGCCACGGCAACGCGTGCGCGGAAAATCTCTGCCGTCCGCCAGCTCTATCGGTTTCTCATGATCGAAGGATTCGTCGATGAGGACCCGGCCGCCGGTCTGAGCGGCCCCAAGCTCGCCCGCGCGCTGCCAAAGACACTCTCGATTGCCGAAGTCGAGCGCCTGCTCGAAAGCGCGCGGCGGCGCACCGAGACGGCTACGGGCCGCGAGCGCTTCAGGGCCTTGCGCCTGCACGCCATGCTCGAAGTGCTCTATGCCTCGGGGATGCGCGTCTCCGAGCTGGTCGCCCTGCCCCGGCAGGTGCTGAACGGCGACCCGCGCGTGCTCACCATCACCGGCAAGGGTCAGCGCGAGCGCCTCGTGCCCTTGAACAGCGAAGCGCGCATGGCGCTCGATCGCTATCTCGCGGCGCTCGCCGATCCCGAGAACACATCACCGACATTGCGGCCCGCGAAGTGGCTCTTTCCGGCAAAGAGCGCTGAGGGGCACGTCACGCGTCAGCATCTCGGGGTCGAGTTGAAGGAGCTGGCGGGCGAAGCGGGCCTCGATCCCGAACGGGTTAGCCCGCATGTACTACGACACGCCTTTGCGAGCCACCTGCTCGACCGGGGCGCCGATCTGCGCGCGGTGCAGCAGCTTCTCGGCCATGCCGACATATCGACGACGCAGATTTACACGCACGTGCTCGAAGAGCGCCTCAAGAAGATCGTCTACGAGCACCACCCGTTGGCGAAGGCGAAGTCCGAGCCAGCCAAGTAGCCGCCCCGTCCACGCCTCGTGGACCCGTCAGGTCCGGGTCATGCCGCCGGCTTTGCGCTCTTGATTGCGCTGCCAGTAGAGGAACGCCACGGCGACGATCGCCGTCAGAAACATCGTCGAGAGGATGTCAGGGCGCTGGATGAAGGCCCACCACATGTTCCAGCCGGCGCGGAAACTCGGTGCTTTGCCGACGAGGAAGCTATTGCTGACGATGACGATGAGTAGAACACTCGCCGTGAGCCCGACAGTAGCGGCGATCTGAAGCGATCGCTTCAACAGCCGGGGAACCATCGCCTTCTTACCGGCCATCACCAATTGGGTTCGCTCGATCATGGCGTTGCTCCGTGCAAGATTCGCTCTGAATCTAGCTGACTCGCGCGCATTCTTCCACTCCGTACGGATTATCACTTGCGAGGCCGTCAGACGATCCGGCGTTTACCCACGCGTGCACCGACGGCTTGTCTGAATACGCCGCAGCAGCGCCAACGTGGCAGCTCAGCTCGGCTCGACCCAGGGTGCGGGGACGATGAACCGCGACCCGACGGTGTTGAAACCGTTGTGCGTACTGGTGAGCGCGGCGAGGCGAAGCGCGCGAATGAATTGACCGGCAAGCGTCTTGTTCCAAAACCAGCGGTTCACTTGCGCGCTCGATGGCTGCGGTCCGACCGCCTGTACGGCTTCGCTGTAGATGGCCTTGATGTCGTCTGCGATGGTGCGCAGAAGGAGCGCCGAGGACAGACCCTCAACCATCGACACCGGTACCTCGCCGCCGAGGAAGCGCGCCGCAAATGGTGCCCACTGCTCCGGCGGCAAATGCGAAAGGCCGACGGTGGTGCGGCCGAACCGACGTTGCGCGGCCTCCCAATGTGGACGCACCAGCTCGATCTCAGCCGTAAGCGCCGCCGCCCAGCCGTCCGCATCGCCCGGCAGGACGGACGGTAGAACCGGCAGACCAACCTGGGGCGTCCAGCCGACAGTGTCCTTCATGCTCGGGGCATCGTCGGGGAAGTCGACAAGAATAACCGGGCCGTCGCGGCGCTCGAGCAGTCCAAGCGCCGCCATAAGCACGCGGCGCTGAAAGTGCGGATCCTCAGGCTCGCCGAGCGGTCGGCCGAGCGGAAACGGCACCCAGAGACTGCGCGGCGACTTGGTGCTCTCGAGATGCGGACGCACGAGCCCGATCACCACCGTCGCGATGCCTCTCGTCTCGATCATATGGCCTAGCGCGCTCACGGCGCGCGTGCAGAACGGTCAGACAGGGCACAGAAGGACGGCGTCCACCTCCTGCTGCTTCAGGAGGCCCACAATGCCGTCCGCCGTCTCCGACATCGTCGCGGGGTCGGTCGATCCCATAACCGAGTAGTGCATGTCAGCGACGGCGCCAATCGTGCCTTCGGCCGCAAGCTCGCGCAGGCGATCGATTGGATAAGCAACGTTGATGTCGCGCTGAAATCCGGCCCGATCGAAGTTGATCGAGATGTGGCTCATCAGCATATCCGCGGGTGCCAATGATGACGGCAGCTTGCGGAATTCGGCAGTACCTGCCGGAAATGGCATCTGCGAGCGCTCGATCAGCGCCGCGCTTGTCAGGATGGCGATCCGACATTCCGAAAGCGGCTTGGGAACGACCCAAGGCGAGCCAGGAAGTTCGGGACAGGCCAAACCCACAACTGCATCTCGGGTCGGCTGCGGGATATCCTCGATACGGGCCATGGTCCCCCTTGTCGTTCGCTATTGCGTCTGCGCCGCCAAGACACTGGTTAACCAGCCAATGCATAACACGCTCACTGCGTGAAGCGTGCCGGCACGAGCGCGGATCAGCGTACCAGATTTTGCAGCTCGTCAGAGATCGTCAACTCGGCCCCTTGGCTGGGGTCTCGCCTTTGTCACCATGGGCCTCTATCGTGGAATGCCAGCCTTGAAATGAAGCGGAGCACACGGTCCCAATGCGCATTCTCGTGACCAACGACGACGGCATCGACGCGCCAGGTCTGCACGCGCTGCGCCAAATCGCCGAGGAGGTCGCGGGACCGGATGGCGAGATCTGGGTGTTCGCGCCGGAGACGAACCAGTCGGGCACTGGCCACTCGCTCTCGCTCAACGAGCCTCTACGCATGCGTCAGGTGAGCCCGCGCGTCTATGCCGTGCGCGGCACGCCGACCGATAGCGTGATCATGGGCACGCGGCATGTGCTCAAGGATGGCGGGCCGGATCTCGTGCTGAGCGGCGTCAACCGCGGTGCCAACATGGCGGAGGATGTGACCTACTCAGGCACGATCGCCGGGGCCTTCGAGGGCACGATGCTTGGCATCCGATCCATGGCGCTCTCGCTCTCCTATGGCATGCGTTCGCCGGCCGACAATCTGCGCTGGGAGACCCCGCTCGCCCACGCCCCGCGCATCATCCGGAATCTGCTGGCTTACGATTGGCCCGCAGGCGTGCTGATGAATATCAACTTCCCGGATTGCCTGCCCGACGAGGTCGTGTCCCTCGACGTCACGGAACAAGGCCGCCGGGACATCAACCCGCTAGGCGTCGAGGAGCGGCACGACACCTGGGGCACGCCGTACTATTGGCTCGGCTTTGCCCGCCGCCGCTCCCACCCGCAGGAGGGCACCGACCTCTGGTCGGTTTACAACAACCGGATCTCGGTCACCCCGCTGACGCTCAACATGACCGACCGCGCGATGCACCAAAAATTACGGGGCAACCTGGTGCTTTGACCAAGCTGCCCCGCAAGGGTCGGGACGCGGAATCTGAGGGAGGGCGTACGAAACCCGCGCCCCGCTATTCGTTCAACCCAGCCGCAACTTGGGCTGCTTGTAGTTGAAATCCGCGTTTTCGTTCTCGCGCCTCTCCGGCCGGGAGAACAGGCTCTGAAGGATGCTCCACACGGCCTTCGAGCGCTCGACGCGTGCCTTACGCATTGAGTTCTCGATCAGCTCGCTGGTGATCTCAGGATGGTTCCAGATATTGTTGCTCATGTTAGCTCACCTCAACTCTTGTTTTGTTTGTGCATCATATATGCACTATGATTACGTGAGATTCAAACGAGGCTTCCTCACCTCATGATTGAGATAAACTAATAGATCGATGCATAAGCTGCTGCCGCCCCTCAACTCGCTCCGCGCCTTCGAGGCGACCGCCCGGCACCTGAGCTTCTCGCGCGCCGCGGAGGAACTGAACGTGACGCCGGCCGCCCTCAGCCATCAGGTTGCGGGCCTCGAAGCCTTCCTCGGGGAGCGGCTCTTCAACCGCAGTGCCCGTACCATTTCACTCACCCCCGCGGGGGAGTCGCTCTACCCGGGCCTCAGCGCAGCCTTTGCTCAGATTCGTCAGTCGGTTGAACGCGTTATGGAGACGGGCGACGGACAGATCCTGGTCGTCAGCGCTCCGCCCGGCCTTACTGCGAAGTGGCTCGTGCCGCGGCTCTATCGCCTACTGACGGCGCACCCGGAGCTTGATGTCCGCGTTTCGGCAAGCCTCACGCTCGCAAGCTTTTCCGGCGACGGCATCGACGTGGCCGTCCGCAACGGCAGGCCACCCTTTCCGGGCCTGTGGTCGCGCAAATTTCTCGAGATCGAGAGCCTGCCCGTTGTCAGTCCGCGCCTGATGGAGCAGCACGGGCCGCTGGAGACGCCCGACGACCTCGCCCGCTTCCCGATCATCCATGACGACTCGCTCGGCCGCATGTTCGGCTTGCCGACTTGGCTCGACTGGCTGCGGGCTGCTGGTGCCGAACACGTGGACCTCGGCCGCGGCCTCCACTTCTCGAGCGCCGACCACGCCATCGAGGCAGCGTTGGAGGGGGCCGGCGTGCTGCTCGGTGTCCGTTCCCTTGCCTTGGACGACGTGCGCCTCGGCCGCCTCGTGTTTCCTTTCGAGCTGGCGCTGCCCACGGATCGCGCGTTCTACGTGGTGTGCCCGGAGGGGCACGAGACCCGTCCCAAGATTGCCGCCTTCTGCGCCTGGATCCTCGACGAGGTCGCGAGGCTCGGCCTCGCCTGCCCGGATGATGACGCTCTACCAGCGAGCCCCAGACCGCGGCGGGGCCGGAAACCCGTCAGCGCGGCTGAAAGTGATCCCAGCCGGAGCGCTCCGGCGCCAGCGGCTCGCCCCGCGCGTCGAGAACGTGCACCTCGGGCGCGGAAGTGATCTCGCCAATCCGCGCGACCGCGACACCGCTCAGCCGCGCCGCTGCCTCGAAGGCTGAGCATGCCGTCGGCGGGATCGCAGCGAGGATCTCGTAGTCATCGCCGGCAGCGATCACATCCCGGATCCGCGCCGGCTCGGCCGCGAGCGCACGACGCATGGCGGCGGACAACGGCAGCTCAGTCGCCACGGCTTGCGCGCCAACGCCGGACGCCCGGCACATGCGGCCGAGGTCTTTCATGAGGCCATCCGAAAGATCCATGGCGGCGCGCGCATGCGTGCGTAGGGCTTCGGCCAGGGCGATGCGTGGCTGCGGCCTGAGATAGCGTCCGAGCGCATACGCTGCTTCATCCGCACTGAGCCCGAGCCGCGCCGCGAGCGCGCCATCCAATTTGAGCGCGAGCCCCAGTGCGGCATCGCCGAGGGTACCCGAGACATAGAGGACATCGCCCACCTGCGCGGCGGCCCGACGCACCATGCCCCCCATCGGCACTTCGCCGATCACCGTTATTGCGATCGAGAAATGACCGGGCGTTCGATCCGTATCGCCACCAGCGAGATGAATGCCGAACGCACGCTGCGCCGCGCCAAGACCTTCGGCGAAGCGCGCCATCCACGTGCGCTCCGGTGCCTCGGGCAACGACAGCGACATGAGATAGATGCGCGGGGTCGCGCCCTTCGCCGCAAGGTCCGAGAGGTTTACTGCGAGGGCCTTCCAGGCAATGTCGGCCGCATCGTCATCGGCAAAGAAGTGCACGCCTGCGACGACGGGATCCGTCTTCAGAACCAGCTCGCATCCGGGCGTCGGCGCCAGCACGGCGCAATCATCCCTGAGACCGAGCGCGCCGGGAAAGCCTGCCGCCAGCGGCGCCAGGAAAGTGCCGACGAGTTCGTCCTCGCTATGGATGTGCGTATCGCCCAACGCCGCTTCTCCGTCCGTACTTTACCAAACCTACCATGGATTTATCGCCCTGCCGCACGATCCAGGTAGGCACGGACGCGTCCTGTGTGGCACATCTCAGGAATAAACCTCAATAAATCGCAAGCCAGGAAACCGCCCCCCATGACCGCCTTTCCGCGCCTCACGGCCCCGCTCGACCTCGGCTACATCAAGCTGCCGAACCGCGCCATCATGGGCTCCATGCACACCGGTCTCGAGACCATGGACCGGCACATCGAGCGCACGGCGCGCTTCTATGCGGAACGCGCGCGCGGCGAGTCAGCGCTGATCGTGACGGGCGGCTATTCACCGAACGCGGAGGGACTCTTCGGCCCCGATGGCCCGGAAGTGAGCCGCGCGGAGCACATTCCCGACCACCGTCACATAACGAGCGCCGTGCACGCCGAGGGTGGACGCATCGCGCTGCAGATCCTGCACGCGGGCCGCTACGCAAAGCACAAGGGCCTCGTTGGGCCTTCGACGCTGGCCTCGCCCATCAATCCGCTGCAACCCCGGCGCATGACGGCCGCCGACATCGAGCGCACGATCGAGGACTTCGCCATCTCGACGGCACTCGCGCGAGAAGCCGGCTACGATGGCGTCGAGATCATGGCCTCCGAGGGCTATCTCATCAACGAGTTCACGGCGAAGCGCACGAACGATCGCGATGACGAGTGGGGCGGCAGCCTCGAAAACCGCCTGCGCCTGCCCGTCGAGATAATGAAGCGCGTGCGGGAGCGCGTCGGGCATGATTTTCTCATCATCTACCGCATTTCATCGATCGATCTTGTCGAGGGCGGGCTCACGGGCGACGAGATCATCGCCCAGGCGAAGGCGGCCGAGGCGGCCGGCGCGTCGATCCTCAATCAAGGTATTGGCTGGCATGAAGCGCGCGTGCCGACCATCGCGCAAAAGGTGCCGCGCGCAGCATGGCTGTTCGCAGCGCGGCGCCTGAAGGAAGCGGTGAAGATCCCCGTCGTCGCCTCGAACCGCATTAACACGCCGGCGCTGGCAGAGGAGGCCTTGGCTTCGGGCGCTGCCGATCTCGTCTCCATGGCGCGGCCTTGGCTCGCCGATCCGCACTTCATGCGCAAAGCACGCGCCGGCAAGCCTGAAGAGGTCAACGTCTGCATTGCCTGCAATCAAGCGTGTCTCGACTACATCTTCTCAAGCCGGGCGGCGAGCTGCCTCGTCAATCCGATCACGGGGCGCGAGCTCGATTTCGATGCCTTCCCGAAACCCCAGAAGAAGAAGCGTGTCGCCGTGGTCGGTGCGGGACCTGCCGGTCTTGCCTGCGCGACGACGGCCGCCGAGCGCGGGCACGACGTGACACTCTACGAAGCCGCGCCATCGATCGGCGGACAGCTCAACATCGCCCGCAACATCCCCGGCAAGGAAGAGTTCGACGAGACCATCCGCTACTTCCGGACCATGATCGCGAAGCGTGGCGTCGCGCTTGCGACCGGCAAATCTGCCGAAGTCAGCGATCTCGCCGGAAAGTTCGACGAGGTGGTGGTGGCGACCGGCGTTCGCCCGCGCACGCCGGACATTCCCGGCATCGACGATCCGCGCTGCGTTTCCTACATCGACATTCTCATGGGTCGCGTGCAGGCAGGCGGCCGCGTCGCCATCATCGGTGCGGGCGGCATCGGCTTCGACGTCGCGGAATATCTTTCCGGTCCGTCGCAGAAGGAGGCCGCGAGTGTCGCGCACTTCCTGCACGAATGGGGCGTCGATACCGGCATCAGCGTGCCCGGCGCGCTCGCGACACCGGCCGAGCCTGAGATCAAACGCCAGATCGTCATGCTGCAGCGGAAGCCTGGCCGCATGGGCCGCACGCTCGGCCTTTCCACGGGCTGGGTGCTGCGCATCGCGCTCGCCAAGCGTAAGGTCGCGCAGTTGACCGGCGTCACGTATCAGAAAATCGACGCGGACGGCCTGCATATTCTCGTCGGCGAAGAAGCGCGCGTGCTGCCGGTCGATACGATCGTGGTCTGCGCCGGCCAGGAGAGTGAGCGCACGCTCGCCGACAATCTCTTTGCCGCTGGTACGACGCCGCACGTGATCGGCGGCGCCGACGTTGCCGCCGAGCTCGATGCCATGCGCGCCATCGACCAGGGTGTGCGGCTCGCCTATTCGTTCTGAGAAATGGGAGAGATGATCCAATGATCCGTTACGATCTATCCGGCAAAACCGCGCTCGTTACGGGCGGGGCCTCGGGCATTGGCCTCGCGGCCGTCGAGCAGCTCGCGCGATCCGGCGCCAAGGTCGCGATCAACCATCTCGCGGATGATCCGCGCGGCTCGGAGGTCGTGGCGCGGCTCTCGGGCGAGGGCATGGATGTGATCGCGGCGCCGGGCAACGTCGGCGATCCCTTTGATGCCGTGCGGATGGTCGAGAGCGCCGTGCAGGAGCTTGGACGCCTCGATCTGCTCGTCGCGAATGCGGGCACGCCGGGTACGCGCCGCAAGATCCTCCCCGAAGAGCTCGATCTCATCACCGAGGAGCTTTGGCAGACGGTCATTCAGGTGAACCTGCTCGGTGTGTTCCGCTGCGCGAAGGCGGCAGCGCCCGCGCTCAAGGCATCGCACGGCGCCATCGTGAGCACAGCGTCCATTGCTGGCCTCGGCTTTGCCGGCAGCAGCCTCGCCTATGGCGCGACGAAGGCCGGCGTCGTCAGTCTCACGCAGAACCTCGCGCGGGCGCTCGGCCCCGAGGTACGAGTGAATGCCGTTGCGCCGGGCTCGGTCGACAGCCCGTGGATGGTCGAGTGGACGAATGCCCAGGTCGCGGCGATGACCGACAAGGCCCTGCTCAAGCGGCGCTGCACGCCGGATGATATCGCCGAGGTGATCGTGTTCCTCGGCTGCGGCGCTTCGATGGTGACCGGGCAGACGATCACGGTCGATGGTGGGTTGACGCTTTAGAATGCCTGAACCCTACGACTTCCGCAGCCCGCGACTGTACGTCGAGGCCAACCTCGGCGACGGCGCGGCAGTGCCGCTGGAACGCGAGCAGGCGAACTATCTCCTCAACGTCTTGCGGCTCGGCAGCGGCGACAGCGTCCTCGTCTTCAATGGTCGCGATGGCGAATGGCTGACGCGCATCGAAGTGGCGGGCAAGCGGAACGCGGATCTCCACTACCTCTTCGCGCCGCTGAAGCGCGCGCGTCTCGACTACATGGTGCAGAAGGCAACCGAGATGGGCGTCGCGCGCCTGCAGCCTGTCCTGACGCGCCACACGGTCGCCGAACGCGTCAACGGCGAGCGTATGCGGGCGAACGTCATCGAGGCGGCGGAGCAGTGCGGCATCCTGCGCGTGCCCGAGGTCGCGGCGCCGGAACGTCTCGATCGCGTCCTCGCGGCGTGGGACGCAGGCCGCCGCCTTATCTTCTGCGATGAAGGCGCGCCGATCGCCGATCCCGTCGCGGCATTGCGCGAAATCGCACCCGGACCGCTCGCCGTGCTCATCGGCCCCGAGGGCGGCTTTGCGCCGGAGGAGCGCGAGGCGCTGATCGCACTGCCGTTCGTCACGCGCCTTGCCATGGGGCCGCGCATCATGCGCGCGGACACCGCCGCCGTCGCCGCGCTGACACTCGTCAATGCGGTGCTCGGGGATTGGCGCTGAGGACGGCGTTACCGCGCCAGCTCTCTCAACCCGCGGCGGATGAGCTTTGCCGTATCGGCCTCGGCGCCGAGATCGCGTGCCGCGAGCGCTATGGCCTGCGAAGCCTGTGCCGGGTTGTAGCCGAGATTGGTGAGCGCGGAGATGGCCTCGGCAGAAGCATGGCCCTCGCCCGTTGCCGGCGCATCGCGACCGCCGTTGCCAGCGCCATTCACGCTCGCCGGAATATGCAGCCCCGCGACCGCGAGTGCCGGCGCCTTGTCCTTCAGCTCGGCGACAATGCGCTGTGCGAGCCGAGCGCGATCGCATTGGAAAGATCCTGCGTCGAGAGCGTGCCGAGCACGCCGAGCGCCACTTTCGCGCCGACGCCCTGCACGTTCTGCAATGTGCGGAACCAGCTCCGCTCGACCTCGCTCGTAAAGCCGAAGAGGCGGATCGCGTCCTCGCGCACATACGTGTCGATGACGAGTGTCACCGACTGGCCGATCTCCATGTTGCGCAACGCGCGCGCCGAGGCTTGCACCTCGTAGCCGACGCCATTGACGTCAACAATGCAGTGGCTCTCGCCGATCGCATCCACGAGCCCCTTCAACTTGCCGATCATTTCGCGGCCTCCCGTAAGCTCCGTGCCGCGCGTGCAGCCGGGCTCGAGCGATGGTTGGCATGGCAAATAGCAATGGCCAGAGCGTCAGCCTCGTCGGCGCTCTCGAAGCGCGCCTTGGGCAGCAGGAAGCCGATCATGGCCTGGATCTGGCGTTTTTCGGCGTGGCCGGCGCCGACGACCGACTTCTTGATGAGATTGGGCGTGTACTCGGCGATTGCGAGCCCATTCACGGCCGGCGCCAGCAGCGCCATCCCGCGCGCCTGCCCGAGCTTGAGCGTCGCACGCGCATTCTCATTGACGAAGGTTTCCTCGACCGCGGCCTCGTTGGGCTTGAAGGACGCGATGACGCTGGAAAGACCCTCGAAGATCGAGCGCAGGCGATAGGCGAGATCGTCCTCGGCATCGGAGGTCACGTGGCCGCTTGC
>LNFM01000860.1_pt1 | contig 77367 bp, 92 predicted proteins | sample 596031 | NCBI WGS metagenome assembly LNFM01 (sample SAMN04254537, study PRJNA301005) | activated carbon metagenome | isolation source: dual media filters at the Ann Arbor, Michigan drinking water treatment plant | place: USA: Ann Arbor
CAGCAGGAAGTTTTCCTTGCCGCCGCCGAGGTGCAGCGTGGTCTCGCCGCCGTAGATGTCCATCGGCCGGTCGCGCGGGTCGTCATGCAGGAACGGGCCGTTGCCGGTGAACTCGTTCTTCATGTTCGACAGCTTGCCGCCCGAGCCGCCCGGATAGACATAGTCCTTGCCGCGGATGCTCAGGGCGACGCGATGGCCCTTCGGCACCACGATGCAGGTCGGGATGATCTCGATGTCGAGCTCATAGACCTCGCCCGGCTTGAGCGGCTGCTTCTCGTCGTGGCTGTGGTAGGGCCGGAACGGCAGCGTGAGCGCCTTGTCGAGCTTGCGGTGCGAGGCGCGCAACCAGCCCTGGCCGATGGGCGTGTGCGGATCGAGCGCGCCCTGGAACACGACTTCCTTCATGTCCGGCGAGAACACCCGCAGCACCAAAAACAGGTCGGCGTCCTTGGTCGACGACGACACGTGCAGTTTGGCGGCGACGGGACCGGTGATCTCGGTCTCCTCGACCATCGGGTCGGTCATGAAGGTGACGCCGTCGCCCATGGCATCGAAACTGACCTTGGCCGAGTCCTTCGGCGCGTCGGTGGTCAGCTTCTGTACGCCGGTGGCGAGGTGGAACTTGGTCCATTGCGTGCTCGGCAGCGGCCACGCGTCCTCGTGACGCAACACGAAGTGCTCGTTCGGGTGCCGTACGTTGAGCTGCACCTTGGGCTGCTTGTCCCAACCGTTCTTCTTGCCCTTGAGGAAGTAGTCGAAGAACCGCCGCTGCAGGTTGACGCCGTAGTCGGTGTAATAATGCGTCCAGTGCTCGATGCCGTGCACCTCAAGCCATTTCTGCTTCGAGGCGGCGCGGAAGTAGCCCTCGAAATTGCCGCGCGGGTGCAGCGGCTGGCCGCCCCAGTTCGCGGCCGAGAGCAACGGCACCTTGACCTTCGACCAATCCGGCAGCATCGCCTTGAAGTAGTCGTCGTCCATCGGGTGCGAGAACAGCACCTTGCCCATGTCGTAGCGATTGGCGCCCATCTCCAGGGCGTTGAGGGTTTCAGGGCCCGAGACCCAGTCGCCGTTCATGCGGCTGCGGTAGCCGTCGGTGCCCAGACCGTATTGCACGGTCTTGATCTGCATGTCGTACCAGTTCTGCGCGAAGGTGTTGTAGATGCCGCCGTTGTGGCTCAGTTCGCGGTAGAAGTCGGCGAAGCCTTCCCAGACGCAGATGGCGGCGAGGTGCTTCGGCTGCAGGCTGGCAACCTGCCACTGGTTGACGGCGTAATAGGAAATGCCGCTGAGGCCGACCTTGCCGTTGGACCACGGCTGCACGCCGGCCCATTCGATGCAGTCGGCGAAATCCTTGGTCTCGCGCGGCGACCAGTGCTCGACATAGCCGGGTGACCGGCCGCAGCCGCGCGAGTCGACGCGGACGCAGACATAGCCGTCCGGCACCCACTTCTCCGGGTCGCAGACTTCCCAGCTTTGGTACTTGTTGGTGGAGCCCGCCATCACGTCGGGCTGCTTTTCCTCCATGCGCTTCCAGGCGGTCTTGTAACCGTCCTCGAAATGCAGCCACTTGCCATAGGGGCCGTGGCTGAGCAGCACGGGATAGCGGCCCTTCTTGACCGGGCGGAAAACGTCACAGCGCAACACGACGCCGTCGTCCATGGTGATCGGCATGTCCCAATCGATCTGCATGCCGTCGCGGACTTCGCTGACCTCACGATAACCCATAACATCCAACTCCTGAAAATTGCTGAGGCGGCCTGTGCGGCGGTTTATTTCTTCGGGATGATGGGCAGCAGCACAAATGCCTGCCGGTCCGGTCCCGCGTGCAAGGTGACGTCGCCGCCGAACACGGCGGGCGGGCGGTCGCGCGGATCGTCATGGGTGAACGGGCCGACGCCGGTCCATACCTTGCCGAGCGTTTCGACGCCGGCGCCGGGCTCGCCTGGATAGACATAGTCGGTGCCGCGCACCGACAGTGCGATGCGATAGCCCTTCGGTAACGCAATGCAGGTCGGCCACACTTCGACGTCGACCTCATAGACCTCGCCCGGGGTGAGCTTCTGCTCCTCGTCGTGGGTGTGGTAGGGCCGGTAGGGCAGTGACAATTCCTTGTCGAGCTTGCGATGCGAGACGCGCAGCCAGCCTTGCGCCAGCGGCGTGTGCGAATCGAGTGCGCCCTGGAAGGTCACTTCCTTCAGGTCGGGCGAGAAAGCGCGCACGACCAGGAACAGGTCGGCGTCTTCCGTGGCCGACGACACCCAGAGCTTGGCGGCGATCGGGCCGGTGAACTCGACATCCTCTTCCAGCGGTTCGGTCAGGAAGGTGACGCCGTCGCTGAAACCGCCGTAGGTAACTTCGCCGGCTTGTTTCGGCGCATCGGTCGACAGCGACAGGTCGTTCGGATCGATGAAGAATTTGGTCCACTGCGTGCGCGCCAGCGGCCATTCGTTCTCGTGCCGCTCGACGAATTTCTCGCCGGGATGACGGATCTGGAGTTGCACCTTGGGCTGGCTGTCCCAGGCGGCGTCGTCGCCCTTGAGGAACTTGGCGAAGAAGCGCTTCTGCAGGTCGACGCCGTAATTGGTGTAGAAGTGGGTCCAGTGCTCGATGCCGTGCACCTCCAGCCATTTCTGTTTCGACGCCGCGCGCACGAAACCTTCGAAATTGCCGCGCGGATGCAGGCCCTGTCCGCCCCAGTTGGCGGATGACAGCAGCGGCACCTCGACATTGTCCCAGTTCGGCATGCGCGACTGCCAGAACTCGTCGGTGTCGAGTTTGCGCGAAATGCAGTCTTCGTAGAAGTTGTTGCGGTTCTTGCCGAGCTGCTCTTCGGACAGGGTCTCCGGTCCGGACACCCAGTCGCCGGTTATGCCGCTCTTGAAGCCGCGGCTGCCGCGGCCGTTCTGCACGGTGTAGACCTGCGACTTCGACCAGCCCTCGACAAAGCCGCGGTTGAAGATGCCGCCGTGGTGCGCCATGTCGCGGTAGAAATCGGCGGCGCCTTCCCAGGCGCAGATGGCGGCGAGATGCTTGGGCTTGAGCGCCGAGGTCTGCCACTGGTTTTCGGCGTAATAGGAAATGCCGTTGAGGCCGACCTTGCCGCTGGACCAGGGCTGGACGCCCGCCCAGTCGATGCAGATCGCCTGATCCTTGGCCTCGCGCAGCGACCAGATGTCGATGACGCCGGGCGAGCGGCCGGCGCCGCGGCTATCGACGCGGATGCAGACATAGCCGTCCGGTACCCATTTCTCCGGGTCGACCACTTCCCACACCTGGTACTTGTTGGTCGAGTTGGCCGGCACGTCCGGCTGGTCGGCGCACATGCGCTCCCATTGGTCCTTGTACAGGTCCTGGAACGACAGCCATTTGCCGTACGGCCCGTAGGTCATGATGACCGGGTATTTTCCGTCGTCGATCGGCCGGTAGATGTCACAGCGCAGCACCACACCGTCGTCCATCGTGATCGGCATGTCCCAGTCGATCCGCATGCCGTCGCGGATCTCACTCTTTTCACGATAGTCCATGTAAACCTCGACGTTCGGTTGCTTGAATTGAATTCAAATGAGTCCGGCGCGCGCAGCCAACCACTGTTAGGCGCCCGTGTCGATCCGTCGCCCGTCCGACTCGAACAGATGAATGCGCTGCGGATCGAGCGCGAGCCCGATGCGTTCGCCGACTTTGATATTGGCCATCGCGAGACCTTCGCTGACGGCGACGAAAGCGCGCTCGGTGCCTGCGTCGAAATACAGCAAGGTGTCCTTGCCGAGCGGTTCAACCAACCTTACCGGCAATTCGATGGCGCTTGCTGTGCCCGAGGCAACGCCAACGCTCTCCGGCCGGATGCCGAGCGTCGCGGCGCCGGGCTTCGCCGTCTTGAAGCGCGACGGCACTGGAATGTCGAAATGCGGCGCGCGGAAGCGCAGCGCGCCGGCATCTTGCACGATCTCGCCGGCCACCAGATTCATCGACGGCGAACCGAAGAAGTCGGCGACGAAATAATTGACCGGGTTGGAGTAGATTTCCATCGGCGACCCGACCTGAACGATCTCGCCGTTGCGCATCACGACGATGCGGTCGGCCAGCGTCATCGCCTCTTCCTGGTCGTGGGTGACGAAGATGAAGGTGCGCTTCAGCGCCTGGTGCAGCCGGTCGCATTCGGCGCGCAGCTCGCGGCGCAACTTGGCATCCAGGCTGGACAGCGGCTCGTCGAGCAGGAAGGTCGACGGATTGGTGACCAGCGTGCGTGCCAGCGCGACGCGCTGCGATTCGCCGCCCGAGCACTGGGCCGGCATCTTGTCGAGCAGATGCCCGATGCGCACCATATCGGCGACCTCGCGCACGCGCTTGACGCGTTCTTCCGCGGGCACCTTCTTCATGCGGAGGCCGAACTCGATGTTCTGCGCGACGTTCTTGTGCGGAAACAGCGCGTGACTCTGGAACACCATGCCGAGGCCGCGGTCGCGCGGCTCCAGGTCGTTGACCACCTTGCCGTCGATGCGGATTTCGCCGGCGGTCGGGTCCTCGAAACCGGCGATCATGCGCAGCGTCGTGGTCTTGCCGCAGCCGGACGGCCCGACAAAGACGATGAACTCGCCGTCCTCAATGGTGAAGGTGAGGTCCTTCACCGCCTTCACCGTGCCGAAAGATTTTTCCAGATTGACCAGTTCGATACGCGCCACTGTGTCTATCTCCGTACCATGCCGAAACTGAAACCGCGCGCGAGGTGCTTGCGGATGATGAGGCCGACGATCATCAAAGGCACCGTGATGCCGACCGCCAGCGCCGCCTGGCGGCCATAGACGCGGCCTTCGGTCGAGCCCTGATACTTCGACAGCTCGACCGGCAGCGTGGCGACCTCCGTCTTGGTGAGGATCAGCGCCAGCAGGTATTCGCTCCAGGTCAGGATCAGAATGAACAGAAAGGTCGCGACCAGACCGGAACGGATCAGCGGCAGCACGATCTCAAACACCGTGCGCCAGCGCGATGCGCCGAGAATCTCCGCCGCCTGTTCGACCTCGCGCGGCACCTCGTCGATGAAGCTCTTGGTCATCCACACCGCGTAAGGCAGCGTGGTCAGGAAGTAGACCAGGATCAGGCCGGTCCGCGTATCGAGCAGGCCGACCTCCGAGTAATAGAGCGACAGCGGCGCGACGATGACGATCGGCGGGATCATGCGCAGCATCAGGAGCTGGAACATGCGCGCCTCGGACAGGATTTTGTAGCGCGACACGCCATAGGCGATGATGGAGCCGAACAGCACCGCGAGAAACGTCGAGCAGGTCGCGATGACCGTCGAGTTCCAGAGCGAGATCAGCGGCTTCTGCGACGAGATGGCGTACTGCGTCTGGGTGTATTCCTCGGCGCCGAACCAGACATTCATGTAGTTCGAGAGCGTTGCCGGGTTGGGGAAATAGTAGGGCGGCCAGGCGAACCACTGGGTGTCGATCTTGAACGACGTCGACACGATCCAGTAGATCGGGAAGAACGCCATCAGCGCCCACAGGCCGAGCACGACGTAGCGGACGATGGTGGTGACGCGGCGGCGGCGTGACTTGGTCATCGACATGTCAGGCCTCCGCCTTCGGCTCGCTGGCCTGCTCGTACATGCGGTCCAGCGAGCGCTTTTCCCGGCGCAGCAGTTGGATCGCCAGCAGCACGATGACGATCATCATGAGCATGACGATGTAGGACATCGCCGCGCCCCTGGAGACCTGGAAGTACTGCCAGGTCGTCATGAAGATGTAGATCGGCAGCGTCTCTGTGGCCGATCCGGGCCCGCCCTGGAACAACGCCCAGGTCTTCGGGAATTCCGCCATCGCCTCGAGAAAGCGCAGGACCAGCGCCAGCAGGATCACCGGGCGCAACAGCGGCAGTTGCACCTCCCAGAAGATCCGCCACTTCGACGCGCCGAGAATTTCGGCGGCCTCGATGGGCTCTTTCGGAATGGAGGACAGGCCGGCCAGCATGATGATGAAGGAGAAAGGCGTCCAGTTCCAGATTTCCAGGAGACCGACGGTGATCAGCGCGATGTTCGGATCGCTGAGCCAGGCCGGCTTGAATTCGGTGCCGGTCAGCCGGCTGATGATGTCGTTGAGCGGCCCGCTCTGGTACAGCATCATCTCGGCGGTGTAGGCGACAACGACCGGCACGGTCAGCATCGGCAGAATGAAGATGATGTAGAAGAAGGCCTGGCCGCGGAACGGCTTGTACATCAGATAGGCGAGCAGGAAGCCGAACACGAAGCAGCCGATGGTCGAGCCGGTCGCAAACAGCAGCGACCGCACCACCGCCCAGCCGAAGCGCGGATCGGTCAGTACTTCCTTGAACAGTTCGAAGCCGACGAATTCCGCGTCCCACCACGAGCCGAGATAGACCGTCCACTGGTGGAACGAGAAATAGAGCTGCAGCATCAGCGCCGGCATCAGCACCAGCAGGAACATCGCGATCAGCGGCGACAATAATGACAGCTTGAACAACCGGATGGCACGCCGTCGTGATACGACGCGGGCCGGCGGGTTGGGGGGTAGTCCGGCAGCCGAAACAGCGGCGACAGCCATTCCTCGCACCTCGGGTCGGGATATTCCGGACGAGCGCGATGCTCGTCCGGTCGATTTTAGCGGGCAGGGCGCCCGCGCGCGCAGGTCAGGCCGGGACCAGCCGCTTCGGCATGACCGCCTTGTAGCTTTCGAGGTCCTTCCGCAGCTTGGCGCGCCCGATCCGACCGATGATCGCGTTCCATTCGTTTTCGGTCTTGGACAGAACGTCCTTGGCCGGAAGTTGCCCGACATAGGCTTCCGACAGGTTCTTGCCGAGCGCATCCTGGAATTCGAGGAAGCCGGTCAGGTAGATCGGCGGCGAGACGACCTGGAAGTTCTGTTCGATCGCCTTGACGCCGCCCGGGCTGTAGGCCTTTTGAACCAGCGGTGATGCCATGTGCTCCTTCGCCCATGGATCGTGGAACGTATTGACGGCGTCGGTCACGATCGGAATGCTGTTTTTGCCAGAGCCGAGCCACAGCGCCATGTAGGCGGCCTGCGCCTTTCGCGGGCTGTATTTGTTGATCAGGATCGCCGCCAGGGGCGACGAGATCGAGCGGTGGATGCGCTTGCCCGAGAAGTCCGACCCCGGCACCAGGCCGTAGACCCACTTGCCGGTGGTCTTCGACTTGGCCGCGTTCTCGTTCAGCTTGGCGGTGCCGTCCCAGTACTGGCAGCTCACCACATGGCCGTTGGCGATGCGGGGAATCATCTGCGGCGTGCCCCAGTTGCTGGCCTCCGGATGATTGACCTTCTTGTCCGCCAGATAGAGTTCGACCGCGTACTGCCCGGCCGGCGTGTTCAGCGTGGGTTTCATGTCGTCGTCGAACGGGAAACCGCCGGCGCTGTAGAAGATCATGTACCACCAGGTGACGCCGTTGGCCCGGTTGCGCAGGTTGCCGGAGCCGTACAGATCCTTGGACGGGTCCATCAGGAATTCCTGCAGCCGCAAATTTTCTTCCCAGGTTTCCGGGAATTTCAATTCCGTGCCGAACTTGTCGGCGAACCGCTTCTTGTTGTCCGGATCCTCGATCAAATCCTTGCGGACATACTGGATGTGCACATTGCCGTCGGTCGGAATGCCGTAGGTGTTGCCGCCGTAGGTCATGAAGTTGCCGTAGTCTCCGACGGCGTCGATCTTGAAGTTTGCCTTCTTCATGTACTCGTCGAGCGGCTCCAGATAGCCGGCGGAAGCCAGCGACGGGATCATGTTCGAGTCGATATGGATGAAGTCGAACTGCGCCGACCGCGATAGCGCTTCGGCCATGGCGCGTTGCGGCGCATCAAAAATTGAGATGTCCTGGACGCCGCCGATGGTGATGTTGGTCTGCTTGGTGAACTCGGCGATCACCGGCTGCATCGGCACCAGGTAAGGCGACCAGATCATGCCGTTGACGGCGGCCGGTCCGACCGTCTTGGCCGCGGCAATGGTGCTTTCTTCCATCGTCGCGGCGTGGGCGAAGGGGGTAGTGCCGGGCAAGAAGTTGGCGACGGTAAGCCCAACGCCGCCTTGAACAATCGATCGTCGCGTGAAATCCAATTTGGCCATGACGTCCTCCCTGGATGTTTTCGGGCAGCGCTCACTTAAGCGCCGTTCCAACCGCGGTTGATCCGCCGTCACAAGACGGCGGAGTGCGGTATTGCTGTGATGTCGAACTTGAATGCGGGCAATGGCGCGCCCAACGCCGCCTGCGGCGCTCACGGAGCAGGCAAAGCTTCACAACATGGTCAAGAGAGGAGAAGCGCATACACCCTCCCGATCCTGAATCGACGCAGCAGCCGTGCGGCACAACATGCGTGATGCAAGAAAGTCTCTAACGTTTCGTCCCTAACGTCCGCGTCGTGATGCGCGGTTATGTCTTATGCTATGTTGATGATCGCAAGACCGCAACATGGTTTTGACGATTCATGCGTGAATAGTTTTCCGTTCGATGATGTGAAAGCGATACAACGCCCGCGAGTGTTTTGATGCGGCATCGTTCTTTGTGCTGCCTTGTTAGGCAACCGTCTCGACGTCTTCCACATCCCACACCGGCGCGCGCTCCTTGGGGTCGGCAATCCGAAGCTTGCGGCTGCGCAGCGCGAAGATCTTGCGCATCTCCTGATCGGAGAGCGTGAAGTCGAACACATCGATATTGTCGTCGATGTGCACATCCTCAAGCGCACGCGGTACTGCCGCCACCATCGGCTGCTGCACCAGCCAGCGCAGCGCAATCTGCGCCGGAGTCTTGCCGTGCGCCTTGGCGATGTCGACGAGGACCGGATCGTTCAGCAATTCGCCGCGCGCCACCGGACAATAGGCCGTCAGGATCATGCCGTGCTTCTTCAGGGCAGCAATCATGCGGCCCTGCGGCAGATAGGCGTGGTACTCGATCTGGTTGGTTACCAAAGGCTCGGGGCATACACTGACCGCTTCGTCGAGCATCGCCACCGTGAAATTCGATACGCCGACATGACGCGTGAAGCCGCTGCGCTTGGCCTTGGCCAGTGCGCCGAGCGTCTCCTTGAATGGCACCTTCGGTTGCGGCCAGTGCACCAGCAGCAGATCGACGTAATCGAGCTGTAGCGCCTTCAGACTGGTCTCGACCGAACGGAGGAAATCTCCCTCGCGGGCGTTTTCCTCGGTCACCTTGGTGGTGACGAACAAGTCGCGCCGGTCGATGCCGCTGGCGCGGATGCCTTCGCCGACCCGTTCCTCGGTACCGTATTTGCGCGCGGTGTCGATGTGGCGGTAGCCGGCGGCGATCGCGTGCGCCACGAGCTCGGCCGGACGCTGCGGCAGCAGCATCGTGCCATAGCCGATCGCCGGCATTGCTGCGCCATGCGCGGTCAGGATAGGGGCTTTAGGCGATTGCATCGAGGACTCCGGTCGCGGGCGGGATGGCCGCGGATATTAGTGCCGCCGTGCGGCCGGAGCAAACGGCGGCGGGCGCGCAACATTTTCATCCTGCGAACACTTGTTGATGCCGCGAACACTTGTTGATGCCGCGGGCGCTTGTGCGTATTGCGAATACCAAGCCGGTACACGCGGGGGCTGGTTGCAACGCGGTCGCATTGCGATAATGAAAAAGGAACGCTCAGACAGAACAATAGTCACGGAGGAAATAAATGGTCAGGCATGCTTCCCTGGTTGCGTTGACGCTGTTGCTCGCTCCGACGGCGGCGCAGGCGCAGCAATACCCCGAACACCCGGTCCGGATGGTTGTCGGCTTTGCCGCCGGCAGCGGACCGGACATCCAGACCCGCACCATCGCCACGCAGCTGAGCATGACGCTGGGCCAGCAGTTCATCGTCGAGAACCGCCTCGGCGCCAACGGCACGATCGCGGCGCGCTCGGTCGCGCAAGCCAAGCCGGATGGCTACACATTGCTGTTCTCGTCGTCGTCGATCACGCCGACGCCGCATATCTACAAGGATCTTGGCTACAACACGCTGGAAGACCTCAAGCCCATCGCGACCGTCGGCATTCTTGACGGCCTGCTGATGCTGGTCGACGCCAAGTCACCGATCAAGACGGTGCCGGAGTTTATTGAACACGCCAAGAAGGAGCGGGTGCTCTACGGTTCGCCGGGGGTCGGCAACATTCTCCATCTGGCGACCGAGGTGTTCAGCCAGAAGGCCGGTGTCACGTTGCAGCACATTCCCTACAAGGGCGCGTCGGAAGTGATGAACGCACTGCTCGGCGGCAGCGTGCAGGTGATGTTCGTGACGCCGCCGTCGGTGATGGGTCTCTTGAAGGACGGCAAGGTGCGCGCGCTGGCCTTCACCGGCACCAAGCCGTTCCCGCCGTTCCCGGACGTGCCGCTGTTGAAAGACGTGCTGCCCGGCTACGTGCCGATGGGCTCGTGGGGCATGTTCTTCGCGCCCGGCAAGACGCCGGATGCCATCGTCGACAAGCTCAACGCGGCGATCCAGGACGCGCTGAAGGTGCCGGCGGTGGTCGCCGTCATGCAGCGCGACGGCTACGTGCCGGACGGCCGCAATGCGGCGGAGACCGGGGCATTCTTCCGCGCCGAAGTCGAGCGCATTGGCCCGGCGGTGCAGGCGGCCGGGATCAAGCCGCAGTAGACTTTTCTCCTTCATTCCGGGCCGGCGTTTTTCACGCCGGGCCCGGAATCCATACGCCGGGTCTGTGATTATGGATTCCGGGCTGGCCCGCCCGAAAGGGCTTGCGCCCCGGAATGACGAGGTACTGTCCTTCGCACTCAGGAGCGTGCCGCTCGCGGCAGCCGGCGGCCGCTCCTCAGGATGAGGCGGGGGCCACCGCACAAACCATCTTGACAAAAATCCTATTACGGGCTTATCGTCCGTACATCCCGCCCCGCGCGAGGGGTGTTCTGATCAGCGTCTCGAGACGCTGGGCGGGAGCGGCGCCCGACAATGGCGCCGCGGTGGAGCGCCGGGAGGCGCCGCCCCCTCCGTCAATGGGGGCGCGTGCCCCCGAAGCGGTCGCCCCGGGTAACCGGGATCCGGCCGTGGGCGCGCGGCGGGCTCCGTCAATGCCCGCCTGAGGGCGGCCTAGCACCACCGCCCTGGCGCCTCCCGGCGCTCCATTCCCTCTTAACGAGGGACGGAAAACGGGAAAGTCGGCGTCCCCCGCGTCACCAACAGGGGCAGCGCAGCGTTGGCTGGTTGAAAGATGAATCGGTGACTGAAGGCGCGGATTAAAACTTCCGAGTCATGCCCGGGCTTGACCCGGGCATCGATGATGAGACGCACCACGCCCAAACCTTACGTAAGCCTGCCGATCACGCACCGCTTCATGGATCGCCGGGTCAAGCCCGGCGATGACGGCGGTTGCTGTCGTTTACCCCACCGCGGTCAGCGGCTTGCCATTGGCGGTGACCGGCTTGCCGCTGATCAGCACGAAGGCGATGACGCAGTCTTCGGTGCCGTTGTTGACCCAGTTGTGGATGGTGCCGCGCTGCACCAGGGCGTCGCCGGCCTTCAGCGTCACCACCACGCCGTCGTCCAGCTCCATGTCGATCTGGCCGGACATGACAATGGCGTAGTCAATCGAGTCGGTGCGGTGATTGCGCGGGGTGACGCCAGGCTCGTAACGCACGATGCGGAATACGCTGCCGTTCTCGACCGTGGTCTTGAAGGAGCCGGTGGTCGGATCGGTGAAGCCGTCATTGTCGACCGGAAAGCCCTTGGTCGACCACAGCACGCAGGACGACGCGCCGGGACGGTTGGAAATGACGTTCTTGGCGATTTCGTCGATTTCGACCTTGGCGTGGCCGTCTTTGGTGTGACCGGTGACGACGCGGCGGATGGTCAGGCTCATGGCGTGTCTTCCCTGATGTTGTTTGTTGTTGGGTCCGGCGCTTACGCGCGCTCGGCTTTCTTGAGGAACGCGGCAAAGATTTCGGCGATGCGCGGCTCGGCCTCGCGCCATTCCTTGCGGTCCCATTCCTCCAGCAGATTGTCGTCGGCGCGCTTCTCGACAACGTCCTCATGCAGTTCGTTATTCGGCAGGATGCTGGCAACCTTGCGCGCGGTGACCGGCGTGTGGATCACGTCATTGCCGGCGATCAGGCAGGCCGGCACCGTCATGGCCTTCAGGTCGGCCTCGGTGGCGCCGACGATCGGCAGCTTGGCCGCCGTCAGGAACGCCTCGCGCCACTTGGTCATGACCTTGATGAAGTCTTTCACGTCGGTCTGCAGGATGCGCTCGCGGTTCGACGGCCGCGCCGCGATGCATTCGGCGAAGTGCTCGGAGTTGGCGACGGCTTCCATGCCGCCGGCTTCGGCCAGCTTGATGAACGCGCCGTAATAGTTCTCCGCCAGCCGGTCGACCGCTTCCTGTCCGCCGGTCAGACGCCAGAGCAGCAGGCCGCGCAGTGCATCCGGATGGCGGACCGCAAACAAGATCGCCAGGCGTGCGCCGGCCGACGAGCCGCCGACATAGAGCGGGGCGGCATCGAGCTTTTTCGCCAGTTCATAAAGATCGTCGGCCCAGATTTCGTGCTCGGAGGCGGAGCCGTCGAAAGCGACATCGGACGCGCCGCAGTTGCGGCGGTCGTGCAGCAGCACGCGGTAGCCCGACGCGGCAATGGCCTTCGACAGATCGACCAGTTCGCCATAAGGACGGCGGCTGCCCGGCGTCAGCGCGATCCATGGCCCGCTGCTGCCGAAGATCTCGTAATTGATGGTGACCCCGCGAACGACGGCTTCTGGCATGTCGGTTTCCTTGAGTATTTCCGGGAGTCTTTTGCAGCAATGCCGCCCGTCCAGCAAGCTGGCGCACCGTGGCGACGCGCATGCCTCTCATTCGAATTGACGGAGGCGTTGCGTTGCGCGTGCCGCTTGAGGTTCGCAAGCGGTGCGGGAGTTTCTCAGGGGCGCTTCTTTGCCGCCAGCTTGGCATCGATGCGCGCCATGTCGACCACCATGCGCTCGTGCGTGCCGCTGCCGATCGTCTCGATCTCGTCTTTAGCCGTCACGGTGAACTCAACGCGGCGGCCCTCGACCTTGGTGACCTCGGCCTCTGCCGTCACCCAGTGTCCGACCGGTGTCGCCGCCAGATGACGGACGTTCACCACGGTGCCGACGCAGCTTTCTCCCGGGGCCAGGTAGTCGCGCACGGCGTTCAGCGCGGCGTTCTCCATGATCGTCACCATCATCGGCGTGGCGAACACTTGCGGAAGCGAGATGTCCTTGAACTGGTTGGCCAGATGCGCCGGCATCACCCGGAGCCTGTAGCTGCCTTTGGCTCCCACCGGAATCGGTTGCATGTTCGAGTGTCCCTGTACCGGCTATGGTGAGCGAAATTGCTGGTTCTTTCGCAGTCTGGATACCATAAAATGGCGCCTCACGCAGCAAGCGGCTGTCGCCTGACCTGAAGGAGGCAAAGATCCCGGAGCAGGTCAGTCGTCTCTATGTCATCGGCGATATTCACGGCCGGCTTGACCTGCTCGACCGCATCGTCGAGGCCATTCGCCGTGATGTTGCTGACGGTGGCGCCGACGCGCTGACAGTCACACTTGGCGATTACGTCGATCGCGGCCCATCATCGTGCGGCGTCCTCGACCGGCTGATCGGCAACCCCTTTCCGACGCCGTATGTCGCCCTTAAAGGCAATCACGAGCAATTGTTCGAATCCTTCCTCGATGATCCCGGCGTTGCCGACCACTGGCGCCGGCTCGGTGGACTCGAGACGCTGCATTCCTATGGCGTGCCTGTGAGCGACATGAGGTCCGGCAGGAACTACGACGAGACCTGCGTCCGCCTGCGTGACGCGATGCCCCCCGCGCATCGACGCTTTCTGCAATCGCTGAAGACGTCGTTCAGCCACGGCCGTTATTTCATGTGCCATGCCGGCGTGAGGCCGGGCGTGCCGCTGGATCGTCAGAGCGATCATGACCTGATGTGGATCCGGGAGGAGTTTCTCACCAGCACGGCGGATTTCGGCCAGATCGTCGTGCATGGTCACACGCCCACCGACGCGCCCGAGGTCCGGCATAACCGGATCAATGTAGACACCGGCGCATTCGCGTCCGGCCACCTCACCTGCGTTGTCCTCGAAGGACGCGGACACCGGTTTCTCCGGACTTGAAAAGCCGCGGACTGCTCGCATAGATTGCGTCGCGGCTAGATTGTGGCCGGCGCGGCGAACCCGCTGGGCGGCGGCGATGGGTGGGGAGACGGCGAGGAACATCCGGCCGCTGACCGCAGATCTTCGCGGGTTCCTGTGCGATTTCGCCACGTTCGCCGGCCGCAAGGGAATAATGGCGGCGATCTTCGTCGCGTTGGGCGCGCTGGTAGAAGGCGTCGGCCTTGTGCTCGTCGTGCCGCTGCTGGCCATCGTCATTGGTGCGGGCTTGACCGGCGGTCGTGTGGAAAGCGCGGCCAAAACCGTGTTTGAACGGTTCGGTTTAGAGCGTCCGTTCGGGCAACTGGTGCTGCTGCTTGGCCTGTTCGGCCTGCTGATGCTGGTCCGTGCGGTGGTGATTTCGATCCGCGATGCTGCCGTTGCCGAACTGCGGGTCGGCTTTATCGACTCGTGGCGCATGCGTATTGCGCAGTCCCTCGCTGCCGCGCCTTGGCACAAAGTGGTGATGCTCCATCATGCGCGCGTGACCAATGTCATGGCCACGGACGTTCAACGCCTCGGCTCGGCCGCGCATTTCGTTTTGCAATGCATCGTCGCCGGTGTTCTTTTGTTCGTGCAATGTGTGCTGGTGCTGATGCTGGCGCCGGCCTTCGCCATGGTCGCATTCATGGCGCTGGCCGTCGGCGTCATCGCCTTCATGCCCGTGCTCAAGCGCGCACGCCGGCTCGGTGGCGATCAGAGCAGTGCCAATCTGGCACTGGCCACCACCACTGCGCAGTTCCTCGGCGGTCTGAAACTGGCGGTGAGTCAGAACATGCAGGCGAGTTTCGTGGACGAATTCCGGGATACCGTGCGTCTGCAGAGCCGCCGGCAGGTCGATTACGTGCGTCAGCAGACCAACATGCGGCTGACGCTGGCGATGGTGTCGGCGTTCGCAGGTGGATTGCTCGTTCTCATCGGCTTTGGCGCCTTCGACATCGCCCCGCCGACGCTGATTGCCTTGCTGCTGATCATCGCCCGTATGGGCGGGCCGGTTGGCCAACTGCAGCAGGGCGCGCAGCAACTGGCCCATGCGCTGCCAGCCTACCAGAATGTCCGGCAGCTCGACCGCGACCTCGCCGGCATCGGCGCGGCTCCACCGGCACCGGCGCCGCCGCAAACGCTGCCGGCCGGACCGATTGTGTTCGACGGCGTCTGGTATCTGCACAGCGGCGCTACCGGCGACGATCACGGCGCGCGCGGGCTACGCGGTGTCAGCCTCACCATAGCGCCAGGCGCCTTCATCGGCGTGACCGGAGCCTCCGGCGCCGGCAAGACCACGTTCGCGGACCTTCTGGTCGGCCTTTTCGAACCGCAACAGGGACGGATTACCGTCGGCGGGCAGCTGCTGCAAGGTCCGGCCTTGGCCGCATGGCGATCCTGCATCGGCTATATCGCGCAGGAACCCTTCCTGTTTCACGACACCGTGCGCTGCAATCTCGTGTGGGCCCAGCCGCAGGCGACCGAACCGGAGATGTGGAAGGCGTTGGCGTCGACCGGCGCCGCCGATCTGGTGCGCCGCCTGCCGCGCGGCCTCGACACGGTGGTGGGCGAACGCGGCACGCTGCTGTCCGGCGGCGAGCGTCAGCGCCTGGCCCTGGCGCGGGCGATCTTGCGCAAGCCGCGCCTGCTGGTGCTGGACGAAGCCACCAGCGCCATCGACATTGCCGGCGAGCGGGAAATACTGGGTCGACTGCGCGACCTCAGCGGGCGGCCGGCCGTCGTCATCATCGCCCACCGCGCCGAAAGTCTGGCGCTCTGCGATGACGTGCTGCGTCTGGAGGCGGGGAGGGTTGTCTAGCCAGTGCTGGCGATCTCCCGGCGCACCAGATCGACCAGCGACCCATTGCGGGAATCAAATTTGATGCCGCGGATACCGAAAGCCTGTGCGGCGCTGACATCGTCATCCCGGTCCCCGATCATGAAGCTGCGCGCCGGATCGATCGGCCAGTCTTGGGCTGCCTGTTCGAGCATACCCGGCGCCGGCTTGCGGCACTGGCAGCGGATGGAAAGTTGAGGGATGGCGCCTTCGGGATGATGCGGACAGTAATAAAATGCATCGATGCGGGCGCCCGCCGCCAGCAGACGTTCCTGCATTGTGGCGTGAAACAGCTTTACCGCCGCTTCGGAAAAGTAGCCGCGGGCTACGCCGGACTGGTTGGTGACGACGATGACGATATATCCTGCCTCATTCAGCAGGCGCACGGCCTGTGGCGCGCCAGCGACCCAATCGAGTTGGTCGGGGCGGTGGGCGTAGCCATGGTCGATGTTAAGGACCCCGTCGCGGTCCAAGAACGCTGCCGGACGCCGGTTCTGGCCACTCAGCAAAGTCGTCAACTCCGTCTTTCTCTGGCCGCCGGTATAAGCGCCAATCAACCGGCGGGCAAAAATCCCGCATTGCGCACGAAAACCCAGCCGTGATCCCCCGCCGCGGAGTCCCGAGGAGGGTGTCCCGACTATGTTGCGAAACCGCCACAGGTCGAACCTCGCCACCGACACTTGCTAATGGCCGCTCAAGGCGATAGCTAAGCGCTGGTTCCGGCGCTCGTTTTTCGAGCGGCGGTCCCGGCGCCCGTAGCTCAGCTGGATAGAGCACCAGACTACGAATCTGGGGGTCAGGAGTTCGAATCTCTTCGGGCGCGCCATTTCTCCAGATTGACGAAAAAAGCGCCGGTAGCTCAGCTGGATAGAGCACCAGACTTCGAATCTGGGGGTCGGGGGTTCGAATCCCTCCCGGCGCGCCATCTTTTCAATCACTTACGCCAAACGTCGATTTCTTTAGGCACCGCCTAGGCACCTAGGCACTGAGAATTTTTAGGCACCGGCTAGACACCACAAAAAACACGACCTGTAGAGGCCGTGAGTTGTCCTGCGGCAGGGAGAGCTGCCGAGGCGGGTGAGCGCGGTGGAGAGACCGCGCCCTTCCATCCCGCGATTAAGATCAGGTGAGTTTGTTGATGGCACCCAGAAGCGCGACGCCGGCCGCGAGCATTGCGCCGAGCCGGACCGTGAGGCGAAGCGCCAAGTTGTCCATCGCAGCGGTAAGGTCAGTCTTGGTGACGAGCTCGATCATGATGAAATCTCGTGCGGCTTCAGCATGTGCCTCGGCTTGCTCTGACGGCACGCCTTTTTCTCGTAAGCGCTTGGCGTAGCCCAATGTATCAAAAGGTACGACGTTCATTCCAGCCTCCTCGGTTGCGAGGCTCTGGGTTCTCTTGTGGGATACGGGAGTGCGACTACCCGTCTCCTCGAAGCACTCCCCAGAGCGCCACAACCGAAGTCTCAGGCGATTATATCACGCCCGCATCTGCTGGCCGGCCGGCGGCACACTGAAAGCCAGCCGCACCCGTCTCGAGCCGCACCGTGGGCATTTCAGGCGGCTCTCCAGCCTCGCCAGCGGGAAATCGCGACCTCTGGTCCACACCAAGGTCTGCATATCCAGCTCGCCGCCATAGACACACTCCCGAACACGCTTCATGCCCTCCCGAGGCCCCCATGCGCACCGGACGGTGAGGCGCCAGCCCTGTGAATATGCCTCTCCGAGGGTCTCGACTCCCATTAGACGGCCGTCGTCGTGCGGTTACTCCGCCACATCGCCCTTTGGCTTTTTGACGCGCCCTCGCGCATAGCCGGCCGATTGTCCTGCCAGCAGCAGCTCAACCCGTCGCTCAAGGAAGGCATTGGCGATCAGGGTCGCCCGCAGCGCCGCCAGAGGGTCGCCGCCGCATATGGCAAGCGCCTGTTCCACTTCCATTTCGACATCGGGGACAACAAAACCTGACTGCGCGGGCTCGGCCATGACTGTGTTTCCAAGGTGGATGGCCAAGAGAACAAACCAGAAACGAAGAGTCAACCGGTTATGCAAAATCATCGGTTTTGATCTGCGCACATGCCGCGCTCGGAATTCGCTCTGTTGTCGATGAGCTCCGGACCGTCGCCGCTGTGGTGGTAGGTGGTTGCCTCGCTCTTACAAGCGACGCGGCCTGCGGTGGTCCATCACACATGTCCGAACACCTCTGGCCATTTTTTAGGAACCCTCTCCATCTTTCCACGTTTCAAAATAGGAACCCCTGTTCCACAAAACTTGCGCCTCCCGTGGTGATCCAGCCCCCTCGTGACCCCCTCCCGAGGAACCACGGGAGGTTTTTTTTGGAGGCGGGCGGGGGAAGCTTATTATTGGCGGCGCAAACTATACATTGTGCGACGTCTCAATCGGACAAACGGATTGCATTCATTACTTGTGCCGCGACCTGCGGGACAATCGCATTTCCAAGAGCTTTGAGTCGGGAAGCGCGGTCCAGTCGTCGGGGTACCCCATCATCCATTCGACAAAGCGTGGCTGCAACCGAAAACCAGTCCTTTGACCAACTTGGCCTTTTGTAGCTCCTTGCTCCACTGCGCTGTCTAATGTGTCTCTGGGCTTGACGTTGCTGCTGCCCTTCCAATCGCGAGCACTCGCGGTCGGCAACATTTTGATGATCGTCTCGATCGACGGCCGCACCTTTCCGATCCGGCCTGCTGCTCCGCCCTGGTTTGATCCGTAGGATGTCGCGGACTTGGTGGGCAACAATCCAGACCCTATCCCGTCGATGCGGCGCATCAACGGCGCAAGCTGGAATAACAAACGCTTGGACTTCGTAACCTTCACTTTCCAAGTCAGCATGGACTTGCTCGAGTACCAATCCGTTGCTCCAAGTAACAAAGCCGCCAACGTTTTCACCGATGACCCAGCGCGGATGAAACTCTCGTATGACGCGTAACATCTCAGGCCAGAGGTAGCGATCATCTTGCGTACCTTGCCTTTGCCCAGCAACGGAAAAAGGCTGGCATGGGCAGCCCCCGGTGAGGAGATCGATTGTATCGCTGTCGCCAGACCGTCCCCGCTGTGTTTGCTCAGACCTTTTCGATTGTGATTGCCTTTGACGCTCGGCGTCGGAAGTAAGTTGTCGGATGTCTCCATAAATTGCGGCGCTAGGCCAGTGTTTAGAAAGGACGGCTTGGCAGAACGGATCTATTTCACAGAATACATGCTCTATGTCCGGCCAAGTCCAATCTGCAGCAAGGGCAAAGCCGCCGATGCCGCTGAATAAATCTAGGTGCTTCAGAAGCCATTTGCGTTAGGCTGATAATTCTACGTCGCACAACACAGATTGTGCGCCTTGTTTAATCCTCGCTTACCTGCGCCCACAGCACGGCGGGCGCGTCCCCGCAGCATCCATCGCACCCGTGAACGCCCTTGTGGTGTCCTACGCCATGCGGGCAAATTGCCTCGACAAATTCACCGCGGTGCATGTCGCGGCCGTGTTGGTGTGAGAGGGCCCAAGTTTGCTTCATATGTTGTGCGTCTGATGTGACTGATAACCGTCGAACTCCCGCACCCGCCTCGCATTGTCGATCAGCATCTGCCTCCGGTCAGCATCCCGCACGAACGGCACGCCGTCGATGCTGAGTAGGGTGTAGCGGTAGTCTCGGTGGTCAATCTTTGCGTCGAAGACGTAGCCTTGCTTCTCCAAATCGCATATGCGCGCTCCCAGTCTGGTAATCGCCGGAAATTGGGAGAGGCACTCGTTGCGCGTGATCGTCCCATCCCTGTGTAGTTTGGTGCGGACGCGCTCCAGCTGGGTTTTATGAGCACTCATATCGGCAGCGGGGCGGTCGTAGGCTCGGCATCGTCGCGGCTAATGCAATTCACACAAACGCCGGTCGTATAGCAAACGTACTCTGCCAGTTCCGAGCTAAACCAGCATGACTGCTTTCGGCAGATCGGGCAGATTTCATGTCGGCCGCTTGGATGGACTTTCGCTACCGGATTAGCGATAGCAAAACCTGAAACCAAATAGGTCATAGATCAGTGGGGCAGATACCCTGCCGCTATTGGGTCTGGTAATGGCACCTCCGTGAGCGCGGCGATCTTGTCGAGATAGTCGGTAAAGTCGCCTTTGCCTAATCCCGAGGTGCTGCTCGGGATGCGTATTTCCTCCCCGCGCACCTTGATGAACTTTGCGGGGAGGAGTTTGCGTTTAAAGAACTCATGCAAGTCGTCGGCGTTGTCGCCCGTCTCCCGCGCTATCACTTCCAGATAGAGCCAGTAGTAGGCGTTCTGGCTATCAGAGCGCTTTGCGGGAGGGCGGACTTCGTGGCCGCAGTTCTTGCATTTGAGCATAAGGTTAGTCTTGGAAGTCCAGTGGCTTGCCACTCTCCATCACGCTGTCGTCGCTGAGCGCGGTGCCATCGCCCATGTCAGCACCCTGCGAGCCTGCCGGAGTGTTGAACGGGTCTTTGCCCTCGTACAGCGCCTCTAGATTGATATGCGCCTCACGGTAGGCCTTGTGTGCCTCAACAGGCACGGCCGTCTTCGGTGACGGGATGACGCTGTACTCGGTGTCGAGCTTCTGACCTGACTTCGTGATCGTGAGGTCGTACTCGCGCGGGTCGCCCCAGTCCTCGTTGAGCGCCAAGTCCTGAATTGGACCCTGAATGCTTGCCTGCGTGATTTCGAGGATCTGAACGCGGCCGTCCTTGTAATTCCAGACTGCAAGTGCCCAGAAGTGCTTTGGCTTGAACTTGCCGTCCTCAAGGCGAGCATCGGCAGGGACGCCGTCGAACTGTCCCTTTTGGCGGACTGGCTTGCTCTCGGTCGTCCAGTACATGTGGCCCATGAGGGGCGCAGAGAGGAGACGGAGCTTATTTTTGCCGTCCTCAAATTTCATGTAATCGCTTGGTGGTTTTGGTACCTCGTATCCCTTTGGTAGAAAGTCGCTGTTCATAGATTTGATTGTTAGATTTTAATTCCAGTTTGCGCCCTGCGGCGGCTCCCCTTCGTCGGCCGGCGTGTAGTCCTGAAGGTCGTAACGCGGACTGCCGCCGATCAGGCGGGCAACGGCGGGGAAGTTTCTCCTCTCCACGTAACCTTCGACGATCTCGCTGAGGCGCCTCTCGCGACCTTCTGTTGTCGTTGTATCGATCATACGCGGGTTTTCTTTAGTAGCTGATACTTGTAGGAGCTCTCCCACATTGCGACCTCCTTATCGCGGGACTGCCGGCCGAGCATGTAGCCGGTGAAAAGCGAAGAGAGGAAGATAGCGACGACGGCTACGATTTGAAGCGTTTCATTCTCCATAAGCCTCGCGTCGTTCCTCTCGGTCCTGATAATTCCTTCCCTCCCAGTCGCTCTTCTGGAAGTCGCGCTCATTGTCGCGGTCGGGGTTGTCATTCATGGTGCTGTGTGTTTGCGAGTAATTGCTGCCAGAAGGCATCGGTGTCGCCACCTGTAAGGATGAGGTCGTAGAAACGACGCGCAACCATTTGCCAGCTACTCGACGTATCTCTTATTGAGATATTTTCTTTTGGATATGGTTGCCGAGCTCCCATGCCTTGGGTTGGTTTTCCGTTGCGGCCATAATCCCAACGGACATACCATTGGGTTTTGTCTTTCGATTCTCCGACAATTGCACCGCTGCCGCGCTTCGATTCGCCATAATAAAATGGCTTCTTCATTTCACATGCACGATACTTTGATGTTTCCCACCCCAGCGCGTTCCCCAGAGCTTTCCAGAATGTTTTGTCGAGGGCGACACATTGCCATCTGCTACTGGAGTCTAGGGCGACACTAGACATCCACCCTCCTTCAAAGGCCTTGTCGATTACCTCCTTCGGAATAGTCATACAAGCAGGTCTGGGTTCTCGTAAATGTTGCCGATGACTTCCATTTCGCGGAAAATTTCACCGTCATCGCCAATGAAGTCAAAGTAGTTCGCCATTCCGTCGCGCTTGGGGTCACACATCGCTTGTGTGTGTAAGCATTCAAGTCTGAAGCCGGAGTGGTCCCAGAATACGACGCCTCCCATATTGAAGTTGCAGTTTTCGTCGCTGTCTCCAGTGAGAAGTTGCGGAAATCCTACGATACCTCGAACAATATCCCCCTCGTAGATTTCCTTGCCGTTCTTGTCTTTGAGGCCGGTGAACTGAACGAGCGTCACATCTTGAACATGACCTCCTCCTTGATAGGACCTGTAGGCGATACCGTCTTGGCCAATCACGAATGGATAATCAAACCACCGGTCATTTCTGTTGTCCCACGCCCTGAATTTGATCTCCCTCATACAAACGTTGCCGGAAGACCGGTGATGAACGCTGCGAGTAAGATGCCGTAGAGCGTGAGCGCTGACCGGCGTTCAAGTGATGCCGCTGCCCGTCTGGCTGCTCTCGGTGGAAGGATGGTGTAGCCGCCGATCGGTGGCGTGAGGGCCATGAGGTTCTGCTGGCTGTTGAGGTAGAGGGTCATACGCGTTCGACGCCATAGCGTTTTTCGAGGAAAACGCTTGCGACGGCAGAGGCGAATATGGAAGCGAGCGCGATAAATGGATGGCCCGCTAAACATATTGCTACAGCGAGAGTGACTTCGATACCGTCAGCTATGCTGAACCTCGGTGTGAGAATGTATTTCATAGTGTGATTGTGTTCTCCCTCTATGCCGCTCGCCTCACGAGGTAAGCGGCATACAGGGCGTGAGGCTTTTAATGTTAGTCGATGAAAAGATACTTCATGCAGGCGGCGATTATCTAACCACAAGTGACTGCTATTACGCCGCAGGTGAATGCGATCATGTTGATTTCGTTAGTTGGTAATGTGTGGTGAGCATGTGGGGAAGCGTGTGTCCGCGTCGAGCATATTTCAGGTACCGACTCGATATTGTAACTCTTGCTCCCCCAGCTGCTCACCACGTCCGACAATCGCTTCATCGCCTCGGGCGAGCGTGTCAGATTATGTTCATTGGCTCTCGGTGGAAGAGAAGGGTTCGCACCTTCTGTTGTTGCGTTTCGAGCGCTACTCCACGCAACTCAACGAAAGAATCCGTGCCTACTCATTTGTAAGTTTCGCGGGATTCCGCGGTGGTTCCCCACTAAACAAACCCCTCAGCATATTCACTTTCGTGCTCCCCCCGTGAGCCAACGATTTGTCAAAGAACAGATGAGGGCGGCGTCTTCCAATGCAGATGCATACGGGTCTTGGCATTAAGCTGCACCACTCCGCAGCACCGCTATCTCATCTGTATGCATTCTCTCATGCATGCAAAACCTTGCAAGCATGGCGAAGCACTGCGCGTGTGAATATCTATTTTGTCAAATTGGCGCGGCGCTCTTTCGCCTTTTTCTTCAACGCCTTTGTTGCCTTCTTGGAAATAGCCATGCGCTGCTCGGGCGTGAGTTTCGCGGCGCGGGCTATTCCGCCAAGACGTGCAAATTCGGTGATGGTCAGTTCGGACATATGCCGACAGTGTACCATACACGTGCAAGTAAGCTCCTCTAGCCGTCCACACTTCTCATGTGGTAAAAGAGCCTATGACCAGCAAGTTGGACAATGGAAATTCACTAGCTGAAAGGACTCGATATGAAGTCCCTCGTCGTAAAGCGCTCCATCGTACTCAACGGGCACAAAACAAGCGTCAGTTTGGAAGATGCGTTTTGGATAGCCTTGAAGAAAATCGCGGTCATTAAGGACGCGAATCTGTCGCTGATTGTTTCCGAACTTGACCAAAGTCGGAAATGTGGAAATCTTTCTTCAGCGATACGGCTCTATGTTCTCGATTACATGATCCGAGCTTCTGACGATGATCGCCAAAAGTTTCTGGCTGCTGTTGCTACTCTTCGGCCGCTTAAGGACGTCGCTGCCTGAACAAAAATGGTTCAGGAAGCTTTTTACGCGAATGTGGGCGACGCCGCCTCAGGCGAATGCTGCCGCGCTTCCAGCATGTCGCATGACGTGCACTCGTACACGTCCATCGGCAGCGGACCGCGCGACGTCGTAACCGTTTCCGTCGCGTGAAGCGTGAGTGGCTTGCCGCAACGGTGGCAGGGCGGGGGGGCGTTTTGCATTACCTTTTGCATGACAGTGCTCCTTTCCAAAGTCATTGCGCCGTTAGAATAATGTCTGTCGGGAACCCGACGCAAGGGATGCTCGATCACAATTCGACACGCAAAAAGTCGCTACCTTTCAGTGCGTTATTATTGTCAGAGGCAGCTCTTTGTTTAAGGCGGGCGGTCGCGTGAGCAGATCCTGCCAACGGTCGGGATAAATACTCGCCCTGAATCGCTCGCCGATATGAATAAACTCCACGTAGGATTTTCCAAAACAATAGAGCCTCCGAAAGGCGGCTACCTTTTGATGGATGACGAGGTGCGGGACGTGCCGCGGGCGCGCATTTTCGACCCCCTCAAGCACTGCCTGAACCCGCTCACAAACATCGACTACAAAAAGGCTAGGGAGCTGGCGGACGCGCTCTACACCGCGTCCCCCCAGGGCGAGGCCACGCTCACGGTGCGTAACGGAAAGCGGGCGCTGCTCCAGCGGCTTGTGGCATCGGAGCGCCTCGACAAAATCGAGTACGAAAAGGATGACGAGGAGGTGCAGGCGATGATCGACGACCTGCTGGCGTCACCTGTCCTGAAGCGAATGCTCTGCAATCCCACCAATTTCTCCTTCAATCCGCGTTCGGTCATTCTGGCGAGGGTGAACCGGAAGGAGCTGGGGGATTTTGATTCGAAAATAATCGTGTTTCTGCTGTTGTCGCACTACACCGGCCAAGTCGTACTTCCAGACGGCGGGTTCTATCTGAGGGAAGCCCACATAAGTCTCATTCGAGAAGGTCGATTGATCGTCGGCTTAAATCATCTGTCAGAATTATCGCCAAAGATCCGAAATGCAGTTTTGTTGATGGAAGAAAAAAGTGGGCAAGGCGCGACATTCGATGATGCATCGACGCTTGCGCAGTATGCAAAACTAATCCCGAATACGAACGAGTTTAACAGCTTTGTCCACCACGCGATGACCTAGCGGCGGCTCGCCGCCTGCGCTGATTTTCCGCATACTTTTCTTTGTTCTTGTAGTAGTACTCCCTCCCACTTTTTCTGACCGCTTCGCGGTTCCGTTCTTTCCATTCTCTTTTCGCCTTAGCAACCTTGTCTTCATGTTCCAAGGCGTATCGTGTCGCTTGCTCGGCCGCGCATCGACGGCAGGCGCGTCGCGGTAAGACACTCTGAAATAGATTGTCGCCGGCGAGGAGGTGACCCTTCGGGCAGTGGGTTTTGCTGGAATTAATCGCTGTAAAATTGCCGTCGTATTTTGCGTGACAGACTCGGCATAGAATTAGATAGTCTTCGATATTTCTGGTGTATTTCCGGTCGTGCTGTTTTGCGAATTCAAGCCTGTCAGTTGCTGGGCAATGCTCGCATTGCTCCTTTTTGTCTGAATGATACTTCGCCAGCCATAAATGAGCTGCCGCATAACTTACATTGTCCCCTGTCCATGCGGGATGGGCTTCGCCACGCATGATCGGCGGCTTATTCCTCCTATTTATTTCCTTCATATAGCGCTCGCTCGAACGTGCGCCCGCTTGACGGAAGGCGCACACTCGAACGGTCAAGCTAGTAAGAGGTCATTATATCATGGGGCGCGAGGACAATTGGACGGCCTTCAGGCTGTCTCAATTGCCCGCAGCGCCATTAAAAGCGACCTATAGGACGGCCGCCTTGCGGCTGCTCCTATAGAAGCTCTTTTTCCCCTGTCCGTTACCGTCCTTTACGGAGCCGTCCGATAAGCCGATTGACCGGCCTCCGCGCACGGGTGAGCGGGACATATTTCAGACAGGCGCACTGACGGCAGGACCCGCGGAGGCGGCGGGGGTGGACATCGGCGCAGATGTGCTGGCCGCGCTGCGGTGGCTTTGTGAGGGCGAGGGAGCAGGGCGGGATCGTCCAATTATGATCGACGCCGGCGTGGTCGCAGGAGGAGCAGGGGGGCATAGCCTTATTTCATAAACGCGACCCAATGCGTCTTCGATGCTTTGCCGGAGGGGTGTCCGAACAGCGGCCGATAAGAGGTTAATGCGAGCACCTCCCGTAGCAGGATGTCGGTCTCGTTCCACTTGAAAATCAGCACGCCTCCGGCTTTGAGGACGCGGAAGCACTCGGATAAGCCGGCCCGAATGTCCTCGGGCCAATTCTTCCTATCTAGCTCGCCATATTTCTCCGCCATCCATGATCGTTTCCCGCCACGTTTAATAATGTGTGGTGGGTCAAATACGATCAGTGAAAAATGATTGTCCGGAAGGTCGAGCCTTCTGAAGTCCATCAACATATCCGGCGCTACCGTGATGGTCGCGCCATTAGTCTGCAATGTCGGCGGAAGCGTGCGATTATCGAGATAAAGGGTGTCAGGATGCTTCTTATCAAACCAGAACATGCGGCTGCCACAACATACGTCGAGGATGCGCTTATCATTCAGCTTCATACCTTCAGGAGGTGAGGGTGCTCGTAAATATTGCCGATGACTTCAACGCGCTCCGGCTTCGGGCCTGACGGGAAGTAGTAGTCGAGGTCTTTGAAGCGTGCGTAGAACGATGCTCGTATACCGTCCCACCGAACTTCGCCATTTTCCACATTAGCGAACGTATTGAGCGTGATAAGATCCCCCTCAAAAATCTCCTTGCCGTTCTTATCTTTGAGGCCCGTAAACTGACACAAAACAAAGTCTTCGTTGTGATTGGTTATAAGAGAGCCATCTGTGCCCATTCCCAGAGCGTGGCGCTCCCACTGCCTTTTCTCTTTATTCCAGACCCTGAATTTAATAACCCGCCCCGTTTCCTTCTTCTCCATAAATGTCTCCGACGTACACCGTCCCCGCTTGCAAGTAGGGACGGAACACGGCGTGCAAGCTGATATAGGTGAATTGTACCATGCCGGCATGGTGCTGCATCTGTACATGGCTGCTGAATTGTGTGCTGGAGCGGAGCGAATTAAGCGGCCTTTTTCCTCTGCTTTTCGATGCCCTTTTGGCGGATGCTTTTCATGTGCGCTCGAAAGCAATCTTCCCCCAGCTTCTCCCGTAATGATCTCGCCCCGAGTGAGCCTATTTCTGCGGCGAGCTTCGACGCCCGTCGCGGATTTTCACGGGCGGCAATTAGGATGCTTCGCGGAGAGTGCCAGCGGCGAGGTCTGCCCTCTGGAATTATCGTGGGTAAATGGTGAGCCTCGGCGTGATGCTTTGTGCAGAGCCAGCGCACGTCCAAGGGCTTGGAATAGTCAGGGTGGTGCGCCTGAATTGGGACATTTTCGCACCCAAATTCGCAGCGGGCAGGGCGAGTAATAACGCCTTTCTTTATGGCGTAGATTACCGCACGCCGTGCCTTTTGCTTCTTCTGGTTCTTCGCATTGTATTTGCGGCGGGAATTGTCATAAGCCTTGCGACCTTCGGGGGTAGCTAGGCGTCTGGCGCGGCGCTCTCGCTCACAATCCTTGCAAGCCCACTTAATGACACCGCGCTGGTGGCCGCTTCGGTATACCTGTGCCCTGTCCTTGGTCTTCCCGCAGTATTTGCATCTGTACATAGCCTACATTGTAACATGACCGTTTTTGCCCCCTCACTGCCCGTCTGCGCTCAGCGCGACCTTCCACATGGTATTGAGAACGGCAAAAAGGACAAGCTCAGGGACACGGACAAGCTCGGCGCTGCGGACTATCGTGACGCCGACCGAAGGGAGGTGTTCGATAGCCCGTAAAGCGATCGAGCTTGTCCGGGGATGGTGTTGTGAGGCGATGAGCCTCGTGCGTGTAAAAGAATAGATAGAATAGGTATAGACCATGTGGAAGGTCGCGCTGATAAGCGCGGGCATGTGATGGGGGAATAGCAGTAGGTATAAGGCGTTAGCCGCTACTGCGTACTGACACCAATAGCGACACGGGATCGGTACTGGGAACGGTACGGGGCGTCGGTACGTTACCTGGGTAGCGAGCATCAAATCGTGAGTTGACCGTCCGCGAAATTCACTGAAAGGTGGCGGAGGGACTGGGTGGGTTATGAGAATTAAAGCGATCAACGATGAGGCCGAGCGGCTTGTTCGCGAGCACGGCACTGGCGCCGCCGCGATAGCGCTTAAGGCGATGGCGCGGGCGAGGCGGAGCCGAAATCTCAGGATGGAGCAGTATATGGGAAAGGTGGCGGTAGCCGCCGCCCGAATTGCCGTCGATCCAGCGCCTCGGCTATCCCCACCCCGCTCATAATTGCTTCATGCGGTGTGGTACATTGTTGATATGCAAAGGTTGAATGTAGAATGCTCTTTGTGCGGCCAGCAGACTGGCTTCACAGCGAGCATTCAACCTGCCGGAAAGGCCGTCCAGTAATGGGCGGCTGTTTTCGTTTTGCATATTGATCTTCGACAGAGAAACCGCGGTTGTTAGGGGCGTACGCGCAAAACAATGCCTCTGCTAAAACGAGATGGTTGGTTCGGAGCGAAGCGGATAATTCCACGTCAAAATGTACGAAATCCGCGTCTACCGAAAGGTAGGCAAATCGAAATTCCGCACCGCCACGATTAAAAATCCAAGCACGCTTGGTATCGTCGGTTGGTGCCGGTTGTGGTTCACGATTAGGGGCAATTGGTCAGTGAGGGTGAGCGTTTAAAAGCAGATGCCGCTTCGCTCCCAGCCAATCATCACAAGGCACACAGGGGTATAGATGCGAAAGCTGGGAAAAAGAGAACGGGCCTCTCCCAGCCCTCTGATCTAGGTCTCTGTGTGTTTCAAGAAGCACTCACAGCCACCCGAAGGGGAGTGGCCCGGCTTCACCAATCCTCTGTCCAAATAGCTGACCCTCACCCCTGCCGATCTAGGGGTGGCCCGTTATTGCCTGAGGGAAACCCTGTGGACAGCGGTGGACAGCCCCATTTGAGCTCCACAACTAATCGTAGAGGCCTAACCTAGTTGCAGCGATTCGGGAGGAAAGCTCATGGCGCCGCCGTACATCAATGCGACAGGTCTCGTTACAAAGGTTTTTGAAAAGATTATTGAGGCGCAGCAACCGGAGCGCTTCACGCAAGACTTTTTAGGTACAAAGCTCGGGATGGCAAGCGGATCAGCGAAGCCGATAATTCCATTGTTAAAGCGACTGGGTTTCGTCGGCAGCGATGGAACGCCTACTTCGCTCTATTCCCAATTTCGTAATCCGGACACCCGTGGGGAGGCAATGGCTCAAGCCCTACGAATTGGATATAGAGACATTTATGAGCGAAATGATTTCGCCCACGATTTAAACAAAGACAAATTCAAAAATTTGATAGTCGAAATGACAGGTGCCTCGCCTGACGACGGTGTAGTTAGAGCAGTCGTCAATACGTTTCAAAATCTGAAGACTTTTGCAACTTACGACAAGAATATCCCGGAGACAAAAGCACTGGAAAGGTTGCCACCCCCTGCGGTCGACGAAGCTCCTCCTCGGGAGGGCGGACGGCAGGAGCGCCTTCAATCCGGACTCAATTTATCTTACACGATAAATCTAAACCTCCCAGAAACCTCGGACATCGAAGTCTTCAATGCTATTTTCAGAAGCCTGAAAGAGCATTTGCTCAAAGGGTAGTTGCATGGACCATACTATAAAATATTTCGGCCTCAATAATCTTGCTCTCGACACAGACTTGGCTCGTGTTGAAAGAGAATTAAAAATTGAATTGAGGTCTAGGGAGCATCCTGAAGGTTCCGATGATTACTACCCTCAGGTGCCTGCACAGATTCGGCGGGAAGCCGCAGCGATGGCAGAGCATTATGAGCTGTTTTATTGTTTAGAGGTGTCTATTCGTGACTTGATACGGTCGACCCTGATGGAGGCCGAGCCAGTTGAATGGTGGACCAAACTGGTACCGCAATTCGTTCGGGAGAATGCGGAAAAAAATCAAACCCGTGAAGTCCAAGCGGGGGTGACGCCTCGATCCACGGACATGTTGAGCTATACAAACTTTGGCGAATTGAACGAGATTATAAAGATCAATTCAAAACTGTTTGGCGAAACCTTCACCGATCCAAAAGCCGTTGAAGTGACCCTTTCGCGTCTCAATACGCTCCGGGCGCCGATAGCGCATTGCTCTCAACTTGCCGAAGATGAAGTTGTCCGACTCAGGCTCAGCCTGCGAGACTGGTTTCGGCTGATGGAATAGACAGAAGTCCATCAAGGTTGTTCGGCCAATCGGCGCTTGCGCCTTGTAGTGCCCTCCACCCATCCAAAGAACGTAGAGGTGAAATAAGAAAGGGCCCCGAAGGGCCCTTTCGCTTTAGCGGCTGTTGGTAGGTGCGGAACTAGCAGGTGGCGGCGAGGTCGCACCCGTACCTGTGGTCGATGCCGGCGGGTTTACGCGGGCCGGCGAGCTGACCGTCATTTCACTTGAATTTGATGCGGTATCGTTCGTGACGCGGCTCGAATACAGAAAACCGGCCACGATAAGGAGGGCGATCACGACGGCCCCCATGAAGAATGGCCGTAAGCCCGCATCGGCCCTCACGCGCCTTCTGGCCTCCATCGGAGAATCAGCAACCGAACGAAGAGGATCGTCGTTGTCGTAGGTCATGGCTTTCTCCATGTTCCCCCGTAGCCCAATAACTGTGCAGGCGGCCTAGGGTTCCCCGCCACTCCTACCTCACGGTCAGGGCGATCCCGAATCATGCGATCAGCAGGGTTATCGCCAGAACGGCCCTCATTTGCCAGCGAAGGGCTCTGTTGCCTCTCCTTTATTCGAAAAGTAGAACGCAAAAGCGGATGTCGCGAGGAGCATAAAATTGTTCTGGTCCAGCTTCCCGAGGAAGAAGGCAACGCAGGCTGATAAAGCGAGCCCGATAAAGACTATTTTGCTCGCTGAGCTGATGATTTTTCCCATAATGAGTTGACTATTGATAAGACGGGTTCTGCCCGTCGCCCTCGCTCGTGTCGAAACTCCGGGTCGAGCGGAGCCGCGAGGGAAGGCGTCAGGAGGAACGAAACTTCGGTAATTTCAGATACTGTAATGCGTTCTTCAGTGCCGTGATGCCGCCGCCGAAATCACCGTCCGCTTTACCGTCATTCGGAGTCGGGTCGGAAATAAATGGAAGCGGGTCGGTCGAATTCTGCATCGGGTTCGTCCAGCGCGGCACGAAAGCGCCATTTTTCAGAATGTGCTCGTACAGGCCGAAGTGAAGATGGGTGCCTTTGCCGGCGGGCGCGTTGCCCCAATACGCGGTGCCGCCCGAGATCACGAAGCCCGTATTTCCCATGTAGCCGATTAAATCGCCCTGTTTTACTCGTTGACCGAGCTTGACGGTCATTTCATCGAAGTGGGCGTAGCTGGTGACGATGCAGGACGGCACGCCGTTGAGGTCAAGCGTGTCCGACTGAATCCACATGCACAGGCCGCCAAGCGTGATGCGGTCGGTCTTGATGTTCTGAACGAAGCCGTCATGGGCTGCGACGATCGGGGTGCGGTGGGCCCCTGCGATGTCTATCCCGGAATGCCCTCCAAGGAATTTGTGGAGGTCGTCCGTGTGGCCGAAAGCCTTTGAGTAAAGGGCTGGGGATTCAGCCCAACGCTGCCGCACGTCACCTTTTGGCCATTTCCCTAGCGTGGCTGTTGGCACAGGGCTATTGAGAGCTTCGAGGAAGGCGTTGTGGTTCATACACTCGTCATTTTAACACAAGCACGAGCAATGCACCGATCACTGCTGTAAGCATCAGACCTGTGCATCCGTAAACGAGCGCCTTGACCGGCCAAAATTCAGCGCGTGTGACGAATTCCTTTTCCCGATTATCGAGACGGATGACTAGGTCGCTTAACCGCTGGTCCACTCGGATCAGTAAGTCGTGGTCGCTTTGATATTCAGAGACTGGGTCCATATGTTCTTGAATAATAACCTACGAATATGTAGCAGGGACGCCTAATCCACCGTTTCCGATGTCGCTGATCTCTCGGCTCTGTCGCGCCTGCACGTCCACCAATCCGCTTTTCCCGAGCTCTACCTCGATCTCGACGGAGTCGAGCCGGTACGCCACGCGGGTGATGAGCATGTTGTCGCGGAACATGTCAGTGAGTGTTGAGCTGAAGCCGACGAAGGAGCATGTGTCGCCTGGCTGAATGCTCTCGATGTCGTAACCTTTCAACCTGTCGGCATTGTCCAGAATGGTGCAGATTACCTTGGTTTCGGGGTCTTTGTTCTCGGCAAGGAATTTGGCGCCCATTTCATCCGCCGCGTCCTCATCGGCGATGCCGTAGTCGTTCAAGGCTTCGGCGCGGCGTCCGTATGTCGCAATCGAGAGGTCGTCTTTGTACTGCTTGTGCAGCGATGCGCCGTCCCAAAGGAGCATCACGTTACGCACCTTCTCCATGCTCTGCTCGACACGCACGGACCTGAAGTGCTTTCCGAAGATAAAGGTGTGGGTGGGGATGGCGGGCTTTTGCCGGAAGGTGATCCGGCCGTTCTCATCCGCGTACCAATAGACCCCCTCGGGCGCAAAAGACTTCAGGGAGTCGAGCGCTTGGCGATAGGTTTTGCGCTGGAAGGTGTAGGTGATGTCCGTGCCTGTGTTCGGGATTTCGCTCGTGCCGTTGTAGTACAGCTTCGGCGAAGCAGTTTCCGCTCGGTACCGATCGATCACGCTGCGGAAGAGGAGGCCAACGTCAGCCGCGGCTTGGGACCCTGATGAGGTCGTAAGGCCGGTGCTCGCGTGCGAATAGAGAGTGGTCTGACTGCCCGACTTCAGGATGTCGTTTGCGAGGAGAGTGTAGTAGCCGAGGAGGTGGACCTGCAGGGTTTCCTTGGGCCCATCAACAGCCCGCTCGATCAGCGAAATGTATCCGCGGTAAATGCGCCGACCGCTTCCCGCATCTGACCCCGTACCGCTTTCCGCGTCGTAGACAATTATCTCCACGTCGTTCCCGACCGCCACATCGTTTCCGTCATAGTCAAATGGCACCGCAAGAGACAGGACGCATTCGCCGGGGCCGGCGTTGATTTGCTTGGCGAAGCCCTGAAAGCCGAACCCGTGCCAGTAAGTGATCGGTTGACCGTCTTTGTCTGACACCAGTGCCGTGAGTTTCTTCCTTGTGAAACTCATAGATACAGTTTGCGGTACTCAATCGTGTGTTCCGCGGTGAGGCTTTCCGGTGCGCCGCCGTACCGCACGCGAAACATCAAGTCCGTTTTGGGTGAATAGTCGAACCATGTGCTGCCCGCGTCTGCTGAGTTGCGCGCTGAACCACGGGGATAGGAACCCGGGGTGAGAAAGCCGAGGTGGTAACGGTTGCTACCGTCTACACTGGCGGCACTTATCACGATCCAATAGCGGGTATTCGCAGCAAGCGCGAAAGGCGCAACGGTATACAGGTCGACGTAGGCGAGCGAGGTCCCAAAGGTGGAGGCAGAAAAGGAACGCGTGGCAGCTGCATCGACGAGAGTGCCGGACGGAGCCCCGTTGTTATCGGTTTCTATCCTGAATGTCAGGTTGCCGGGTGAGGCCACCTTGCGGATTGCGAGGGTAACACCTTGAAATGTGCTGTCTGGGGAAGGGACCATGAAGCTCTGAGCGAAGCGCTTGTTTGTGTTGGTCAAGCTGTCGTCCTGCGTCATCTCCGTGGTGTCGTCATCATGGCTCTTCTGATTGACTAGTCCTCCGAAGCGAACGCCGATGTTGTTCGCTCCAATTGCGAGACGAGGAAATACGCCGCTAAACGGCATAGGCTTCATAACATTGTCGACCATGTCGCCTCGGACGGTCTTGGCCTCAAAGTCTATTTCGATATCGATATCCGGATCGCCGGCTCCCCACGCTCCGGGATAGGTGGCGACAAGGCGTTCGCCTGTGGTCATGTTCCGATACTCAAATCCTTTAACGGTATTGGCGCCGGGAATTACTATGGTGGCGACCGGCCGAGGTGGCCTGCTTCCTGCGAGCGTAAAGGTCGTTTCAGCATACGTCTCTGTCGCTGGATCGAAGGAAATATCAGCCTCGTCCGCGTCGGCGGGCGTTGTTGTAACGGAATCGCGGCCCTCGCCGGAGAGGACCGCAAATTCCGCGCTCCACGGCACTATGCTCAGGTGGTAGTGATCGCGGTCAAACTCGTGGCGCGCGCACGTGGCGACGTACTCTCGCGTTGCTCCTGCGAATGCAATGGCGAGAACCTTCTCCGGACGGGAGAATAACTCCTTGAAGGCGTCCATCTTGGCTTCTAGGTCGTTCTGTGAGCTGCCCTTCAGGACGCCTTGCAGGCGGACCGTCTTTGGCCCGTAGTGCTCGGATATCAGAACCTCTCCATCCTCGCGTGCGAGGGGCAGGGTCGAAAGGTTTCGGTCGCCGACGCTCTCGTGCTTCACGAAGCGGGGACCATAGGTGGTCGTTACGAGCTCCGTTCCGTCGAAGGTAATCATACGTCTAGTATATCAGCGGCCTGCCACCAAACTGAGGGTCGTGTCTCTGTTGAGCTGCTGGACAGTCTGCCGGATGATCCGCGCGATACCCTCGTCGCCGGCTACGGCATCATTGAAATTCACGTTGAGGACGATCTGCTGGCCGAATTCTTCGCGCTTGGCGATGCTCCGGCTCATGATGTCTTCGACTTCGCGGCTGAAGTCGGTCAGACCCGCGCGCCTGCGAGCCTCGGCTGTCTGGGGACCAAGCTGACTTTCGATGGTTCGAGCCCCCTCCAGAGCACCGTGTTCGCGGAACAGGTCGCCTTTCAGCTCCTGTATGCGATTATTGTTGCGGTCGGTGCCGGTCTTGGCTTCCTCGTCCGCCAATTCCTTCTGTATTTTTGCGACCTTCTGCTCCTGCTCCACGAAGGCAGTCGCGAGGTTCTGCGTGTCGCCTTCCAGCGACTTGCGGAAGTCGTCTAGCTCCATACGGGTCGTCTGGATCGCCCTGCGCGTCTGATCGATCTTCTTCGCGGCTGCCTCTGCCTCCTTTGCCGTGGCTTGATATGCGGCAGGACCGGCCTTTCCAAGCACCTTGGCCTCCATATTCAAGTCGTCCCATGAGGCCAGTACGCTGTCGTTCCGGTCCTTCAGGTTCATGTAGAAGTCGGAGGTGAGGGAGATGTTCTCCTTGGTGCCCTCTCTGAAGTCGGTGAAGAACTGATCCGTGTCTTTGCCGAACCATTTCATCACGGTCGAAACTCCCGAGAGCTTCGCCTGCGCCTGAAGTGCATAGGACGATAGGGCGACGATAGAGCCGGCGACGACATGAATGCCAGCAGCGGTCGCAGCGGCAAATTCTCCTATTGACGCAAAGGTCCTGAAAACAACCTTGCCGACATTGGCCACACGTCCCATGCCGGCAGTGGTGTCCTCGAAGGCACCGAACAGGTTGTTAAGGGCGGGTACAAGGCCGGAGCCGATGTCCTTTTTCAGGTCTTCGGTATTCTGGCGCAGGGTGTACATGCTTCCGGCGCTCTCACGTTGGGATCTGTTCAAGCCGCCGTACGTGCTGGAGAGGATCTCGGTGAGGGTAGCGACCTTCTGGGTTTCGGTGCCGGTCTTCAGCAATTCGGCCTGATACTCATTGAAAATAAAGCCTTGCTTCGAAAGGGCTCCGGTCTGCCCCTGCAGCACCTTGCCGAGCCCGTTGGCGAGCCCGATCATGTCTTCTGTCGTTGCGTTTACCCCGCGTTCCGCCACGACCATGTCGAGGAAAGCGGGAATAAGCCGCTCTACCGATTCCGCCTGAAGGTCGAATGTCGCAAGCGTACCCTGAGCCGCCATGATGGCTTCTTCACTGACCACGCCAACCTTGTCCAAAGCTTCTGCCTGAGCGAGCAGGGACCGAATGCTGTCGTCCGACGCATCGGTAGACTGTTTGAAAATGTGAATGAGGCGGTTCTGCGTTTCGGCGTGCTTCTCGTGGCGTGCGATCGATTCGGTGATGGTGCCGGAGAGGAAACGAAAGCCGGTGCGGAGGGCGTCCACAGCGATGGTGCCAACGGCAAAGCCGCCTGCGAGACGGCCGATAGAGGTCTGAACCTTGGCTATGTCTTTGCTGGCGTCGTCCCGTGCCTTGATCGTTACGCGCAGTTCTTGGTCGTTCCCGCCGAAGAGAGCCATATAGCGTTATTGTACACCGCTCTCTGGGCTACCTTTCTTCCTGTCGACGATCAGCTTCTCAATCGCCAGCTCGGTGAACCAGTGCGGCTGGGACATGTAATCTTGGTAGGTCCACTTATAAAGTTCGCAAATCTCGAGAATGAGGAGGTCGCCGCTTAATCGACCATTCGTAATGTATCCAATGAGGGCGTCTCTGATTTTTTTTTACCCTCAGTAATAAGGCTGACCTCTTCGACGACCTGTTTGAATTCGGAGAGGGGAAGGGAAAGGACTGCGTCGGCGATGCCGTCCGTGTTTCCGTCTATGGAGACCACCACGAGTTCGTAGGCCTTGCGCTCGGCTTCAAACGCCACAGAGCCGTCGTCTTTTTTGAGGCCGTTGATGTAAATCTGCCGAATCTGCCAGTTCTCTGCGCCGGTGATGTACTCTTTGAGAATCAGGACGTGTCCCCCGCTGGTCGTAAATTCGCGCGTCGGTCGGTTCTCCATATTATGCGTAGCTTGCGGTGTCGTTCACCACGATCACCTGAACCTTAATCGGACGATTTGAGCGCAGTAGCGTTGAAATTCCTTGAGCGAGCGCGATCCCTTTGTCGTGTTGCATTGATAGCATAGTATCATAACGTTTTGCTTGGAGATCAGCTTGCCGTTGTGGATACGGTCGAGCGATGGGCTGACTGATACTATTCGTGGGCTGTTCGGATCACGGGTCCATCGCAGTTCGCGATTGCAGAGCGGACAGCTTGTGGCTTTTATGGCGAGCTCGGTGAGCTGGTCGACCGTGAGCGATACGGTGTACTTAACTCTGTGATGCCGCAGCGTCTGAATTGCCCACCACCTGTGTCGGCGCTGGTCCCAGTACGCTTGGCTCATTGCTCTATGTTTGACGGCGTTCTTTCTATGGTACTGCCGACTGACTTCCGATGAGCATTTCCGGCACCACGAGTATAGGCCGTCTTTATTTTTTATGTTTTTGGCGAAGTCGCCTAGTGGCTTCGTCACGCGGCATTTGCCGCACGCTTTGTCCATTGCATGATTCTAACACACAATCTGTAACTAGGCGTAGCTAGCGGTATCGTTGACAACAACCACTTGCACCTCTTTATCCGTGCTTTCGTACTCCACTTCGAATTCCTGTGTGATGATCGTGAGGCCGTCGAGCTGGTATTGCTTCGGTTCGCCAGTCAGGACGAGGCGCCCGAGCTTGATAGTGATGCTCTCAGGGGTCGTTCCGCCGCCTGTTACAGGGCCGGTGAAGGTCACGATGCACGCATTCTTCGTGTTCGCCTTGTATTTATCCAGTTCCGCGGTGCTCTCGAAATGCAGGGAATACGAGCCCGTTGCCTGAAAGCGGCCCGCCACGAAGCCACCGGCTGCGGGCTGGTTGCTGCCGGAGAGGAAGGCCTCTTCCAGAAGCACGTTGTTGTTGATGCTGAGATTGAAGGATTTGAGCGGGGTAGCGCTGTTGCCGGCCGCGTTTGAAAGCGATGTGCCGAATTTTACGGTCATCTGATGATAGGCGTATTCGTTCTCCTGACTGAACGCCTCCGTCACGGTGCCTGTGTCTGGGAAGCCGCCGAGCATCTGCGCGGTCATGCGCGCGTAGCTGTCGGACACAGCGAGATCGAGCGTGTTCACGACACAGTTGGCGTAGCGTTCCGTCACGATACCGCCGTCCTCCACGATGACCGTAGCGGTCTTCATGGACGCATTGGCGTTCTGCACCGAGAAAGTGTGGGCGTATGTGCCGTCCGTGACGCTGCCGGTCGATTTAGAGCCGAGGCCGAGATAGAAGAAGGGCGCTGCAATATCGCCGTTCGGAACGAACCCGATGGCCCCGCGTGAGAAGCGGCGCTTTATCATGCTGTCTGAAGACATGTTGCGCACGCCCCGCTGCGACGTGAGCATTTCTTTTTCAGATACGCCCTGAAGCGAGAATTCGGACCATTTTGGATAGTGGGTAGCGGCTACCGGAGTGCCGGGGGTTGTCTCTATTCCGATGCCGACGTTGGTCTGTGTTCCAGAAACTTTTGCCATAGATTATTGGCTAGCGGCTAAATTCTTCTTCTCTTTTGATTTTGAAATAGCTGGATGCGCGAGGATGATGGCTTGTGCGTTTTTGTCCGCGGGCAACTCGCGCGTATCCCCTGCGGTGATGCCCCAATTCAGCTTCGGGAAATCTACGGATTTGCGCGAGGTGACGAATGTCATATGCGTTCATTCTACCTTACTTGATGCATCGAAGCGACGATATCCACACGTGCCTCTATGGACCACGCCTCCGGCGATCGATCTCGCAAGGTCAGCCCATAGTCGACGACCGTCTGCGCGCCAAGGTCAGTTCGTAAACCGTGCTCTGCATTGACGAGCAGATTGCCTCGCAGAATGCCGAGTAGGGAGTCCTCTTTGAGGGTGAAGTCGGCATTGCGGCCCTCGACGAGGTCGTAGAGTAGGCCAACGCCGGCAACGACGGCGCTGTCGTCTGAAGACAGGTCCTTTCGCACGTCAGCGATGATCGTGATCGAGAGCGCGATACCGTGCTCGTCCTCTGCGTTGCTCGCGGGCGCGACGCGCGTCTGGCGCTTTGAGATGATGGCGCAGGGGAAGTTCGACGAAGGGATGCGGATAGGCTCTCCCTGATAGAACTCTTTAATCGCGCTGGTGTGTGCCTTGATGAGGCTTATGTACGCGCTGATGACGGGATCTGCGTAGGTCATGGTCTATGAAGTGAGACTTGTATGTGCTCCTGAAAGTAGCGGACGATCTGCTCGCGCTGGGAGTGGTAGATTTTCATCATGACGCGACGGGGCAGGGTGGATGAGCGCGCCGCCCGTGACTGGTGGTATTTGAAATAGGCGGCCTCGTTGTAGATGACAGCCTGGTCGGATGAGACGATGGTTTGGAAGCTTGCGCGCATGTTGCCCGTGGCAATGAGCGGCCTCGTCTGCTGGTAGGTGCGGGCTTTCTGCGCGACCGTGGCAGGGGAGAGCCGCTTCCATCGCTCGCCAATGGCTTTTCCCTCCGTCTCGAATACGTCGCGGGTGAAGACGCCCTTCAGGTAGGTGGCCGAGTCGGTAAAAGGCCTCGTGTAGTCCTTCAAACCGCTTTCCAAGCCGATCAGCCGGCGGGAGATGTTCTTTTCTCCTTCGATTTTCCATACGAGGTGTAGTGACATTGAAGGTAAGGAGCAGCTATCTGCTATAATTGCATTATATGGCAAGGCCTGGCACCGGCATAGTGGTGCGTTGTAATAACTGTGAAAAGCCGAAGCGAGTGTCACCGTCTCGGCTAGCAAGAAGGAAGAGGCAATACTGCGGTAAAGGATGCTATCTTCAATGGCTCCGCACTAATCGTAGTAAGATCAATTCACATCTAAAGCGCCGTGTTCGCCTAAAGTGTCTCCACTGCAAATCCGAGTTTGAGGTTCACGCGTATAGAAAAGAAACAGCCAGATATTGTAGCTATTCGTGCAATGGAAAGGCGCACAATGGAGAGCGCGCCTCAAACTGGCGTGGCGGTGTAACCCCACAACACCGCGTAATACGCGCTAGTGTGCGAATGCGTTGTTGGCGCGAGGCCGTGTTCATTCGCGATAATTATACCTGTCAAAAGTGCAGGGCACGCGGCCGGCGGCTGAACGCAGATCATATTAAGTCTTTTGCACAATTTCCGCACTTAAGGTTCGCCGTCTCAAATGGCCGAACTCTTTGCGAAACGTGTCATCGAAGAACACCAAACTTCGGACGGAGGGCAGTTATAAGCTAATAACGGTCGTTCATCGTGAAATGAGCGTCGTCCACGTCGCCGGCGTTGGGATAGCCGTCCAGAGTGTCGGTCTTTGAGTGGCGGATAAGCTCCGTGCCATCGGCCCCTATAAGGAGCTGCGTGCCGGTCCTGAGGGCCTTCAGGAGCGCACGGGCCTCGCCCAGCCACTTGGCTCCCTGTCCCTCAGAGCCAAACTCCTCATAGTCGATGTATCCGGCCGCCAGCAGTTCGGCGATCTGCCCCAGCAACGGGGGCGTCTCAGTGAGTGGCAGGACGTAGCGGGCAGACAGGACGCTGTTGATCTCGTTCTCGGCCTGCTTGCGCTTCGTCTCGATGCGGAGGTCGGAATAGCGCGGGTTACCGGCAAGACCGGCGTGCTTGCGGATGCCCCAGAGCGAGGTATAGCGGCTGCTCTCGTCGCCCGAGACAGCCACGGCCTCTTCAAGGTCGGTTTCCTCTTCCGTCGTGCTTTTGAAATAGGTGGCTTTGAAGAAGCTGTATGTGCTGCCGCTGTATTCGAGGGTCGTTCCCTGCGGATCATCAACCGATATGTCCCTTGGTGAGCCGTCACTGGTCAGCTCGGTGTAGGAGCCGGCCGCACTCGTAGCGCCATAGAATTTGCGCTGGTTGAAGCGATAGACGACGAAGGGCTCGCCCGCCTGATGGTTGAACTTCAACGCGGCGACCGTGATGGTGTTCGTCGCCACGCCCGTGACAGTGCACAGCTCGGCGAGCTCGCTGCCTTCGTAGCCGAAGACAACGAAATTTCCCACGGCGACCCCCTCCGCGCTTTCCACGGGGACCACGACGCTTTCGGCTGCGCCTATTCCATCACGTAGCCGGCCGCGTTCTCCCTTGATGAAATCTTCGGTGATGGCGACAAGAACTTTCATAGAATGATTTTGCGTTTGGTCGTGCTCAACGGCACTACGTCACCCCTCGATTGTAACATGACCCGATTTGAGCGAGAGCTGAGCACAACGATACCCTTTTTGTATTTAGCTGCGCCCGCGAGGACTGCTGGTGACGGTGCGCTGACGGTGAAGGTGCTGGGTAGCGGGTATAGCGTTGCCCCGTACCACACTGCCCTCGAAGGTGAGCTGAAGCTTGCTGACAGCGGGCTGGGTTCCAGCACCTGATCCGTGACGATTGTTGCAGCGGGGACCGCTCCGTTAGCGGCAACCGCCTGCGCCACGAGCACGGTATCTGTTGTGATGCTTGCCGTTGCCGATGAGAACGCCGCGCCGACCGTTGACGTCTGGACTGTCACGCCCGTGCTTTGAGAGCTTGCGGGGTTCGAAAGTGTGAGGCTCAGCACGTCGGGCTGGATGGACACGTCGGGTGTCAGGATGACGGGAGGAAGGACGGTCCACGTCGCCTGCAGTTCGGTTGCTGGAAAAATCTGTTCGGCGATGACTGTATGAGAAGGGATAGCTGTGCTGATGGTCTGGACCGAGGGGGCTGTAACGAAGTCGGCCTGAACGGCGAAGGGCCCGAGGGATGCCGCTATTCCCTGCGTTTGTGGGGTTACGACCACCTCCGTCCCCTCAACCACTGCCGCGCTCGGGAGCGTCAGTGTTCCGGAAAAAGCGGAGACCTGAATCGTATAGTCGTGAGCTATCGCGGGTGCCTCTGCACTCAAGGTGACGACTTGTGCTGCCGGCTCTATTACCGCCGACCGATCAGCAACTATTGCGGCCGCCGGCAAGCTGAAGGTCCCAAATGCCAAGGACATGGCGGTGCTGTAGTCGAAAGCTACGCCCGGAGCGGTCGGGCTGGCTGAGAGCGCCTGCACCTCTGCGATGACCGTTACGTTCACCTCCACAATGACGGTAGGGGCGGGGGCGGTCGCTGTTGCAGAAGGAGCGCCTGCGCCAGTGGTCACTCCCGCGGACGGTGATGCGATTGCAATGGTCGCCGCGAGAGACAGTGCATTCGGCGTGACCGAAACATTCCGCTGCGCGGCAACCGTTGCGGTCGGGACGCTCGTAGCAGCCGCTATAACGGCCGGCTCAATAACCACGTCAACGTCGACTATGACGGTGACCGCCGGGAGGTTCGCACCAAATCCCAGTGTGGAAGGCACGGCGCTATGGTCATAACTGAGAGTTGCTGCCGGACTGGTGAGGGCGACCGAAAGGGCCGCGGGAGTGATCGTCGCGTTGCTGGTGGTGACGACAGAGTAGCTCGGAGTGGCATAATAGACCGTGATGCGGATGTGGTCGACTTGGAATGTCGCGAACGGCCTCGCAGATTGAATCGAGACGCCAAAGCCGGAAGAATTTATGTCGGTAGGGGTCCACGATTGACCCCAAAGTGCACTACTGCCCCCGGTTGCTGGTATAGATGCGTAAGCCTCAGTGATCGTGATGGCATTCGTCGCGCCGTCGTTGGTGCCAGTTGCGTACTGGACGGCTCCACCTTTGATAATACAGGCGCCCCATGTGGCGGTACCCGATCCGAGCTTGCTTTCGACTTCGACAAGGATTCCTTCGACCGTTGCGCCAGAAGGAATGGCAAAGCCAAAATCCGTCGCCTGCAAATACTGAGTATCCTCCCTGTCCCCTGAGTCAGTGATGGCAATGGCGTATGAATCATCTGATGCCTGAGAGTTGTTTGGATTAGACCAAGCGGAGGGAGAGCCTGTGAGGTCGCCGAATTGGCTCGAAATTGTAGAAGGCGAGTGAGGCCCCTCGCTACCCGATCCAAATGGAAGGGTGATGGTGAGCGTCAGAACGCTTGGCGTGACGGTCGCGTTGATGGCGCTATCAGCGACCCCGCCGTAGGTGACTGAGCCGTACGACGAGGAGGCGTAGAGCATAGGCTAGGCGAGTTTTGCGACGGTGAAGTACGAGTATTGGGTGCCCGCGAATACGTTGAAGTTTGTGTCGCCCGAAGAGGCGTCAATGTGCACTTCATCGCCTTCATTCAAGAAGCGCGTATCTGTAACGTTGACCAGCTTCGAGTTGCCGACTGCCTCATTCTCATTGCGGGCGACCTCTGCGCCTTCGACAAATATGCGGATACGCGCAACTGCCGTATCGTCGAGGGCAGAGAAGAAAAGTTGTGAGTGAATGAGATAGTACCCGTCACTCGGTGCGGTGTAGACGTAGTTTGTAGATGCGTCGTAAAGGCCATCAGGGTCATATGTTTCAGCGTTGAATTGAACCTTAGCGTTATTGGTTGTGATGGCTTGGTTAGAAGAATTGCGGAATGCCCTCACGAAACTGCTTGCTCCACCGCCGCTCGGCATATCGTCATTGATCCCCTTCGCCGTAAGCCCCGCGATCATCTTGTAGGTCTTGCCGCCGGTATTCTTGTTCGTCCCCGTTGTTCCTTCCTGCGCGCGGGTAACGGTGAGTGTATCCGTGCTGCGGGCGGTAACCCGAACGATTTCGACGTTCGGGTCATCGGCCGGGTCGGCGTAGTCGGTGGAATTCCACCACACGACGTTGAAGGGCACGGTCGGGAGCTTTGCCCCGTGCCCTGTCGTCAGGACAATCGATGTAGCCGAAGAATTGTATCCCGTAGATACCGTTACCTTTGCGAAATTCTTGGCATTATCGAGAGCCATAGATTAGTTGAGGTTCAGAATTCCCTCTGCGTTCCACTGGATGGTGAAGTTGCCGTTTGAGGACGACTTATTCTCTCCGAAATCGAGGATCGCGATGAGCGGCGACGTGCTCGGTGTGCCTGTGTCCTTGTAGATCGCCGCGTACCGTGCAGTGATGGTCGAGCCCGACCACGTCACGTCAGCGCCATCGAACACACCCTCGTTGTCGGTGTTGTCCTGAGAAACGGTCTTGCTGCCGATTGCTGCGCCGCCGGCCGTGTAGCCGGTACCGCTCACTTCGTTGGCGCTCACGTCGTCTATGAACTCGTGCGCGTCCTGATCTTGCGTATGGGTGTCGTCGAGGAGCATCACTTTGATGGTGTCGCCATCGAGGTCGATGCCGCCGTTCATGATGTTCTTCTTGAAAGCATTGGGTATAACGTCCGCCATATCGTTTTGATGTTAGTTGTTAAGGGCTAGAGATCTTTTGAAGGATCTACAGGCGGTTTCACGTCTGCCGGTGCTGCCTGCGGTGCCTTACCCTGCTTGCCACGGCCCGACTGGCCGCGCTTCTGGGGAGTCTCCGGCTTTGCCTCTTCTGCCGGTGTCTCCGGTGTGCCGGTAACCGGCGTCACATCGACTGCTTCGGTGCGGACTGGCTCGGGACCGCCGTCAATGGACGGCTCTCCGGTCTCCATTCGCTCCCCACCGACAGAAACCTCAGGGGCTGGGGGCGTCGGGACTTCGGCTTCTGCCGGCGCCTCTGGAGCCTCTACAGGCTCCGTCTGGAGGACATGGGCGAGGAGGCGTGCCTCTGCGTCAGTGAGGTCGATGGTATCGCCGATCCGGTACTTGCGACCATCACGCTTCAGTTTTCCTTTGAGGAAGTATTTCATAGGGTGTCGATTAATCGCTGATAACGTACTCGACGAAGATGTTGGCCTTACCGGCGGTAAGCGCCTGTACAGCGACAGTTGCCGTCAATTCACGGATAGCCGTCGTTTTCACCATCGTTGCAGCGAAGAGAGCCGCGACTTCGAGTGCGCTGTCGTGAGCGGCGTCTGCTCCGAGGTTCGGGAAGCCAATCTTTGAGCCACGAATGCCAGCGTCCCAGACGTTCGAGCTGTCCGAAATCGCGATGGCTGCGACTATGTCTCCTGCGCTTTGCGCGTGTAGAGCGATCGTACCGGCATCCGCACCGGCTGAGGCGAATGTCTCCACGACATCGATCCACGCTCGGGTGATTACTGCCTTGGCGGGCAGGTAGACACCGAGCCCGTGGGCGCCGATCGCCCGCTCACCCGTGTTTGCTGTGGGATCGAAGGTAGCAACAGCCATCTCTTTGACGACCGTTCCCTTTCGCTTTGTGCGGGTGGTCGCAGATGTGTTGCGAAGCCCGTACTCGTTCGCCACAATGCGTCGTCTAATGTTCATAGTGATTTTGTTAGGCCGATAAGCCCGACATTGCTGTCGGGCTTATGACTGGCGATTAAGCGACTGCGTTCTTGAACAAGAAGCCTGCGTCTGCGTTGACGATCTTCTGATCGTAGTAATCATCGCCTACGCGCACGAACTGACCGCGGCGGTCGCGTTCGTCGACGCCATTGAGGCGTTCCACAACACGGTCCTTCCAGCGGTACGTGATACCGAGGGTCTGCATCTTCTGTCCTACGCGAGGAGCAATGTACGCGAGGATCGCGTCGTTGCCCCAGATGCGGGACATGCTGTCCGCCTGACCTTCCTTTGACGTGTTCTGTACGGATGCCCCGACAAGAATGCGGTCAACTCCGAAGAATCGGGCGAGGAGGTCGGTGTTGAGTACCCCGAGCTGCGAATACTTCACGCGCTCGATGATAAGCGGATGGTCCATCAAGGTGTCGATTACGGGCTTGCCGAGAATGAGAGTGTTCGCCTCAAGCTGGATAGCGCCTTCGATCTCCTGCTTTGCCGCTTTGATGTCTGCGACCGGATCGGAATTGTCGTAATCGGACCACTGGCTTGAACCGGCGAGCGTCTCATTATTCGTGAGGACGTTCGTATCGCGAAGGATACCTGCAAGCTCAGCCTCGCGGCCGACGATAAGCTTCTCTGTCACATTCTCTGTCGCATCCTGAAACGGATCGACGCCAACTGCTGCATTCGCCACGTCTTCATCAGCGACGAACTCCTTGAGAGCGTGGTCTTCCGCAAAATACGGCATACCCGTCGTGATGTTGTGCGTGACTTCTTTGGCACGCGCACCCGGTCCACGGCCAGAATCCTCCGGACGGAACTTGGCACGATCATAAATCCAGTGTTTCCCCGTCTGGTTGGTGACGCGAAGCGTCGGGAAGATCGAATCCGCGATGTAGGCGGGGTTCTGGTAGCCGATCGATACCTCTGTGAGGATCGGATCGTTTCCCTGATATCTGTTAGTCATAGATTAGTAGATGAAGTGATTAAGCAGTGTAGAGGTGCTGGATGCCGAGCTGGACTTCGACGAGGTCGCCGTCAGCTCCTGCTGATGTGCCGATGTGGCGGCCGATAACGGTCTGCCCCGGTGTTGTGGTCGCGACAGCCTTGCCGTTGCCATCCGTGGTCACCCACGCACCGACGCCGATTGCGCCTCCGGCCTTTACCTTCGCCACACCGCCGAAGCAGTAGACGGCCTGTTCGCCGGCTGCTGGGGTGTTCTGAAGAACGCCTATGAGGAGGTCGGTTGGGCCCTCCGCGACCTCGATCTTGCCCGTGGCATCGAGCTGGACGATGTAATGCTGCTTGTCGGTCATCGCCTCGCCCGCTTCACGCGAACGAAGGAAGCCGATATTTTCTGTAGCCATAAATGTTGGGAATTAAATTAGGCAGCGGTGCTTTCGCCCAATGCCTGCTCATAAGCTGTCTTTAGTTCCGGCTTCTCTGCGTACACCTCCTTGAGGCCGTCAGAGAATGCGAGCTTGTTGCCGGATGCGATTACCTTCGCATCCACGAGACCCTTGATCTCGCTAAATAGGCTTTCGACTGACCCCTCGGCCGCCTTGCCTGCGTCCCCGATCTCCGAAAACATCTGGGTATTGAGCTTCGGCAGGCCATTAAGGAATGCGCGGAAGTCTTTGCGCTGCGTCTCCGACATGGAGAGCAGCAATCCGACTACAGCGTCCTTATCCTTCGGGAGGATGCGGCTCTCTTTGTTGCCCTCGGCGAATACCAGCTTCTGGACTTCGTCACCGATCTTCATCTTCTCGACTTCGGCGAATGCCTTTGCGCCCTGATTGGCCGCTGTTCGGAGAGCGGTAGCTTCCGCCTCTGACATGGTAATAACCTTGCCCGGTTCGCTCGCAGTAACTGGGGTCTCCGGCGTCTCGGGCGTTGCCGGAGTTTCGGGCGTCTCAGGAGTTGCCGGTGTCTCCGGTTCTCCAATGACCGATCCGAACTCAGTCTTCTGCTCGTCCGTCAGTTCTCCCTTGTTTGCCACGACGAATGCCTTCTCCTCATCGGAGAGGTCGGCAGGCTTCTTGGAAAGAATGTCTTTCAAATTCATATCGTCTGTAAATTGTCTCATAATGTCGGGCTCGCTGAACGCTGCCACCGGCTTCAATTCCTTGAAGTAGGGCTTGTTCGTCGCGGCACCGCCTACCAGCACATGACCGCGTTTTTCGCCGGTCTGTGGGTCTGAATACTCTTCAAAGAACTCGGGGGAGAAGTACTTGAAGGCGCCTCTCTTTAGGAGCTGCTTGCCTTCTTCAGTCCACTCCACAAATCCCCAGAGGCCGTTCACGCCCTTGTCGACTAGGTCTCTAAACCAGCCGATTGCGGGTAGCTCGCCTCCGCTCATACCGTTATCGTGGCCCGCGGTGATTGGGATATCGAGCCGCACCTTGTCATTGAAGTTCTTTACGAACTCCGCGACGTGGGCGGGCGTGATCTCCATCTCGCCGTACACCGGATGACTCCACGCGCCCGTGGGGACGACTTGGATCTCCTGCTGATCCGCAAAAGAGCTGCCTTCTCCGAAGAGTTGGACAAGCGCGACTCGCTGATGGCTATCACGTGCTCCTTGCTTCATGGGTCAATCATACAGCATCGAGCAGCGTCGCTTCAGAGGTTGGGGATAATTAACCTCTTGCCAAACCTCCTGAATGGACCCGCTGTGGATTTAGCGCGATCGTCTGCGTGCTTATGCAGGCTGGCATGGGAGTGATCCCAGAAGCGCATATTGTTTAGCGCGCTTTTTACCATATCCCACGTTACCAGATGCGGTGGCGCGTCTGCCGCTCGTCTCGCGTAGTCGTAGTACGCCGCCACGCCTGCATAAATGGAGGCAGCATCGATCATCGATGTTTCGATTGTACGCTGATGCACGCTACTCATCGTCGGGCCAATATTCTGATTATCTCGAATAATGCCGCGTACGCGCGCGTTGTGGACCTGCACCAATGCCACCGTGTGCTCCAAAACGCTGAGGTCTAGATCGTCCGAATACTCGATAAACTCTGCTAGTCCCGCGAGTGCATCCGAGGGCGGGTCGATGACGAGGTCATTCCTCGCGGTTCCTCTTGGAAGAACGGCACCCTTACACTGCTGTGCAAGAACATCTAACTTTTCGGCAGATCGTTGAGCAAAATCCGTAAGGCTAGATAGCGCTAGAGGTAACAGTGCGCGAACCGACGCTAGTTTGCGCCTACGACGATTTCGTTCGAGCTTTTCAGTATGCGCTATTGTCCGAGAGGTGTTTCGAAATGCGATGTACGCGGCTGTGGATGCAATGGTGGATGCAGTGACGGCCGCTATTATTGTCTGCCACTGGTATATCCAGTTTGCCAGAGTCGGGGGAAGCGGGCCAACGATCGGTAGCCAAGCAACCAATACGACGACCAAGACACAAGCGACTGGAAACCACGGGTCTTTCATGCGCCACCCCCTACATTTTGCCCGCCTTTTCTTACTCTAGGAACGTTTTTTTGTCGCGCTTTTCGGCTGAATCAGGTCATTGACCGCATCCCCAAACCTGTCCCGCAACGTCTTCGGAATGCCGCTGATGCGCGGCAGTTCTTCCTCATCCTTCATGATTGCGACCCAGATGCCTCGACATCCGGAATGGAAGATGGTGTTGCGCCCGAAGTCGTCAGACTTCTCGATGATACGGCCGTCAATCGATTCGCAGTAGTTGCAGGTGCGGGCGTCCAGCAGCTCGGATCGCTGCAGCGCATGTATGTCCTCTGCGTTGCGATCAAATACCGTATCCCGCCCGTGGTTGATGTAGCCGGCCGTGAGGATGCTTGATGCGTCCCGTGTCAGCTTGGTTATAGCTGCGTTGGCAGCGGCGTCCGCAACAGCGAGCGCGGCGACGGTTGAAGCTCCCTTGGCCTGCGCCGCGACGTAGGCGTTCTTACTGTCGGTGACGATCTCGGCAATCTGGGCGTTGGCAATGGCATCAGACTGGATGTCGATACGGCGAAGCACCTCGGCGGGATTGGCAGGGGCATTCACGCCAATCTCCTTGGCCGCGTTGTTCTTGCCGAACTCATAGGCACCCTTCAGGGAATTCTTGATGATGCGGGTGTACTCGTTCTGCACCTTCAGCGTGGCGTCCTTTATGGCCTTGGTGTCGCCGGCATGGGCGGCCTTGGTGAAGCTCGCCATATAGGTCGTGCGCGCCTCCTGTAGGAGCGCCTTGGTATCCGCGTCGAACTGGGCTTCCAGCTCGTCCATCTTGTCATTCAGGCTGTCGAAAGTGACCTTCTTCTCGGCAAAGGTCAGCTTGCGGAACGGTTTAAAGCCCTCTGCGAAGTTTTTTTTTAGTGGGTGGCGGTGCTCGGCCATCTCCTCCGGCTTACCAAAGCTCGGATTGACCGGAGCCGGCTTCTCGCGCTTGCCGGTCTCGTCATATTCGGGAAGGGCCAGTATCTCACGGAAGAAGTCCTCGTCTGCCTCCTGAGCCGTTAGGCCATTGGCGTCGATGAGGGTTTTGTAGCCCTCGGCCAGCGCCTTGACGTCCGTTTTGGTGATGCCCTCGAAGTCGAGGGTCGGATACTTCTTCACATTATTGAAATTGAGGTCGACCAGTTCCTTGATGGCCTGCTTGTTGAAGGCCGTGGCGAAAGAGCGGGCAATACTCTCGATGGACTGAAGGAAGAGGGCAGAATGGTCCTCGGAGAGGGCGCGGGAGCCTCCGGTGCCGCCAGCATCGCTCGAGCCCAGCTCGAGGAACTGAGCGAGGACGGACTTCATGATCTCGCGGTTGTGGTGGGCGATGGACGATTGAGGGTCGCGTGTTGTCTTCGCCATCATGTCCATGAAGGCCACCTCGAAGCCGTCTGGCTCTATGACATAGGCCTGCGAGTTGGCGCGCATATTCTTGAGGATCGTCTCCATCTTCGAGCGGTCACTCTCGGAATAGCCATCGGGGAGCTTCCCCTTTGGTACACCCAAGCCCTGCCGCTCGAAAGCAATGGCATCGATCTTGTAGAACGTGTTCTTGATGAACCAGTGCTTGTAAGCCGGTCGCAGGATGGAAGTACCCCACCAGTTCTCGCCTTCCTTCTCGTTGACGAAGACGACGAGCTTCTCCATAGGGATTTCGACAGGAACACCGTCCGACTTGCTTTGTGTGATGCCTGCCTTACCTCCCGTGATGGCCCACTTGGTGATGGAGCGGGGCGTGCGCGGGGCGAGCTTGCTCCACACGATCTTGGTGCCTCCCTCCATTTCCTGCGCGCCGTACACCTTCTCGAAGGGCATGACGCCGAAGACCAATGACAGAAGCGCCTCTCGAAGGAAGTCGTCGAAGCTGATGTCGTGATGTTTGAAGAGGCACTCCGTAACGAAGTCGGCAATCTTCTGATCTTCGGTGTCTTCGCTGGCCGGCTTGATGAACCACTCGGCTGACCGGATAGGGAGGGTAACTGCAAGCACCGCGGCGCGCACTGTACCGTCCGACTTGCGCATCTCGTCGTAAACGGCAATGCCCTTAACGTCTGCGAGCTTGGCGTTGTATTCTTCGCGGATCACACCATCGAGAATGCGCGTGCCGCTGTCGCCTATCTCGAGACCTTTCTTCGCCTTTGAAGCGGACGGCTTGGGCTCCGCTGCGTTTCGCGTGAAACCGATCTCCACGCCAAAGAATTTCATGCGCTAATCATACACCACGCTAGAACTGCTCCTCCATCAAGCCACCTGTGACTGTGGACGCCTCGCCCGTTCGTTTCTTCTCCTCGGGCAATGACTGCGTCTGTTTGCCGAGCATCCACTTGCGAAGGGCGAGCATGGTGCTGTCCGGAATGTGGTCGTCCTCCTTCACCGGCTTGTCGCTTCCCTTCTGGTATCGGTAGCGCTTGTGCTGCCAGATGGCGGTCTGGTTCGCCCGCAGGATGCGTAGGAGGCGGCGCGAGAAATAGGCGCGGTAGTTGCCGAGCATCACTTCCTTCTCGGTGCCGAGGTTCTTCGATAGCTCTCGCTTCTTGTCGCTCTTCTCATTGGCTGCGACTTGTACCGGTCGGCCGAAAGGCACTTCGATTACGGAGCACCTGAACTGCTGCGCTTCGGGGAGGGCGTTGATAGCCGTCCGGATGGCCGCCCGAAGGTCGGCGTTCTCGAAGGGGTGTGAGGCGTCCGCGTGGATAACGGACATGCGGTATTTAAGGACATCGGACACAATGTCCGAGATGATGACGCCACTACGCACTTGGCTCCACGTACGGCCGCCCAGCTCCACCTTGACGTTGTCCTTGTAGGCCATGAGCGGCGTCCATGAGGTCATTCCTGAGAAGCCCCAGTCCAGCCCTCCCGCACAGTCCGCACCTGTCCGATAGGCGTACTCGCCGTACTCATCAATCACGCAGGCATCCACGTCCTCCGGATCGTTGACCATGCCTTCCGCTGAGGGGCGGGAGCCCATGTACTCGACATCGAAATAGTCGGTGCTGACCTTCTCACGCCACGCCTGAATGATGTTTGAGACGGGTATCCAGCCCTCGGGATCGCCGGTCCTTCCGGCGGCGCGCTCCTTGAGCTTATCGAGGTCGGGTATCTCGCGGCGGAGCTGCGGGTCGTCCCAGATCGCGGGGTCGAATTCGCGGCAAACGTCGAAGCTGTCCCATGACAGGCGTACCCAGCCGAGCTCGTCGGCGCGGTCCCATGTCTCCTGAAAGTACCCAAATATCTTGTGAAAGGTGGATGTCATTACCACGAGGGAGAACGCTGACGTTCCCACCATCGGCATGGCGTCAAGGATGAGCTGGTCCTTCGTCTCGCAGGCTTCGTCGATGTAGAGGTGGTCGGGGTGAGGGCCGCGGACGGCTTTAGGGGACGCTGCGACGGCCTTGAAGTAGTTGCCCTTGTCGCTCTCGGTCTTATTGATGGTGGGTTCGTTCGGCAGCGCTCCTACGATGGTCGGCTGCGCGTAGATGTGGCCGACAAAGTAGTTGTAGACGCCCTGCGCCTGAAGGAGCGAGCCGCCCATGTCCACGATGCTGCGGAGCTGGAGGAACCAGTTCACGAAGCCGAGGGCGCCGAGGATCTTCGACTTACCGCCGCCACGCGGTCCCTTGATGATGAAGCGGGTGGCAAGGCGCCCATTCTGATCCTGCCGCAGCCAAATAAGCGCGAATATCAAACGCAGCTTCTTCGGGAAGCGCATGGTCGGGTCGATGTATCGCAACAGCTTGATGGGCTTGTTGCCATACCGCCGGCGTATGTCCTCGGCGCTACCGAGTGAAGCCGATTTCAGACGCGCCAGTGCTTCGTCGTAGCTCGGCTTCTTCGATGAGCTGGTTGATGATTCCATAGAAATAGTCTTGGCGCTCCTGGGGGAGCGTTGCGATCACAGCAGACAGGTCGCTCTCCCCGAAGGGGAGGCGGCTCACGTCCTGTGACTTGTCGATGATGCGACCGCGCAGCTTATTGTACTCGCGAATGGCGGCGATCTTGGTGGTGTTGTCCACGTCCTGTACCACGAGCTTCGCTAGCTGGCTGTCGACGACAGTGTCCTTTAGAAGTTCGTTGAGGAGCGCGGTTACACGCCCCTGAATTCTATCGTTTTTTAACAACCGTGAGGCCATCACGCCGCAGACATTGTACGCCTTGTCATATTCGCTTGGCTCCATGATCTCTTCACCAAGCTCACCATCCGGCGTTTCACGATACTCCCCAGTAGGGATAGCGTCTCGGGACAACGTATCCAGTTTGTAGTCGTAGGCTTCCGCGTAGGAGAGAGTGGCTGCACCGAACAGTTCTGAGTTCTGCGTGTAGTAGCGGCAGAATAGTTCTTGCTTGGGGTCGAGGATGTCGTTTGTTGTCGAAGCTTTTACCTTCTTGCGATCGCCCATATGCAGCGATTGTATCATGCATCATCTGTGGGTATACGTGGCGAATCACAGGAGAGATTTGATGGCAAAGAAAGTACGAACACGTAAGGCGTGGGAGAAATCCGACATCCGCGAATTGAAAGTTCACTCACGAAGTAAGACGCCTGTCGCAAAGATAGTGAAGGCGATGAAACGAACTGACGGCGCCTTGCGCCAAATGGCGTTCAAGCTCGGAATTTCTCTCGGCCATCAGCGCTAGAGCCTGATGAGCAATGCCTTAAGCATTGTGACGACTGCACCGAGCGTAGCTTGTAGAGAGCTGAAGCTCATTTCCAGCGCAGCGACGCGTCCCTCCAATGTGGACGATGGTGTCGTCCCATTGGACTGGCCCTGTGTCCTGAGTTGAGCGTTCTCATTTCGCAGCGACTGGATGTCGGCTTTGAGCTGATCGATCTCATTTCGGTCGAAGCCGATGATCTTTCCGGCCAAGTGGGCGTCGGTGAAGACCTTCGTATTGAGGCTGTCGAGCTGCTGTTGCGAGAGGCTGAATACCTGCGCCTTGGCGGCTGCTGAGGCGTCTACAAATGCGGCTGAGGCCAACGATGGGGCTGCTAAAGCGAGGACGGATGCTAAAACGATTATGGGTCCAAATCTCATGTTCTTTGCGCTTGAACGTGCGCCCCGCTTGTCACGAAGGCGCACACTCAAACGGACAAGCTAGTATCCTTGAAGTATAGCATGAAAATTTCTAGAATCGTTTCATGCCGCAGATAGCCGAAAAGGTCAGGCTCTTTAATCAGGCCTTCAAGCTGGCCCAGGCCATGCTGAACAAGCGAGGCGTTACGGTGGTTGGCCCGATAGCAGGGCGCTTGAGCACGAACATCCGTGCGCTTATGGAAGCGCGGGCGCAGGACGCTGAAACAATTGCAAAAGAGGCGGTCGATTCTATGACATGAAGTCGGAGTCGCTCAGCTCAGTTTTGTGCAGCAGGCCATTGTGTGGCCTCAAGGAAAATGACCCCGGATTTTACCGGGGTCATTCCCTGCCTGACGCCCACTAGACATCAAGGATGTACACGATTTCGTAGGTCTGTGGGCGCAAGATGACGTATCTTCCGTTCACGAGGATGAAGTAGTACCCGCGCCATTCCGGATAGATCTCGACCACACGGGCCGGCACCGGGTAGTAGCGAACGGTTGACGGCACTCGCGCGCCTATCGAGATGCTGAAGTTGACGTTCGTCACCGGCTCAACCCTCTCGGTCTTGATCACAGAGACGATTTGGCTGCGCTTTTCAGCCGGAGGAGCAGCAGCAACGCCAGCCGAGGGCGCGGCTCCGGTAGTCGTAGACGCGGCCGGGCTCTTGGTATCGGTCGCGGTGCTACCCGAACGCTTCGTGTCCGTTGCGGTGTCCGTGGACGGCTTGGTGTCGGTTGTCGCCGACGGAGTGGTGGCCGATCCACTTGCGGAACCGCGAGCGGTTGGATTGGCGTCGCCCTTTCCAGTCTCAGACTTCGTATCCGAGCTGGACTTCACCTCTCCGGAGGCCGATCCGGAGGCCGAGTTGCGCATCGCTGGAGATTGGGTCTGAGCTGGGGGAGCAGCAGTGCTCGTTCCCTTCGGAGACGGCGTAGCCGGCGATGGCATTGCGGAGGCCGGGCCACCTTGGCCGGCCGCGTTGCCTTGTCCAGTCTGAGCCACAGCGATACTCGTAGCCGCGACGAAACTCACGGCTGCAACAGATGCAAGCAAGATGCGTTTCATGTCGTTCTCCTTTGGACACGTGATGGTCCAAGACGTGAAACCGAAACAGTTTTGAATCGTTCCCAAGAAAAGCAAATTACATGCGGTTCGAATTAGTTGCGCGAGGGAGTATTGAATATCTGTTCAGCCCAGCGCGTATCGAACGACGAGTGAAATGTAATTCGTCTCTAATGCTGGTTGAGGAGCGCGAGGCGGGTTGCGCAGTATCGCGAATGGCTTGAATGTCGCTAAACATTCCGCCATCCCAATCGGGGCAAGCGCACCAACTGTTCGGCAGCTCATGTCACGGCATCGAGGTTACACACACAGTAGCTCACAGGATGCGGGCAGGTGGGGCACATGCGAAGCACGCCGATGCCTGTCATCGCTGAGCGCCAGATAGCACCACACAAGCAGTAGGGGTTGCTCTGGCGTTCTAGCTCTATCAATTGGGCGTCTGTCATGTGCGGCGCTTGCGGCAAATAGCCTTATATCCCTATTGTAACACGCTACACGCCACGGTAGCATCGGTCGAAATTTGGGGGGATCATGTTCAAAGTTGTGACTGCTATCATTTTCGGCGTGGCGTGCCTTGCGTTGACTGCCGAAAGCGCTTTGGCTCAGCAGTGCCTGACGAAGAAGACGGTGGAGGAGTGCGCGCGATGCCTTCGAGCTGCAGGTGTTGCTGGGCAGACCGGAGGCACATACTTTTGCACCCAAAACATGAAGGGCCGAAAGCCAAGTGACGACACGACGCGCCGGTCAAGGTCGAAGAACTGAGCGTTCAAGTTTCAAAGACCCGACGCCAGCACATCTTCGACACTGCGCGCCACTACATACTCGCCGCCGTTCCGGACGCACTCTCGCCCGAATTCCACCTGATCGGGCGAGAGCTTTCCCTTGTCCGTCTTCACTTCAATGCCGATGAAGCGGCCGGCTACGATGACGATGATGTCGGGGATGCCCTTCTTGGAATGCTTGGGCATGGCGCGGTAAAAGCCACCGGCCTTGTCGTATGTCGGCGCCGTGTTTTGTCGCCAATAGAAATAGCGCTTGAGAGCTAGGTAGTCGCAGATTGCGGACTGTATTTCGATCTCCTTCACGCCGACATTGTATCAAACGAAAAGCCCGCCGATTTTCTCGGCGGGCTTCATCATGCGCTGGCGAAGATTAAGGGCGATTACGAACGATCTTTCCTGACGAGTTAAGGAACATCGCGCCAAACGGTAGCAACGACGCGATTACAAAGGCCCATGCCAGCCCCGAGCCGCCTTGGTTCAACCATATCCAAACCGCTGGACTGAGCATGAAGGTATTCACGAGAACGATCAGCGATGTGGCGCCTGCGAACACCTTGTCCCCAGACAGTCCCGCAATGACGGCGAGAACAATCGCGACACAAGACAAAAATATTCCAAACGGGATGAAGATCGCGATGACAGCGATGACAAGTGCTGCAATTCCAAACCCTTTACCCATTTTTTTACCCTCCCTGACCAAATTGGCCGTGCCTATTATAGGTTGTAATTATTCTCAGGAAAGCCCATGCCTCGAAAAAAGAGCCACCTTTGTGAGGTGGCTGTAGATCGTCATGTTCGAGCATCCCGCCGAATTAAACGGCGTAGAGGCGTTCCCGAAATTCCCCGCCATGAAGCCTGTCTCGCGCCCGAGACGATATCTCCATGCCGCCTAGGTGGGAGGCGATCAGTTATCGGCTGTTGCTTTGAGGCTTCTTTGACCAGCTCCCTAGCAATCATAAGGGCGGCACTCGTTATTGTTGAGAACGGACCCTTGTCGATCTCCGGCTCGGTAAAGAACGCGGGCTTGACGATGTGCCAGTACCGTCCGCGCTTCTCGATGCTCCACATGGGGAGGGCGATGACCTGCTTGGTTTTATCCAGCATGTCAGTATTCCGACCCTAGGAGCACCGTGGCGATGCGTGTGGTGCGTTCTGGGTCGCTCGGATCGTCCGAGCCATAGCGGATGTCCTTGTCGTAGTAGTCGCATTTCCAGAACACGGTAACGCCGTCTACTTCGACGCTGACGAAGTCATGCTCGCCGTAAGGATCATCGTCGGCCGTAAAGGCGTCAAACGCCTTGATAGCTTCCAGCGCCTTGGTCTTGAACTCGCTGTTGTAGGCGTTGAAGCCGCTGGTGAGCATGATGCGGCCGCCAACATCAGTTTTGCGTAGCGCGTCATTCAGCTCTCGGATACGTTCTGATTTCGATATCCGCTCGTGCTTGCCCATTATTTCCCTCCTGCTGCTCCGAGGCTCGATGATCGAGCGCCGGAGGACGGGAGGGACTGCGGTCATTGTACAACGGATTAGCCGTTCACCTGCTCATGTATCCATACGGCTTCCATGGGTTCGCCACACTCGGGGCACTCAACGACATGCGAATGTGCTTCGCTCTCGTCGCATATCATCGCCTCGTACAGATCGCCAAACCCGCACCCAGGCGCTTCGCATTGCCGCGTGATGTAGTAGGGCTTTGGGTTTCCAAACCAAGACATCGCTTCCTCCTAAAAGCTTCTAAAGAAAAGCCCTGCATTTGCGCAGGGCTTCCAAGTCATATGGGCTCCATTACAGGGATCTGGTTCTGGTCCATGAAGTGGGCGAGCAGGGTGAGGGCATCGGCGTCCATCGGCCCGACAAGGGACACGATGTTGCGGACGCCGTTCTCCCATGCCTTCAGCAGATCGATCGGTGACCGGCAGACGTACAGCACGTCGCCGGCCTCCACCTGATGGGCGTTGAACAGGTAGCGCGTCGGGTCGTGGCCTTCCGGCACCTTCAGCGCCGGCTGCTCTTCTCCGAGAGCCATGCCGACGTAGAACTGGATGGCGCCGGTCTGGTCGGCCACGGGCAGGGCCAGCCGCTGCTTCAGGAGCCCCGTGGTGGCGTAGCCGGCCTTGAAGTCCCTGAGCGTGTCAGCAGACACTCCCAGCGGCGCCAGAGCCTCGTTTTCGGGGTCCAGCCGCTTGGCATAGGCCTCGATGTCGAACCCCGTCCTTTCCTGCTTCTGGGGGAGGCTGGGGGAATTGCCGGCAACTGGCCGCTTTTGCGGCGCTGCACCGTAGTGTTCCTGAACCTGCTTGGCGGCGTCCGAATTCGAGATGCCGCGGACGTGCGCCACGAGGCCGATGTTGTCGCCCCCGACCTTGTCGCCGTGGCAATAAAACGACCCAAGTGAGCCGTCCTTCCGCTGATGGGCGGGCGTAACGCAGAGTGCGCGTGGTCCGCCTTTCCGGCAGCCGGGGCAGGGCATGCGGTACTGGTTGCGCTCCATCTTCGCGTCTAGACCCAGCATCTGCATACACTGGTAGATCGTCACTGACTCTTTGACTGACTGGATAAGAGCATTGGTGCTCATGTGAGCCCTCCTTTCAGGCTCTCCCCATTGTCCCACGTGTACTGACAGCCCCTCTGGTATGATGGGGACAGTGATCGAGTGTGGGGTGATGCAATCATGGGGGAGTGCCGAATAATTTGAATAAGGCACGTCCGCTTCTTTCGAGGGGCGTCTATACAGCCTTCCATGATTGTGTCCCCCCGCACTTGAGTGACGGGAGAAAGCGAGTACCTCATGGTTGGTACCAGTCTTGCGCGGCGGCTACCGCCGCAAACTGAGAAGCGCGGCGTCGCATTCGTCGTGCGTGCTCCCGATCCGAACAATCGCGGTCGCTGGATCACGCTCGGCTACGCATGGGAACGTCGTAACGGCGAAGCGGGCTTCAACGTGAAGCTCAACAGCGTGCCGGTCGGCGCATGGGACGGGGCATTGATTTTGCTCCCGCCCCTCACTGATGAAGAGGTGCCGCAACATACCGGCGATTAGGTCTGTATCGGCAATTCGAGCGGGGCTTCGGCTCCGCTCTTTTCTTTTGGCGGACGGCCGCGCTTGGCCGTGGCAACAGCACCGCCGAGGAGCTGGGTCAGCTCCGCCTCGACGGCGTCCTTCTCCTCGATCAGTTCCTTGATGCGTGACAGCTTCTTGTGGTCGAGCATTGCAACCTCCCTCAGTTTGCGAGAATGAACTCTTTGCCGGTGCCGCGAATGCAGGGCTCCAACAGGATGTGGCCTGTCGCAGGTGCCGGCGTGCCGAACTTAAAAGTCGGCATCCATTTGAAAAGGAAAAAGCGAGCGTAGTCCTTGGCCCCCGGAATTCGATTGAGCAGTTCAATCGCTCCGTCCCGCCGACCCTCACTGGTAAAGACGAACAGCAGGTAACAGGTCTTCGCCCCGTACTGCTTCTCGTAGGTGCCGTTGGCGAGGACGTGCAGGTAGCCCTCGAAGTGATTGCGAATGGTGCGCGCCCCTGCGGTTGCTGTCTCAAAGCTTTCGCTGTCGGTGTCGGCCTCAAAACCCGGCAAAAAGATAAACGGTGACTTCGTATTATTCTTCCGGTGTATGACCAGCGGGCTGTAGTCTGGATAGACGTTGGTGTCCTTGCCGTTTAAACGCACGGGGAGGGCGAACGGGTTTTTGAGCTGTCTGGTCGCCTCCGGCACCTGCGGATAGTCACGCAGCTTGTTCCACCAGATAATCTCCACATCGTCGCGAGCGGCGGCGCCGATATCGAGAGACGATGAAATCTCAGAGACCATCACCTCATGGTCGAAGCTGCGGGAGGTGGCACGAGCGATAAACGATATGCCTTGCGCCGCGACCTCCTTCTCTCCTTTGGGGGAGAGCTCGTAGTAGGCCTTGGAGTTCTGATAGAAGCGCCTGTTCTTGTTCTGCTCGTCACAGAGTTTCAGGTAGAAATTTGGTTCGCTCTTTAACACATGGATGGCGCGCTCGGTGGTGTCGAACGAACGGCCCGAAAGCTTGGAGAGTTGTTCGTTGTTGAGGAAACGGTGACGTGCGAACGGGATGAGGTAGTGAAGGTAGTCCTTCACGTTCCGCGGATGGATAATGACGGGATACCCGTTCCGAAGAACCGGCTCCGTGCCCCAGCGTGTTTTTGAAATAGGCGCATTCATGCGCCCTTTTTAATAAACGCATAATTCAGAGAATCAAGAATCGGACTGAGTAGGTTTGCAGCGCTTCGATGCAGCGCGCGTGAGGATGAGCACATAAAAATATTTTACTAGAACGTCGGGCTTTCATCACGGGGCATGTGGGGATTGTCCCGATTGCGCTTTGACGGCTGCTCTTGCTCGGACGGCGGAGGTGTAACGATCGGTTCGTCAGGACCAGCGGCGTGTGGGACTTCTGGTTCCTCGGCTGGCTTGGAAAGTGCGGTCGGCACGCCGATTCGTAAGCGGTTTTGCTCAAGGAGGCGAACAATTCCGTCGTCATCAATGGTCGGTTGAGCGTCGAGGATGCCAAAGCCAAGCTTTACGGCTATGGCTTGATCCGTGCTGCTACGAATGTAGAGCGCAAACTGGGTGCCCGAGCCGGACTTCTTCAGGTTCCGTATAACTTCGGTCGATATCAAACCCATGTTGTTCGCGAGTAAACGCGCATCCATATGGTTGACGCCGCCTGCTATTTTTACGGTGGTATTCGAGAATGCGCCCGAGCGCAGTGATTGGCTGAGCTGCTCCAAGTACTGGAACGCCATTATGACGCCTAGCTTGAATTTGCGGGCCTGCTTCAGCAGCATATCCGTGTTGTCGTCGAAATAGTCGCTTGCTTCGTCCACAATGAGAAACGCTGGTTTGATAGCAGCGGGGTTCTTGGCGAGCAAAGGCGCGCGGTCAAATGCTGCGGAGAGCACCCGCGCAATCATATAGCGGCCAAAGAGGGCCGAAGCTTCGTTCTTCAGCAGGTTCTTCGTGGTGTTGACCAGTACGATTTTGCCCGCCTGCATAGCCTCATACATGTTCAGTTTGTTTGAGCCGGAGAACATTCGGTTAAAAGCGGGCTGTGCGAGAACGCTGTAAAGGCGCGCTGCGATTTGCTGCCGCGTAGGAATAAGAGATTTATTAAAGAACTGGTTCTTGAAAAAGTCCTGCGCAGTGCGGTCAAGTTTCTCGATGTCTGGTTTGAAAACGCTGTCGTCGATATTTACAACCGGCGCACCGTTCTTCTTTTCCTCCATCAGCTCCAGTACGGTGTGAATGGACGAGCCGGGTCGCGACAGCATCAGGCGAACGATAAATGAAAACGCCGTGCCCTGCTTCGTAGTGAGCTCGCTCGCAATCGCCGCGAACACGTAATTGAACAGCGATATAATCTCGTTCTCAATCTGCTCGCGTGTGTTGCCTGTGTATTTTTCATAGCCGAGGCCGCTCAGGTCGAACATATTGAGTGCCGGACTGTCTGTTTCCGGATCGATGATAATGAGCCGGTCTTTGTGCTTGCCTGTGTCAGGGTCAAAGATCGCGAGGTTGCGGATGCGGTTCAGCATCTGACCCTGCGAATCAACGATGATGAGCGACGGCGGGTCTTCGCGATTGATGAAACTATAGATCAATGCTTCGAGGAGCTGCGTTTTGCCCCAGCCGGCTCCAGCGCAGATCATGCAATGTTCGAGGAGGTCACGGTCAGGTACTTCGACAGGAACGTCTGCAATGAACGGATAGATAAGCGGCGTTTTATCGAGATATTTGATGACCATCTGGCGCGGCGTGCCCTTGTATTCCTCAGGCAGTATTGATTCCTTGCCCTCTCCGCCGGATGCATTCGAGACATTCTCCATGATCTGTCTGCACACGTCGGTGAATATGTCGTGCTCAATCAGCTCGCGATCGAGGAACGGAGACATGAGGCGCCAAACTTGCTTTCCGGGCTCATTCTGAGCATCGACCAGCGCCACGGTGAAAAGTGGCGTCTCCGTACCCTCCATTTGCTCCAGATATTGCTCTCGGGTCACTCTGGCTTGGGCCGGCAAATGCTTCGTAAAATCGAGGAATGCCTTTGAAATCGCGTTGTTTATAAGTGCGAGCGTTGTATCCGGATGCTGCGTCTTCTTCATGCGTCGGTGCAGCTTGTCGCGGTACCGGCCCTCATCGACGGTGCCTGCAATTTCATCGGGCAGGGGTGGGAGCGGGTTCACAAGGTCCTCCCCCTCGTAAAGGCGCTCCACAGCTTCTAGCCAATTCGAGAAAATCTCATACGACGGCAGTTCGTCATCGAGGGCGTCGAGAATGCGCTTTGTGTGCGCATTCTTAAAAGTCTCGGTGTCGGGGAAGTGAGCGATGCGTTCGTTATGGTCCGCCGCCGTGTAGATCTCATGCGTCGGCACCGGCTGTAGTTTGTGCCATTTGTATGCTTGATATCCGATAAACGCGAGGATGGCCGGCAGCGCGATGATGCCGGCCATTAGTAAGAAGGCGCCCGCGAGAAACAGAAAGAAAATGATAGTGATAAACGCGAGGACTGGGTCTTTTGGAAGAAGCCCTTCGTATTCCTTCATATCTCGAACGTTTCTCGCTGGCGGGTATCGCCACTCGCTGCGAGATATGTCTTAAGACCCGAAAGGTGCTGTTTAATTTCATCCTCGGCTAAGAGGAGTTCGGCAGGACTGTTTTTCCAGACAGTCATCGGCTTATTCTCATAGAGGTGACGAACCGTAATCGTCTGCGGCTCGTCGTCCATGCGCCTCACGAGCGTCTTCACGCGGAAAAATTTGAGGTAGATGTAAACAAAGAAGCACCCTATCGCTGCCAAAAACGCGAGCGCGCTCCAAGCCCCCGGAGTAAAGCTCAGAAAAAACGAAGCGATTAAAAATCCTACTGTCCCAAGTTTGGAAAATCGAAACAGGCCGTCCGTCGCAATCGCTTTGGTCATCGTCACGGGTGGCGTCGCGGGCGGAATGTCAAAATTAAGATCGTAAAGGCCTTTGAGCCGAATAGTGGCCTTCTCTTCTTCATCAAACTGCACTCGGCAGTCCAAATAGTGATCTGCGACACCGGTGATACGCCCAGTGTTCTGCCGATGCTCCATGGTGACGTGCATTTTTCTCCCCCACACTACACGTCCGGATTGTGTGATGAAATCTATGCTCGCGTCAAGAAAAAGGGGCGGGGGTTGGAAACCCCGCCCCCGCCCCCTCACTTGGAGGGAGTGTCTGATTGCTTCTGACGTGCAGCCATGCGGTCAAGCATCCACGCATGAATCTCGTCTTCCGGCCAGTACACGCGACCGCCCTGTCGTAACCTTTTCGGAAACTTGGGGTCGATCTTGCGCCTGTCCAGATTGGCGCGACTGATGGCGAGCATGACACACACGTTCTGCTTCGTTAAAAAGCGCATCTCGAATACTCCTGATAGTCAGGGAGCATCGCGATGCAGACATGGATTGACGGGCCATATCCGGGAGCAAGTTTAGGGCGAGCTGAGCAGATTATGCAACTGCGATGTTCTGCTCAGGGCTACTCACGATCCTAAAAAGATACGCCTCATAGGTCTCCTGAGCGGCCCGCATTTCCGGCAGGTATTTGTAAATATCGTAGACACGCTCCATCTCGGTCTGGGCGCTGATGTGGTTTACCAGCCGCTCCGCAATGTGTGGGGGCGTGCCGATTTTGGCGTGGTTAGTCCGATAGGTCCGGCGGAGGTCATGCAAGGTCCAGCCCTTCACCCCGCACACCTTGTCGAAAGCCTTCTTGCCCTTTGACCAGCCGTTAAATGACTTGTCGGGCTTGCCCCGCGCTGGAAAGTAGAAGGCGTCATTCTGCTCGCCGTTCGTTCGGACGTCCCGAAGGATGTCGGTGGCGACGGGACCGAGCGGAAAAATATGCTCCAGTTTATTCTTGGTCAGCTCGGGCGGCAGGGTGGCCGTGTCTCCATCGACGTAGGACGTGCGGAGGGCGCTGATTTCGCCACGGCGCTGTCCGGTCACCATCAACAGCTTCACGATGATCGCGTAGCTCGTCGGCAGGCTTTCATCGTCCTGCTCGCAGGCTGCCCAGATAGCTTTCAATTCTGCATCGGTAAGCGTGCGTGTCCGGTTGGGGGACTTCTTGCCCTCGATCCCGAATGTCGGGTTCTCGGTGATATAGCGTTTGCGCGCGCACCAATTGAAAAATACGCGCGAGGCCACGAGGATATGCTGCCGCTCGGAAGGCGACTTGAACCTCGCGAGCGCCCGCGAGAATTCAGCGTGGGTGATTTCGCTGAGCTGACCCTTGAAGGGCAGGCGGCCCAGAAGGCGCCTGTACTCGCCGGCCGTGCTGGCCTTCCGCCTTTCCTCCTTCTCCGCAATGAAGGCGTCACGCGCCGTCGAAAAACTCACGGATTGGGGGCGCAGCTTGCCGAGCGTCTTTTCAGCCAGAAGCCGCTTTGCCTCCGCCCGCGCGTCCCCGAGCGTGAGGATGGGGAACCGGCCGATCTTCCGGCGGGAGTTGTGAACCTTCAAAACGAAGGTCTTGGAACCGCCCTGCGACACCCGCACGCCGAAGCACGGCAAAACGCTGTCCCAATAGTCGACCTGCCCCTTTTCGGGGGCGGCGAGGTTCTGTAATCCGATCTGGGTCAGGTGGACGTTAGGCACTGCCTAGGCACTCCGAGTATGCGCGCTGGGGTGGTACGACCCTAGCGCGGTTGAGTACGAAAATGCCAGTAAATAAAGGGTTCCTATCGATTTTGAGTAGACGCGAGAAAGTCTGAGGAGGGCCTGCACCAGACTTCGAATCTGGGGGTCGGGGGTTCGAATCCCTCCCGGCGCGCCATTCGCACCAACATCGATGGCGCTTTTGCCGGTCATGGACTAAAGCAGTCTCCGATCCATCAATCAGTGGACCTTTGCGGGCGTGCCCTTCGCGGGCATGGACCCGTGGTCCGTTCGCCCCGTGCTCCATCAACGCGACAACCAGTTCAAGGCCCACATTCCGTGTCATTTCTGCCCGCCAATCCGCAACTCGCCCAGGCTTTGACTGCGCGCAATTACACTGAGCCCACTCCTGTGCAGGCCGCCGTGCTGGCCGACGCCGCTCTCGGCCGCGATCTGCTGGTGTCGGCGCAAACCGGCTCCGGCAAGACGGTGGCCTACGGGCTGGCGATCGCCAGAGATCTGCTCGGGGACAATGAGCGCTTCGCCAACAGCGCCCGGCCGCTGGCGCTGATCGTTGCCCCGACCCGCGAACTGGCCTTGCAGGTGCAGCGCGAACTGGCCTGGCTCTATCAATTCACAGGCGCGCGTGTTGTCTCTTGCGTCGGCGGTATGGATCCGCGCCGCGAGCAGCGCGCGCTGGCTGACGGCGCCCACATCGTTATCGGAACGCCGGGACGTCTGTGCGACCATCTGCGGCGCGGCGCGCTCGATGTCTCGGCCCTGAAGGCTGTCGTGCTTGATGAAGCCGACGAGATGCTCGATCTAGGCTTCCGCGAAGATCTGGAATTCATCCTCAAGACCACGCCGGAGGCGCGGCGCACGCTGTTGTTCTCGGCGACATTGCCGCGCGGCATCGTCGCGCTGGCGAAGCAGTTTCAGAAAGACGCGTTTCGCGTCGAAGTCGCCGGCGCCGAAGGTGGCCACGTCGATATCGAGTATCGTGCAATCCGGGTGGTCGCCCAGGATGTCGAACACGCCGTGGTCAACGTGCTGCGCTACTTCGAGGCTCCGGGCGCACTGGTGTTCTGCAACACGCGCAATGCCGTGCGGCATCTGCAAGCGGCGCTGCTCGAACGCGGCTTCTCCGTGGTCGCTCTGTCGGGTGAATTGACCCAGGGGGAGCGAACCCATGCGCTGCAGGCGCTGCGCGACGGACGGGCACGCATTTGCGTCGCCACCGATGTCGCGGCCCGCGGCATCGATCTGCCCAATCTGGGGCTGGTTATCCACGCCGACCTGCCGAACGATCCCGAAGTCATGCAGCATCGGTCGGGCCGCACCGGACGCGCCGGGCGCAAGGGCGTGAGTGTTCTGCTGGTGCCGTCGTCCCGGCGAAGGCGGGTCGAAATGCTGTTGGGGCAGGCGGGCATCGAGGCGATCTGGGGGACGCCGCCGCAACCGGAGGAGATCCGCAAACTCGATCAGCAGCGGATGCTTCAGGACACTTTGTTTACCGAGGCGCCGACCGAAGACGATCTCACGCTGGCGCGGGCCTTGCTGGCCGAACGGTCGGCCGAGGACATCGCGGCCGCGCTGGCCCGGCTTTATCGATCGCGACTGCCCTCGCCCGAAGACATCCTCGATCCCGGTCCGGACCGCGGCCGGCCGCGCGACCTTCGCGGCGACCCCCGTCAGGGCAGCCGGGGTGGCGCCGACGCCGACCAGCCGCGGCACAAGACCGGTTTCCGGCGGGGCATGCCGGATGGCAGCGTGTGGTTCAGCGCCAGCATCGGACTTCGCAAGAAGGCCGAAGCGCGCTGGCTGCTGCCGATGATTTGCCGTCGCGGCGGCATCGGTAAACAGGACATTGGGGCCATCAGGATTTACGACTCGGTCACCGAGTTCGAAATATCGGCCAAGGCCGCGGAATCGTTTGCCGCCAAGATCAAGGGGCCCGACAAGGAAGAGGCGATCCGCATCGAGCCGTTGCCGGGCGGCCCGCGCGGGCAGGGCGATACGCCGTCCGGCGACAGTGCGCCGCCGCGCGACTACGCGCGCAAGGGTGCGCACAAGTTCCGGAAGAAGCCGGGCTTCGACAAGCGGCATGACCGACAGCCGGCCGAGGCGGGAGTTCCGAAACAGGGCGACTCCGCTCCGTTTGCCAAGCCGGCCTTCCGCAAGAAGCCGAAGAAGCAAAAGTATCGTGGCTGAGCGAGCGATGCGGCCCGGCCGACCCCGCCGTCGTTACTTGATGGTCGTGAGTTTGGCCCCTGGAGCCGGCGACCATGCGGCCAAGTCGCCGAGCGGATAGTCCGCAAAGGCGTAACTGACCCGTTTCAGGCGGCCATGGGCTGTCCCGCGCGGAAACATGACATCGACCGGCTCCGGCGCGCCGGCACCGCGTGCCTTGGCCAGAAAGTTCCGTTTGAACTCGGCCTGGGTGATCCCCCATTTCATCACAAAGGTGCGGCCTCCCTTGTTCTTGCGCACACGGCCGGTGCTGCTTTGGGAGAAGTGGTAGACGCGGCTGGCGCCGACGACGCGGAAATCCCGGCAGCCGACGACCCAGAATTTCATCAGCAGATCGTCATCGCTGCTCATGCCAGGGCCGAACTCGACGCTATAGCCGCCGACGATCTGCCACCACATGCGGTGCACCAAAGTCGGCTGCGATCCGTGGCCTTCGATGTCGGGCCGCTGGTCCGACGCGTAGTTCGCCAGCATCCGTTTTTCGTCGAATTCGGCTGGCGTGCGGCCGAAGTTCTGCACCGACACAAGCGGATTCCCGCTGCCAGTCGGCTCGATCAAGGACGAGAAGAACATGGCCAGGTTTGTCGGCGTGGCGCGGATGGCGCCGGCGAGGGCGACATCCCAGCCGGGGCAGCACACCATGTCGTCATTGAGGTACAGTAGCCAGTCGCTCTTGGCCTGCGCTGCCAGGTAATTGGTGGCAATGCAGACACCGACATTCTCACTGGAGTGCGAATGTTTGATCGATTGCTCCTGCAGCCATTCACGCGTGCCGTCGGCGCCATCATTGACGTGCACGAGGATCTCGTGGTCGTAGGCGGAGTGCGCCTTGATGCTGGCGATGCAGAGTTTCAGATAGTCGAGGTTGTTCCAGCTCGGAATGATAATGCTAAACATAAGCGGATCGCACCGGTTCGGGTCCCACTGCGGCCGCTCGCAGGAGCGCAGGTTTGGAAAACATCGAGAATGAGACGTCGTAGCTCACCATCGCCAGCGTGCGGTCGCCGATGCACGGAAAATGTCGGGTGATGGAGTCCTGACTCGTGCCCATGGAGATGTCTAAACTTGCCGCTGCGACAGGTGAGCCGGTCGCGCTGCGGCTATTGTCCGAGCAAGGTCGTCTGGCCGTGCACAGAAGTCCATGCAGCCAATTCGAAGTCAAGCTTGGTGCTACTTCGGCGCCTGAGGGGTCAACGGAACCGGCCTTAGGCTTAGGCCTGCGGGGCTTCGAAGTCTGCGGGGAGATTGGTGGGCGCACCAGGGCTCGAACCTGGGACCCGCTGATTAAGAGTCAGCTGCTCTACCAACTGAGCTATGCGCCCGGATCGCCGCGCGGGAAGCCCCGTCAGGCGCGCGTCACTTAGCAAAGGCCGGCGGGGCTGTCCAGCGCTACGCCGGCGCGGACTTTGTCGTGCCATCGCGGGGCGAAGATTTCAGGAAGGTGGTCATTGCCGCTTCCGCACTGGAAGAAAAAGCTGTAAACGGCTGTTTCTGCCTCAGTTCCTGCCGTCACCACAGAAAGTCAGGCCTTGACCCTTCGATCGGTCTATATTGTCCGTTCTGGCGGCTGCATACGAAAGGTCGGTTTGCGGCAGCAAGGCCGCAGGTCCCGCCACCGTCTGGCAAGTTGCGTCAAACCGCACGCGTTCTGGAAGGCCGCAACGTGATACGGCTGCCGAAATTGACCCACCGACAAATACTGATCGTGCTCCACGATCTGGTCGCGACCGTCGCTGCCATCAGCCTCACGTTGCTGATGCGATTCGAAGGCGATTCGCTGACCGAACGGATGCCCGGACTCGAGCTGATCCTGCCCTTGTTCCTGATCTACGCGGCTGTGGTGTATTTCATCGTCGGGCTGCATCGCAATAAATGGCGTTTCACCTCCGTTCCCGATCTTTACGCCATCTTCAAAGCATCGACGGTGCTGGCGGCCTTCCTGTTGGTACTCGACTACGTCCTGCTGTCGCCGAATCTGTTCGGTACCTTTTATTTCGGCAAGGTTACCATCCTGCTCTACTGGGTCTTGCAGATTTTCTTTCTCGGCGGCACACGCGTGGCCTACCGCTATTTCCAGTACACGCGCACGCTTCAGCGCGTCAAAGTCGCTGACTCCGCGCCAACATTGGTGCTCGGTCTCGCCGCCGATGCGGAAGTGCTGCTGCGGGGAATCGAGAGTGGCGCGGTGAAAAAAATCTGGCCGGTGGGGATACTGTCGTCGTCACCTGCCGACCGCGGCCAGTCGATCCGTTCCGTTCCGGTCTTGGGCGACATCGACGATCTGGAAGGCGTGGTTGCGGATTTGGAAAGCCGCGGCACCCGGGTGACCCGGCTTATTCTGACACCCTCGGCTTTCACCGATGAAGCACGGCCTGAGTCGATCCTGATCCGCGCGCGCCGGCTGGGCTTGACGATCAGCCAGTTGCCGTCGCTCGACACGGCCGGGCCGGCGGTACAACTGGCGCCTGTCGCGGTCGAGGATCTCCTGCTGAGGCCAAGCGTTCGGATCGATTATGAGCGTCTGGAGACGTTCGTGACAGGGAAATCGATCATTGTTACCGGCGGGGGCGGATCGATCGGCGCGGAAATTTGCCGGCGTGCTGTCGACTTTGGCGCGTCGCGCCTGCTGGTCGTCGAGAATTCCGAACCAGCGTTACATGCCGTGCTTGAGGCGATCGGTGCGAAACAAAGCCAGGCCGAGATTTCCGGCCGCATCGCCGACATTCGCGACCGCGCGCGAATCATGAATTTGATCGCGCAGTTCAAACCGGACATCGTGTTCCATGCCGCCGCATTGAAGCATGTGCCGCTTCTGGAACGCGACTGGGACGAGGGAATCAAGACCAACGTTCTGGGCTCGATCAACGTCGCCGATGCGGCGGTGGCAGCCGGCGCCAGCGCCATGGTGATGATCTCCACCGACAAGGCGATTGAGCCGGTGTCCGTGCTCGGCGCCACCAAGCGCATGGCGGAAATGTACTGCGACGCGCTCGACCATGATCTCGCCGGCCGCGCCGGCGCGGGGCAGCGCGGCATGCGGTTGATCTCGGTGCGGTTCGGCAACGTGTTGGCCTCGAACGGCTCGGTGGTACCGAAGTTCAAGGCCCAGATCGAGGCTGGCGGGCCGGTTACCGTGACACACCCGGACATGGTTCGCTACTTCATGACCATCCGCGAGGCTTGCGATCTTGTTGTCACCGCCGCCAGTCACGCGCTGGCGCCGGAGAGCCGTGATGTCTCGGTTTATGTGCTGAACATGGGGCAGCCGGTCAGGATCGTCGAACTGGCAGAACGCGTCATTCGGCTCAGCGGCCTTAAGCCGGGGGTGGACATCAAGATCGAATTCACCGGCATCCGGCCGGGCGAACGGCTGCACGAAATTTTGTTCGCGACGGGCGAGGAAATGACCGAGACCGGTATTCCCGGTATTGTTGCTGCCAAGCCTGGGCAACCGTCGCTGGAGGCTGTCCGTGGCTGGGTGGCGATGCTGGAGCAGGGGATGGCGCGCGGCGAACGCAGCGCGATATACGATGTCATGCGCGCTGCCGTACCGGAATTTCGCGGCGAGGCAGCGTAACCACACGGTTCCGGCCGGCACGATCCTGACTTGAAGGAAGCGACTGTGGACATTGTTTCATTCTACAGGGCTGAATTCGCCGAGCATCATGACGTCGCGCGCCGCACCGAACTGGCATTGGCGCAGCCGTTTTCCGGTCTCCTGACAGCCTGTGTTCGTTCGATCCGTGCTGGCGGCAAGCTGATGCTGTTTGGCAATGGAGGCAGTGCCGCCGACGCTCAGCATCTGGCGACTGAACTGACCGTTCGCTACCGGCGCAACCGTGCGCCTATTGCGGCCATCGCGCTGACCACCGACACCTCCGCCCTGACGGCTATCGGCAACGATCTTGGCTTTGAGCAGTTATTCTCGCGTCAGATCGAGGCCCTTGCCCGGCCGGGCGACGTGGCCATCGCCATTTCCACCTCGGGGAAGAGCGCGAATGTTATCGCCGCGCTTAAACAGGCCAAGGCCATGGATTTGGTCACCGCGGCTTTAAGCGGCAAAGACGGCGGCGAATTGGCCGATCTGGCCGATCATCTGTTGCTGGTGCCATCCGACACCACTGCGCGTATCCAGGAAATGCATATCTCCATCGGGCAGATGCTGTGCGGCGCGCTGGAGATCGAGCTCGGACTTGCGCCAGGCTAGAGAGCGCCGTCCGGTTCTGCCGGCGGGATTTTCTCGGCTCCGGAAATGTGGCGGCGCCGGATGCGTCGTACCAGCCACCATATTCCGAGCACGGCGACCGGCACGAACAAGGCTGTGGCGAGGGACACGTTCACCGGCAGGCCTTTGTCATGCAGGCCCTTGGCCAGATAGGCGAAAAGGCCGACGACATAATAGCTCACCGCAGCGACCGAAAGGCCCTCAACCGTGGTTTGCAGCCTAAGCTGCAGCCGGGTGCGTTCGTTCATCGACTTCAGCAGATCTCTGTTCTGCCGTTCGACCTCGACATCAACCCGCGTCCGCAGCAGATTGGCGGCCCGCGACAGCTTCACGGACATGTCGCTTTGACGCAACTCGGTGGCGGCGCAGGTCCGCATTGCCGGGGACATGCGCCGCGCCAGAAACGATGACCACGTCGGGAAACCTTCGACCCGGCGTTCGCCGATTGTGCTCAGGCGAAGCTGGACGAGCTCGTTGTAGGCGCGGCTGGCGCCAAAGCGGAATTGGCTGGCAGCGGCACCGGCTTCCAGTTCGGCGGCCAATGCAGTCAGTTCGTTGAGCAGGCGTTGGTTATCGACCAGCCGGTCGGTGCGCCTCATTTCCTCAGCCAGTTCCGGCAGCCGTTCTTCAATGCGCACGATCGAAGGCAACAGCCGCTGCGCCTCCGGCAAGCCGAGCAGCGCCAGCGTTCGGTAGGTCTCAAGCTCCACCACACGCTGGACCAGTGCGCCGGCACGCTCGGGCCCCAGTCCCCGGTCGAGCACCAGGATGCGGATGAACCCGGCTGGATCGGGCTGAAAATCGGTGGCGAACAGAGCATCGCCTTCTGCGTTTTCGGCCACCGCCAGGCTGGCGCGATCGAACAAGCGCTCGGAGGGAAGGGCGGTTTCCTTGTCGGCCAGAAGGTGCAGGTCGACCGCGACCAGCACCGGACCCGGCTGCGGCACACTGCCCATTGGGGTCGCCAGCGACACGGCAGCAGGATGGAATGGCGCGCTTGCCTCGGACGGCATCTCCCAGGTGTAGGTGGTGAACTCGGCGTGCTGTTCCCATCGCAAGGTCGTGCCGCCGAGCGCGATGCGGTGGTGCTTGGCGCCCGCTTTCGGACCATCCCGCCCGCGCCGGGCGCAGAAGTCGGTCAGGGCCGCGCGGTCGGCTTTCGCCGCGTCCCCGTCCGTGGCGAAGGCGAAATGCAAAAGCCGGCGTGGCGTTTGAATGGTGGTGAACGGCCGCGCGTGCACCTCGCCCAGAACTGCCGCCCGCAGGGGATGGGCGGCGAGCCGCGCCCCGTCGCCACTGCCGATGGAAACCTCAGCGCTCATCCGATTTTGGTCGCACGGATTGGCGAAAAAGTCACCGCCCTTCCGGGTCGGCTACCCCGCTCCGTTTTCCCGGCGACACAGCAACCGCTGACAAGCTGCGCCGGTTGACCGGTGATTGAGCCTAGAGTCGCTGCGCCGCTCCAGCGCCGCGCTCGAAGCGGATGCCCAGGGTCTTGATGCGTGAAGCCAGCGTCGTCGGCTTGACGTCTAGTATCTCGGCGGCACCGCCACGGCCGAAAATCTTGCCGCCGCTGGCCTCCAGCGCTGCCACGATATTAACGCGGTCGCGCTCGCGCCGTTCGTCGTCGGTCAGGATCGCGGACCGCGCGCCGGCCGCTTGGCTGCGCCGTCCCGCAGCGGCGACCGGTCCGAGGTCAGGCAGATCGATGCGCACCCGGCCATTGCGGGCCAGAATAGCGGCGCGTTCGATCACGTTCTGCAATTCGCGCACATTGCCCGGCCAGGCATATTGCGCCAGCCGGCGCGCATCGCCTTCGGTCAGACGCAGTTCGCCGGTGTTGAGCTTCTTGCAGGCCGCCCGCAGCAGATGCAAAGCGAGAAGGGGGATGTCGTCGGTTCGTTCGCGCAGTGGCACCAGCTCGATCGGAAAGACGTTAAGACGGAAGTAAAGATCCTCGCGGAAATGGCCCCGTCGCGCCCAAGCTTTAAGGTCGCGATTGGTCGCTGCGATGACGCGTACGTCGACATGGCGGGTGCGGGCTTCACCGACGCGCTCGAACTGTCCCTCCTGCAGGACGCGCAGAAGCTTGCCCTGAAGAGAAGGCGGGATTTCGCCGACCTCGTCGAGGAACAGCGTGCCGCCATCGGCCAGTTCAAATCGGCCGATGCGGTCGCGCAGAGCGCCGGGGATAGCTCCCTTGACGTGACCGAAGAATTCGCTCTCGAACAAATCTGCGGGGATTGCTGCGCAATTCACGCGGATCAGCGGCCGGTTCGACCGCCGGCTGGCGTCATGGATGGCGCGCGCCACCAGTTCCTTGCCCGTGCCGCTCTCGCCGGCGATCAACACAGTGGCGTCAGTGGGTGCCACCAGGGCGACCTGGCTCAGCGTTTTCTGAATCGCGGCACTGCGACCGATGATGCCGTGATGATTACCGTCAATGCGGATCTGCTCCTGCAGATAGGCGTTCTCGAGTTCGAGGCGCTTGCTCAATCGGCCTCGCGGCGCTGGCTGACGTCGCGGAATACGATCACCGCGCCGATGAGGACGCCGTGGTCGCGAATCGGCGTCGAGGTGTATTCGACCCAAAAGGACGTGCCGTCCTTCCGGAAGAACATTTCGTTCTCAACGTGATGCACCGAACCGTCGCGGAACGCGGCATAGATCGGGCATTCGTGGTCGTGATAATGCGAGCCGTCCGGGTGGGTGTGATGCACTATCGAATGCATGTCGCGGCCGACCAGGTCCTCGGCTTTCCAGCCCAGCATGCGTTCGGCCGCCGGATTGACAAAGGTGGTCCGGCCTTCGGCGTTGACCCCGTAGATGCCTTCGCCGGCGGCGCGCAGGATCAACTGGTTCTCGCGCTCGATGCGACCGAAAGCGGCATCCGCGCTATCGCCTGCCCGATCTCGATGCACGCTCATGGCTACAACCCTCCGCGCTGCCGAATTCTCGTCGCCGTCGCTACGAAAATTCGTCTCCTACGAAATATCGTAAGCAAAAAGTGGGCCAATTGCAGGGATTTCTGACCGACCTGTCGATCTACGTGGAAGTTGGCACCGAAGTTGCTCTGTCACCTGTGAACAGCGACGCACAGATGGGAGAGCCTGATGTCCACCTTCGACAACCCTTTCGACCCGTCCCGGACCCTGAACAGCACCGGCTGCGCCTGCGGGCGTCACGCCTCCGACGCCGAACATGCGCGCGATGCCGCCACCCAGATGCAATGCGTGCCGGTGGAGAGCGAAGACAAGCGGTACGAGAATGTCGTTGCCTCGGCTGTTTTACGCGCCATCTTTCCTCAGGACGCCAGCCGCCGCGCCTTCCTGCAATCGCTCGGTGCCTCGACCGCGCTGGCGGCCGTTTCGCAGTTCTTTCCACTGGCAACCGCAACCGATTTGTTCGCCCAAGGCGGGCCGGTCGAGAAGAAGGACCTCAAGGTTGGCTTCATTCCGATCACCTGCGCGACGCCGATCATCATGGCCAAGCCGATGGGATTCTATGAGAGGCACGGCCTGAACGTCGATGTGATCAAGACCGCCGGCTGGGCGGTGATCCGCGACAAGACCATCAACAAGGAATACGACGCCGCCCACATGCTGTCGCCGATGCCGATCGCCATCACCATGGGCATCGGCTCGAACCCCATCCCCTACACCATGCCGGCGGTGGAAAACATCAACGGCCAGGCCATCACCCTGGCGATCAAGCACAAGGACAGGCGCGACCCGAAGTCCTGGAAGGGCTTTAAATTCGCCGTGCCGTTCGACTATTCGATGCACAATTATCTGCTGCGCTATTATCTGGCCGAGCACGGCATTGATCCGGATCAGGACGTACAGATCCGCGCCGTACCGCCGCCGGAAATGGTCGCCAACCTGCGCGCCGACAATATTGATGGTTTCCTCGGGCCCGATCCGATGAACCAGCGCGCCGTGTTCGACGGGGTCGGGTTCATCCATATCCTGTCGAAGGAAATCTGGGACGGCCACCCGTGCTGCGCCTTCGCTGCATCGAAAGAGTTCGTCACCGGTTCGCCAAACACCTATGCGGCGTTGCTCAAGTCGATCATCGACGCCACCGCTTATGCGCACAAGCCGGAGAACCGCAAGCAGATTGCGGAAGCAATCGCCCCGGCAAATTATATCAATCAGCCGGTCACCGTTCTGGAGCAAATCCTTACCGGCACCTACGCCGACGGCCTCGGTACGGTGAAGACCGATCCCAACCGTGTCGATTTCGATCCATTCCCCTGGCAGTCCTTTGCGGTCTGGATCATGACGCAGATGAAGCGCTGGGGTCAGATCAAGGGTGACGTCGATTACAATGGCGTGGCCGAGCAAGTGTTCCTGGCGACCGACACCGCCAAGTTGATGGCAGAGGTCGGCATGACGCCGCCGAAGGCGACGACCAAGTCGTTTTCGGTCATGGGCAAGGCCTTCGATCCAGCCAAGCCGGAGGAGTACCTCGCCAGCTTCAAGATCAAGAAGGCGTCGTGATGACTCAACCGCGCCATGGTCGGACCCGTTAGGCCGGACGATCGTCATGATCCAGAACCTTACGCTTCGCGCCGGCATCGTTTCGGTGCTGCTGTTCGTCAGTTTTATCCTTGCGTGGCACTTGGCCACGCGCGGCACTGGCGCCGTGCAGCAGATGAGCCCGGAATACGCCAAGCTGATGGGGCTGACGGCGACGCAGGGCAAGTCGGCGATGCCCGGCCCGCTGGACGTCGGCGCCAAGCTGTGGGAGCACGCCGGCAATCCGTTTTACGACAAAGGACCCAACGACAAGGGAGTCGGCATTCAGATTGCGTACTCGATTGGCCGCGTCTTCATCGGCTACGGCCTGGCAGTGTTGTTCGCCATCCCGATCGGCTTCGTCATCGGCATGTCGCCGCTGATGTACAAGGCGCTCGATCCGTTCATCCAGGTGCTCAAGCCCATCTCGCCGTTGGCCTGGATGCCGCTGGCGCTCTATACGATCAAGGATTCGAACCTGTCGTCGATTTTCGTGATCTTCATCTGCTCTCTCTGGCCGACCCTGATCAACACCGCTTTCGGCGTGGCGCAGGTGCGCAAAGAGTGGCTGAATGTCGCGAGAACGCTCGAGGTCGGCACATTCCGCCGCGCCTTCACCATTATACTTCCCGCCGCTGCCCCCACCATACTCACCGGCATGCGCATCTCCATCGGTATCGCCTGGCTGGTGATCGTCGCGGCCGAAATGTTGGTCGGCGGGACGGGCATCGGTTACTTCGTCTGGAACGAATGGAATAATTTGTCGATTACAAATGTAATAGTTGCAATTGTAACTATCGGGGTGGTGGGGATGGTGCTGGATCTGATGCTCGCCAAGGCCACCAAACTCGTGACGTTTCCCGAATGACCGGCTTCATCTCCATCGAGGGCATTTCGCGCCGCTACGGCGACGCCGCGCCCGTTTTCGACGACCTGTGGCTCGCCATGCAACGCGGCGACTTCGTCTGCGTCATCGGCCACTCCGGCTGCGGCAAGACGACGGTGCTGAACATCCTCGCCGGCCTCGACACCCCGTCGACCGGCGCCGTCATCGTCGACGGCCAGGCCATCGACGGCCCCTCGCTCGACCGCGCGGTGATCTTCCAGGGCCACTCGCTGCTGCCGTGGCGCAGCGTGCTCGGCAACGTCGCCTACGCCGTCGCCGCGCGCCACCGCGACTGGAGCGCGCGAGAGGTCGAGGCGCACGCGCGGACCTTCATCGACCGCGTCGGCCTCACCGGCGCCGAACACAAGCGCCCGGCCGAACTGTCCGGCGGCATGAAGCAGCGCGTCGGCATTGCCCGCGCGCTGTCGATCGAGCCGAAGATCATGCTGATGGACGAGCCGTTCTCGGCGCTCGACGGCGCCGCATCTGCCGCACCACGGCGCAGACCGTCTTCATGATCACGCACGACGTCGACGAGGCGATCTATCTCGCCGACCGGATCGTGCTGATGACCAACGGCCCCGGCGCCGTGCTGGCCGAGATCGTCGACAACCCGCTGCCGAAGGATCGCGCGCGCACCGACGTGCACAAGCACCCGCTGTATTACCCGGTGCGCAACCACATCATCGACTTCCTCGTTACGCGCAGCAAAGCCTTCGACACCGCCGCGCACGATCCGCGCCGCGTGCCGCACGTGTCGCCGGGCGTCGCGCCTGCGCGCGCTGCGGAGTAACGCCGTGACACGCCGCACCCGTAGCCCGGATGGAGCGAAGCGCAATCCGGGAGTCCCTCGCCACCACGGTCCCGGATTTCGCTGCGCTCCATCCGGGCTACACGCCATCGCATCCTCGACACCGGGAGACAATTCATGAAACGCACCGACCTCACCGAGAAACTCCTCGACATCAAGCGCGAGAAGGGCTGGACCTGGGCGCACATCTGCGGCGCGATCGGCGGCATGTCGCCGGTGCTGATCGTCGGCGCCATTCTCGGCCAGCACAAATTGACCAAGCCGCAGGCCGCGGCGGCGGCCAAGCTGTTCGGGCTGAGCAAGACCGAAGAGGCGATGATCAACGAGGTGCCGATGCGCGGGCAAGCGACGCCGATGCCGCCGACCGATCCGCTGATCTACCGGCTGTACGAGCTGGTGCTGGTCAACGGCCCGGCGATGAAGCTCCTGATCGAGGAGGAGTTCGGCGACGGCATCATGTCGGCGATCGACTTCGACATGACCATCGACCGCCAGGCCGACCCCAAGGGCGACCGCGTCAAGCTGGCGATGACGGGGAAGTTCCTGCCGTTCAAATATTACGGCGCGCAGGGCAACGAGCAGGCCTATGGGTTTAAGGAGAGCTGAGCGCTCTTCACGCACCCCGCAACACACTCGGCGTCATGCCCGGGCTTGAACCGGGCATCCATGATGCGCGGTAACGCGCGCAAGCCTTACATCGCTGCTGTCGACGGTATCGCCGCGCAATGTCGCCGGGGCGATAGCGTTCAGCGAGGCGGTGTAGGGGTGACAGCGGGAACGCCGGACCGGACTTCGGATGGCGTGAGACCCGCGCGCTTTCTTCCCTCTCCCCGCGTGCGGGGAGAGGGTGCCGCGCCTTAGCGCGGCGGGTGAGGG